>Ga0079224_100005914_pt1 | contig 16128 bp, 16 predicted proteins | sample Stecom2015_FD_80414 | JGI IMG/M metagenome (GOLD analysis project Ga0079224, IMG submission 80414) | Agricultural soil microbial communities from Utah to study Nitrogen management - Steer compost 2015 | ecosystem: Environmental > Terrestrial > Soil > Agricultural land | place: USA: Utah...
ACTGGCAACGCTGGGCCCGTCAAGAGGACGCCCTGTTCGCCGCCGAGCGCACACGAGAACGCGCCGACCTCATCATCGACACCTCGGTACCGCACGATGCCTGCGAGGTGCCGATTCGCGTACGGTGACCGTCACCGGTGACGCCGCGCCGCCGAAGGGCTCAGACGGCCGGTCAGATCCGGCAGGCGAGGATGTCGGTGACGAGGATGGCGCGCGCCCCGATCTCCCACAGGTCGTCCATCACCCGCTGGGCGTCCACGCGCGGCACCATGGAGCGCACCGCCACCCAGCCTTCGCGGTGCAGCGGCGAGACCGTCGGCGATTCCAATCCCGGGGTCAGCGCGCTGGCCTCGTCCAGGTGCTCGGCCCGGATGTCGTAGTCCATCATCACGTAGCTGCGGGCCACCAGCACACCGTTGAGCCGCCGGACCAGCTGCTGCACAGCGGCAGGCCGCTCACCGTCGCGACGGGCGACGAGCACAGCCTCCGAGCGCAGGATCGGCTCGCCCACGACCTCCAGACCGGCCTGACGCAACGTGGTGCCGGTTTCGACGACGTCGGCGATGACGTCGGCCACCCCGAGCTGCACGGCAGTCTCGACGGCGCCGTCGAGCCGGATCACGGACGCGTCGATACCGCGTTCGGCGAAGTAGTCCCTCAACAGCCCCGGATACGACGTGGCGACGCGCAGGCCGGCGAAGTCCGTGACGTCGTCGGCCGTGCCCGGCCGCGCGGCGAAGCGGAACGTCGAGCCGCCGAACCCCAACGCCAGCAATTCCTGCGCCGCCGCACCGGAGTCGAGCAGCAGGTCGCGGCCGGTGACGCCGACATCCACGGTGCCCGCGCCGACGTAGACGGCGATGTCGCGGGGCCGCAGATAAAAGAACTCCACGTTGTTGTCCGGGTCGCGCAGGACGAGGTCGCGGGCCCCGTCGCCGCGTTGCCGGTAGCCGGCCTCGCGCATCATCTCCGCGGCGGCCGAGGCCAGTGCGCCCTTGTTGGGCACGGCGATTCGCACAGTGGTGGTCGAAGGCATGACTGTGGGCACCTCAGAGCTTCCGGTAGACGTCATCGAGCGAGATTCCGCGAGCGAGCATCAGCACCTGCACGTGGTACAGCAACTGAGAGATCTCCTCAGCGGCCCGCTCGGCGCTCTCGTGCTCGGCCGCCATCCATGCCTCGGCCGCCTCTTCGACCACCTTCTTGCCGACCTGATGAACCCCGTGACGTACCGCATCGACCGTGCCGGAGTGCGGGTCACCGGCCTCCACCTTGGCGGACAGTTCGTTCCACAGGTCTTCGAAGCTCTTCACGTCGCACCAGAGTACGGGAGGCTCGACGCGAGCGGATCACGCCTGGTGCGCACGCAACGCGAGCACCGTCGTCAACGCCGCTTGCGCCGCCTCGTACCCCTTGTCCTCGCGAGAGCCTTCCAACCCCGCACGTTCCAGGGCCTGGGCTTCATCGTCACAGGTCAGCACGCCGAACCCGACCGGGACACCGGTGTCGACGGCGACCTTGGTCAGCCCATCGGTGGCCGCACTGCACACGTAGTCGAAATGCGGCGTCGCGCCCCGCACCACGACCCCCAGCGCGATCACCGCGTCGTACCCGGCGCGCGCCAGCCGGGCCGCGGCGACCGGCAACTCGAACGATCCCGGGACGCGTAGCACCACCGGCTCACGCACACCGGCCTCGTCCAGCGCCCGGCGCGCACCGCCGAGCAGCCCGTCCATGACCGTGGTGTGCCACAGCGCTGCCACCACCGCCACCCGCAGGTCGCCCGCGTCGTCGATCTTCAGCGTCGGAGCGCCTTGTCCGCTCATGAATCATCCCTTCGATCGATCGGAAGGGTGCCCAGGTCGTGCCCCATCCGGTCGCGTTTGGTCGTCAGGTACCGCAGGTTCTCCGGGTTGGCCGCGACGGGCAGCTTGACCCGCTCGACGAGCTTGATGCCGTACCCCTCGATGCCGGTGAGCTTCGCCGGATTGTTCGTCATCAGCGCGATGGAACGGACGCCGAGGTCGGCCAGGATCTGCGCGCCCGTGCCGTAGTCGCGGGCATCAGCGGGCAGCCCCAGCTCGACGTTCGCGTCCACGGTGTCCAGCCCGTTGTCCTGCAACTCGTAGGCCTGCAGCTTGTGAGCCAGGCCGATGCCGCGTCCCTCGTGACCACGCAGATACACCACGACCCCGCGCCCGGCCTCGCCGATCATGGCCATCGCCGCTTGCAACTGCGGGCCGCAGTCGCAACGCAACGAGCCGAACGAATCACCGGTCAGGCACTCCGAATGCAGGCGCACGAGTACGGCGTCGCCGGCCTCGCCGGTCCCCTCGCCGCCGACCTCACCCATGACCATCGCCGCATGCTCACTGCCATCGAGCAGGTCACGATAGGCGTAGGCGGTGAACACCCCGTGGGCCGTGGGCATGCGGGCGGCGGCCACCCTCTCGACCTGCAGCTCGGTACGGCGGCGGTATCGGATCAGGTCGGCGATCGAGATCATCGCCAGGCCGTGCTCGTCGGCGAACTCGCGCAGCGCCGGGGCCCGCATCATCGACCCGTCGTCGTGCACGATCTCGCACAGCACACCCGCCGGGGACAGCCCGGCCAGGCGTGCCAGGTCGACGGCGGCCTCGGTATGGCCCGGACGCCGCAGCACGCCGCCCTCGGCCGCGCGCAGCGGGAAGACGTGCCCGGGCCGGCTCAGCTCGTGGGGCTCGGTCGCGGAGTCGGCCAGCACGCGGGCCGTGTGTGCCCGTTCCGCGGCGGAGATGCCGGTGGTGACGCCGTGGCGGGCGTCCACGGAGATCGTGAACGCCGTACCTTTGCGGTCCTCGTTCACGTAGGTCATGGGCGGCAGCTTCAACCGGTCGAGCTCGCTACCGAGCATGGGTACGCACACCACGCCCGAGGTGTGGCGCACGGTGAATCCCATCAGCTCCGGCGTGGCTCGGGCCGCGGCGAAGATCAAGTCGCCCTCGTTCTCGCGGTCCTCGTCGTCGACGACGACGACCGCCCGGCCCGCCGCGATGTCGGCGACGGCCCGCTCGATGCTGTCCAGTGGCACGTCGGTCATGACCTGTCTCCTGTTCCGGCCATCAGCCGCTCGACGTATTTCGCGACGACGTCGACCTCGAGGTTGACCACGTCGCCGGGGCGGCGCCGGCCCAGCGTGGTCAGCTCCAGCGTCGTGGGAATCAGGCTCACCTCGAACCAGTCGGTGGCGACGGCGGACACGGTGAGCGAGACGCCGTCTACGGCCACCGATCCCTTCTCGGCGACGTAACGCATCAGCTCCGGGGGCGCCTCGATGCGGACCACGTCCCATCGGTGTCCGGGCGTGCGGCTGAGCACGGTGCCCACGCCGTCGACGTGACCTTGGACGATGTGCCCGCCGAGGCGGTCCGACGCGCGTACCGCGCGTTCCAGGTTCACGCGATCACCCGGCTCGCGTCGCCCCAGGGTGGTGCGGTCGAACGTCTCGCGCATGACGTCGACGGTGAACCGGTCGTCGTCGACGTCGACGACGGTGAGGCAGACGCCGTCGACGGCGATCGACGCGCCATGTACGGCGTCGCTGGCCGCGAGTGGGCCACGCAGAGTGAGGCGGGCGTCCTGCTCGTCGCCGTCCAGCGCGACGAGCTCGCCCAATTCCTCCACGATTCCGGTGAACATCGTCCTCATCTCCTCGGGGCCGCGGTGATCCGGACGTCGCCGCCGATCAGCGTGACGTCGGTGATGTCGAGTCGAAGCGCGTCGGCGATGGTCGTCACGCCGGCCTCGCCCAGCGCGGCCGGGCCGGCACCCAGCAGCGCCGGAGCGAGGTAGCCCACCACCCGATCGACCAGCCCGGCGGCCAGGAACGCCCCGGCCAGCCTCGGGCCGCCCTCCAACAGCACGTACCGGCGGCCGCGCTCATGCAGCGCCGTGAGCAGCTTGGTCAAGTCGACTCGACCCTCCGGGCCGGAGCCGACGTCGTCGGCCGTGGCGATCCAGGTGTCGGCGGCGCCGTCGCGCACGCGAGCGGTGCTCGGCGTACGCCCGGTGCTGTCGACGACCACCCGAAGCGGCTGGCGCTGCGCTCCCACGTCTCGTGCGGTGAGCTGGGGATCGTCGGCCAGCACCGTGCCCAGGCCCACGACGACGGTGTCGACCGCGGCGCGCAGCCGGTGTACGTCGGCGCGCGCGTCCGCGCCGGTGATCCAGCGGCTGGTTCCGTCAGCCGCGGCGCTGCGCCCGTCGAGGGTCGCCGCGAACTTCCAGACCACGAACGGACGGCCGAGGCGAAACGGCGTGAGCCAGCGGGCATTCGCCGCGGCCGCCTCGTCCTGGAGGACGCCCACCTCGACGTCGACACCGTGGGCGCGCAACCGGGCGATGCCGCCCGCGGCGACGCTGCTGGGCTCGGGCACCGCCACCACCACGCGGGCGATCCCGGCCTCGATCAACGCGTCGGTGCACGGCCCCGTGCGCCCGGTGTGCGCGCACGGTTCCAGGGTGACCACGGCCGTGCCCCCGCGGGCACGTTCGCCGGCGGCCCGCAGTGCGTGGATCTCGGCATGGGGCCCACCGGGCCGTTCGTGCCAGCCCTCGCCGACGATGTCGCCCGCGGCGTCGAGCACGACGCAGCCGACGTCGGGATTGGGTGGCGTGGTGAGCGCGGCGCGCGTGGACAATTCGACGGCGCGGCGCATCGCCGACAGCTCCGCCGGACCGGCCACCGGATCCTCCTCGCTCGAGGCGAGCTCCGGGGCCGTACGGCACGACGAGACCCGTACGTACGGCCGGGTACCGTGCTGCCCGCAACCTGCGGCGAGCCTGCTGACCCGGCCGCGCGTGCTGCCTCCCATCCGGACTTTCACCGTCGGTCTCGGAATTTCACCGAGTCAACCGAGTGTCGTCGAGACGACGCCCGGGTCGCGGACTGTCACCGCCGGTTCGGATTTTCACCGACCCCGGAGCACGCGTGGTGTCTTCGCTCAGAGTAACCGTTCGCGGCAGGTGATGTGTTCCCGAGCCGTGTGAGGTTGGCGACGCTCAGGACTCGTGCCGCTCCGCCGAAACGGCGTTGCCCGACGTCGCCGCGCGCGGCCACCATGGTCACTCATGACCGCGAAGATGCACGCCGACCAGGCCGACACCGACGTCGCTCTCGTGCGCCGACTGGTGGCCGAGCAGTTCCCCCAGTGGTCGCAGCTGCCGATCCGGGCGGTGGATTCGCACGGCACCGACCACGACATCTACCGACTCGGCGCCGAATTCGCTGTACGCATGCCACGGATGGCCGGTGGCGTCGGCCAGGCGGCGCAGGAGGCCCGCTGGCTGCCGTTCATGGCCCCGCAGCTGCCGCTTGCCGTACCGGTTCAGCGCGCGGCGGGCGCCCCGGACCACGGGTATCCGTTCGCCTGGGCGGTGTACGAGTGGCTTCCCGGCCGGCACGCGCAAGAGGGTCGGCTCGATCTCGACACCGCTGCGATCGACCTCGCCGCGTTCATCCGCGCTTTGCAGACGATCCCGACCGCTGACGCGCCACCGGTCCGGCCCGAGGGCAGAGGCGGTCTGCTGGCCGTCCACGACGACGCGGTGCACCGCGCGGTCACTGAACTCGGCGACCGCGCCGACGCTGCGGCGATCCTGCGTGCCTGGGAGGAGTCTCTGGCCGTCGGGCCGTGGGACGCCTCGCCGGTGTGGATCCACGGGGACCTGCTGCCAGGGAATCTGCTCGAGTTGGACGGGCGGCTGTCGGCGGTCATCGACTTCGCCACGCTCGGGCTCGGTGATCCGGCGACCGACCTGCTGCCGGCATGGAACCTGTTCGACCAGGACAGTAGGCGGCGGTTCCGGACCGAACTGGCCGTCGACGACGCTTCGTGGCTGCGTGGCCGAGGCTGGGCGCTGCTGCAAGCCGTCGTGGCGCTGCCGTACTACTGGGACACCAACCCGGGGATGGTCGGCCAGGCCACCCGCGCGCTGGAGCACGTGCTGGCCGGCTAGGTCAGGCGTGGCGGGTGGCCAGGGCGCGCAACTGCTCCACGGCGCCGGCGGCGTCCTCGGCCCCGTACACCGCCGAGCCGGCGACGAACACGTCGGCGCCTGCCTCCGCGCAGCGCTCGATCGTCTCCGTCGAGATCCCGCCGTCGACCTGGACCCAGACGTCCAGGCCGGAGCGCGACACCATCTCGCGCGCCCTGCGGATCTTCGGCAGGCACACGTCCAGGAAGCTCTGCCCGCCGAAGCCGGGTTCGACCGTCATGACCAGCAGCATGTCGATCTCGGGCAGCAGGACTTCGAACGGCTCGACCGGCGTCGCCGGACGCAAGCCGACGCCGGCGCGCGCCCCGAGCCGGCGAAGCTCCCTCGCCAACCGGACCGGCGCCCTGGCCGCCTCGGCATGAAACGTGACGTTGTAAGCACCGGCCTCGGCGTACCCCGGGGCCCAGCGGTCGGGATCCTCGATCATCAGGTGGCAGTCGACGCGGCGGTCGGTCCGCGCCAGGATCGCCTCGACCACGGGTAGGCCGATGGTCAGGTTCGGCACGAAGTGGTTGTCCATGACGTCGACGTGCACCAGGTCGGCGTCGCCGAGCCGCCCGATCTCGGCGTCGAGGTCGGCGAAGTCGGCGGACAGAATGCTCGGCGCGATCTGGATCCCCACGGTTGCTCAGGCTAGCGGGCCGCGGCCCGCCACCACGAGCCGGACCGGGCAACGACACCAGCCAACCCACTCTGGGCAACGACTCTGACAAACAGGGCAACCGCCAGGGCTAGCGACAACGCACCCGTCGAGCATGCCGCTCCGCCAGGATGGCTGACATCAGCCCATGAGGGAGGCGACAATGACGGTTATGGCGGTGATGCCCCGTGAGGCGTACGACTGGACGGTCGACGACCTCGAAGATCTTCCCGACGACGGCTTGCAGTATGAGCTGGTCGACGGGATCTTGCTGGTGAGCCCGGCACCGATCCCGATCCACCAGGCCGTCGTCGGCGAGTTGTTCGTTCTGTTACGGCAGTCGTGCCCGAAACACCTCAAGGTTTTCGTCGCTCCGCTGGACTGGCAACCGGACCGCTTCACGTCGCTGCAGCCCGACGTCCTGGTCGTGGCGCGCGAAGACATCGGGGCGCAGAACATCACCCGCCCGCTGCCTCTGGCCGTCGAGGTGCTCTCCCCCAGCACGCGCCGCAAGGACCGAGTGCTCAAGTTCTCCAAGTACGCCGATTCGGGGGTGCGCTCCTACTGGGTGGTCGATCCGGATGGGCCGTCGCTGATCGCCTACGACCTGGTCGACGGGTCCTACGTCATGACCGGGCGCGCCGACGGAACCGAGTCGATCACGCTCGACAACCCCTTCCCCGTCACGGTGGTACCGGCGGAGCTCGTCGACCTGTGACCCAGCGGGTCCGGGTCGCTCACGGCTGCAGTCGCTGCGCAGACCATGCACCCTCATGGCGTCGGTACCGCAGTCGCCGATGCAGGCGGTTGGTGCGGCCCTGCCAGAACTCGATCTCGTCCGGCTCGAGCAGGTAGCCGTGCCAGCTGTCCGGCCGCGGAATCGCCTCGCCGGTGGCGAGCAGCGCCTCGGCCCGGCGCTGCAGCGCTTCGTCACTGTCCAGCGGCTTGCTCTGGGCCGACGCGGCAGTCGTCGCTTGGGCTTCGATCGGCCGCTCGGCGAACAGGACGTCGGACTCCGCCGCGGGCAGTCTGCGCACCGAGCCGGCGACCCTGACTTGGCGGAGGATCTCGCGCCAGTAGAACACCACGGCGGCATAGGGCCGCGCGGCGAGGTCCGCGCCTTTCGGGCTGGTGGCGTCCGTGGTGAACGTCAGCCCACGTGGCTCGACCGCCTTGATCAGCAACGTCCGCACCGATGGGCGCCCGTCCGCGTCGGCGGTCGCCAGCGCCACCGCTGATGGCTCACGCACACCGTGCTCGACGGCGGCGTCCAACCACGAGCGCAGCGTCTCGACGGGATCGTCGGGCGGGAGGTCGAACTCCGGCAGATCCGGGCCCTCGTCGCCGCTGAGCGTCTGGAGCGTCACGCCGACGCACCGCCGGTACGCCGCAGCAGCGCCAGGTACATGGCATCGGTGCCATGCACGTGCGGCCACAACTGCACATCCGGGCCGTCACCCAGATTCTCGACGCCGGGCAGGTACTCCCGTGCATCGATGCGCTCGACGTCGTCACGTTCGCCGAGCACGTCGTCGACCACCGTGGTGGTCTCGGCCAGATGTGGCGAGCACGTCACGTAGGCCACCACTCCCCCGGGCCGGACCGCGCGAAGCGCTGAGCGCAGCAGCTTCACCTGCAACGTGCGAAGCTCCGCCACGTCCGACGACTCGCGGCGCCACCGTGCCTCAGGACGTCGCCGCAGCGCACCGAGACCGGTACACGGAGCGTCGAGCAGGACTCGGTCGAAGTCGTCAGCCGGCCACGGCGGTTTGGTGGCATCGGCGATGAGCACCTCGTGCTCACCGGGGTCGCCGCGCAGGACCTGCTCCACCAGGCGAGCGCGATGCTCGTGCTTCTCCACCGCCAGGAGCCGAGCGCCACGAGGATTCGCCAAGCCGGCCAGCAGCCCCGCCTTGCCGCCAGGGCCGGCGCACATGTCCAGCCATCGTTCGTCCGGGGGGTCGACGGGCACATTGGCGAGGGCGAGGGTGACCAGTTGACTGCCCTCGTCCTGCACCCCCGCCCGTCCTTCGCGCACCACCGGGATACGGGCCGGGTCGCCGGATTCGAGCACCGCTGCATACGGTGACCACCGAGCCGGCCGTGCACCGGCCGCCACGAGCTCGTCGACCTCGGCTCGACCGGGCCGTACCACCACAGTGACCTCCGCTGGTTCGTTGTCGGCTTCGAGAAAGGCCGCAGTCTCGGCCAGGTCGCCGCCCACAGCGTCGCGGACGGCTCGCACGATCCACCCCGGGTGTGCATGCCGGAAGGCCAGGTGGGCGATCGGGTCGTCGGACGCGGCCGGGGCGAGTTGGTCGGTCCAGGCGTCGAGATCATGCCGGGCGACCTTGCGTAGCACCGCGTTGGCCAGCCGGGCGGCGCCGTCGTTCACCCACGCGCGGACCAGATCGACCGACGTGGACACCGCGGCATGGGCCGGCACGCGCATCTGGAGCAGCTGATGGGTGCCCAGCCGGAGGGCGTCCAGCAGCGGCGGATCGAGCTTGGCCACCGGACGGTCGGCACAGGCGGCCAGGATGGCGTCGTAGGTGCCCAGACCCCGCAGCGCCCCGTAGGCGAGCTCGGTCGCGAGCGCGGCGTCGCGGCCCTTGAGGCGCCGTTCACGCAGCACGAGCGGCAACGTCAGGTTGGCGTAGGCGTCGTCGTCGGCGACGGCCCGCAGGACGTCGAACGCCGCCTGCCGCGCCGGGTCGACGGCGGCGCGGGAACGTGCGGCGCTCACGAGCCCAGCCGCTCCCCCGCGGCGGGCCGCACACCGCGCGCCCAGTCCAGTGCCGGCATCAACCGTTTGCCCTGCGGCTGGACGTCGCCGAGGACGACGGCGTGACTACCCGTGCCCACCCGGGCGCCGGACTTGTCGACGACGATCTCGCCGGCAGCCAGATCGGCTCGCTGCGGATCCAGGACCACAGGACCGAGTTTGAGCCGCTCACCACGGAACGTCGTCCAGGCGCCCGGGGCCGGGGTGCACGCTCGAATGAGCCGGTCGATGTGCAACGCCGGCGAGGTCCAGTCGACCCGGGCGTCGTCGACCTCCACCTTCGGCGCGATCGACACACCGTCGGCCGGCTGCGGCTGCGGACGCGCCGAGCCGTCCTCGATGGCGTCGAGAGTCTTGACCAGCAAGGTGGCGCCCGATTTCGCCAGCCGCGCGAGCAGATCGCCGCTGGTGTCAGTGGGTCCGATCGGCTCGGTGACCGACCCGAACACCGGGCCGGTGTCCAGCCCCTCCTCGATCCGGAACGTGCAGGCACCGGTGATGTCGTCGCCGGCGAGGATCGCCCGCTGTACCGGGGCTGCGCCGCGCCAGGCGGGCAGCAAGGAGAAATGCAGGTTCACCCAGCCGTGCTCGGGCACGTCCAGCAGGTCGGGCGGGATCAGCGCGCCGTAGGCGACGACCGGGGCGCAATCCGGAGCGATCTGTTGCAGTCGGCTGCGGAACTCCTCATCGCGCAGCCGGGCCGGCTTGAGCACCTCGACACCGGCGCGCTCGGCCACCGCCGCCACCGGGCTCGGGGTGAGCTTACGTCCCCGGCCGGCGGGAGCATCAGGCCTGGTCAGTACCGCGACGACCTCGTGATGGGAGGCGAGCAGCGCTTCCAGGGAGGGCACGGCGACTTCAGGCGTGCCCGCGAACAGAACCCGCATTCGACCGACCCTATCGGCTGGGTCGGTCACCGCCTCAATCGCCGAGGTCGACGATGGCGGCCACCGGGCCGCCCCCGTCGGGTCCTTGATGTGCCGCTGACACGGAGACGAAGACCGCGGGGTCGCCGGTGGCCGCGGCGGTCACGCCGCCCACGCATGCCTTGATCTGGCGGTGCCAGTGCACGTCGGAGTCGTCGAGCATCGCGTTGCGCCGTCCCCGCACCATGCCGTCTTGGCTGACCTCGCATTTGAGGAAGACGTTGACCAAGCGCCCGCCGAGGTCGGTGTGGTGGGGCCGGTCGGGCAGGTCGAGCCCGGCGTCGCGGATCGCCGCCCAGATGCCGTCGGTGTCCAGCGCGTCGTTCATGACCGCATGCCCGATGCGGAACCGTCCGCCGATACCGCGGGCGTTGCCGACGACCACCACTTGGGCGCGGTCGAGTTCGACGCCCGACGAGCACGACGCGACGGCCGAGTAGAGCTCACGGTTGCGCAGCACGTCGGCGTCGTCGGGCAGGTCGATCTCCCCGAGCGCCACCGCCACCCCCAGACCGGTCGTACCGTTCGACAGATCCATCGACTCGTGGGTGTGCTCGGTCCACACCGTCTTGCCGCGTGCCTTGGCGTCGCGGATGGTGTGAATGGTCAGCAACGGGGTCTTGGTCTGCACGTAGTGCACGTCAGCCGGGTCGGTGATCCCGGCCCGGCTCATGCCGGTGCGTACCGCGTCGGCGACCTTCTCGATCATGCCGCGGCGCCCGATCTCTTCGGGCAGGATCGTCTCGCTCATCGCGAAGCCGACCGTCAGCCGTGGCTCGTCGCTCGGTTCGACGCGCTCGCCCGCCTCGGTCGCGAAGATCGTCGCGTGCGGGCTCAGCACACCGTCGGTGCCGCCCGACCACACGATCGGGACGTCGCTCACCTCGTGAGCGGTCCGGGTGCCGTTGGCGACCAGCACCTCACGGAAGGCGCGATCGGCGATGATGCGGGTGTAGTCGTTCACGCCGCCGTTGCCCTCGGTCTTGCCGACGATCGCGATGACCCGGTCGGCCTCCACAGCGCCGGCGTCGATCAGCCCGGTGAGTCCCGAAGCGTCGCTGACGTGGCTGATCGCCACCTTGTGGACCGCGATCGGTTCAGGCATGGTCGTCACCTCTCGTCGTCGTGGTCATGTCGCCACGCCCACCCCGACCACCGTCGTGCCGGCGGAGTCGTGGACAGCTTCGCCGATGCGCTCCAGCGAGGTGATGACGCCACGACGGCCACCTTGCTCGACGAATCGGCATACCGCTTCGACCTTCGGGCCCATGCTGCCGGCCTGGAAATGCCCCTCGGCGGCGTAGGCGCGCAGCGTCTCGACGTCCACGCGGCCGATCGGACGGGCCTGCGGGGTTCCGAACCACAAGGCAGCGGCGTCGACGTCGGTCGCGATGACCATGACGTCCACCCCCAGCGTGAGCGCCAGCAGCGCCGCGGTGGCGTCCTTGTCGATCACGGCTTCGACGCCACGCAACGCGCCGTCGGCCGCGCGCGTCACCGGTACACCGCCTCCGCCACTGGCCACCACCACGAACCCGGCCGCCACCAGGGCAGACACGGCCGGAGCATCGAGTACCTCGAGCGGCTGCGGACTGGCCACCACCCGCCGCCAGCCGCGTTCGCCCCGGTCCTGCCAGACCTGCCCGTGCTCGATGAGGACCCGCGCTTCGTCGTAGGGCAGGGAGCGGCCGATGGGCTTGGTGGGGTGCGTCAACGCGGGGTCGTGCGCGTCGACTCTGGTGCGGCTGACGACGGCGGCGACTTTGCGCCTCGAGCCGCGCGCGGCCAGCGCCCGCTCGAGGGCGTTGATGACGATGAACCCGACCGTGCCTTGAGTCTGCGCATCGCACCAGTCCAGCGGCACCGGCGGCACGACGGAGGCGGCGAGCTCGTTCTTCACCAGCAAGTTCCCCACCTGAGGGCCGTTGCCGTGGGTGAGGACGATCTCGTAGCCGGCCGCGACCAGATCGGCCACCGGCTCCATGGCCCGGGTCACCGCGGCGATCTGATCGCCGGGTCGAGCCGAGCCGTCGGCCGCCGTCATGGCGTTGCCCCCCAGCGCGATCAGCACTCTCACCTGACGCCGCCCTCCTGCTCGATCAGCAGAGCCTATGGATCGCCCGCCCGCAGCAGCGATGGTGACCTTCGCCCAAACGACGCCTGCTCGGTCGGCGAAACCACACAGTCAGTCCGCCTGGTCCAGCCACGCCCGGACGGCCTCGTCGTGCTCGCCCAACAGGGGCGGCGCTCGATGGGTTCGCGGCTCGGCACCGTCGAAGCGGACCGGGACCCCGGGCAACTGGAAGCTGCCGAGCCGCGGGTGATCGACGTCGACCAGCAAACCCTGCGAGAGGGTCTGCTCCCAGCCGTACACCTCGTCGATCGAACGGACGCGGCCGCTGGCGATCCCGGCCGCGGCGAGTCGGCGCAGCCAGTGCTCGGCTGGGTGGGCCGCGAGGGCGTGGTCGATCTCGGCCACCAGTCGATCGCGGTTGGCGACTCGAGCGGTGTTGGTGGCGTACCTGACGTCGTCGGGGTCGAGCCCCATGATCGGCGCGAAGGCACGCCACTGCTGGTCGGTGCCCACGGCGATCTGGATCGCGCTGTCGCTTGCGTGGAACAGCCCGTACGGTGCGATCGCGGCGTGGTGGTTGCCACTGGCGCCGGGGACCTCCCCGCCCACGGTCCACCGCGTCCCCTGGAAGGCATGCACGCCGACGACGGCGGCCAGCAGGGACGTACGCACCACCGTTCCCCGCCCGGTGAGCCGACGCTCCAGAAGTGCCGCCTGGACGCCGACCACGCCGTACAGTCCGGCGAGCAGGTCGGCGATGGGCACGCCGAGTTTCGTCGGCGCGCCGGGCTCACCGGTGATGCTCATCAAGCCGGCCTCGCCCTGGGCGATCTGGTCGTAACCGGCGCGGCCGCCTTCGGGACCGTCATGGCCGAACCCGGTGATCGACAGGATCACCAGCCGGGGATTGATCTCGTGCATGCGGTCGACGGAAAACCCCAGCCGGTCGAGCACACCGGTGCGGAAGTTCTCGACCAGCACATCGGCACGCCGGATCAACCGGGTGAGAAACTCCCGGCCCTCGGGTGCCTTCAGGTCGGCGGTCACCGATTCCTTGTTGCGGTTACAGGACATGAAGTAGGTGGACATCCGTTCGTCGTCGGCGCCGACGAACGGCGGGCCCCAGCCGCGGGACTCGTCGCCGTGCCCGGGTGCTTCGACCTTGATGACGCGTGCACCCAGGTCACCGAGCATCATCGCCGCGTGCGGGCCAGCAAGCGCCCGGGAAAGATCGATGACGAGATAGCCGTCCAGCGGCGCGCCGGACGGCGTTCGTTCGCTGTCGTGCACTGGCCCGCACCTCCGTCTCACAGCCAGTCGACGTCCGGAACCCCGCGGCCCTGAGCCAACCGGGGATAACCCGGCCCTCGGTCGAAGAACGGCTCGTCACCGCGCCGGCTCGCCACGTGCGCCCGCAGCGCCGCGCTGGCCGCTTGGTCGATCACCGGGTCATCCGGTGGTCCGGTGGCCACCACGCCGTAGTCGGCTCGCGCGCCCTCGATGGAGACTTTGCCCCAGCGTAGGTCGCGCAGGACGGCGTCGTAGGGGCGCTGCAGCGGGTCGCCCCACCCGCCGCCGCCGGTCGTACGGATCCGGATCGTCTCGCCGGCCGCGACGGGCTCGGCGTCGGCCAGGGCGTCCACGTGCCGCTCGTTCGGCCCGCCCGGGTCGATGGTCACGCTGAACGGCCGGCCGGCGCGGCCCCCGCGCACACCCCAGCACGACAGAATCGACCGGTCGGCGATGGACATGAAGTGCGCATCGCGCAGCATCCGGATGTGCTTGTGGTAGCCCAGCCCGCCGCGGAACAGTCCCGGCCCGCCGGAGTCGACGGCCAGCCCCAGCCGCTCGACGACGAACGGGAAGCGTGACTCGCTGAACTCCGTCGGCAGGTTCCGGGAGTCCGGCACCACGTGCACGGTGTCCTCACCGTCGGCGTAGTAGCGCCCGCCCGAGCCGCCGCCGAGCACCTCGCGCATCAGGTAGCGCCGCCCGTCAGCGTCGTGACCGTACACGCCGGTGTAGCGGATGGTCTCCTGATCCGCCGGCATCCGTCCGTCCACGGCCTTGGCCAGGGTGCCGGCCAGGACACCGAGCAGGCGCAGGATGACGAAGGTTCGCGCGTTGGTCGGCGCGGGAAACTCCGGAGTCAGCAGCGTGCCCGGTGGCGGGAAGCGCATCTCGATCAGCGGTACGACACCTTCGTTGACGTCGAGCTCGGCCATGCGCTCCGGGGTGTCGGCCAGGTTGCGCAGGATCGGCGCCAGCCACTTCTTCAAGAACGCACCGTCGGCGTGATCGCCGGAGTGGTTGATCGGCCCGCGGGCCTGGGGCGAGGTCCCGGCGAAGTCGATGATCAAATCCGGCGGCGCGGCGTCATCGTCGGTCCTGGTCACGGCGATGCGCTGCGTGTGCAGTCGCGGCGGGTCGACGCCGTCGTGCTCGGCGTAGTCCTCCCAGACGTATCGCCCGGGCGGGATCTTCGCGATCACTTCGCGCCGGAACGTCTGCGTGGTGCGCTCGATGATCGCCTCGAAGCACGCCTCGACCGTTTCTCGGCCGTAGCGGTCGAACAGCTCGGCCATGCGCCGGGCGCCCATCACACAGGCCGCACATTCCGCGTCCAGGTCGGCGGCGAGAGACTCCGGTGTCCGCGAGTTGCGGGTCATGATCGTCAAGGCGGCCTCGTTGGGAACGCCCTGATCCCACAGCTTGATCGGGGGGACCATGAGGCCCTCCTCGAACACGCTCGTCGCCCGTGAGGGCATCGAGCCCGGCACGGATCCGCCGATGTCGTCGTGGTGCCCGAAGGCCTGCACGAAGGCCACGACGCGCGGCGCGGCGCCGTCACGTTCGGTATGGAACACCGGCGCGGTGACGCACAGATCCGGCAGATGCCCGATACCGCCCTCGGAGAGGTAGACGTCGTTGTGGAAGTAGACGTCGCCGGGGCGCATCGTCTCGATCGGGTGATCGCGGACCACGGGGTCCACCAACGCCGAGTACGAGCGCCCGGTGAGCTTGCGCAGCCGGCGGTCGTGGATGCCTGCGCGGTAGTCGTGCGCGTCGCGGATCATCGGCGAGCGAGCTGTCCGCCCGATCGCGGTCTCCACCTCCTGCTCGACCGACGCCAGGTAGCCGGCCACGATCTCGACGAGTACGGGATCCACCGCGGCGCTCATGCCGGCCCCCTGGTGATGATCAGGTTGCCGAATCTGTCGACCACGGCCTGAAATCCCGGATACAGCGGCAGCGTCGACCCGAACTCCTCGATCACGGCGGGCCCGGGCACCACGTCGCCGGCGCCCAACGCGGCGCGGTCGAACACGGCGGTGTCGGTCCAGGCGTCGAAGTAGACCGGCCGGAGGCTGCTCGCTTCGGCGCCGCCGCCGGGCGCGATCTCGGCGATCTCGGGCCGGCGGATCGGCCCGACCCCGGTGACGCGGAGATTCACCCACTCGACCGGCTGGCGCTGGTCGTTACGGAAGTCGTAGCCGTAGAGGGTGCGGTGCTCGTCGTGAAACGCCGCCGCGACCGCGTTCGTGGCCGCCGGGGTGAGCGGCCCGGCCGGCACGTCGACCCGGACTTCGAAGGCCTGGCCGACATAGCGCAGGTCCGCGGTGCGCACGAACCGCTGCTGGGCCGTGTCGAAGCCTTCACGGGCCAG
>Ga0079224_100005915_pt1 | contig 16126 bp, 13 predicted proteins | sample Stecom2015_FD_80414 | JGI IMG/M metagenome (GOLD analysis project Ga0079224, IMG submission 80414) | Agricultural soil microbial communities from Utah to study Nitrogen management - Steer compost 2015 | ecosystem: Environmental > Terrestrial > Soil > Agricultural land | place: USA: Utah...
GTTAAATTAACAGATTTTAAAGTTTCCTGACTTTCTACTGGAGCTAATGTAGCTTCTACCGTATTTCTCTTAGTTATGTTTTCCAGATCTATGTGAGCACTTAAAGACCCTTCCATTTTTGCGTCAACGGCTGCATGGGATATATGGGTTTCCGGTTTTATTTCAATCCAAACGGGGCGATATATACCTCCAAATAACCACCAATCGGCTTTTCTTTCTGCATTGTTAACCGATTCGTTTGCTGAATGTTTCCACACATGTACTTCTAATAAATTTTTACTTCCATAATTTAGCAGAGAAGTAATATCATATTTAAATTCATAAAACCCGCCTTGATGTATATCCCCGGCCAACTTACCGTTTATCTTAACTTCTGTGTCTGTCATCGCGCCACCAAATACAATCGTTACTTTTTGGTTTTTATATAGTTTTGGAACTTCAAAATTATATTTATAAAACCCTTCTTCTTTGCTTGGTTCCTTTTGATTCAATTCTTTGTACCACCTACCGTATGTATATTCACCAAATCCTTCCAATTCCCATTGGGAGGGGACGTTAATAGTTGTCCATTGATTTGCATTATTGCCACCATTGCACATAAAATCCCATCGAACAGGATGTTCAAAATCCTTTCCCGAAAGAAATATTTTTTTGGTTGTTTGGCTTGAAACATTCCATAAACCGCCTAAAAAGCATAATATTATTAGAATAACACATTTAATTTTCATCTTGTTTTATTTAATTTTCTCCAGGTTTTGGATTTTAAAGCCAACAGGAAGCGCCTATCAATTAATTTTATTTGGATTTTAATTGGTGAAATGATTTTATTTACACCCTCAATCTTCGGGTTATTTCCAAAAACAAAAATTTCGGCTTGTGTTTTAAATTACCTGTAATTATTAAAAATACCGTGATAGTTAAAATACATGTATACTTATAAACTATAAAACTTACTTATAGAACCTTACATTCTATGTAAAAATAGCAAGGAGATGAGTATGTACCATCCTGTACTATGATGTGTATAGTTTTTATATGTAGTAATTAGCTTAATGTTAAACAGAGTTCCGTTCTATATATTTGAAGACATTTTTAACCCTCTCCCTTTTATCATTCAACACTAAATAAGCAGCGGTTTCACCCATGGCTTTAAAGTCTGTACTTATTACCGTTATGCCCAATAGTTCTTTTAAAGGTGTGTCATTGTAAGATATAATCCCTATATCCTCCCCTAATTTTAATTCCTTTTTTCTGACCTGCCGTACTAAATTTACCAAATCCATTTCTTCTATAGTTATATAGGCATCCTTACTTTGAAGTTCCATATCATCATAAATTTCGGTAAGTACTTCAAAATCAAACTTACATTCTGCACAAAACTTCCTGAACCCATGTAAAATACGCCGGGGGTATGGATGTACAGATTTATCCGGGTACACTAAAATCAGTTTATCATATTTACTTAACCTATCAAAACCCTCTTTTAAAGCATTATAAATGTCTTCTTCAAAATCCTGATATACTGCTCCATAGTCTCCATCCAATAGCAATTTATTATTATCCATAATCACCAGTTTATCAACAGGAATACTTCTTATCACTTTTTCTACGTTATCTGTAGAACTTGTATGTCCTAACTTTTCATTTTTAAAATGTGGCATGATCACATAATAATCAAAAGCCCCTATGTTCTTTTCTATAATCCTAACAAAAAGTGATTCTTCACAATGATAAATAAATAAAGATACATGTCCATTAACACCAAGTGCATTAACAAAAGAATTATAAATCATCATTTTGTATGAACTGGGCTTATTGATCAGAAAAAAGACATTTATTTTAGAAATAAGATCTGTTTTTGCCGTGTAATAGCCTTTCCCTTTTACCGAAATAATAACCTTTTGGTCCTTTAGTGCTTTATAAGCTTTTTCAACCGTATCCCTTGATAGATAACAACTCTCACTTAACTCATTGATTGATGGTATTTTCTGGCCCACTAAAAGTTTCCCTTTTGATATATCATTTATAATAGAATCCACTATTTGTTTATATTTGGGAATTCTCGAATTTTCATTGATTTTTATTTCAATTGGGAGGGACATATCAAATCTTATTTAGTGAAAATTATATGGGTGTTGTAAAATTATATAATTATTATTAATTCACTTATTAACTTAAAAATTTCTTTAGAAATGTAGCAGTACACCACAGGATACCATGGTTCTTTTTTTATTTTACTTTTGATCAACCTTAATACAATAATAAAAAATGGAGAAAACCTTTAAATACGTGAACTACCTATGGGATGAAAAAATAGCAGCTACAATGCACGAAAATGAAGTAGAACTGTTTTTATATCGCTCTAATATTTTAGGATCTGATTTAAGAATAACAAATTATGGTGGTGGGAACACTAGTTGTAAGACTATTGAAACTGACCCCTTAACCAATGAAAAAGTAGAAGTAATGTGGGTGAAAGGTTCCGGTGGGGACATAGGGACCCTAACCCGGGAAGGGATAGCCGGATTATATACTGAACGATTAAGGAGCTTAAAAAATATTTATAATGGTTTAGAAGATGAAGATCGAATGGTAGGCCTGTTTAATCATTGTATTTATGACCTAAACAGTAAGGCCCCATCTATTGATACTCCTTTACATGGTTTGCTTCCTTTTAAACATATTGATCATTTACACCCTGATGCACTTATTGCAGTGGCAGCAGCAAAAGATAGTCAACAAATCACCAAAGAAATCTGGGGCGGCACTATGGGTTGGGTCCCATGGCAAAGGCCGGGTTTTGATTTAGGTTTACAACTTGAAAAATGCTTAAACGAAAATCCGGGTATCAGAGGAATTGTTTTAGGAAGTCACGGATTATTCACCTGGGGAAACACATCTTATGAGTGCTATATAAATAGTTTAGAAGTTATTGAAATGGCCTCTGAATTTATTGATAAAAGGGTTAAAGAAAAACAAAATAGTTTCGGCGGTGAAAAAGTGAAAAGTTTACCTCCGGATTTAAGAAAAGAAAAAGCATCACAACTGATGCCTCTTTTAAGGGGATTATGCTCTTCAGAAAATAGAATGGTAGGACATTTTACTGATAGTGATGTGGTTTTAGAATACATAAACAGTCATGATTTAGCCCGTTTAGCCCCCATGGGCACTTCTTGTCCGGATCATTTTTTACGCACTAAGATTCAACCTTTGGTTCTCTCTATTGATACTCAAGAGGATCTGTTGAATACCAAAAATATATTAAGCAAACTTAAGCCTGCTTTTGAAAAATACAGGCAAGAGTATAAACAATATTATGAAACTTGTAAGCACAATAACAGCCCAGGGATGCGGGATCCTAACCCGGTAATTATTATTTATCCAGGTGTGGGCATGTTTTCCTTTGCAAAAAATAAACAAACTACAAGGGTTGCCAGTGAATTTTATGTGAATGCCATTAATGTTATGAGGGGGGCCGAAGCTATTTCAGCTTACACTTCGCTACCTAGACAAGAAGCTTTTGATATTGAATATTGGCTGCTGGAAGAAGCAAAACTAAAAAGAATGCCAAAAGAACAACCTTTATCCCGAAAAGTTGCTATTGTTACCGGTGCAGGCGGTGGAATTGGAAAAGCTATAGCCGATAAATTGGTAGCCGAAGGTGCTAATGTAGTATTAACAGATATAAGTGAAGAAGCCTTGAAAGAAGCTGAAAAAACTTATAAAAGAGACCAGGTAAGCACTATTGTATGTGATGTTACAAATGAAAAATCGATTATTGAAGCATTTAATTATGCATGTTTATCTTATGGAGGGATAGATATTATTGTTCACTCCGCAGGCCTTGCAATCTCAAAATCGTTAGAAGACACCACATTGGAAGATTGGAACCTATTGCAAAATGTTCTCGTAAAAGGCCAGTTTTTAATGGCCAAGCATGGGGTTTCCATTCTTAAAAAGCAAGGACTTGGAGGTAACATCATACACATTGCAAGTAAAAATGGGTTGGTTTCAGGTCCGAACAACGTAGGCTATGGTACTGCAAAAGCAGCACAGCAACATATGACCCGTTTATTGGCCGCAGAATTAGCTGAATCCAAAATCAGGGTAAATACTGTTAATCCTGACGGGGTTATTGTTGGCAGTAAAATATGGCAGGGAGAATGGGCAGAAGGAAGAGCAAAGGCATACGGGATATCGGTAGATGAACTTCCGGCACATTATGCTAAAAGAAATCTATTAAATGAAATTATTTACCCGGAAGATATTGCAAATGGTGTATATTCTTTAATTGCAATACTCAATAAAACAACGGGCAATATAATTAATGTAGATGGGGGCATGGCAAATGCATTTGTTAGATAACTAATCTAAATACTATCTATATCTATAAATTTAAAGAAATAAATGAAATTATCTGCAGAACAACTTCAGGAATTTAACGAAAAAAATATTTCTGAACATCAGGATGATCTTGATGCTTTAACTAATAAATTATCAAGATCCGGAATAGATATATCAAAAACATTAAAAAAACTGGAAACTTTTAATGTGGCAATTCCAAGTTGGGCATTAGGGGCCGGAGGAACCCGCTTTGGCAGATTTTCATTTGGTGGTGAACCGGCAACCCTGGAAGATAAAATAAATGACATCGGGATTTTAAATGCACTTACACAATCTGCCGGAGCAGTATCTCTTCACATTCCCTGGGATATTCCCTCCGATTATAATGCTATTAAAGAAATAGCTGCAGAACACAATATCATTTTTGACGCAGTTAATTCCAATACTTTCCAGGATCAACCCAATGCAATAAAATCATACAAATTTGGGTCTTTAAGTAACATAAATAAAGAAATCAGGGATCAGGCCATTCAACACAATAAAGATGTAATTGCCATTGGGGAAAAGTTAGGTTCTAAAAGCATGACCGTATGGTTGGCCGATGGTTCTAATTTTCCTGGTCAGAATAATTTTCAAACAGCATTTAACAATACTTCAAACAGCCTTCAGGAAATTTACATGAGTATCCGGGAAGACTGGAAGCTTTTCATTGAATATAAGCCGTATGAGCCTAACTTTTACAGCACAGTAATCCAAGATTGGGGCACATCATTTATACTGGCCAACGAATGTGGAGAAAGGGCTTATAGCCTTGTAGATCTCGGGCATCATTTACCCAATACCAATATTGAGCAGATAGTTGCCACATTGATGAACAGAGGCAAACTGGGAGGTTTTCATTTTAATGACAGTAAATATGGAGATGACGACCTCACCGTAGGATCTATAAAGCCGTATGCACTCTTTCTTATATTTAATGAGTTAATTTATGGGATGGAAAATAATAAGAATAATCCAAGCCCTGCCTGGATGATCGATGCCAGCCATAATATAAAAGACCCGTTAGAAGACCTGGTACAATCACTTGAAGCTATTTTAATAGCTTATGCACAGGCTTTGTTGATTGATCAAAATAAATTAAGGGAATGCCAAAACAACAATGATGTAGTAACCTGTCAGGAAATTTTACAAAATGCATTCCGTACAGATGTGCGCCCCCTTATAAAACAAGCTAGATTAAATACAGGTGCTGCGCTGAATCCAATACATGCATACAGATATTTCGAAGTACGTGCAAAATTAATTGAAAAGCGCGGAATAAATTCCAAAGCTTCCGGTCTTTAAAAATCCATTGAATGAAAAAGCAAAAAGTAACTGCGGTTTTTGATATAGGAAAAACGAACAAAAAGTTCTTTTTGTTTAATGCTGATTTTAAAGAGGTTTACAAAGAATACTCACAATTTTCTGAAGTTGTAGATGAAGATGGTTACCCCACCGAAAATCTCGCAGAGTTCCAAAAATGGGTTAAAGGCCTATTTGACAGAATCCTTAAATCTGAAAAGTTTGAAATAAAATCAATTAACTTTTCTACGTATGGCGCTAGTTTTGTCCATATTGACAAGGATGGAAACGCGTTAACACCCCTTTACAACTATTTAAAACCTATCCCTGCCAATATAGAACAGGATTTCATTAAAAAATATGGTGATATTAGCCCCGAAACCGGGTCACCTCAATCTGGTATGTTAAATTCCGGTATGCAACTTTACTGGTTAAAAAAAACAAAACCGGAAATTTTTAAAAAAATCAAATATTCTTTACACTTTCCACAATACCTATCTTATTTATTCACAGGAATTCCTGTAAGCGAATTTACCAGTATTGGATGTCATACAGCTTTGTGGAATTACGAGTCCAATGATTATCACAATTGGGTCTACGAGGAAAAAATTAATGAAAAACTCCCGCCGTTAGTTTCTGCGCAAACTTATATTAGTATGAACTATCAAGACAAACGTATAAAAGTAGGAGTAGGAATACATGATAGTTCTTCGGCTTTATTACCATACATTTTTAGCGAAAAAAAGCCTTTTCTTCTTTTATCTACCGGAACCTGGAGTATAGCACTTAATCCATTTAATGAAAGCAAATTAACAAAAAAAGACATTGATAACAATTGCTTAAATTATATGCAAATTGATGGTAAACGTGTAAAAGCTACCCGTTTTTTTCTAGGGAACGAATATAAATTACAGGTAAAGAAATTAAGCACTCATTATAAAAAGGAATATGGAGTTCACAGAAGCGTTAAATTTAATAAGACATTATATTTAAAACTGATAAAAGAGCCTTCTAATTATTTTAAATTTGAGGAAATACGACTCAAACGAAACCAATTAGATGAAACCAATCTCCAGCCATTTAAAACTTTTGAAGAAGCCTTTCATCAGCTAATGATAGAACTTATAGAAATACAAATTATTACTATTAAAATGGCAATTGGTGAAACTGAAATTAAGAAAATATACATTGATGGTGGGTTTACAGATAATGATATATTTGTTAAACTCATAGCACACCATTTCAATAAATTTAAAGTTAAAACCACAAAATCCCCACTCGGATCTGCATTAGGTTCAGCTATGGTAATGGGTAAAAAACAATTAAATAAAAAGTTTCTTAAAGAGAATTATAAAATGCAAACATTAATTCCTTTGCAATTAACACAAACCGAACCTAAAGTAAGATAAAATGGAATTATCATACAATCCCGACTATCCTTCTACAGAAGATTTACGTAATAAGGCCAAAAAAAGAATTCCAAAATTTGCTTTCGAATATCTCGATGGAGGTTGCAATGAAAACATAAACTTATACAGGAACACTGCCGAATTAAGAGAGGTTCAAATAAAACCCTATTATTTAACAAACCATACAGGATCAACATTAAAAACCGAACTGTTTGGCCATGAGTATGATGCGCCATTTGGTATAGCCCCTGTAGGGCTACAAGGACTTATGTGGCCCAATGCCCCGGAAATTTTAGCAAAAGCAGCCCACAAACATAATATTCCATTTATACTAAGTACAGTTACCACTAGCAGCATAGAGCGTATAAGCGAGTTAACCGAAGGGAAAGCATGGTTTCAGCTATATCACCCAACCGAAGATAAATTGCGGAATGATATTATAAACAGAGCTGCTGCTGCGCATTGTCCCGTACTGGTAATTCTTTGCGATGTACCAACCTTTGGTTACAGGCCATGTGATATTAGAAATGGTTTGGCTATGCCACCAAAAATGTCGTTGAGGAATATACTTCAAATTTTAGGAAAACCCAGATGGGCATTAGAAACCCTAAAGCACGGACAACCAAGTTTTGAAACATTAAAACCTTATATGCCTCCCGGATTAGACTTAAAAAAGCTAGGGCAATTTATGGACGCTACGTTTTCCGGCAGACTTAATGAGGAAAAAATAAAACCTATCCGGGATATGTGGAAAGGTAAATTGGTTTTGAAAGGAGTTGCTTCAGAAGAAGATACCGAAAAAGCAATTCAATTGGGCCTGGACGGAATTATTGTTTCCAATCATGGAGGGCGCCAGTTAGATGCAGGTGAATCTACCATAAAACCGTTAAGTAAAATCTCAGAAAAATATAAGGGACAAATAAAAATAATGATGGACAGCGGCATACGTACCGGGCCTGATGCTGCACGTGCATTAGCAAGTGGTGCAGAATTTACCTTTATGGGCCGGACATTTATGTATGGGGTGTCGGCATTAGGAAAGAAAGGTGGAGATCATACTATTTCTATTCTTAAAACACAGTTACAACAGGTGATGGAACAAGTATGCTGTGAAAAAGTAGAGGATCTCCCTTTCCATTTAATAAAATAACTAAATCAATAAACAATGAGCCTATCTAAAATTGAAGAAGTAATTGACAGCGATCATGTTGGTGAATTTGAAAGAGAACCGGTACCGAAAAATAAGTTGAAAGGTTGGAAAAGTTTTTTAGGAATGTATGCAGGAGAACATGCTGCCGGTACAGAATTTATGATTGGACCTCTTTTTTTAACAGCAGGTGTTAGTGCTTTTGACCTCCTGGTAGGTTTGTTATTAGGTAACTTACTGGCAGTACTTTGCTGGCGGTTCCTAACAGCAAAAATTGCCGTGAGAAATCGCTTAACGTTATATTTTCAGTTGGAAAAAATATGCGGAAAAAAACTGGTTACTTTTTATAACCTGGCAAACGGTATTTTATTCTGCTTTTTAGCCGGCTCTATGATCACAATATCTGCTACAGCTGTAGGAATACCTTTTAATATGGAAATGCCGAGGCTAACAGATACCATGCCCAATGGGGTTACATGGGTACTAATTGTAGTTGGTTTAGGAATTTTTATTTCTTTAATTGCGGCTAAAGGGTATAATACAGTATCTAAAGCAGCAAATTATATGTCCCCGATTATAGTTATTGCATTTTTAGCATGTGGTATTGTGGCTCTGAACCAATTAGGGGTTAAAAATTTTTCTGATTTTTGGAATATTTGGGGAAATGGGGCAGAACCGTTTCCTGGCCAAATAAAATATACATTTTGGCATGTAATGATATGGTCCTGGTTTGCAAATAGTGCCATGCATATCGGTATGTCAGATTTGTCAGTTCTTAGATTCGCAAAAAGTGAAAATGCCGGGTGGACAACCGCTGCCGGAATGTACGTAGGCCATTATGTAGCGTGGATTGCTGCTTGCCTACTCTATGCTGTATACTTAAAAACCCCGGAAGCACAAGCATTCTTGTCAAATGGTGAAGCTCCTCCTGTAGCTCCCGGGCCACTAGCTTACAATGCCATTGGTATATTTGGCATTATAGCCGTTGTTTTAGCCGGATGGACTACAGCTAATCCTACTATATACAGAGCCGGATTAGCTTTTCAGGCTATTCTGCCAAAAACCTCAACTTTTTGGGTTACTATTATTGCCGGTACTGTGGCTACAACTGCTGGAATTTTCCCGGCTTTTGCCATGAAACTTTTAGACTTTGTTGCTCTGTATGGTTTTATCTTAGCCCCCATTGGTGCTGTCATTGTTTTTGATTATTTTTTCTCCAAAAAATATAACATTACACCATTTTATGCAGAAAAAAGTGGAACATCTTTTAATTTTTCTGTTCTGTTGGCATGGGGAATTAGCTTTGCTGTCTTTTATTTTATATCGATAAAATTTGACATATTCTTAAGCTTTGTAACGCTTCCCGCGTGGATAAGTTGTGGAGTCCTATTTCTTATTTTCAGCAAGTGGTACCAACGCAAAAAAGAATCTTATGCATAGAAATGCCTTTAAAATGAAATTAAAACCCGGTTGTGAAATTGAATATAAAAAAAGACACAATGAAATTTGGCCGGAGCTAAAAAAATTACTTACTGAAGCCGGCATTAGTGATTATTCAATTTTCCTGGATAAAAAAACCCTTACTCTTTTTGCTGTACAAAAGTTATCGGCAAACAATAAAGTGGTTGATTTACCATCTCACCCAATCATGAAAAAATGGTGGGTTTATATGGCAGATATCATGGAAACCAACGAAGATCATTCTCCCATAGTTGAAAACCTGGAAGAGATTTTTCATATGGACTGAAGGTTCTTTCAATTTCATATTTATTTAATTGTGTAAAAATATTAATATCACTACATATGTTTATAAAATTCAAAACTTTACTTTCAGGAATAGCTTTCTTGCTATCCGTTTATAGTACTTATGCTCAAAAAGCAACTGACTCCAATTCCCCGTTGCACTTCTCCAAACCGGATTATGTAACTCCCTACGGAATACCAACTAAAGAATCAATCATCCAGACCCTTGACAGGGTGCATAGTTACCTAGAAAGCTCGACGCCTGCAATAATTGTGGACAGTGAATCAGGAAAGGAAATCACAAATTTTGATAAAATAAATAAGGTAAAACGAATTTCCTTTAAACAGGCAGATTTTAGATTGATCAGCTATGAATGGGGAGTAACTTACGCAGGTATGTTAAGAGCTTCTCAAACAACCAATGATCCTAAATATGCTAAGTATACCTTGGACCGGATGAAACTTCTGGCGGAGTTGTATCCCCTGTTTTTGGACCAGGAAAAGAAACAGTCTGATTTTTCTCATCCGATGAAATCTGTCCTGCACCCCCATGCGTTGGATGATGCCGGAGCAATTTGTGCGGCCATGATCAAGTCAAAACAATACGGTTTCAAAGGCAAGCTTGATCCAATGATTGAAAATTTTATTAATTACATCAGCAATAAGCAATTGCGTTTGGAAGACAGAACATTGGCACGGAACAGGCCAATGAAAAACTCCCTTTGGCTGGATGATCTGTTTATGAGCGTACCGGCTTTAGCCCAAATGGGAAAATATTCCGGTGATAATCAATATTATGACGATGCGATAAAACAGGTTTTACAATTTTCTGAACGTATGTTTAACGAGGAAAAGGGATTATTCATGCATGCCTGGATTCTTGATATGGACGAACATCCACAATTTCACTGGGCAAGGGCCAACGGTTGGGCAATCATGACAATGATCGAATTGCTGGATGTATTACCCGAAAATTATTCCGGAAGGGAAAAGGTTATTGAGTACCTGAAAAAGCATATTTATGGTCTGGCTAAATACCAGTCAGCTGAGGGTTTATGGCATCAGCTTCTTGATAGAAATGATTCGTATCTCGAAACTTCTGCAACAGCTATTTTTGCCTATTCCATAGCAAAAGCTATAAATCTTGGTTATGTCGATGCCAAAACCTACGGGCCAATGGTTTGCCTGGCATGGAATGCAGTGGCTTCCAAGGTAAATGAAAAAGGCCAGGTAGAAGGTACTTGCGTTGGAACAGGAATGGGGTTTGATCCCGCATTTTATTACTACCGCCCGGTGAGTGCTTATGCTGCGCATGGTTATGGCCCTGTGCTTTTAGCCGGTGCCGAAATGATCGAGATGTTAAAAAACACATATCCTAAAATGAATGACAGTGCCGTTCAATTTTATTTGAAAAAAATTGATACGGATGCACCTATTTTTGATGAAAAATGATGGCACAGGTTGCATAGTAGTCTTAAACAAATTTAAATAAACCGATGAAGAAATTATTTATAAATCTACTTGTCCAAATAGCTGCTATTCTATATTTTTTGCCGGCTTTTGGCCAAATCGGTACTCGATTTCCTTCGGAACGGAAGGTAATCATTGATCCGGTTACAGGGCAGAAATTGATCTTCCTGACCAGTACCCCGGCCGGCGATTCAAAAATCTATCCCACACATAATCAATGGACATCCGATGGAAAATGGGTCATCTTTCGGTCAAAAAGGGTAAAAGGAGAGGCCATGGCTGTCAATGAAAAAACAGGTGATATTGTGCAAGTTACAGAAGGAGGTTATAGGGGCATGCTAAATGTGGCAAGGAAGTCGATGAAGCTTTATTTCATGAGAAAGCCTGTGGACAATCCGAAAGAGGATGTTCTTGAAATTGTTGAAGTGAATTTGAAGAAGTTATTTGAGGATAGTGAAAAGGGAAAATTAAAACCAGCTTCCGAATATCAACGGGTATGTGGCACTACGCCCCATGATCTTGAAGCAGGTGGCGATATGGCCCTTGATGCAAATGAAGAATGGGTATGGTTTAGGGCCGGCCGTGAGGCAGCTATGAAACACCTCCCTGAAGGTACAAAGATTGAAGAAGATGTCGGTCCCAGAAATATGGGAGCGGGCCCAGGGGGTATTGCTGGAATGAATGTCAAAACAGGTGAAATAAAGTATGTGATCTCCGTTCCTTTCCAGGTTGGGCACATCCAAAGTAATCCTTGGGTCCCCGGACAAATTATTTTTTGTTGGGAAACAGGCGGAAAGTCCCCTCAACGTACATGGATTGTTCAATCCGATGGTACTGGTTTACGTCCTCTTTACCCAGAAGCACCTTATGAATGGGTAACCCATGAAGCAGTAATTGGCCCGGAGGAAGTTGCAATTGCAATTATGGGCCATCGTAAAATTCCGGAATCTTCCGGTGAAAAACCTAAAGGTACAGACGTGCAAGGTGCCAATCCCGGACAAGAAACGGAATGGGGGATCTGTGGAACCAGGGAAAAACCAACGGGCCTGGGTATTGTCAATATCAATACAAGAGAAATGATAATTGCGGGGCAGACAAAAGAAGGAAGTGGGCTCTGGCATGTACATGGTTCATCAGATGGCAGATTTGTGGTCGGTGATGATTTTCACCGGGATATATATCTTATAGACAGGAATACCGGCGAAATGCTGCTGCTTTCAGCAGGCCATAAAACCACGGCTGCTGACCATCCTCATCCCACTTTCAGCCCCGACGGCTCAAAAATAGAAATTCAGTCCGCTATGTTATCCAAGGATAATCGGTCCTTGAATATTTGTATAATTCCGGTTCCTATAGAATGGTTGAACAGAAAAATTGATCAATGATCGGACATTGCATTAAATAATTTTTGTGAAATGATATTGAAGCCATAAAACACAGTATTTAAAAATGCATATAGTTTTATATGTTATAAATTTTTACTTAAAAAAAATTGCACAAAGACACTTCATAATCAAACGTATAGGATTGACAGGAAAACTGCATTCTTAAGCGTTAAAAATAATATTAAAAGGGGACATATTATGTTTGTCCTGACTATAATTTTATATAAAAAACTATTGTACTTGTATTATGCTAGTAAAAAATAATGTTATGCAAGTAAAAGAGAAAGAAAAAATAAAAAATTACACCTTTCAAAAACATACAAAATCAAAAGTAGCTTCAAGATTTATAATCTTAATACTGTTACTGCTTATCCTGGCTGTTACAATTTCAGCCATAGTTTCAACAATGCTCTTTGCTCTTGATCCATTTTAATAATAAATTAATTAATCACTTAAAGACATGTAAATGAACTCATTGAAAATAATTGCGACCATTTTATTTGCAGTAACTACAAGCTTATCTGCACAAGAAACCAAAGTAATTGACCTTGGTAGTTATAATGAGCTAAAAGCTTATGACCGCATACGTGTCATTCTTATAAAATCAACCGAAAATAAAGCTGTTATTTCAGGTAGCAAACGGTATGATGTAAAGGTAGCGCTGGAAAATGGGGAAGTAAAAATAAGAATGGGAATCGAAAATATACTGGATGGCGAAGAAATAACGGTAAAGCTTCATCATACTGATGAATTAAGTTTAATTGATGCTAATGAAAAAGCAAAAATATCTTCAGAAAATGAAGTAAATTCCCGGTACCTTACAGTAAGGGCACAGGAAGGCGGTGAAATAGACCTTACTGTAAGTACCCCCACTCTAAAATCAAAAGCAGTTACCGGAGGGATAATCAGAATAGCAGGAGAAGCCAATAACCAGGAAGTTACAGTACGGACCGGAGGTGCTTACTACGGAAAAAATTTAGTGTCCGACCAGGCTGATGTTATGGTTTTTGCAGGAGGTAAAGCATTTGTACATGTTACAGACTTTGTAGAAGCCAATGTTACCGCCGGAGGCACTATTGAGATTTTTGGAGACCCAAAGGTAAGGGAAGATAGTACTCTTGGGGGTTCTATTGTAATACATTAATAGGGATAACCTTATTTGAGGCCTGTAGATAATTTATTTAAATATTGTACGAATAGCCAAAGCCAATATCACTATTTTCTGGACGATTTTAATTGTGCAAATATTTTTTTGCGCTTAAGCTTAATCCTTAAATAATAACGGAGCCATTTCACGTAAACTACGGCGCCAGGTTTGAAATTCATGGGCAGTACCTTCGGAAATATAAGAAACGGCATTATAACCTGTATTTTCTAAGGCTTTTACTGCATTTTTAATTACTTCCGAACCTTCTTTACTTCCACAACTTAAAAAGATGAGTTTTATTCCGGTTTGCCCTTTTAAATCTTCAGGAGAATACGTGCCACCACTTAAAAGCCCATAATGTGAAAATATTTCAGGCTTATTAAGCGAAATCAGGCGGGTTTCGAAACCTCCCATAGACAGGCCTGCCATAGCACGATTTTCCCTATTTGCCAACGTGCGGAAATTGGCATCAACATACGGGATCAACTCATCTATGAGGACTCTTTGAAAAGGTTTGACATCAAAATTCCTGATCTCCCCCTTTTTATTTCATTTGTCATTCCATAAGTCATTACAATGATAAAAGGCTTTATTTTGCCTTCGGCAATCATATTATCCATAATCAGGTTGGCATGACCCTGCTTGATCCAGGCAGTTTCATCTTCACCCAATCCATGTTGAAGATATAATACAGGGTAAAGTTGTGACTGATTTTTGTAATATCCGGGAGGCGTGTAAACAAATGCACTACGGGATGTATGGGTACTTTTAGAAGGAAAAAGTATTTGCTGGACATGGCCGTGTGGGACATCTTTTAAAGCATAAAAATCCTGATCATGTGCGGGTATTTCAATACCACTCTCCAAACGTGCGTAACCATAGTAATTTAAAGCACCCGGATCATTAAAAATGCCGCCATCTACGATTATATGATAGTAATGAAACCCTTCATCAATAGGGCCTGCAGTGGTTCCCATCCATGCACCGTCCTGGGTTTTTTTTAACTTAGTACCACCTTGCCCGTCTAAACCAAGACTTACCCTTACGCTATCTGCCGCAGGGGCTTCAATACGGAAACGTGCATAACCCTGTGAATTAACCTGGGGATACCCTTGTCCGGGTTGATTTTTGGTAGAGGGTTTAAAATCTTCTATTATATCCGGTTGTTGGGCCTGGGCAAAGCACAATGAACCAAATGAAGTGATTAATAATATAAAATATTTCATTACTATGTATTTATTGGTTTTAATCTATTGTTAAAACACCTCCATTATTTGGGAGTTTCTAACTCTTGTTTAGGAAATACCAATGTAATATGATCCCAACAATAATTGAGTTCTTTGTTCAGTGGCATTAAAAATTAATTTAACGGACCGCCTTTATTAAAAATAGCATTGGTTATATGAAAATAATCGAAATCAACAAATCCTCCAATATTTTTAGTGGCATAATTAAACAAGCCAAATCTGTATCCCATAAAATGAGGGAGCGTGTAAGGCATATTTATTGTGTCTCCAATATGTATCCAGGATTTTCCGTCTAAACTGTAAAAGAAATTAGCCTTATCGGCTTTATTCCTAAAATCACATTCGGCTTTAAAATAAATTTTGTTTTGGTTTAAAGGAACGCTTTCCACTTCCATAACATCATTATCAGCAGCACTAACCATCACAATTTTTTTAGCACCATTATCTACCTTTACACCAACCAATCCAAACTCTTTTTGTAATAAGCATAAGCCTGCAAAATCGCCTTCTTTCATATTAGAAATATCTAATAATGTAGAACCGGTGCTTTTCGGGCCAATTGTACGTTGTGTTAAGGTATTTTTAGCTTGAACAAAACTTGTGTCAATTCTGCCTGTTTTTAATCTTAGATATCCTTTTCGATCTTTAAGGGACCAAAGTGAATTATCCGGGTTGTGGTTCCATTGCCAAACTAAAGGAAGTGTCCTGTCTTTTTTGTTGCGCTTAAAATCATCTGAAGCAACAATTCCCGGGATTAAACCTTTACTGGCGGGTAGGTCAAGATATTCAGGCACTTTGCCTTCTTCACCTAAAACGGGCCAGCCATTCTCCCACTTTACAGGGACCAGGTAAGGAATACGGCCAACGCCACCGTAATCCCTGAATAGATAAGA
>Ga0079224_100005918_pt1 | contig 16119 bp, 15 predicted proteins | sample Stecom2015_FD_80414 | JGI IMG/M metagenome (GOLD analysis project Ga0079224, IMG submission 80414) | Agricultural soil microbial communities from Utah to study Nitrogen management - Steer compost 2015 | ecosystem: Environmental > Terrestrial > Soil > Agricultural land | place: USA: Utah...
CCTAGTGCGGTATTGATACTGACGTCCGTTATATCGGCGATCTCCTTGAAACTCATATCGCAGAAATGCCGCATGATGAGCACCTCCTTTTGGTCGTCCGGCAGCTTCTGTATAATCTTACGGAGATCGATATCCCGCTGGCTGACCATCAACTTCGACTCCGCACTATCGTCTGCAAATTCCAGTATACCAAAAATATCGTAACCATCACTGCTCACAACTGTCGGGCTTCTTTTTTCCCTCCGGAAGTGGTCGATGACCATATTCTGGGCAATACGGACAACCCAAGGCAGAAATTTCCCCTCGTCATTGTAACGCCCCGATTTTAATGTTTTAATAACTTTAATAAAAGTTTCCTGGAAGATATCTTCAGCTAGATATTCATCTTTAACCTGAAGATAAATGGAAGTGTATATCTTTGACTTGTATCTGTTTAATAATATCTCTATCCCCGCTTCATCTCCTGCAACATAGGCCTGAATTAGCTCCAGATCACTCTTTTCTTTTAACCTTTTCATAATAAATCCCTGGATTTAGTTTGAATATTTAAGAGTAAAGTGTTCTATAGGCGCTCCTTTTATGTTTGATTTATAATTCAAATCAAATGAAAAATTACGAGTATTCAAATAAAAGCATCTGTTTTTAACATTTCTTCACACTTCATCACATTTCTGTTACAAAAAAAGCCCCGCATGATCTGCGGGGCATACTAAGATTTTTTCTATGTTATTTATACAATGGAAACTGTGCCATGAGCTCTTTAACCTTGCCATGAATTTTATTCAAAGCGGCATCATCGTTTCTGTTGAGGAGTGCTTCGTCAATCAATTCTCCAATCTGGATGATTTCAGCTTCCTTGACACCCCGTGTAGTGACGGCTGCTGTACCGAAACGCACGCCTGACGTAACAAACGGCGAGCGGGTATCAAAAGGTACCATGTTCTTATTCGTCGTAATACCCGCTTTACCCAACACGGCTTCCGCTTCCTTACCGGAAATATCCTTGTTACGCAAGTCAACCAGCATCAGGTGGTTATCTGTTCCGCCTGAGATAATCTTGTAATCTCTCTCCACAAAAAATTGCGCAAGGGTTGCGGCATTTTTCTGTACTTGTTTCGCATAGGCTAAATATTCGTCCGTCAAGGCCTCGCCATAGGCAATAGCCTTTGCTGCAATCGTATGCTCCAGAGGTCCGCCCTGTGTTCCGGGGAATACAGCAAGATCGAGCAGTTGCGTAATCGTACGGATTTCTCCTTTCGGATTTTTTATGCCCCATGGATTTTCAAAATCTTTGCCGACCATAATCATTCCGCCACGTGGGCCGCGCAATGTTTTATGGGTGGTAGTAGTTACAATATGGCAGTGCGGAAGCGGATCGTTTAACAATCCTTTGGCTATTAATCCGGCCGGATGAGAGATATCGGCCATCACTAAAGCTCCAATCTCGTCGGCCACCTTGCGGATGCGCGCATAGTCCCAGTCGCGGGAATAAGCGGATGCTCCGCAGATAATCATTTTTGGCTTTTCGCGAAGAGCAGTCTCTTCCAGCTGTTCATAATCGATCAACCCCGTATCCTCTTTTACTCCATAAAATAATGGTTGATACACCTTACCCGATAAGTTGGCCGGCGAACCGTGGGTTAGGTGGCCACCGTGTGAGAGATCCAGTCCTAAAATTTTATCGCCAGGCTGTAAAGTAGCTAAAAAAACAGCTGCGTTGGCCTGCGCCCCGGAGTGTGGCTGTACATTCACCCACTCCGCGCCAAATAGTTTTTTCGCACGGTCAATAGCAATAGTCTCTATTTCATCGACGACCTCGCAGCCCCCGTAATACCGCTTGCCGGGCAAGCCTTCAGCATATTTGTTTGTCAACACAGAACCGGCGGCTTCCATAACTTGCTTGCTCACGAAATTTTCCGAAGCGATTAGTTCAATGCCTTCTTCCTGGCGCTTTAGCTCATCAGCTATTAGGTTAAATACGACCTGATCTCTTTCCATTATTTTATTCTTAAGGAGTAATTGTTATTAAACTTTTAAATTCTGTTGCAAACCTAAATAAATTCGTCTTTATATGCAATATAATCGAGTCAGCATCAGCAGATAAAATGAATGATCGGTTCGTGTATCATTTTAATGGTATCGTTAAGCTCGTTGCATGTGTTTCTTCCGCTTCCCGCTTTCTGACCCGCCCGCGTATTACCGGAGCCGGACGCCACACGTTTAGGCGTCCCCAGCCCTGCGGCTTTTTTAAACCCGGTTGACGACCGAATTCCGAATGTTGTATTACTGTAAAAAATAGGCTGTTCAGTATTTTATGCTTAAAAATCCGTAAATTTGTCTATCGTTGGATTAAAAAATTAGAGCACGATGAGTATAGAAAACACAACGGTTAGCGCTCCGGTAAGTTTAACACAAGGTGCAGTGCAGGAATTAAAAAAATTGATCGATCAGCAAGAGATCGGCCCGGACTTCGGCCTGCGCGTAGGCGTTGAGGGCGGAGGATGTTCCGGAATGAGTTATATTTTAGGGTTCGACCAGAAAAAAGATGGGGACAATGAGTATGAGATCGAGGGCATCCGCGTGTTTATGAATAAGGCACATGGCCTTTATCTGGCAGGGATGGAAATCGACTTCAAAAGTGGTCTGGAGGCCCGCGGATTTACATTCAACAATCCGAATGCAACAAGCACCTGCGGATGCGGAAGTTCGTTCTCCGCTTAGAAACATATAACCGTTACGCTGCGGTTAACGCTACAGTGGTGTTTTTTTTTTTGAAAAAAACACCTTCCGAGCCTGATGCGAAACGGCAAGAGAGGGAGCCCGGATACACAAGGCTCCCTCTCTCTATTTATCTTACTCCACAGCATCCGTTCAGAATCCGCAATACCAATTTCACGGGCGTGTTTCTTCCATCATGGAGATCCCGCGGGATCCTGTCCGGCGGCACCGGAAAATGAAGCTGTCCGGGCACAACGCAGACTTCAGCCGGCGGCTCTTCTCCAGCGAACAATTACCTATTTATTCTTAAATATAAAATCGTTAAATTAGCGACCTTTAAAAAACAACAGGAAATTCGGATGTACAAGGAATATAAGCAGTTAAACCTGCCTGAGATAGGCAAAGAAATATTGAAGCATTGGGAGTCGAATAACATTTTTGAAAAAAGTATTTCGAATCGTCCTGCGAGTAAGCCGTACACATTTTATGAGGGACCACCGTCAGCAAATGGAATGCCGGGGATCCACCATGTTATGGCCCGGTCCATCAAAGATATTTTCTGCCGTTATAAAACATTGAAAGGTTTTCAGGTTAAGCGTAAAGGAGGTTGGGACACCCACGGTCTTCCTATTGAGCTGGCGGTAGAGAAAACATTGGGAATCACGAAGGAAGATATAGGAAAAAAAATATCCGTAGAAGCTTATAACGATGCCTGCCGCAAGGAGGTCATGAAATATACCGACGTATGGAATGACCTTACCCAAAGGATGGGGTATTGGGTAGATCTTGAGAACCCTTACGTAACTTATCAAACCGAATATATAGAAACACTTTGGTATCTACTGAAGGAGTTGTACAAGAAGGGGCTGTTATATAAAGGGTATACAATACAGCCTTACTCGCCTGCCGCGGGTACAGGCCTGAGCTCGCACGAGCTCAATCAGCCGGGCACATACAAAGACGTTAAAGATACGACCATCGTCGCCCAGTTCCGTCTGGACAAGACGCAGGTACATCCATTGATGTCGACGCTGGTTGAATCTGAAGACGAAGATGTGGCATTCATCGCCTGGACCACGACACCCTGGACCCTGCCAAGCAACACAGCGCTGGTCGTCGGAAAGAACATCGACTATGTAAAAATTAAGACGTTCAACCAATATACGGGTGCACCGGTGTCAGTTATCCTGGCCAAAAACCTGATCAGCAAACATTTTAAGACCGAAGGGGAAAACGCTTCGTTCCAGGACTACCAGCTGGGTGACAAGGTAATCCCCTGGGAACTAGCCGCGACCTTCAAAGGCGAAAGCCTCGTCGGATTAAGATACCATCAACTTCTTCCCTATATTACGAACGAAGAGCTGCAAGAAAAAGCCTTTCGCGTGATCCCGGGAGACTTTGTCACCACCGAGGATGGAACAGGGATTGTACACGCCTCCCCTACTTATGGTGCCGATGACTTCCGCGTAGCAAAAGAAAACGATATACCCGCCATCCTCGTCCGCGATGAGAACGGAAAGGACGTGCCGACTGTCGACCGCACGGGGCGCTTCGTTAAGGAGATCACGGACTTCGCAGGACGTTTCGTAAAAGAAGAATACTACACTGCGGAAGAACGTGCCGACAAAGACTTCCGTCCGACGGATGTACTTATTGCCATCAAGTTAAAAGAGGAAAACAAGGCCTTCGATGTTAAAAAATACGAACACACGTATCCACACTGCTGGCGTACCGATAAACCCGTCCTCTATTACCCGCTGGACAGCTGGTTCATCAGAACAACGGCCGTTAAAGACGAGCTGGTCGCGTTGAACAAGACGATCAACTGGAAACCGGAAGCTACCGGATCCGGTCGATTTGGAAACTGGCTCGAAAACCTCGTCGATTGGAACTTGTCCCGCTCACGCTATTGGGGTACGCCTCTTCCTATCTGGCGGTCCGCTGATGAAAATGAAGAAATCTGTATCGGCTCGCTTCCCGAGTTAAAGCACTTGCTGGAACGGTCTTTGGAGTCTGATGTCCTTAGCCCAGCGGAAAAGGAAACAAATCGGGCATATCTCGATAAATTCGGCACAGAAGATTTAGACCTCCACAGACCGTACGTCGACAATATCATTCTGGTGTCGGACAACGGTCAGAAGATGTATCGCGAGCCCGATCTTATTGATGTATGGTTTGATTCAGGAGCTATGCCTTATGCGCAGTGGGGCTTAGACCACGATAAGCTGGCAAAGAGTGCCCCTCTACCGTTTAAAGACGGTTACAATGATGCGTTCCCTGCCGACTTTATCGCAGAGGGCGTCGACCAGACGCGAGGCTGGTTCTTCACGCTCCATGCCATTTCGACGATGATCCGTGGCTCTGTAGCGTTTAAGAACGTCGTATCAAATGGTCTGGTGTTGGATAAAAATGGAAACAAAATGTCTAAGCGCCTCGGCAACGGGGTGGACCCTTTTGCTACCATTGAACAGTATAGCGCCGACGCAACCCGTTGGTACATGATCAGCAACGCAGCTCCATGGGACAACCTGAAGTTCAACGAAGAGGGGTTGGACGAAGTGCGGCGAAAATTTTTCGGCACCCTTTACAACACCTATGCGTTCTTCGCGCTATATGCCAATATTGACAACTTTACGTATCAGGAGCCGGATATCGACATCGCCGAACGTCCGGAGATTGATCGCTGGATCATCTCGCTGTTAAACAGCTTAACCAAAGAGGTTGATGCTTCTTACGCGGACTACGAACCCACAAAAGCGGCACGCTCCATTCAGAATTTTGTCGACGAGCATCTCAGCAACTGGTATGTACGTCTGTGCCGCCGTCGCTTCTGGAAAGGGGAATATACAGCTGACAAAATTTCAGCTTATCAGACCCTCTATACATGCTTGGACACCATAGCCAAGTTGATGTCACCCATCTCCCCTTTCTTTTCTGACCGTCTATACCTCGACCTGAACAGCGGTTCGAACAAAGAATCCTTCGAGTCGGTACACCTGGCAGACTTTCCGGTTTATAGCGAACATCTGGTGGACAAAGATCTTGAGGAGCGGATGGAGCTGGCCCAACAGATATCGTCGCTGACGTTATCGTTACGTAAGAAGACAGGAATAAACGTACGTCAGCCGTTAAATAAGATTCTGGTCCCCGTTCTGGACAGCACGTTCCAGACGAAAGTCGAAAAGGTCAAGGAATTAATCCTTTCGGAAACGAATATCAAGGAGATTGTTTTCATTACCGACACAACGGGTATCGTCAAAAAGAAAATTAAACCGAATTTTAAGGTTCTTGGCGCGAAAGTTGGTAAGGATATGAAAATGGTTGCCGGAGCTATCCAAACGCTTACCGAAACAGAAATTAGCACATTGGAACAACAAGGATCCCTTGCGCTTCCGGGCACACCATATAGTATCAAACCGGAAGATGTCGAAATTATAGCAGAGGACGTTGCTGGATGGCAGGTAGCAAACCTTGGAAAATTAACCGTTGCATTGGACGTCAATATTACGGCGGAATTGAAGAAAGAGGGACTTTCCCGGGAATTGGTGAACAGAATTCAAAACTTACGGAAAGATAAAGGCTTTGAAGTTACGGACAAAATCCGTGTATCGATCAGCCAAAATACTGAAATTCAAGACGCTGTAAACGATAATTTGTCGTATATTTGCACCGAAATTCTTGCAAACTCTTTGGATTTTATGGAGACGTCCTTCGAGTCTACGGATACTATCGAAATTGATGGTATTGAATTAAGTGTATTAATTGATAAAGTTTAATTATGGGAACGACTAACGAAAAAACACGCTACAGCGACGCTGAACTACAAGAGTTCAAAGATATCATTTTAGAGAAGCTCCGCATTGCGAAGGAAGAGCTTTCGGCCTTAACATCTACCCTGAGCAATAGCAACGCGAATGGAACAGATGACACTGCCGGAACCTATAAGACGCTGGAAGATGGATCCGCAACCTTAGAGAAGGAGCAAATAAATCAGCTGGCGGCGCGTCAGAAGAAGTTCATCGACAACCTGGAAGCGGCGCTTGTACGTATCGAAAATAAAACGTATGGCATTTGTCGCGAGACAGGAAAACTCATCCAAAAAGAGCGTCTAAAAGCTGTTCCGCATACAACATTGAGTATTGAAGCGAAAAATAAACAATATTAATTTGAGAGACTTATAGGGTGTGATTGCCTCCGCGCGTCGGGGGCAACCTCATTCTTTGCATATATGAAAGCCTATACAAAACCACTTTTACTTATCGCCATCATCTTATTGGTTGACCAACTGTCGAAGTTCTGGGTAAAACTCAATATGACAATCGGCCAAGACTTTAATGTCATCGGGAATAAATTCCTGATACATTTTATCGAGAACAACGGGATGGCCTATGGCATGGAGTTTGGCGGCGAGTTTGGCAAGCTGTTCCTGACCCTTTTCAGAATCGTTGCCGTCGCTGGTATCGGTTACGGACTATATTATATGGTTAAAAATAAATACCACAGGGGGTTTATTTTAAACGTGGCATTAATTTTTGCCGGTGCAATGGGCAATATTATTGATTCCACATTTTATGGGGTGATCTTTAGTGAGAGTACTTTTTACGAGAAGGCCACGTTATTTCCTGCCGGTGGCGGCTATTCCTCGCTTTTTCATGGAAAGGTGGTGGACATGCTTTATTTCCCATTGATTGAAGGGACTTTTCCTGGATGGTTTCCTTTTTGGGGAGGCGAGCATTTTCTATTCTTCCGGCCGGTTTTTAATATAGCCGATTCTGCCATTTCTGTCGGTGTCTTTTTAATCCTCATTTTTCAGCGTCGCTACTTCAAAGAAGAGCACGTAGAAAAAGAAAGCGCAAATAGTGAAATACTAGAAGACTGATAAACAAGCGGACCGATGGATGTGTACGCGCCGCAGAGCGGCGTTGTTGCATGCGCGTATTAATTTCTCTAAGTTTGAACCATGAAAAAACAGATATACTTGCTTCGAAGCGCTGCATTCTTGTTTCTAGTCCTTTTTGTCTACCGGCCATCTGTTGCCCAGGTTAACCAGGACAACCTGAAGAAGCACATCTTCTACCTCGCTGATGACAAGATGAAAGGACGGGGAACCGGTTCGAAACAGGTTCGCAAAGCTGCCAATTACATCGAAAAAGAATTCAAAAAATATGGCCTTCAGCCGTTGGGCGAGAAAGGATACCGCCAAACCTTTGAGGCTCGTGTACGTCGGGTAGCCGTGAAAGACAGTATACGGCAGGCGGATAACATCATTGGTTTTATTGACAACGGCGCCCCCTATACCGTGGTCGTTGGAGCCCATTATGATCACCTGGGTGATGGCAGCTTTGGCGGTTCACGGGATTCTCTTGGGGTGGGCAAAATACACAACGGTGCAGACGACAATGCCTCCGGCGTAGCAGGGTTGTTGGAATTAGCCCGCCATTACAGCAGCAATGCTATCAAAGAAAAATGCAACCTTCTTTTTATTGCGTTCGGAGCTGAAGAACTGGGGCTATTGGGATCAAAACACTTCACCGAAAACCCAACCATCCCATTAAGCAACATCCAATGGATGCTAAACATGGATATGATCGGCCGATACAATCCGGACAACGGCCTGGCCATCATTGGCTACGGCACCAGTTCCAGATTTCCGGCCATATTCGAAGGAGTGACAAGCGATATCAGGTTTTATACAAGCAAAGACGGGAACGGCGGTTCCGACCAAACTTCGTTTTATTGTAAAAATATCCCCGTCTTATTCTTCCATACGGGAGGTCATGAAGACTACCACAAGCCGGGAGATGACCCCGAAAAAATCGACTATTCTTCACTGAAAGCGATCCTGGAACTGGAAACAAAAGTCATCGACAACTCCATGGATCAGCCGAAAATGGACTTTATCTGGACTAACTAGTACGGACATGCGTATATTGATAACCGGAGCAAATGGCCTGCTAGGACAGAAACTAGCCGACATGCTGCAGGCTTACGTGGGCGGCTCGGTCCTGTGTATGTCTAAGAGCTCCAACCGGAATCCATCCCTGAAACAGGCCAACTTTCTTTCGTTTGACCTCACCGACTTCAGCCGATTTATGGAAGGAGCGCAAGCTTTTCAGCCTACACACATCATCCATACGGCAGCAATAACAAGCGTGGAAGCGTGCGAACAGGAGCCCGAACAGTGCGAACGGATCAACGTCCTTCTCAGCGAACAGATAGCACAATATTGTAAGGAGAACAACATCCATCTCACCTTCCTGTCGACAGACTTCGTTTTTGATGGAACAGCCGGTCCATACGCGGAGGGTGACGCGACGAATCCGTGCAACCGATATGGGAAGAGCAAGCTGGACGCGGAACGCCGCATTCTCCAGACGGGGTGCCGAACCGCCATACTCCGGACAATACTCGTTTACGGTGTCATTGCGGATAGAAAACGTTCCAACATTGTTCTTTGGGTAAAAAACGCGCTTACAAAAGGAGAAAACATCTCCGTGGTCAGCGACCAATGGCGGATGCCGACCTGGGTGGACGACCTTTCCAGGGCATGTATTCTGGCATCCGAGAGGGAAGCGGAAGGTATATTTCATATTTCAGGCAATGAGCTGTTCAGCATCCTTGAAATCGCTCAACAAGTTGCTTCGTTCTGGAAGTTAGATACGTCCCTCATCTCGCCGGTTACGGCACGGGACATCGGACAGGAGTTTAACAGACCGAAAAAGACGGGCTTCTCGATCAAGAAAGCGCAAGACCTGCTGGGATATCGCCCCACACCGTTCTTGGACTCGTTAAAAGAAATCGAACAACAGCTAGCAACAATAAAATATCATGAATAAAAAACTCGCCAAAGAATCTTATACAGAGATGAATGAACTCGTGTTGCCGAACGATACGAATACGTTTGGGAATCTTATGGGCGGAAGGCTTCTTTATTGGATGGACATATGTGCCGCCATGGCTGCGCAGAAACACTCGAACAGCCCAGTCGTCACCGTATCTGTTGACAATGTATCCTTCAGACGTTCGATTAGGTTGGGCGAAGTCGTCACCATTCAGGCACAAGTAACACGGGCGTTCTCTACGTCGATGGAAGTTCGCATGGAGATCTTTGCACAGAACCTTCCTGAGGGGACGAAAGTAAAATCGAATGAGGCCTATTATACCTTTGTTGCCATTGACAAAGACAATAAACCCACAAGAGTCCCGGAACTTGTTCCCGAGACGGATACGGAAAAAGAACTGTTTGAGAAAGCGTCCCAACGGAGGGAGTTGCGCCTGATTCTCGGCGGCAAACTGAAACCGGAGCACGCGGTTGAGATCCAGAACCTTGTCAGTATAGCGACAAAGGGATAAACCCACACATGACTGAAAAAGCCATGTCGGCAAAAGCGCAACCTTCTGCCGATGGCTTCAGGCTGCTATTCGCTTCCAAGCTCAACAATACGATCGAACTCTTCCGGTTTCAAGGGCATAACCGATAGGCGGCCCTGCCGGACAAGTCCCATCTCCTGTAAAAGAGGGTCGGCCTTTATCGCCTCCAATGTAACCGGCTTTTTAAATGTCTCTACAGGAGCCAGGTCGACCACCACCCAACGTTCGTCATCCGTCGTCGGATCCTGATAAAACTCTTTCACAACTTTGGCGATCCCGACTACTTCCTTTCCTTCGTTGCTATGGTAGAAAAGCACCAGGTCGCCATTCTTCATGGCTTTGAGGTTGTTGCGGGCCTGGTAGTTACGGACACCATCCCAAAAGGTTTGTCCATCCTTATTAAACTGTTCCCAGCTATATTTAAACGGCTCGGATTTTACTAAAAAGTAGTTCATCTTCTTAAACAACAGTTATTTTAACCTTCCTGCTCGAGTACTTCCATCTTGTCTGCAAAATGCGCGCAGTAGTCGCGCAGATCGCCGATCACTTTGTCAGCCATCGGATCTCCGCCCGAAGCGCGTATAAATGAATCCCCTAAGGTCTGTAGTGTCTCGTAAAAGAAACGTTTCATTTCATCATAAGGCATATCCTTTGTCCAAAGATCTATCCGTAATGAATTTTTGTACTGCGCGTCCCACAGTGCTAAAAACATCGCTTTGGCAGGCATCTCATCGGATGATTCGCCGTCGGTAGACGACCAGTCGATTGTTTCCGGTATATTTTGGTCGTCCAATGTTACATTGAGCTTGATTTCTGCTTTTTTCATCTGTTTAATTATCTATATACGTGTTAAATCTCATTGTATTGATGAGCTCGTTTCACTCGGAATTCGTTTCGTGTTTGTATTTCAATGGCATTATAACGTTGCCATGAACTTATAAAAGGCGTGTACACCTTATTCCCGTTGATTTGCCGGACCCATCGCGACTCAACCTGCCAGTGCCTTTATAAGAACCAGTAGGATACCTGTCATGAGGATAAATCCAATTTGCGCCAACCACAGCTTTTTAATGTCTTTCACGAATAGCCTAAACACGACATCACCAAAGAGAAGGGTCATTAAAAACAAGCCTATCCCCCACCAAGGCAGCCGCAGCTGCTCGTTTCCCCACTCTGAAATTACCCAGGTTAAGAAACAGGCCAGGACGATATTGAGTGGGGTTAACTTCATGAATAGCGTTTCTTATCCTTTTTTCTGGTGGTTTTTTTCTTCGTACTCTTTGATCGTCCCGACTCTTTGGACGCATATTTTTTTTCATGAAAGGCCCCCTTAAATTCAGGATCATCCTTCCTCTTCTGGTTATCGATTTCGCGGGCTATGGCCTGTCGCTCTTCGAATCCTGTTTTCTCGATGAACACTCCTTCGGGGATTTCCAGCACAGGAATAGACTGCCGGATCAACTTTTCAATCTTGTCTACGTAGTATTTCTCTGCCGGATTACAAAACGTTATTGCATCCCCGTGATGAAAAGCGCGTCCCGTCCGTCCTATACGATGCACATAATCTTCGATTACGATCGGCACATCGAAATTAAACACATGGCTTACGTTCGAAACATCAAGCCCTCTTGCTGCCACATCCGTTGCCACCAAAATCCTGATGTTACCTTCTTTAAAGGCGTTAATCGAGTTGATGCGTGTATTCTGCCCTTTGTTGGCGTGAATGACACGAACTTCGTCCTTCCCATACTTGCGTTCCAAGTAGTGAAAGACATTATCGGCGACACTCTTCGTCTTACAAAAAACGATAATGCGATGGAAAGATTCATCATCCTGCAGTAAATATTGCAGGAGATTAAGCTTCGTTTTTAGGTTGGGCACCTCATAGAGCGACTGCGAGACCGTCTGTGCGGGCGTGGCCTGCTCGGTCACTTCGATTACGGTCGGAAACGCGAGGAAGTCGCCGGCGATCTTCCGTACCAGCTCGCTCATTGTTGCGGAGAACAGTAAGTTTTGGCGTTTTCTGGGGACCACTTCCAAGATCCTGTGAATCTTTCCGATAAATCCCATGTCCATCATTTTGTCAGCCTCATCCATCACCAGAAACTTCAAAGATTTGGTGTTGATCTCACCTTCCAGATAGAGCTCCAGAAAGCGGCCGGGCGTTGCCACGATGATATCACAGCCTTGAGCCAATTTCTCTTTCTGCACTTTTGGCCCGAGCCCTCCGTATAAGACGACGGTTCTCAGGTCGAGATATTTGGAAAAAGTCTGGATATTTTCCTCAATCTGCATCGCCAGCTCCCGGGTCGGAGACAGAATCAATGCCCGCGGGTCCTGCCCCTGCGCATATTTCAAAGTCATCAGTATCGGCAGTACGAATGCTGCAGTTTTGCCTGTTCCGGTCTGCGCGATCCCCATAACGTCCTGTCCTGCAAGGATCGGTGTGATTGCTTTTTGCTGTACTTCTGTGGGGGTTTGGTAACCCGCCTCAGCTATAGCATTCAGCAGCTGCCGGTTTAATTTGAAGTCTTCGAATGATGCCATTTTACAAACTTAGATAAATTGCGGGTCAGGTGCAAAATAATTGCGTTTATATATAAAAGCAATTTATCCATCTCTCCTCTGCCATCAAGAACTTTTTCATAAAGGAGCTATAGTTAAAAACAGCCATATCCCTTTCATGATATCGCGGAGGCACCATCTCTGCTGGATGGAATAAATTATCGTTTAATTTTGATTTGAAAAGTAATTAAATCAACTTTGTGCTATAAAATTGATTGAATAAGGAATACACATGTCTTGAAAGGCACATAGCGGTATTCCCTATACAGATCAAGTCAAACTATACACATATGAAAAAAATCTGGATTTTCGTACTCCTAAGCGTTGTGAGTATGAGCACATTCGCCGATGAGGGAATGTGGTTTCTGATGCATCTGAAGCGTCTCAATGAAGCGGATATGCAGAAAAAAGGCCTTAAGCTAACGGCAGAAGAAATTTACAGCATTAGCAATTCGTCGCTTAAAGATGCGATTGTGCAATTTGGGGGCGGCTGTACGGCCGAAATTGTATCAGGCCAGGGGCTGGTATTTACCAATCACCACTGCGGCTACGGCGCGATCGCCGAGCTGTCAACTCCGGAACACGATTATCTAACCAACGGCTTTTGGGCAAAGTCGCTGTCGGAAGAGCTCAAGCCGAAATCGCTCTCGGTACGCTTCTTCGTCCGCATGGACGATGTCTCTAAGCGTATTCTAAGCTTGGTCAATGACGGGATGAGCGAAAAAGAACGGGAGAAAATCATCAATCAGGAGATTGCCAAAATTGAACAGGAAAACAGCGAAGGCGGAAAATATGTTGTTTCTGTTAAGTCGTTTTACAATGGAAACGAGTATTACTATTTCGTTTATCAGGATTATACCGACGTGCGTCTGGTAGGTACGCCGCCGAGCAGTATCGGCAAATTTGGCGGGGACACCGACAACTGGGAATGGCCGCGTCATACCGGCGACTTTTCTATTTTCCGTGTCTACGGTGATAAAGATGGCAACCCAGCGCCCTACTCGACAGAAAATGTCCCGCTAAAACCGAAACATTTCCTACCTATCAGTATACAGGGAATTAAGGAAGGTGATTTCTCGATGATACTCGGTTATCCGGGCCGTACCAACCGCTGGATGCCCGCGGCGGGGATCGATCAAAATGTTCACTACGCCTATCCGGCATGGGTCGAAGCTTCTAAGGTCGGTATGGATGCGATGAAGAAGCATATGGATAAAGATCAGGCGGTTAAGTTGAATTATGCATCGACTTACTCGGGCGTAGCCAACTACGGGAAAAACCGTCAAGGCATGATCGATGCGCTGACGAAACATAAAACAGCCGCCACAAAACGTACACAGGAGGCTAAATTCCAGAAATGGGCAAACAAACGTGCAAACAGAGCCAAATACGGCGACGTACTAGCTACGATAGATGCATATTACGCTGCAACCAATGAAAAAGCCAGGCATGACAATTACCTTATTGGAATGCTTCGCTCGTCGAGCTTCGCCGCGCTACCCTATAGCTTAGGAAGCGTACTGAAACAATACGCAGCTTCAAATGAGGCCAAACGTAAAGAGATGCTTCCGAACTTGGAAGCAGGCGTTGCAGAAACGTTTGAAAACATCTATATTCCGTTGGAAGTCGACGTTCTGGCCGACGAGCTGAATCTGTATGCGCAAAAAGCAGGCGAGATCGCCCCTTATATCCGGGAACTGGCTAACAAAAACCAAGGAAACTTTCAATCCGACGTACAGGACGCATTTACCCGGAGTATTTTTTCATCGTCCGAAAACTTACAGGCATTTCTCGTGAATCCTTCTGCTGAGGCGATTGACAACGATCCTCTGTATCTTATCTCCAAATCCTTAATGGACAAATATCGGGAAAGGACGCCGGAGACAGAAGCCTTGGCTGAGAAATTTCAGGCTGCATATCGCAAATATATTGCAGGCGTGTTGGAATCAAACCCGAAGGGTAAATATTACCCCGACGCCAACTCTACGCTACGCCTGACTTATGGAACGATAAGAGCGCTACCTGCAGACCCACGGAACGACGCGGAAATCAACAACTACACCACGCTGAAAGGAACCATTGCAAAATACCAGCCTGGAGACGAAGAGTTTGACCTCCCGAAACGACTGATCGACCTATACGAGGCAAAGGACTACGGACGCTATGCCGATAAGGCAGGCTACATGCCGGTCAACTTCCTCAGCGATCAGGATATCACCGGAGGAAATTCCGGTTCGCCCGTGCTAAATGGAAACGGTGAATTAATAGGACTCGCGTTCGACGGGAATATCGAAGCGATGGCGGGAGACGTAATATTTGATCCCGTACTGCAGCGGACAATATCTGTAGATATCCGTTATGTATTGTTCATCATTGACAAGTTCGCAGGTGCGCAAAACATCATCGATGAACTAAAAATCGTCGAATAAACGCTCCAAATCAAATTTATTTTGGATTTTGGATACAAAATTTGCGGTTTGCTTCGTTGTTTTTGTATATTTATAATATCTTAGAACAGGAATTACTAGAAACTAAAATTATATAATTAAAAATGGAAAACTACAACAAATTAAAAAGCTTGGTAGCATCTATTGAAGCAGATGCAGATAAGTTCTTCAACAACGGAAATTCGGCTGCTGGTACACGCGTTCGTAAAGGTTTACAAGAGATCAAGACATTGGCTCAGGAAATCCGTAACGAAGTGACTGCTAAGAAAAACGAAACAAAAAAATAACATGTTGTGATAAAAAGTGCCGGCCAGAAATGACCGGCACTTTTTTCTTTCCAACCTCACAGATACAGCCCCGTCAACAGAAAGTTAAATTGTTGCTCGGTATTCCAATCGCCCACCCGCATCCGGTCATATAGAAAAGTTTTCAACTCCGCCCTGGTCATCGGTTTATCTTTTTTCTTCCCCATTTCCGCCATCACCTGAGGCTGTATAAAATTTACCTTCGTCGCGTAGATATTATAATGCTGTTCAGGAACTGCCACGCCCAGAATCATTCCCGGCAGGCCGTGAAAAGCCCCTGGACCCGACGAAAGCGGAATCTCGTCGGTGTAAAATGCGACAATAAAAACGGAGTCTAAAACAACGCCATTAGCCCGGCGACAATTATAGCCTGCTATAGTCCTGTACTCATCAGTAATCTTCCACTTCACTTTTAACAGCGAATCCTGCGTTAGGATATTTGATCCGACATAATCGGCCACGCTCCTGAAAACGCCATTCTTAATATCTTTATAGTAGGTGGTCTCATAGTCAAATCCAAACCACATAATACTACGCATAATCCCCGTCCGTTCTTCTTTGATAGGCTCGTACCGCGACTCGCTGCCATTAAACATCATCTTGTTTTTAAAGACGTATGAGTCGGGAGCCTTTGCCATTAACTGTTCTATATACGTGCGGTCGAACCCTTCGTCCTTAGACATAGACAGATGCCTTTTCATGAAGTTTTTAAC
>Ga0079224_100005919_pt1 | contig 16119 bp, 15 predicted proteins | sample Stecom2015_FD_80414 | JGI IMG/M metagenome (GOLD analysis project Ga0079224, IMG submission 80414) | Agricultural soil microbial communities from Utah to study Nitrogen management - Steer compost 2015 | ecosystem: Environmental > Terrestrial > Soil > Agricultural land | place: USA: Utah...
CAGGAGGACCCGGCCCACCTCCTCGGGTGCCTCCTCGGGGAGGAAGTGCCCGCTGTGCTCCACCGTGCGGCAGGTGTAGTCACCCACCACCCGCCGCGGCGCCCGCGTCCGGCGCGGCGGCGGGAGGGCGGGGTCGCGCCCGCCGTACACCTCGAGCACGGGTACGGCCACGTCGGTGGCCATCGCTCGGTCGAACGCCCGCCCGTCGGCGCGCAGCCGCGACCGGAACAGCCAGCGATGGTATTCCAGGGCGCAGTGCGCAGAGGGCCACACCGAGAACGCGGTCTGGTAGGTCGATAGCTCCTCCGGCGAGGGGTAGGCCGTGCCCGACCACGCGACCAGGTGCTCGGCGAGGGCCCCGCTGTCGGGGTCGGCGAGCCGCCGCTCGGGGACGATGGGCACCTGCATCCGCAGCAGGTGGGCCAGCGTTCGCCGGCCGGCACGGGTGCGCAGCCGGCGCCAGAGGGTGCTCGGGTGCGGCGCGGCCAGGGTGGCGATCGCGGTGACCTGGTCGGGGTGCTGCACGGCGGTCGCCCAGGAGACGTACCCGCCCCACCCGTGGCCGACGAGCACGGCGCGGGAGGAGCCGAGCGCGCCGATCACTCCCGCGACGTCGGCGGCCAGGGTCGCCGGGTCGTAGCCGTTGGGCGTCTTGTCGGACCCGCCGTACCCCCGCAGGTCGAGGGCGGCGGTGCGATAGCCGGCGGCGGCGAGCATCGGCAGGTGGTGCCGCCAGGCCCACCAGAACTGCGGGAAGCCGTGCAGCAGCACCACCAGCGGCGGGTCCGTGCGCGGGTCGGGCCGGGGCTCCGGCTCGGTGAGCGCGACGTGGAACCGCGCCCCGTTGGCGGCCACCCGTCGGTGGGTCCAGGGCCCGGGCAGGTCGCCCCAGGGGTTCATGTGAGTGCCGTCGGCGACCGTGCGGCGTCGGACTCAGGCGACGTTGTTGCGCTTGCTCAGGGCGAGCTTGGTCTCCTGGGCCTGCTGGATCGCCCGCTCGGGTGCCTTGACCTGCTTGACCTTCTTGACGCCGAGGAGCACCAGCAGCGCGATCAGCAGCGCGTAGACGCCGAAGACGATCAGGAAGCACCAGGCCAGGTGGAGGCCGGTCATGCTCAGGAAGTGCGCCCCGGCGATCGAGAGGAAGATGATCGACAGCAGCCCGAGGAACGCCGCGACGGCGAAGAACGCGATGCCGACACCACCGGCGGTCGCGCTCACCTTCAGCTCCGACTTGGCCAGGGCGATCTCGTGCTGCACGAGCGTGGAGATGTCGCGCGTCGCATCGGCGACCAACCGCCCGATGGTCGGGTCCTCGGCGGACGCGACGCGCGGGGTGGGTTCAGCGGCAGTCATGGAAGCGGCCTCTCGTTCGACGAATCGACCCGAGCCTAGGGCGTGTGGACGCAGCGCGTCTCGTCACCCTCAGGACGGGGTCTCGTTCTCCGGGACCGTTCCCATGCGTACGCCGCGGTAAGCCCGGTTGCGGCGGGCGAGCACGGCAGCGCCCACCAGGGCCGAGAGCAACGAGCCCAGGAGGACGGCCGCCTTGGCCTCCTCCACCTCCGGTCCGGTGAACGACAGCTCGGCGACCAGCAGGGAGACGGTGAAGCCGATGCCGGCGACGAGCCCGAGGCCGATCACGTCGGTCGGGCTGAGGCCGTCGTCCTGGCCGGTGATCCGCCGTAGCACCAGGGTCGAGGTCACGATGCCCAACGGCTTGCCCAGGAAGAGGCCCAACGTCACGCCGAGGACGATCGGGTCGGTGAGGAACTCCACGTCCGCCTGGACGGCGACGCCGGCCGACATCAACGCGAAGAACGGGACGGCGAAGCCCGCCGACCACGGGGTGAGCACGTGCTCGAGCCGCATCGCCGGCGACTGCTCCTCGCCGTCGTCGGTGAGCACCCGGGTGACCATGCCGAGCGCGACTCCGGCGATCGTGGCGTGGATGCCGCTCTCGTGCAGGAACCACCACGCCGCCAGCGCGATCGGCACGTAGACCACCCAGGCGGAGACGCGGAGGCGCTGCAACAGGGCATAGACCGCGATCAGGGCGAGGGAGAGGGCCAGCGGCCCGAAGCTGATCGAGGAGGAGTAGAAGACCGCGATGATGACGATCACGATCAGGTCGTCGACGACCGCGAGGGTGAGCAGGAAGGCGCGGGCGGCCCCGGGGAGGGCCGAGCCGACCACCGCCAGGACCGCCACCGCGAAGGCGATGTCGGTCGCGGCCGGCACGGCCCATCCGCGCAGGTTGTCGGTGCCGAGGTTGGCCACGACGAAGATCAGGGCCGGCATCGCGACGCCGCAGAAGGCGGCGATGATCGGGACCATCGCCGTGCGCGGGTCCCGGAGGGAGCCCAGGACGAACTCGCGCTTGAGCTCGAGTCCGACGATGAAGAAGAACAGCGCGAGCGCGCCGTCGGCGGCCCAGTGCTGGACGTCGAGCGGCCCGAGCTGGAACTCCCGCACGGCCTGATAGCTGTCACCCAGCGGGGAGTTGGCCCAGACCAGGGCGACGACCGACGCGGCCAGGACCACCGCGCCGGCGACCTCGGAGGCGCGCAGCGCCGCGGCGCCGGTCACCGCCCGTCGTACGAGCGGGTGCATGTCGTCGGCCATGGGGCTCCTTCGTCGTCACCGTCCGTCGGCGGGCTCGCCGACGACTCCTGCCGACCAGACTTCCCGGCACACCGCGAGCGACCCTATCGGGCAGGACGGTCGCGCCGAGGGGTCGCCCCGGCGCGACCGTGGACCGGTCAGTCCGCCTTGCCGCCCGACAGCCCCTGCTGGATCAGATCCATCACCGAGGAGTCGGCCAGCGTGGTGACGTCGCCGACCTCGCGGTTCTCGGCGACGTCGCGCAGCAGGCGGCGCATGATCTTGCCCGAGCGGGTCTTCGGCAGCTCGGGGACGATCATCACCTGGCGCGGTTTGGCGATCGCACCGATCTCCTTGGCCACGTGGGTGCGCAGCTCCTCGACGATCTCGGGCCCGCCGTCGCCGGCCTCCTCGCGGAGGATGACGAAGGCGCAGACCGCCTGACCGGTCGTGTCGTCGGTGGCGCCCACCACCGCGGCCTCGGCGACCTTGGGGTGGGAGACCAGCGCGGACTCGATCTCGGTGGTCGAGAGCCGGTGCCCGGAGACGTTCATGACGTCATCGACGCGGCCGAGCACCCAGATGTGGCCGTCGTCGTCCTTCTTGGCCCCGTCGCCGGCGAAGTAGTAGCCCTGCTCGGCGAAGCGCGACCAGTAGGTGTCCTTGAACCGCTCGTCGTCGCCCCAGATGGTGCGCAGCATCGAGGGCCACGGCTTGGTGATGACCAGCAGCCCGCCCTCGCCGTTGGCGACCGGCCGGCCGCGGTCGTCGACCACGTCGGCGGCGATGCCCGGGAAGGCCACCATCGCCGAGCCCGGCTTCGCCGCGGTGACGCCCGGCAGCGGGGTGATCATGTGCGCGCCGGTCTCGGTCTGCCACCAGGTGTCGACCACCGGGGTCCGGCCGCCGCCGATGACCTCGCGGTACCAGACGTAGGCCTCGGGGTTGATCGGCTCGCCCACCGAGCCGAGGATCCGCAGGCTGGAGAGGTCGTACTTGTCGGGGATCTCGCGGCCCCACTTCATGAAGGTGCGGATCGCGGTGGGGGCGGTGTAGAAGATCGTGACCCGGTAGTTCTCGATGATCTCCCACCACCGGCCCTTGTGGGGGCTGTCGGGGGTGCCCTCATAGAGCACCTGCGTGGCACCGGCGGCGGTCGGGCCGTAGGCGGCGTAGGAGTGGCCGGTCACCCAGCCGACGTCGGCGGTGCACCAGTAGACGTCGTCGGGCTTGTGGTCGAAGGTGGCCCAGAAGGTGTAGGCCGACTGCACGAGGTAGCCACCGGAGGTGTGCAGGATCCCCTTCGGCTTGCCGGTGGTGCCGGAGGTGTACATGACGTAGAGCGGGTGCTCGGCGTCGAAGTCCTGCGGGGTGTGGTCGGGCGAGGCGTTCGCGACCACGTCGTCCCACCACAGGTCGCGGCCCTCGGTCCAGGCCACCTCCTCGCCGGTGCGGCGTACGACCAGCACGTTGCGCACGCCGGGGGTCTTCTGCAGCGCCTCGTCGACCGCGGGCTTGAGGCTCGAGGGCTTGCCGCGCCGGTAGCCGCCGTCGGCGGTGATGACGATCTCGGCGCCGCAGTCGTCGATGCGGCTGGCCAGGGCGTCGGAGGAGAACCCGCCGAAGACCACCGTGTGCGGGGCTCCGAGCCGCGCGCAGGCCAGCATCGCCACGATGGTCTCGGGGATCATCGGCATGTAGATCGCGACCCGGTCGCCGGCGTTGACGCCGAGCTCGGTGAGCGCGTTGGCGGCGCGGCAGACCTCGTCCTTGAGTTGGGCGTAGGTCAGGTCGCGGGTGTCGCCGGGCTCGCCGACGAAGTGGAACGCCACCCGGTCGCCGTTGCCGGCCTCGACGTGCCGGTCGACGCAGTTGTAGGCGACGTTGAGCTTGCCGTCGGCGAACCACTTCGCGAACGGCGGGTTCGACCAGTCCAGGACCTCGGTGAACGGCGTGCCCCAGTGGAGACGGCGCGCGGCCTCAGCCCAGAACTCCTCGGGGTCCGCGGCACGGTCGTAGACATCGGCGCGGACGTTCGCGGCCGCTGCGAGGTCGGCGGGGGGTTCGAAGGTGCGGTTCTCCTGCAGGAGGTTCGACAGCTTCTCGTCGCTCACAAGGCGGTCCTCTCTGGCGCGGGTGTGTCTGTGGTCACTCTAGGTCGGGGCCCCCGGGCGGACCGGAGCGGATCTGCCGAGCGGTGGGTACGCGGCGACGAGCGGGCCGCGCGACGGGGTCGTCGGGCCCCGGGCGGCCGCTCGTCGCATCAGCCCCGGTCGAGCGGGACCGCCTCGGGGGTGTGCAGGCGGACCAGGAACCGCCCGACCCCGACGGGGCGCCGCCGTTGCGTGAGCAGGGAGACGCCGATCATCGTCACGAACGCGGCCGGCACGGTCCACGCCGCGGGTTGGGCCAGCAGCGCGTCGGTCCAGCCGGTGCGCTCGGCGCCGGAGAGGGTGTCGACAACCGCGACCCCCGACAGCACCCCGCCGACGGCGAGTCCCGCCAGGGCGCCGACGTCGGTGAGCCGGCGCCACCAGATCCCGAGCACCAGCAGCGGGCAGAAGGTCGACGCGGCGACGGCGAACGCCAGCCCGACCGCCCGCGCGACGCTCACGCCCGAGGTGAGCAGGGCCAGGACGAGCGGCACCGCGACGCCGACGAGCGCGGCGATGCGGAACGCGGTCACCCCGGCCAGGCGCCGCCCGGTGAACTCCTGGCTGAGCACGCCGGCGACGGCGATCGACAGCCCCGAGGAGGTGGAGAGGAAGGCAGCGAACGCGCCCGCGGTGGTCAGGGCGGAGAGCAGCTCGCCGCCGTACCCGCTGATCATCCGGGCGGGCAGCTCGAGCACCACCATGTCGCTGTGGCCGGAGGTGATCAGGTCGGGGGCGTAGAGCCGGCCGAGTGCCGCGTAGACCGGCGGGAGGACGTAGAAGCAGCCGAGCAGGGCGAGCACCACCAACGTCGTGCGCCGCGCCGCGCGGCCGTCGGGGTTGGTGTAGAAGCGGACGACGACGTGCGGCAGGCCCATGGTGCCGAGGAAGGTCGCCATGATCAGCGAGTAGGTCGTGTAGAGCACGTAGGGCTGGTCGGAGGTCATCGGCAGGCCCCAGGCGCTGCCGAGGGCGCCGCTCACGCCCGTCTCCGCGGCGGTCGGCGGTGTGGCGCCGTCGCCGATCCAGATCAACAGCAGGAAGAACGCCGGCACCAGCAGGGCGGTGAGCTTGAGCCAGTACTGGAACGCCTGCACGAAGGTCACCGAGCGCATGCCGCCGGTGAAGACGTTGATGACCACCACGGCCGCGACCAGGAGACCGCCGACCCAGGGTGGCGACCCGGTGACCGTCCGCAGCGCCAGACCGGCGCCCTGGAACTGCGGCATCAGGTAGAGCCAGCCGATGGCGACCACCAGCAACGAGGAGACCAGCCGTACGGCGCGGGACTCCAGCCGGGTCTCGGCGAAGTCGGGCAGCGTGTAGGCGCCGGAGCGACGCAGCGGCGCCGCGACCAGGACGAGCAGGACCAGGTAGCCGGCGGTCCAGCCGACCGGGTACCACAGCATCTCGGCGCCGTAGGCGAGCACGAGCCCGGCGACGCCGAGGAAGGAGGCCGCGGAGAGGTATTCGCCGCCGATCGCCGAGGCGTTGAGCCGCGGGCGCACCGTCCGCGAGGCGACGAAGAAGTCGCTGGTGGTGCGGGAGAAGCGCAGTCCCCAGGTGCCGATCGCGAGGGTCGCCAGCACGACGACGACCACCGCCGAGATCGAGAGCCCCGTGCTCATGATCGCTCGACCATGTCGGCGAAGGCCTGCTCGTTGCGTTCGGCGGCGCGGACGAACACCCAGCCCAGGGCCACCAGCACCGGGTAGATGCCGAACGCGAGCACCACCCACGGCAGCGGCATGCCGAGGATCAGGATGTCATTGAGGCCCGGGAAGCCGAGGAAGACCAGCGGCAGCATGCCGACGGTCGCGGCGAGCGCGGCCAGCACCACCACCGCCAGCCGGAGCTGGGCCCGCAGCAGCGAGGCCATGTAGATCTCGCCGACGCGGGACTGCCGGTCGATCTCCGCGATTCCGGTCCGCCGCGGCGGCCGCGGGCGGCGTACCCGCGGCGAGGTCACCCGGACCCGCTGCACCGGATGCTCGGAGTGGTTCACCAGCGCTCCCTCACGCCCACGGCCGCCGGCTCAGCGCTCGGCGCGGGGGCGGGCCCGGCGGACCAGGACGTCGCGCAGCTCGCGCGTGTGGCGGCGGCTGACGGCGAGCTCCTGGCCCCCGACCAGCACCGTGCAGCGACCGGCCTCCATGCGCACCTCGGTGACGTGGGCCAATGCCACGAGCAGGGAGCGGTGGATCCGGACGAAGCCCGACGGCCCCCACTCCTCCTCCAGGGTCGACAGCGGCACCCGCACCAGGTGGCTGCCGGAGGCGGTGTGCAGCCGGGCGTAGTCGCCCTGCGCCTCGACGTAGCGCACGTCGGCGCGGGAGACGAAGCGGGTCACCCCGCCGAGCTCGACGGCGATCGTGTCGTCGACGTCGGGCGGGGGCACATCACGGGAGTCGAGGATTCGCCGCACCGCCTCGGCCAGCCGCTCGGCGCGGACCGGTTTGAGGACGTAGTCGACGACGTTGAGCTCGAAGGCGTCGACCGCGTGCTCGTCGTAGGCGGTCACGAAGACCACCGGCGGCGGGTGCTTGAACTGCGCGAGCACCCGGGCGAGGTCGAGACCGGTGAGCCCCGGCATGCGGATGTCGGAGAAGAGCCCGTCGACGTCGCCCTCCTGCAGCATCCGGAGCGCGTCGGCGGCCGAGTCGGTCGCGCGGACGTCGGCCACCCGCGGGTCCCGGCCGAGCAGGTAGCTGAGCGCATCGAGGGCATGCCGCTCGTCGTCGACGACCAGCACGCGCAGGCCGCCCACGGTGTCGCTGACAGGGCTCATGGATGGACTCCGGGGGAGAACTTGGGCACATGCACGATAACCCTGGTGCCGGCCCCCGGGGCGGTTTCGACGACGAGGCCGTAGTCGTCGCCGAACGCGACCCGCAACCGCTCATCGACGTTGGCCAGACCCACCGACCCGCCCTCCAGCGCGCCCGCGAGGGCCAGCCGCACCCGCTCGGGTTCCTCGCCGGTGCCGTCGTCCTCCACCGTGATCACGCAGTCGCGGTCGTAGTCCTCGGCGATGATGGTGATCCGGCCGGTGCCCGACTTGCCCTCGAACCCGTGGCGTACGGCGTTCTCGACCAGCGGCTGCAGGCACAGGAACGGCACCCGGACGGGCAGCACCTCCGGTGCCACGCGCAGGGTGACCTGCAGGCGCTCGCCGAAGCGGGCCTTCTCCAGCAGCAGGTAGCGCTCGATCGACTTCAACTCCTCGGCCAGCGTCGTGAACTGACCGTGCTCGCGGAAGGAGTAGCGGGTGAAGTCGGCGAACTCCAGCAGCAGCTCGCGGGCCCGCTCGGGGTCGGTGCGCACGAAGGACGCGATCGCCGAGAGGGAGTTGTAGATGAAGTGCGGACTGATCTGGGCCCGCAGCGCGCGCACCTCGGCCTCGATCAGCCGGGTGCGGGACGCGTCGAGCTCGGCGAGCTCGAGCTGCCCCGAGACCCAGCGGGCGACCTCGGTGGTCGCGCGCACCAGGCCGGCGGAGGCGCGCGGGGCGAAGACCTGCAGCGTGCCGACCGTCGCCTCGTCGACCACCAGCGGCACGACGATCGCCCGGCGCACCACGCACCCGGGGTCGTCGCAGGCGATCGACCGCCGCTCGACGACGGCCGGGCCGCCGGAGTCGTCGGCGTGCTCGATCAGCTCCGCGGTCTGCGGCGCGTGGTGCTGCGCCTTGCCGTCCCAGGCGAGCAGGTCGATGGTGTCGGTGAGGGCGACCGCCGGCGAGGCCAGCAGCGACCGCAGGTGGCGGATGCTCCGCTCGGCGGTCGACCGGGTCAGACCTCCGCGCAACGGGGGCGAGGCCAGCGAGGCCGTGTGCAGGGTCCGGAAGGTCGCCCGGTCGGACTCGGACCCGAGCTGGTTGCGTCCGAGCAGCCCCATTGTGGTCCCCCCTCAGCCCCGGCGCAGGCTCACCGGAAGTCGATCAACAGGGCGTCGGTGCCGAGCGGGTCCGGCTCGTCCTCGGCCGGCCCCGGGTCGCGCACGGTCGCCCGGAAGCAGTGGGTGAGGTACGGCAGCAGCATCCCGTCGGGCCCGCGCCCGTAGTCGTCGTAGAGCGCATCGGCGCGCTCGAGCACCTCCGCGCGCTGTGCCTCCGGCATGGTCGCGACCACCGAGTTCGACTGCACCAGCGCGGCGAGCGAGTCCCGGTCGAGCGGCTGCCAGAAGCGGAACGTCGCGCGCTCGACCTCGCCGAACAACTCGGAGGCGCCGAGCGCCTCGAGCGGCTCCGGCGGCACCTCCGCGGGGGACGCGATGAGCTCGCGCAGCCGGCGTACCCAGGGGATGCGGGTGTCCATGATGTTCCACATCCACACCACCGATCCGCCCGGTCGCAGCACGCGGGCGACCTCGGCGAGCACCCGCTCGTGGTCGAACCAGTGGGCCGCCTGGGCGGCGAGCACGACGTCGACGCTGCGCCCCGCCACGGGGAGCTGCTCGGCGGCCGCCCGGACCGTCGCCAGCTGCGGGTGGCGCTCCCGGAGCCGCCGCAGCATCCCCGCATCCGGCTCGGTGGCCAGCACGTCGTGACCGGCGGCGAGCAGGCTGCCGGTGAGCTTGCCGGTGCCGGCACCGAGCTCGAGCAGCCGTAGGCGCCCACGACCGGTCGCCCAGGCCACCGCATCCGCCGGATAGGTCGGACGCGCGCGCTCGTAGGCATCGGCGACCGCGCCGAAGGCCCTGGCGTAGCGCCCCCGGTCGGGGGTGCGGGACGGGTGGACGTCGGCGGCCGACGCCGGTTCCGGGGAAGGTGACGAGCCGGTGCTCGGGACCGGCTGCGAGTCGGAGGAGGCGGCCATCGCGGCGAGGCTACCCGATAGCCTCGCGGCCGTGACCGGTCCTGCGAACCCCGCCGCCCCGACCCCGGATCCGCTCGGCGACCTGCTGCGGCTGGAGGGGGTCCCCTCGGCGTACGCCGGGTGCCGCGACGGCATCGACGCCCTCCTCCGCGACCGGGGGCTGCGCCGTACCCGCCCCGAGCAGACGACCGAGTCGCTGCTGGTCGGCGCTCACGCCAGCGCGGTGCTCGAGGGGTCGGCGTCGTCGCTGGAGGAGGTCCGCGCCGGGACGTCGGACGCGGTGGCGCAGGCGGCGGTGCGGGTCAGCACCGAGCTGCTCGGTCTCGCCCCGCTGCTCGACACCGCACCGGCCCAGGCGTTCGCGCGCATCCACACCCTCGCCGCGGCCGGCGAACTGCCCGCCGAGCGGCTCGGCCGCCCGCGGGACGCCGGGGCCGCGGACGCGCTGATGCGGCTGGGCCGGACCCTCACCGCGCCGACCGGGGCGCCGGCTCTGCTGGTCGCGGCGGTCGTGCACGCCGAGCTCGCCTCCGGTGCGCCGTTCGGCTCCCACAACGGCATCGTCGCGCGCGCGGCGGAGCGGCTGGTGCTGCTCGCCCGCGGGGTCGACCCCACCTCGGTCGTCGTGCCCGAGGGCGGGCACCTGCGGTTGCGGGCGGCCTATGAGTCCAACCTGCGCGGGTACCGCGAGGGCGGTCCCGCGGGGGTGCACGCCTGGCTGCTCTACGCGGTGGAGGCCTACAGCGCCGGGGTGGAGCTCTCCCCGCTGCGCGGCTGATCGGGGGCCCAGCAAAGGGGCGCCGCACTGCTTGAGTGCGACGCCCCTGCTGACACATGGGACCTGGCTACCAAGCGTGCATGTTCTCCATAAGTCGCCGCGGGTCAAGCCCGAGGTCGACGCCCTCTACGAAGGGAGATCGCCGCGTGGGTACCTGGCTCATGTGTACGTCTGTGGAGTTCTGACTCCTTTGTACGCCGGGCGTCCCGGGTCCGCAAGGGTTGACTTCCCCCTCGGCCTCTGCTGTGGACAGAACCGCCGTGACCGTCCAGTTCGGGCGCTGCTCAGGCGCCGTCGGCGCGGCGGCGGGAGCCCCACCACAGCGCACCACCGAGCGCGGCTCCGCCGAGGGCGAGCGCCGTCAGCGTCGGCTTCGCGGGCGGGAGCGGGACGCGCGGACGCAGGGCGACCGGGCGGGTGAAGACCAGGATCGGCCAACCGCGCTCGGCGGCGACCTTGCGCAGGTCGCGGTCGGGGTTCACCGCGTGCGGGTGCCCGACCGCCTCGAGCATCGGGACGTCGGTGATCGAGTCGCTGTAGGCGTAGCAGTCGGCGAGGTCGTACCCGTGTTCCGCGGCGAGCTCGCGGATCGCCACGGCCTTCTGCTCGCCGTAGGCGTAGTAGCTGATCTCGCCGGTGTACTTGCCGTCGACGATCTCCATCCGGGTCGCGACGACGGTGTCGGCCCCGAGCAGCTCCCCGATCGGCTCGACCACCTCGGCCCCGGAGGTCGACACGATCACGATGTCGCGGCCGGCCGAACTGTGCTCCTCGATCAGCGACACCGCCTCGTCGTACACGATCGGCTCGACGATGTTGTGCAGCGTGTCGGCGACGATCTCCCGGACGGTGGCGACGTCCCAGCCCGCGGTGAGCTCGGACATGAACGCGCGCAGCTTCTCCATCTGGTCGTGGTCCGCGCCGCCGACGAGGTAGACGAACTGCGCGTAGGCCGAGCGAAGCATCGCGCCGCGGGAGATCAGCCCACCGGCCTGGAACGGCTTGCTGAACGCGAGGGTGCTCGACTTGGCGATGATCGTCTTGTCGAGGTCGAAGAACGCCGCCGTCGCACGGGCCATGGCCCCACGATAGGCCCTCGGCCGGTCGCTCCCGTGAGTGACCAGCGCTCGTCCCCAGGCCGGGAGGAGATGGCGTCGGTCCCCAGGGACCCGCGCCGCGGCCCGCAGTCGGTGGTCCGGCGGTCAGGGTGCGCCCATGAGCACCTCGGTCCCCGGCCCCTCCGACCCCCGGCTGTCCGGCCCCCACCTCTCCGGACTCCCCGGCCCCGCGGCGGCGCCGCCGGTGCTGCTGGTCACCGCCGATCCCGACCTGCGTGCCGGGGTGCAGCGGCTGGCCGCCGCGGCGGGGGTCGGGCTCGAGGTGCACGACGTCGCGGCCGCACCGGCCTCCTGGCGTGCCGCCACGATCGCCCTGCTCGGAGCCGACGCGGTGGGACGGGTCGCCGAGTCGTCCTGGCCGCGCCGGGCCGAGGTGGTCGTGGTCGCCCACCGGGTCGCCGACCCCGACCCCCGGCTCTTCCGGGCCGCGCTCGCCGCCGGGGCCCGCGACGTGCTCGTCCTCCCGGCCGACGACGCGCGGCTGCAGGACCTGCTGACCGATGCCGCCGACCGGCCGGTGGGCGCCGGACCGGGCGGTCGGGTGATCGGCTTCGTCGCGGGCAGCGGCGGAGCGGGCGCGACGACCCTGGCCGCCGCGGTCGCCGAGCTGGCCGCGGACGACCGACCGTGCCTGGCGGTCGATCTCGACCCCTGGGGCGGGGGCCTCGACCGGGTGCTCGGGCTGGAGGGCGAGGACGGGTTGCGGTGGGACGGGCTCGACGGGGTGCAGGGGCGCATCGGCGCCGGTGCGCTGCGCGACGCCGTACCCCGTCGCGACGACCTCGGTGTGCTCGCCTGGGGACCGCCGTCCGGCCTGGCCGCCCTCGACGCCCAGCGTGCCGAACCCACCGCCGGCGCCATCCGCACCACGCTCGCGGCGGCCGTACGCGGCCACCCGCTGGTCGTGCTCGACCTCCCCCGCTCGACCTCCGCGGGGGTGCGCGAGGCCGCCGCCCGCTGCGACCTGGTGGTCGTCGTGGGCGCCCGTACGGTCTCCGCGGCCGCTGCCACCCACCGGGTCGCGACCGTCTTCGGGCAGCACGCCCGTGACCTCGCCCTGGTCACGCGGGGCCGGGCCCGTGGGCTGCGCGGCGAGGAGATCGCCGCAGCCCTCGGGGTCCCGTTGGTGGCCGACCTGCCCGAGGTACGCCGCCTGACCGAGGTGGTCGATCTCGGCGGCGGGCCGTTGCGCGCCGGCGGACGGGGCGTCGAGCGGGTCGCGCGGGCGGTGCTCGAGCACCGCGGGACCGCCCCGGCCACCGGAGCGGCCTGATGCGCACCGACGTCGAGCACGCCTCGCCGGGCCGCCCCAGCGCTGCCCTCGCCGACCTGGTCGAGACCGTACGGGCGCGGTTGGCGCGCGACGGCAGCGACCTGAGCCCGGCCCGGGTGGCCGCCGCCCTGCGCGAGGCCGGCGACCCCGTGGGCGATGCGACGGTGCTGGCGGTCCACGACGCGCTCAGCCGCGACGTCACGGGCGCCGGCGTGCTCGAGCCGCTGCTGCGCACCCCGGGGGTCACCGACGTGCTCGTCAACGGACCCGACGAGGTCTACCTCGACCGCGGCCGGGGGTTGGAGCGCACCGGCGTCCGCCTCCCCGACGACGCCGCGGTCCGGCGGCTCGCCCAGCGGCTGGCGGCCAACGGCGGCCGCCGCCTCGACGACGCGACGCCGTACGTCGATGTCCGGCTCGCCGACGGCACCCGCTTCCACGCGGTGTTGTCCCCGTTGGCCCGGCCGGGCACGACGCTGTCGCTGCGGGTGCCGCGCAACCGGGTCTTCTCCCTCGACGAGCTCGTCGCCGGCGGGACCCTGCCACCCGCCGGCGCCCGGCTGCTGCGGCTGCTGGTGACCTCGCGGCGGGCGTTCCTGGTCAGCGGCGGCACCGGCACCGGCAAGACCACCCTGCTGTCGGCCCTGCTCTCGGTCGCCGACCCCGCGGAGCGGCTGGTCCTGGTGGAGGACGCCAGCGAGCTGCGACCCGACCACCCGCACGTCGTCGGACTCGAGGCCAGGCCGGCCAACCTCGAGGGCGCGGGGCGGGTCACCGTGCAGGACCTGGTCCGGCAGGCGCTGCGGATGCGGCCCGACCGCCTGGTCGTGGGCGAGGTACGCGGCGCCGAGGTGACCGACATGCTCGCGGCGATGAACACCGGGCACGAGGGCGGGTGCGGCACGGTGCACGCCAACTCCGCCGCCGACGTGCCGGCGCGGATCGAGGGCCTCGCCCTGGCCGCCGGGTGGGGGCGCGACGCCGCCCACAGCCAGCTCGCCTCCGCCCTCGACGTCGTGGTGCACCTGGGGCGCGACCGGGACGGCGTACGCCGGGTGCGGGAGGTCGGCGTCGTCGGACGGAGCGCCGCCGGGTGGGTGAGCGTCGACCCGGCGGTGAGCTTCGGGCCCGAGGGCGAGGTCGTCCCGGGTCCGGGCGGTGAGCGACTGGCGGCGTTGCTGGAGGAGCCGGCATGAACGGCGCGGTGGCGATGGCGGGACCGGCAGTGGTCGCGGGCGTCCTCGCCCTGGGCGCTGCCCTGCTCGTCCCGGTCGGCGCGCCGGGCGGGGCAGCGCGGGCGCTGCGACTGCCCGTCACCACCCATCCGCGTCGGCTCGTCCCGTTCGCTGCCGGCGCCGTCGCGCTGGTCACGGTCGGCCTCGACCTGTCGACCGCGCTGCCCGTGCTCATCGGCGCCGGCGTGCTGCTGGGGGTGCGCCACCTGGTGCGTCAGGCCGGCCGCAGGCGCGCCGCCGAGGAGGGCCGCATCCGCGTCATCGAGGCGTGCACGGCGATCGCGGGGGACCTGGCCGCCGGACGGCCCGCGCGGGCGGCCCTGCGGCAGGCGGCCGACGAATGGCCGGCCCTGGCGCCGGTCGCGACCGCGGAGGAGCTCGGCGCCGACGTGCCGCGGGCCCTGCGCGCCGTCGCCGCGGCGCCCGGCGCGGAGGGGCTGCGGGTGGTGGCCGCGGCATGGGAGGTCTCAGCGCGCTCCGGTGCCGGACTGGCCGAGACCCTCCACGAGCTCGCCGACACCCTCCGCGGGGACCGGGCGACGGCGCTGGTGATCGCCTCCGAACTCTCCTCGGCCCGGGCGACGGCGCGGATGATGGCGGTGTTGCCGGTCCTCACCCTCGGCCTGGGAGCCGGGATCGGCGGCGACCCGTGGGAATTCCTGTTGCAGACCGTGCCGGGTCTGGTCTGTCTGGCGCTGGGTCTCGGGCTGGCGTTCCTCGGGGTGGCGTGGATCGACCGGCTGGCGGTGGCCTGATGACCTCGGGGGCGGTCGCGCTCGTCGCGGCGCTGCTGGCCGTCGGCATCGCGCTCCTCCTCCCCGCCACGCGGCGGGTCCCCGGCGGCACCCTCCCCGGGAGGGCCGGAGCGACAGGGTCGGGCGGATCCGGCCGATCGGATGAGGGGGACCGGCTGCACCGCACGGCGCCGCTGTGGGCGGCCGGCGGTGGGGTCGGGGTCTACCTCCTGGTCGGCGGCGTCCCGGGCGCCCTGGCCGGCACCGTGACGGCGGTCGTGCTGACCCGGGTGATCCGATCCGCCGAGCTCCCCTCGGCGCGCCGCCGCCGCGAGGAGTTGGTTGCCGCGCTGCCAGCGGTCGTCGACCTCGTCGCCGCCGGGCTGGCGGCCGGCGCTGCGCCCGAGCGGGCCCTCGCGCAGGTCGGGCGGGCGTGGGGCGGAGTCGTCGAGGACGACCTGAGCGTCCTCGGCAGACGCTTGGCGCTGGGCGCCGAACCGGTCGAGGTCTGGCGCGACCTCGCCACCGATCCCCAGTGGGGACCGGTCGGCCGGGCGTTGGCACGAGCCACGGAGTCCGGTGCCTCCCTCGCGCCGGCGCTGCGCCACCTCGCTGGTGACCTGCGGCGCACCCGGCGGGCCGAGTCGGAGGGCCGGGCCCGCAGCGTCAGCACCCGCGCGGCCGCCCCGCTGGGGCTGTGCATGCTGCCGGCGTTCGTGCTGATCGGGGTGATTCCGATGATCGTCGCCGGCCTGGGAGCTGCCGGGATGACCGACCTCTTCGGTGGCTGACGAGGGGGAGCGGGCGCCGATCCGGTGACGCGTAACGTTAAGGATCCTTGACATCTGATGTCAAGGATCCTTAACATCGGGTCATGGGTCCCCGGTCGAGCTCCCGCACCGCGGAGCCGAAGCGGCACAGCGCCGTCCGGCTCCACCGCCGGTCCCACGGGCTGTCGCAGGCAGCGTTGGCCGAGGCGGTGGGTGTGAGCCGGCAGACCGTGATCGCGATCGAGCAGGGCGACTACGCCCCCTCGGTCTTCCTGGCCCTGCGGTTGGCGCGGGTGCTGACGACGACCGTCGAGGACCTCTTCGGCGACGAGACGGGAGAGCAACGATGACCGGGCCAGCCACGAAGAAGGCGGCGTCCCCCTCGCGGTTCGATCGCATGGTCGACCGGTTGATCGACATCGACGGAGAGGGGTACGGCGACGAGCGCGAGCGTTCGGTCCTGCTCGAGGCCAACGCCGTCGGCCTCACGGTCGGCATCCTCGCCAGCCTGGCCGCGGGGTTGGTGCTCGCGCTGCTCGGCTACCTGCTGGCACCGTTCCTGCTCGTGCTTCTGGCAGTCCTCCCCGCGGGCCTCGCCGCGACCCACTATGCGCGGCGCCGGCACGTCGACCCGATG
>Ga0079224_100005920_pt1 | contig 16117 bp, 12 predicted proteins | sample Stecom2015_FD_80414 | JGI IMG/M metagenome (GOLD analysis project Ga0079224, IMG submission 80414) | Agricultural soil microbial communities from Utah to study Nitrogen management - Steer compost 2015 | ecosystem: Environmental > Terrestrial > Soil > Agricultural land | place: USA: Utah...
CACAAGCAGGTGAATGGTCCATGCAGGCATCCGTTGGCGAATTCCTGAAGCCGCGCGTCGTCAAAGTCACTCCCACCTCGGCGCGCCAAGCCAAGGTGGTGATTGAGCCGTTCGAACGGGGCTTCGGCCACACACTTGGCAATGCGTTGCGCCGCGTGCTGTTGTCCTCCATGCCGGGCTGTGCGATCACCGAGGCGGAGATCGACGGCGTGTTGCACGAGTACACCAGCATCGAGGGCGTGCAGGAAGACGTGGTCGACATCCTGCTCAACCTCAAGCAGGTGGCGATCCGTTTGAACGCGCGTGAGGAGACTGAGCTCAGACTGCACAAGAAGGGTCCGGGGCCGGTGACTGCGGGCGATATTCAGCTCGATCACGACGTCGAAGTGCTGAACAGCGACCTGGTCATCGCCAACCTGACCAAGGCCGGCGAGCTCAACATGACGCTCAAGGTCGAGCGGGGCCGCGGCTATCGTCCGGCGGTGCAGCGGGCCACCTTCGAGGAGTCGAGCGGTCCGATCGGGCGTCTGCAGCTCGACGCTTCGTTCAGTCCCATTCGCCGCGTCACGTACACGGTGGAAAGCGCGCGTGTCGAGCAGCGTACGAACCTCGACAAGCTGATTCTCGATATCGAGACCAATGGCACGATCGACGCCGAAGAGGCTATTCGCCGGGCAGGTTCGATACTGAAGGACCAGCTCTCAGTGTTCGTCGATCTGCAGGGCCAGGACGAAGGCGCCGCCAAGGCGTCCGAGCAGCAGTTCGATCCGATCCTGCTGCGTCCGGTCGACGAACTGGAACTCACTGTGCGCAGCGCGAACTGCCTCAAGGCGGAGAATATCCATTACATCGGCGATCTCGTGCAGCGCACCGAAGTGGAGCTGTTGCGCACGCCGAACCTCGGCAAGAAGTCGCTCACCGAGATCAAGGAAGTGCTCGAGAGCCATGGCTTGTCGCTCGGCATGCGCCTGGACAACTGGCCGCCGGTCAGTCTCAAGCGCGACGACGATCGGGACATCATTTGACATGAAGTGACTGGTGACTGATCACTCGTGACCGGTCGGGGGCCGCAGCCACGTTCGGAGGCTGCGGCGCTGTTCGGCGGCTCACGACGATCACGCACACCAGCCGCTTCTTCCGAGTCACCAGTTGCTAGTCACTAGTCACTAAAACAATGCGTCATCAACTTTCCGGCCGGCAGCTCAGCCGCAACGCACCGCATCGCGCCGCCATGCTCCGCAACATGGCCGCTTCGCTCCTGCGCCACGAGACGATCCGCACTACGGTGCCGAAGGCCAAGGAACTGCGACGCGTCGTCGAGCCTCTGATTACGCTCGGCAAGGACGACAGCGACGCCAACCGCCGCCGCGCGTTCGCGCAGCTGCGAGATGCAGAAGTGGTGGTGAAACTGTTCGAGACGCTGGGTCCGCGCTTCAAGGCGCGTCCGGGCGGCTATACGCGCATTCTGCGGATGGATGCGCGTGCGGGCGACGCGGCGCCGATGGCCCTCATGCAGCTTCTCGATCAGCCGGAGGCTGAAGCAGTCGAGGCGGACGCCGCATCTGAGGAGCCGGCCTCCAAGGCCGGGCGCAAGAAGAAGGCCGTCCGTAGGACCTTGAAGAAGAAGTCCACCAAGACCGCCGAGGAGCGCGCGGCCAAGAAGGCCAAGGCCGAACAGAAGGCGCAGGCCAAGGCCGCCAAGAGCGAGGCCAGAACTCAGAAGAAGGCCGCCGCGCCGAAGAAGAAGGCGTCGAGCGCAGCCGCCAAGTCGAGCGCCGCCGCCAAGAAAAAGAAGACTTCGAAGTCGAAGAAGTAACGGGCGAGCGGCGTAACCCTGCCCGTCGAGCCTGTCCGCTAGTACGTTGCGCGTCGCTGCGCCCCGCGAAAACGGGGCGCGCTGACGGCGTCCGTACGTCGTCCGAAGCAGCCGCTGTGGTCTGCTAGCGCGCGCCGGAATCCGGCGCCTCCAGCCCCTTGGTATAAAGAACGCGTCCCTGCGGAGTCACCAGGATCGCGTCCACGTCATCGAGGCGATTGTAGATTTCCAGCGCCGGCTCTGGCCCCAGCACGAAGGCCGTCTTGGACAGACCGTCGGTCTGCGTGGCGGTCGGGCCGATGATGGTTGCGCTACGCACCTTGCTTGCGGCGCGGCCGGTATGCGGGTCGAGAATGTGGTGATGCCGCACGCCCCCTTCGTCGAAATAGCGCTCATAGTCGCCGGAGGTGGAGAGAGCTGCGTCTTCCAGCGGAATACGCGCGATCACTTCCTCCTTGCGATCCGGGTGGCGAATGCCGACCACCCAGGGCTTGCCGAAGCGATCGCCGATGATTCTGCTGTCGCCGCCCGCTGTGACGAGCGCCCGCTCGACGCCGCGGGCCTGCAGTGCGGCGATCGCCCGATCGACGGCGTGCCCCTTGCCGATCCCGCCCAGATCGACGCGCACGCCGGGGCGTGCGTAGCGCACGGTCCGATCTGCGGGGTTCAGCAGCACATGCCTGTAATCGATCCCCGGCAGGGCCGCCCGAAGCGTCTCGTCGTCCGGGCGCACGCCGCGCCGGTAGTCGTATAGGTAGCCCACGCTCGCGTAGGTGACGTCGAATGCGCCGTTCGTGATGCGGGAGTAATGCAGGGACTCGGCGAGCAGATCGAACAGTTCCTGCGAAACTCTCACGGGCTGCGTCGCCGCGAGCTGGTTCAGGAGCGACAGCTCGCTGTCAGCCTTGTAGGTGCTCATCGCCGCATCGATGCGGCGCATCTCCTGCAGAGCGGCGTCGATCGCCGCCTGGCCGGCTTCCGGGCTGTCGGCCCACAACTCGACCACAATGCGCGTGCCCATGACGCCGTCTTCCACGCGCTCGAACCATTCGGCATGGGCGGCGCAAGCGGCGCAGAGCAGAGCGCTCAGAAAGAAGAGGAAGCGGGTCACGCCGCCATGTTATCCCTGGCTCGTGAGCGCACAAAATAAGGCGGGAGCGGCTGGCTCATGCGACCCGGGATATGAAGAAGGCGGCTCGGTCGCCCGAGCCGCCTCATCGCTACTGCCTGGATCAATCGATCAGAATCTGAAGCGCGCCGTAAGCCCATAGGTGCGCGGGGCGCCGAGGAAGGCGTCGACCGTGCCGGTCTGCAGCGTCGCATCGAAGGCCACCTGGTAGTACTCCTCGTCCGTGAGGTTCTGCGCCCAGGCTTCGATCATCCAGCCGCCATTCTCAGCGCCCAGACCGATACGTGCGTTCACTAGCGTGAACGCATCCTGCATCTTGAGCGGATCGAGGTTCGATCCCGTGTTGTACTTCGACGTGTACTTCGCGCCGATGTTGGAGCGGAACAGCAGGTTGGCGCCGACCGGTTGCTCGAACGTCGCCGACAGGCTCCCCGACCACTTGGGTGCGAATGACAGACGATCGTTGTTGCGCACCGGGGAGAAGAATGCGGCCGCGGCGCCGAACTCCTCGATCTCGGTTTGCGCATAGGTCACGCCGCCTTGCAGCGTGAGCTGCCTGAGCGGAGTGTTCCACACCAAGTCGACGTCGACGCCCTGCGAGGTGACCTGCGGGAGCGAGGTCACGACGAACTGGATGCCGGTGAAAGTATTGAGTTGGAAGTCCTCGTAATCCTGGTAGAACACCGCAGCGTTCAGCAGCAGCGTGTTGTCCAGCCAGTCCGTCTTCATGCCGATCTCATAGGAGTCCACCAGCTCCTTGTGGAAACGGGTGTCGGTGTCGGCCTGGATCGGGCCCGCAGGATCGAAGGGATTGTTCCCCAGATTGTTGTTGGTGCGTTCGCGATCGAGATTGAATCCGCCTGCTTTGTAGCCGCGCGCGTACGAGGCATAGGCCATCACGTCTTCAGTGAAGCGGTAAGCGAGCTTGACGGTGCCGCTCCACTCGCTTTCGTCGATGGACTGCGAGGTGCGCACATCGTTGAACAATGGATCGGCGAACGTTGCGCAGCCAATCCCGTAGATCGCCTGCAGCGCCTGGGGGGTCATCAGCGGATTCGTTGCGATGCTGAGGAAATTGGCGCGCAGCGCCTGACAGCCCTGACCGCCATGTTCGTTGAAATACCGTGAGTCCAGGTCCTTTGATTCATCCGTGTAACGCAGGCCGAGGGTCAGCTCCAGTGCGTCGGTGAGCCGCAGGCTGTTGTTGGTGAACAGCGCCCACGATTTCGAGTCCTGCTGGTATACGTCCCGTGTTCCCTGGCCGCCCGGATAGGGCTGCAGATTGCCGGTCAGGCCGATGATCGCCAGCGGATTGCCCAGCAACCGACCAAAATACTCGGTGAACTGGTCGCCATAGATCAGCTGATTGGCCGAATCCAGCTCTTCGTCAGCGTAGAAGGCGCCCACCAGCCAGCTCAGGCGCTCGCTCTCGCCTGCGATGCGCAGCTCCTGGCTGAGTTGCTGGAACTCATTGCGGAAATTCCCGTCGGGCTCACGATAAAGGATATCGACTGTGGTGAAGTCGGCGTCCTGTCCGTTGATCGTCTCCCAGTTGCGCCACGCGGTCACCGAGGTGAGCGTCGCGCCTCCGAGCGCATCGAGGTCCCAGTTGATCTCGACGGATGCGCCGGCGTCCTCGATCGATTGCTCGGTGCTGCGGTTCGAAAAAGCGCGCCGATCGAACGGGTCGGGAGGATTACGGAACGAGCCGGGCACAGTCGCGTTCAATGCCGCCAGGATAGCCGGGTTGGTGGTCAGCGCCGCCTGCGGCGCCGCACAGCAGTTCTCGTCGCGCTCGCTATAATCGCCGATGAGACGGATGTCCAGCGCGTCGGAGGGTTGGAACAGCAGCTGACCGCGCACCGTATAGAAGCTGCGATCGAAGTCCTCGTCTTCAGAGCGCGGGCCGGGACCGGTGGTCACGTCGATCAACCCGTCGCGCTCGCGCGCAGCGACGTACAGCCTTCCGGCGACAGTCTCCCCGATCGGACCGTTGATCGAACCCGAGCCTTCTACTGCGCCGTAGTTGCCGGCGGTGAGCTCGACCTGCGCGTCGAATTCGCGCGAGGGCCTCTTGGAGAGGACATTGATCACGCCTGCCGAGGTGTTCTTGCCGAACAGGGTGCCCTGCGGCCCCTTCAGCACTTCAATGCGCTCCAACTCGCCGAGATCGCCGAAGCTGACGCCGTTGCGAGGGCGGTATACGCCGTCGATCACGATGCCGACCGACGACTCCAACCCGGCGTTGTCGCCGACCGTGCCGATGCCGCGGATACGCGCCGTCGTGATGGTTTCATTGGATGTGGAGGTCACTATCAGGCCAGGCGTGAGGAGCGTGAGGTCCTTGATGTCCCTCACGCCGGTGTCCTTCAGGAGCTGCTCGGAGACCGCGGTGACGACGATCGGTACGTCCTGCAGGCTCTGTTCGCGCTTCTGCGCCGTGACGATGATAGTTTCGATGGAGCGGCTCGTTTCTGGGCTTGTCTGCTGAGCCATGGCCGGCGCCGTCGCAAGCGACAAGGCCGCCACTACGGCGCGACGCACTAACACTCTGGACTCGTTCATGGATCCCCCTTGTTTGATCCAGGTATTGAGACGGTGTTTACACGAGGGGGCTGGCCCAGCCCCGATATGAAAATTCTTCGCGTCGCGTCAAGGTAACAAGTTCCTCGATCAGGCGGAAGCGCTTTGGTGGAAAAGCAACGGGAGCAGAGGCGCTCATACGATCTCGGCCATCCGCGTGTTGCGCCAGGCGGAATACGCCGACGAAGAGCAGCGCTCGAGCCTTGAGTTGTTGTTTCCCCGCGGGTGTCTCGTTGATCATTGCGCCCTTTGCGGAACGCTACGATGCAGAAGTTCGACGTCTTGGTGATCGGCAGCGGCCCGGCGGGAGAAGGCGCAACCATGATGGCCGCCAAGAACCGCCTGAAGGTCGCCCTGATCGAGCGCTATTTCGAGGTGGGAGGCGGCTGTACGCACTGGGGCACGATTCCGAGCAAGGCGCTGCGGCACGCCGTGAAGGTCCTGCACGACCTCAAGCGCAACCCGCTGCTGTGCGAGCAGCCGCTCTCCTCTGGTTTGACATATCCGCAGCTGCTGGCGTCGGCAGCCAAGGTGATCGAGCTGCAGGTAGCGAGCCGCCGCCGGTTTTACGACCGCAATCGCGTGCCGATCTTCGCCGGTGAGGCGCGTCTGCTCGATGCGCATACGGTGGAGGTGCAGCCCCAGGCGGGCAAACCCTACCGCCTGGGCGCCGAGCGCATCGTGATCGCCGCCGGCTCGCGGCCCTACCATCCGCCCGAGGTGGATTTCAGCCACTCTCGCGTGCGCGACAGCGACAGCATTCTGCGCTACGCCGAGCATCCGTTCTCCGTGACGATCTACGGAGCGGGCGTGATCGGCTGTGAGTATGCGTCCATTTTCATCAATCTCGGCGCGAAAGTGACGCTGGTCAATACACACGACCGCCTGCTGTCCTTCCTGGACGACGAAATCGCCGAGGCGCTGTCGTATCACCTGCGTGAGCAGGGTTGCGTCATCCGGCACAACGAGGAGTTCAAGGCCGTAGAGGCGCGCCAGCACGATGTGGTGCTGCATCTGGCCTCCGGCCGCAGGATCAAATCGGACGTGCTGCTCTGGGCGAACGGCCGCACCGGCGCCTCGCAGGCGCTGCAACTTTCGGCCGTGGGTCTGGAGAGCGACTCGCGCGGGCAGATCGCAGTGAACGGCCATTACCAGACGGCCGTGCCGAACATCTACGCGGTCGGCGACATCGTCGGTCCCCCGGCGCTCGCGAGCGCGGCCTACGTACAGGGCTCCCACGCGGTCCAGCACATTCTCGACCCCTCGATCGAGCCGCACCGTCTGGAGATGGTTCCGAGCGGCATCTACACGATTCCCGAGATCTCCTCGGTGGGCAAGAGCGAGCGCGAGCTGCAGGAGCTGAAAGCTCCCTATGAGGTGGGGCGCTGCGCGTTCAAGAACCTGGCTCGCGCCCAGATGACCAACGAGCGTGTGGGCATGCTCAAGATCATCTTCCACGCCGAGAACATGCGGGTGCTCGGCGTGCACTGCTTCGGCGACAACGCCTCGGAGATCGTGCATATCGGGCAGACGGTGATGGCTTCGCCCGAACTCAACGACGTGCGCTACTTCACCCGCACCACGTTCAACTACCCGACGATGGCGGAGGCGTACCGGGTGGCCGCTCACAACGGACTGAACCGTTTGAGCTGAATCCGGGCCACGCGGGGCGGCTGCACGCATTGCGCGCCGCCAGGGTGAGGGCTATCGTTGCTCGCGGGCGCGCTTCGACGCGCGCAGCCGCGGCCGTCTCTACAACACCAACCACATCAGCGGGACACACCTCAATGGCAATGGGCTTCCTGAAAGAGTTTCGCGAGTTCGCCGTCAAAGGCAACGTCATCGACCTGGCGGTCGGCATCGTGATCGGCGCCGCGTTCGGCAAGATTGTCACATCCTTCGTCAACGACATCCTCACGCCGCCGCTCGGGTATCTGATCGGCGGCGTGGATTTCAGCGACCTCGCCGTGACCCTGCCGGCCGTCTGGGAGGGCAAAGATCCGGTGACCATCAACTACGGCGCCTTCCTGCAAACGCTGTTTGACTTCACCATCATTGCATTCGCGATCTTTCTGCTGGTGAAGGGGATCAACCGCCTGCGACGCAAGCAGGAGGCGCCGCCCGCGGCGCCGCCCGCGCCCAGCCGTCAGGAACTGCTGCTCGAGGAGATCAGAGACCTGCTGAAGCAGCGCTAGATAAGGGCTGAACCTGGTATCTGAAAGAATCGCAGCTTCGCAAATCGCTGTCTTACGACCAGTTCCATCCTGTTCGATCAGTAGCCTCCGGGCTTGATCAGCGATTACCTGGCCGCGAGCGGTCCCGACAGCGCGAGAAACGCCGGGCGGGTCAGGTTGTCCGGGTCGCCCGTCGTGCACGCGACGTTGTCCTCGATGCGGACGCCGCCGCAGGGGTGGAAGCGCTCGACGGCCCGCCAGTCGATGTAGCGTGCGTGCTCGGAAGCGCGCGCTTGCTCGAGCAGCATGTCGATGAAGTACAGACCCGGCTCGATCGTGACCACGAAGCCCGGCTCGAGAGTGCGCGTGAGTCTGAGGAATGGATGTCCGGCCGGCGGGTCTTTCTGCGCGCCGTCCGGCGCGGCCAAGCGGCCCGCCGGATCGTGCACCTGCAGCCCGAGCAGGTGACCCACGCCGTGCGGAAAGAATACGCCAGACAATCCGCAGGCGAGCGCATCTTCCGGCGCCATCGTAATCACGCCGGATTCCCGCAGCAGCGTTGCTATGCGCAGGTGCGCATCCAGGTGAATCGAGGCGTAGTCGACGCCGCTGCGCACCTGATCGCATAGTGCGAGTTGCAGCTTGTGCATTCCCTCGATCATCGCGGCGAACTCGTCGTCGACGTATGAATATGTGCGTGTGATGTCGCAGGCGTAACCGTTGCAGGATGCACCTGCATCGATCAGGAAGGAGCGCCGTTCGGCCAGCGCCGGCGTCTGCCGCTGCTGGTGCTGGTAGTGCAGCACCGCGGCGTGTCGGTTCAGTGCGACGATGTTGGAGTAGGGCAGTTCGCTTTCCGTATGCCCCGCTGCGATCAGGTACGCCATGTGGATCTCGTACTCGGACGCGCCTTCCCGGAACGCAGCTTCGGCGGCGCGGTGGCCGCGCGCGGCGCGCGCCGATGCGTCTCGCATGCACTCAATTTCGTAGGCCGTCTTGACGGCGCGCAGGTAATGCAGCCGATCGAGCAGCGGTTGGGGATTGCTGGCCGCGAATCCCCAGTCGCGGAACTCCGGCTGCTCCTCGCCGATGAATGCGCAATGAGGCAAGCCCGCGACGTGTGCGCGAGCATCGTGCGCCTGGCGAACGATCTCGATGTCGAAATGCCGCGTCCAGGCTGCGGTAGGGATCTCCCCCGGCATGAACCAGAAATCCTCCGGTCGCACGAACACCAGCTTCAAACGCTGTCCGGGCCGATGCACGATCCAGCAGCCGACCGGATTCACCAGGGGAGTGAACAGCTTGAAGTGCGGGTTCGGCTTGAACGGATACGCCTGGTCGTCGAGGAACTGGATGCGCTCGCCTCCGGCGTACACGGCGAGCGTTTCGTAGCCGCATTGCGCAAGGGCTTCATCGGCGCGTTCGCGCTGGATGCGAATGTGTTCGTCGTAAAGCGCTTCTAACATGGCGTCCTGCTGCGGTGTGGTGCGTGACATGGAGTGGGCGGCGAAGCGGCGTGTGAAATGCTCATGCGTCTCGCGCAATGAAGCCGCAAATGTCAACGTTTCGTCAATGCGTCGATGCGCGTATGCGTTCGGCGACGAAGTGCGCAAACACCTTGAAACACAGGGTTTTGCGCTCTGCGTGCATGCGCCGTGCAGTTCGATTCGCGCGTACCAAGCGATGTGACATTTCGTGCAGAAACGCACTAAAATCGAATGCGCAAGCAACGTGGAAACTCTCCCTCAAGTTGCCGTTGCTGTCCACCATCAACTCACAATCAGTTTCGGGGTGAAAGGCCATATGAACACCAAGATGATTCTTGCCGCCCTTGCGTTGTCGCTCACGCTCGCCGCCTGCGCCAAGCAGGAGGCGCCGGTCGAAGCCGCTCAGGATTCAGCCGCCGCCGCCGCTGAAGCTGCGGGTGAGGCCGCCGAGCACGCCATGGACGCCGCCGACGACGCCGGCGAAGCGGCCGCTGATGCAGCTGCGGAGGCTGGTGAAGCCGCCGATGCGGCCGCCGACGCAGCGGAAGAGGCGACCACGCCTGCTGAGTGATCGAGCAGGCCGTTTGACGCGTGCGCCGGGCGAATCGTCGCCCGGCGTCACGCCGGCGCCGGATCGAGCGGCGTCTGAACCGTAATACGCCGCCCCGCAGCGGCGTCTCCGCTGGTGATATCTCGTGGCAGTCACCATACGCGATGCGCAGCACTCGCCGCAGGACAGGGACTGGATCGAGCGGCGGTATCTCGAGTATCTGGACGATCTGTCGCAGGCGAGCATGAACACGGGGATGTTCCCCGCGAGCGGCGAGTATGGCGATCGCGAAGCCGAACTGATGGCGCGCTGGTTCGCCGACGACAGTTCCCATCCCCTCATCATCCTCAAGGATGGACGTCGCGTCGGCTTCGCGCTCGTGAGCCGACCGCTGTGGCGCCAGCGCGACGGCGTTGACTATCGCATGGCGGAGTTCTTCGTCAGAGTGGACGAGCGGCGCCTCGGTATAGGCCGTGACGCGGCGCAGCTCATCTTCAATCGCTTCGCCGGCTCATGGGAGGTCACCGAGTCCGCGCACAACAAGGCGGCCGTGGCGTTCTGGCGTTCCATCGTGTCGCAGTACACGGGCGGCCGCTACCGTGAGTCCATTGTGCACGGCGAGGTTCGTCAGGTCTTCAGCTCGGTGTCGGCGCCGGGTCGCCGACCCTAGAAAGCGCTGACCAAACCCCGTAGACCACGCCGCCCTCAGCGCAAACGTGCATAGTGATAGCGCACCGCGCCGTACTCGGGCGGAGTAACGATTTCCTCCAGACCGTCGATGCGGTGCTCGACTGGCGCAATGAAGTTCGGCCCATCGTAGACCAGCGTGTGGAATTCACCGTTCTCCCCGCAGGCGTCTACGCCGGGTGGTAGATCGCGAATGAAATCCTCATCGTATTCGCGCCCGCAGAAATCAGCGCTCAAGTAGCGGCTGTCGACGCACACCACGACAGCGCGGAAGCCTGCGGCCAGCGTTTCTCGTGCGAGCTGCATGCGATCGCCGCCCCAGAGAGGCAGCACGGCTTGGAGGTCGGCGGCGGCGCAGACCTTCTCTTCCCAAGCGCGATGCGCTTCGAGATCGATGTCGCCGAACACGACGGCTTCGCAGCCCTGCGCGCGCAGCGTTCGCAGCGCCGCGGTGAAGACCTCTTCGTAGGTGCGCCAGGTTGCGCTGGGTGCGAGCAGATCAAGGCGCAGCGCACGGGCTTGCCTGTCGATGATTGCGCGCGGAATGGCGTGCGAGCGACTGCGCTCGCCGGACTCATCGAACATGACGAGCGCCACGCGAACGTCGAAGCCTTGTTGCTGCGCGCGCCATAAGGCCAGACAGGAGTCCTTGCCGCCGCTGAAGGAACACAGCGCTGGGCGGGTGCGATGGGTCATGGCGTGAATCACAGAGGCGGGTTGCTGACGATTCGGAGAATGGTTCAAGCGCGCTTGCGCTCGCGGGCGCGCTCCAGCAGCGGGCGCAGATATCGGCCGGTGTGCGAGCGCTCGCTGAGCGCGATTTGCTCGGGTGTGCCGGTTGCGACGATACGGCCGCCGCCGTCGCCGCCCTCCGGGCCCAGATCCACGATCCAGTCGGCCGTTTTCACGACCTCCAGGTTGTGTTCGATCACCACCACCGTGTTTCCTTCGTCGCGCAAGCGCAGCAGCACGCGCAGCAGCTGCTCGATGTCGAAGAAGTGCAGGCCGGTGGTCGGCTCGTCCAGGATGTAGAGCGTACGGCCGGTGGAGCGCTTCGAGAGTTCGCGAGCGAGCTTCACACGCTGTGCTTCGCCGCCGGACAGCGTCGTGGCGTTCTGGCCGAGCCGGACATAGGACAGCCCCACGTCCATGAGCGTCTGCAGCTTGGGCGCAATCAGCGGCGCGTGGCGGAAGAAATCGAGCGCATCTTCGACGGTCATCTCCAGCACTTCGTGGATGTTGCGACCCTTGTAGCGGATCTCGAGCGTCTCGCGGTTGTAGCGGCGGCCGTTGCAGACGTCGCAGGGCACGTATACGTCCGGGAGGAAGTGCATTTCGACCTTGATGACCCCGTCGCCCTGGCACGCCTCGCAACGCCCGCCTTTTACATTGAAGCTGAAACGGCCGGCCTCGTAGCCCCGGGCGCGCGCTTCAGGAACCGCCGCGAACAGCTCACGGATGGGCGTGAACAGGCCGGTGTAGGTGGCCGGATTGGAGCGCGGCGTGCGCCCGATAGGGCTCTGGTCGATATCGATGACGCGATCGATCTGATCGAGTCCCGCTACATCGTCGCACGGCGCCGGATCCGTTGACGCGTCATTGAGTTTGCGCGCCGCGTAGCGATACAGCGTATCGTTCACCAGCGTGGATTTGCCGGAGCCGGACACGCCTGTCACGCACGTCATCACGCCCAGGGGGATGTCCACCGTCACGCCCTGCAGGTTGTTGCCGCGCGCGTTCACGATGCGTAGCGCCCGACCATCCTGCGGCGGCGTGCGCATGATCGGCAGGGCGATTTCGCGGCGCCCGGAAAGGTACTGACCGGTGATTGAGCGCGGATCGGCCGCGATCTCCTGCGGAGTTCCTTGAGCGATGACCTGCCCGCCGTGCACGCCCGCGCCCGGTCCGAGATCGACCACATGGTCGGCGTGACGGATCGCATCTTCGTCGTGCTCGACGACCAGCACCGTGTTGCCCAGATCGCGCAGTCGGTCGAGGGTGCGCAGCAGGCGGTCATTGTCCCGCTGGTGCAGTCCGATGGAAGGCTCATCGAGGATGTACATCACGCCGACGAGTCCGGAGCCGATCTGGCTCGCGAGCCGGATCCGCTGCGCCTCGCCGCCCGAGAGCGTCTCGGCGCTGCGATCCAGGGTGAGGTAATCGAGCCCCACGTCGCTCAGGAAACGCAGACGCTCGGCGATCTCGCGTGCGATCTTGCCGGCGACCTCTCCCCGCCAGCCTTCCAGACTCAGCTCGCGGCTGTAGCGCAAGGCCTCCGCCACCGAGAGCCGCGACACGTCCGGCAGATTTCTGTCGGCGACGAATACGTGGCGCGCAGCGCGGTTGAGCCGCGTGCCGCTGCATTCGGGGCAGGGCTGGTTGCTCAGGTACTTTGCGAGCTCCTCGCGCACCGTAGCCGACTCGGTTTCGCGATAGCGGCGCTGCAAGTTGGGGATCACGCCTTCCCACTTGTGGGAGCGGCGCGTCATGCCGCCGCGGGCGTCCGCGTAACGCACGTCGATCCTTTCCTCGCCGCTTCCGTACAGCACCACCTTCTGCTGCCGCGCGCTCAGCTTCCGCCAAGGCGTCTCGACGTCGAACTTATAGTGTTTCGCCAGCGACTGGACGAGCGCGAAGTACCAGGCGTTGCGTCGGTCCCAGCCGCGTATGGCGCCGCCGGCCAGCGAAAGATCGGGGTGGTGCACGACCCGCGCCGGATCAAAGAACTGCTGCACGCCGAGCCCCGAGCATGCGGCGCAGGCGCCGGCGGGATTGTTGAACGAAAACAGCCGTGGCTCGAGCTCCGGCAGGCTGTAGCCGCACAGCGTGCAGGCGAACTTTTCGGAGAATACGAGATCGTCGGGCGAGGGCTCCTGCATGAATGCGATCCTCGCCACGCCGCCTGACAGCCGCAGCGCCGTTTCGAAGGATTCGGCCAGGCGCTGCCCCAGATCAGGACGCACCTTGAGCCGGTCGACCACGGCTTCGAACGTGTGCTTGCGCCGCGGATCGAGCTTTGGCGGTTCATCCAGCTCGATGACGCGTCCGTCGATCCGCGCGCGTACGAACCCTTGGCCGCGCAGCTGTTCGATGATCTGCGCGTGCTCGCCCTTGCGCGCATCGACCAGCGGCGCGAGCAGCAGCACGGGCGTTCCCTCCGGAAGCCGCAGCACCTGATCGACCATCTGGCTCACGGTCTGGGCGGCCAGGTCGACGCCGTGCTCGGGGCAGCGCGGCGTTCCAACGCGTGCGAACAACAATCTCAGGTGGTCGTAGATCTCGGTGACGGTGCCGACCGTCGAGCGCGGGTTGTGCGAGGTCGACTTCTGCTCGATGGCGATCGCCGGAGACAGCCCGTCGATCGAGTCCACGTCCGGTTTGTCCATCACGGACAGGAACTGGCGCGCGTACGCCGACAGCGACTCGACATAGCGACGCTGGCCTTCTGCGTAGATGGTGTCGAACGCGAGCGAGGATTTGCCCGAGCCGGACAGTCCGGTGAAGACGATCAGGCGGTCGCGCGGCAGCTCGAGGTCGATATTTCGCAGGTTGTGGGTGCGCGCGCCGCGAATGACGATGGCGGAGGTCGGCATAGGAACTGGCTATCTGGGGGGCGGATCCCCGGGCCAAAAGGAGGGAATATACGGGAAGCGCCTGGCGGCTCGTGACTGGAAGACCGGGCCGGATGCGTCCTTACGACGCAATCGAGGTTCTCAGACGCTGCGAGCGCCTGCCGGTCGCCAGTCAGCGATAACCCGCTAGTCGCTCCATTTCTGCCGCGTCCGCCCGGCCGCAGCGCTATTCGATGCCGTCCACCCCGTCTACAATCCCCACCCTTACATGGGATCGGGAGTGATCATGGCGCGAGGCGTTAACAAAGTGATTCTTGTCGGCAATCTCGGCGCCGATCCGGATACCCGCTATATGCCGAGCGGCAAGGCCGTCACGAACATCCGCATCGCCACCAGCGAATCCTGGCGCGACAAGCAGACCGGGGACGCCCAGGAGCGCACCGAATGGCACAACGTCGTGCTGTTCGACAAGCTGGGCGAGATCGCCGCGGAGTACCTGCGCAAGGGCTCACAGGTCTATATCGAGGGCAGTCTGCGCACCCGCAAGTGGCAGGACAAGGAAGGCAAGGATCGTTACACCACCGAAGTGGTCGCTCGCGAGATGCAGATGCTTGGCGGCCGCGGGGGCGGCGGCGCAGGGGGCGGCGAAGCCCGGCCTTCACGTCCTGCGGCCGCAGGCCAGCCGCCCGCCGCGGATGTGGGAGGGGAGTTCGACGACGATATCCCGTTCTGAAAGAAGCGGTTAGCTGCGGTTGCTCCTGAAATGCGCCGCTAGCCCTTGTCCGAGTGGATTTTGTCGTCTCACACCCCATATTTGGTCCGCTAACCGCTAACCTCAGCCAATCGCTAGATCGTTTGACCGCTAACCGCTCGCCCATGCCCCTCGTCCACATCCGCACCTTCGGCTGCCAGATGAACGAGTACGACTCCGCCCGCATGGCGGACGTGCTGCGAGAATCGGCCGGGTATGAGCTGACCGACGATCCTGAGCAGGCCGACCTGCTGCTGCTCAACACGTGCTCGGTCAGAGAGAAGGCGCAGGAGAAGGTGTTCTCCCAGCTCGGGGGATGGCGACGCCTGAAGCAGGCCCGGCCGGACCTGCTGATCGGCGTCGGCGGCTGCGTAGCAAGTCAGGAAGGCGAGGGCGTCGTCAAGCGCGCGCCGTACGTCGATCTGGTGTTCGGTCCGCAGACCCTGCACCGCCTGCCGGCGATGATCGATGAGATCAAGAAGCACGGCCGCGCCGTTGTCGATGTGAGCTTTCCCGAGATCGAGAAGTTCGATGCGCTGCCTGAGCCGCGCGCCGAAGGCGCTACGGCGTTCGTCTCGATCATGGAGGGCTGCAGCAAGTACTGCAGCTTCTGCGTGGTTCCGTACACGCGCGGCGACGAGGTGAGCCGGCCGCTCGAGTCGGTGCTGGCGGAGATCCGCGCGCTGGCGGCCCAGGGCGTGCGTGAGGTGAACCTGCTCGGGCAGAACGTCAACGCATACCGCGGTCCGACGGAAGACGGCGCGCTGTGCGACCTCGGCACGCTGATCTACTGCGTTGCGGAGGTGGAGGGAATCGAGCGCATCCGCTTCACGACCTCGCACCCGGTCGAATTCAACGATTCTCTCATCGAGGCGTATCGCGACGTGCCGCAGCTCGCGAATTACCTGCACTTGCCCGTGCAGTCCGGCTCGGATCGCATCCTGGCGGCCATGAAGCGCGGCTACACGGCGCTCGAATACAAGCAGAAGATTCGCAAGCTGCGCGCTGTGCGCCCGGATATCAGCATCTCCTCCGACTTCATCGTCGGGTTCCCTGGGGAGACGGAGCGTGATTTCGAGGCGACCATGGACCTGATCGCCGAGGTGGGCTTCGACCTGTCCTACAGCTTTATCTACAGCGCGCGGCCCGGCACGCCGGCGGCGCAGCTGGCGGACGACACCCCCGAAGTGGTCAAGAAGCAGCGCCTGGCCCTGCTCCAGACCCGCATCAACCAGCAGGCCCAGCAGTTCAGCCGACGCCTGGTGGGCAGCCGCCAGCGCATCCTGGTCAGCCGCCCCGCGCGCAAGGACCCGGGGCAGCTGGCGGGCCGCACGGAATGCAACCGGGTGGTCAATTTCGACTGCGCCG
>Ga0079224_100005921_pt1 | contig 16117 bp, 15 predicted proteins | sample Stecom2015_FD_80414 | JGI IMG/M metagenome (GOLD analysis project Ga0079224, IMG submission 80414) | Agricultural soil microbial communities from Utah to study Nitrogen management - Steer compost 2015 | ecosystem: Environmental > Terrestrial > Soil > Agricultural land | place: USA: Utah...
CGGCCGACCCGGCCGCCGGCAAGACCGTCTACGATGCGGCGTGCACGTTCTGCCACGGCGAGCGCGGTGAAGGCGGCCACGGCGGCGGCGTCGCGCTCACGGCCTCGCGGGCCTCGAGCCTCGTCGTCCAGGTCGTGAGCGAAGGGCGCAATTCGATGCCGCCGTTCGCGGGCACGCTGACGCCGGAGCAGATCCGCGACGTCGCGGCATACGTCGCCGAGGAGCTCGCCGGACCGGCTCTCGCGTCCGGCGACGAAGGTTCGAACTGATAGTGCTTCACAAGGGGGAATGGATATGCAGACCGGAACGCTGCTCGCAATCGTCGCTCGCCTCTCGCTCGCCGCGGCCGCGGCCGTGCTCGGACCGGCGCTCGCGCTCGCGCAGGACGTTGCGATCACGAACGCGCGGATCGTCGTCGGCAACGGCGAGGTCATCGACTCCGGCACGATCGTCGTGCGGGGCGGAAGGATCGCCGAGGTGACCGCGGGCCGCGCGAGCGCGCGGGGCTTGCGCACGATCGACGCCCGCGGCATGACCGCGATGCCGGGCTTCATCGACGCGCACCGGCACATCAACACCGGCCCGAACGAGCGCGAGGAGATGCAGGCGCAGCTCGAGGCGGGTTATACGACGATTCTCTCCGGCGGCGGGCCGGCCGACGGCAACCTCGTGCTACGCGACCGCATCGAACGGGGCGAGATCAACGGCCCCCGAATCATTCCGTCCGGGCGCATCGCGCTCAACGATCACACGCCGGACTCGGCCCGCGCCGAGGTGCGCCGGCTCGCGGAGATGGGCATCCGCTGGACCGGTGAAATCTCGCTGACGCCGCAGCCGCGCCCGAGCGCGCACGAGATGGAGGTGCTGCGCGCCGTCGTCGACGAAGCCGCGAAGGTCGGCGTGACCGTGCAGGTCCACGCGGTCAGCACGAATGCGATGGTCGCGGCGGTCGAGGCCGGCGTCCGGCGCCTGGTCCACCTGCCGAACAAGGATTTCGTCGACCGCGACGCGGCGAAGCTGCTCGCCGATACCGATACGCTGATCCTCGCGACGATCGGCTTCGGCGCACCGATCTTCGGCGTGTTCGCGGACGACAACGTCGCCCGCTTCCGCGACGGCAACCCGTGGCCGGAGGCGATCGCGGGTGCGAATCGGGACGCGCAGGGCCGCGCGGAAGGCACGGAGATCGGCTACACGATCGTGAACGCGCGAACCGTCTGGGACGAGGGCGCGGTGCTCGGCTACTGCACCGACACGCGCTACGACCCGTGGGAGGGCCTGAAGCACGAGCTCGAGTCCTACAACGTGATGTTCTCGATGCGGGACATCGTGCAGCTGATGGGCCCGAACACGGCGGCCTACATCAACATGGCGGACGAGCTCGGCACGCTCGAGCCCGGCAAGCTCGCGGACATCGTCCTCGTCGACGGCGACCCGTTCGAGGGCTACTGGAACATGCTGAAGGCGCGGCTCGTCCTGAAGGAGGGGGTCGTCGTCGTCGACAAGCTTTGAACGGCCGAGCCCGTTCCGCCATGATCTCTCATTCCGCACCCATCGCATTCGGAGGCTTTGTGCTCGACAGAAGAACAACGATCCCGGCGCTGGTCGCGGCGCTCGCCGCCGGCGCGGCGCTCGCGCAGGCGCCCCAGCAATCCGCGGGCTTCCGAGCGGGCACTCCGCTCGGCACCGTCAACGAGGCCGGCGTCGCGACGCCGATCAGCAGCAACGTCAAGGTCTACGGGAGCTTCCGGTTCGCGGAGAGCTGCACGTTCGACCCGCAGCGCAACCTGATCATCGCGATGAACGCGGGCGTCGCGGAGAACATCGAGCCGAACGACGGCTACGCCTCGCTGATCAACCCGGACGGCACCGTCCACACGACGAAGTGGATCGGCGCGACGCGCGACGGCTTGACGCTGAACCAGCCGCTCGGCAGCGCGATCGCGAACGGCCGGCTGTACGTCGCCGACACGACCTTCGTCCGCACGTTCGATCTCGCGACCGGCGAGCCGCGCGACGCGTGGGAGGTGCCGGGCGCGACGTTCCTGAACGGCATCGCAGTCGCGTCGGACGGCACGGTCTACGTCTCGAACACCGGCGATCCGCAGCGCGTGTACCGGATCGCGCCGAACGGGCAGTCGTCGGTGTTCGTCGACGGTCAGCCGCTGGTTCAGCCGAACGGCGTCGCGATCGACCCGGACGGCAACGTCGTCGTCGTGAACATCGGCAACAACGAGGTGCTGACGTTCGATCCGTCGGGTCGGCTGATCCGCACCGAGCACGCGGCCGAAGGCGGCAACGACGGCCTCGTGATCCTGCCGGACGGCACGAAGTACGTGAGCAGCGTCCGCTTCGGCAGCATCTCGCGGATCCGCCCCGGGCGCGAAGCGGAGGTCATCGCGACGGGCATCCCGAGCGCGGCCTCGATGTGCTACGACTCGCGGCAGAACCAGCTCGTCGTGCCGATGAACAACCACAACGCGATGGCGTTCGTCCCGCTCGACTGAGGCGGGCTCGCGGCGGCTCGGCGGCGAAACGCCGAGCCCGCCGCCTCCGCGCCGGGCCGGGGCCGACCGTTCCGCGCCGGGTCCGGCCGCCGGCGCCTCTTCGGCGCGTGCTCGAGTCGCTACCCGTTGCGCCCCCGGACCCGCGGCGCGACGATGGTCGTCCCCGTTGCACCAGCTCTCTCCGCGGAGACGCGCGATGACCCTGCCCAGCTACTCGATGAACGTCAAAACCTTCCCGGAGCTCTACGAGCGGCAGCTCGTCGGCCCGCTGTTCAAGCCCTGGGCCGAGGACCTCCTCGGGCGAGTGAGCCTCGCGCCCGGCGACCGCGTCCTCGACATCGCCTGCGGGACCGGCATCGTCGCGCGGCTCGCGAAGGCGCGCCTCGGCCCCGATAGCCTCGTCGTCGGCATCGACTCGAGCCCGCCGATGATCGCCGTCGCGAGCGAGCGCGAGCCGACCGTCGATTGGCGGGTCGGCGACGCGGCCGCGCTGCCGGTCACCGGCAGCGACCGGTTCGACCTCGTCGTCTGCCAGCAAGGCATGCAGTTCTTCGCCGATCGTCTCGGAGCCGCGCGGGAGATGCGCCGCGTGCTCGCTCCGGGCGGGCGCGCGGGCGTCTCGACGTGGCGGCCGATCGAGGAGCATCCGCTGCTGCTCGAGTTCAAGCGCGCGGCCGAGCGCTACGTCGGCCCGTTCGTCGATCAGCGCCACGCGCTCGGCGACGGCGGCGAGCTCGAGCGGCTGCTCCGCGCGGGCGGCTTCGTGGACGTGCGGGTCGAGACGGTCACGCAGACGGCGTCGTTCGAAGATCCGGAGGCATTCCTGCGGATGAACGCGATGGCCATGATCGGTATGAGCGGCGCGGCCGCGGATGCGAGCGAGAGCGAGCGTCGCCGCCTGGCGGACATCGTCACGCGCGAGTGCGAGCCGCTCGCGGCCCCCTACCTGCGCGACGGCCGGCTCGCCGTTCCGTACGCGAGCAACGTCGCCGTCGCCCGGATTTCCTGAGGCGGAGTAGCCGCCCGGAGCCGGATCAGCCCGCGGCGGGGCAAGCGCGCAGGAAGAACTCCCGCGAGCAGGACAGCGCCTCGACGATTCGCTCGAGGCGTGCGATCTGGGTTTCCTGGCAGCGCACGGGCGCATCGAGCAGCTGCATCGCCTGCGTCCGCCGCTCGTCGAACACGAGAAGCTGCAGGCTTGCCTCGCGCGAGCCGAGCGCTCCGCGGGTGCGGGCCTCGGACGTCAGCTGCTCGGTGTGCTCGCAAAGCGCGCGCGCCATCCGCTCGAGGGCACGCAGCTCGAGCCGCGCCGTCGTCTCGAAATCGCCGTTGTCGATTACCGCCGCCACGATCGCGACATTAGCACGTAAAGGATGGTTTGCGGCGAGCATGGACCCGCGCGGGTTCGGCGTCTGTGATCGGTGTCGAAGGTTTCCGATCCGAGCCGCGCTACCAGTAGCCGATCATCCTGCCCGCCGTGACGGCGGCCAGCCAGCTCGCGAGCGAGACGGCGCCGACCGCGGCGAGCTGGGCTCGCGCGCCGGGCCCGAGAGGCTCCTCGTGGCGCGCGCGCCAGGCCGGGAGAAACTGGACCGCGAGCACGTTCAGGAGGCCGACACCGATCGCCGCGAACTTGATCGGCAGAAACGGGTTGCCGACGTACTCCGTGCCGTTCGTCGTGATCATCGCGACGCCGCTCGACGCGGCGACGACGAAACCCGCGATCGCGAGCGGGACGGTCGGCCGCTCGATCGCGGCGAGCGGGACGCGCCGCCACGCCCCGAGCAGGCGCAAATCCAGGATCAGCAGCGAGCCGAACAGCGTCGCGATGCCCAGGATGTGGGCGAGGTTGACGACGCCGTAGCTCCAGACGCCTGCGCCGCGCATGGCCTGCCCCAGGGCCGAACCCTGGAGCCAGGCCAGTAACTCGGTCACTCGGCCGAATCGCCGTCGCTACGAGATGCGATCGGCGTAGACGTCGTAGTTCTTGCCGTTATACGTCACGCGCTCGGTCTTGACCTCGAAGCGGCTCGGATCGCGATTGCGGTGGCCGCTGATCGTGACCTCGGCGCCGACCGGGATCACGCCCTCCGTCAGCCCCGCCCGCTGCGTGCGGGCCGGCGGCGCGAGCGTCAGATCCCACACCTGACCGTTCTCGTCGATGATCTGCATCGTCGCGTGCGGGCCGGCCAGGCTCACCTCGCGATGAACCTTTCCGGAGAGCTCGAACTGCTCCTCCCCCTGCCCGGCCCACCCGTGGTGTGCCGAGGCGTTCAACGCGGCGAGCGACAGCGCGGCGGCGCAGGCGCCCATCCAGAGCGAAAGACGTCGGTTCATGGCTCACCCTCCGTCGAACGGTTTCACGAATTCACGATACCACAGCCCCCCGCCGGAGCCTGGACGCGGCCCTTCCGGGCCTCGCCCTAGGCCGGCAGGTCGAGCTTGAACAGCCGGATCGCGTTCTCGCGGCCGATCTTCCGGCGCAGCTCTTCGGAGACCACGGTCGTCGAATCGTACCAGTCGGCCGCGTCCTCCATCCGCTCGAACGGATAGTCGGCGCTGAAGTAGACCTTGTCGTTGTCGAGCACGTCGAGCGTGCAGCGGAACGCGGCGTCGTTGAAGTTGCCGCTGCAGGTCACGTGGAAGTGCTCCCGGAAGTACTCGCCGAGCAGCTTCTTGCCGCGGTAGCCGCGCGGCGAGAACCGCATCCGCGCGTCCATGCGCCAGAGCCCGAACGGGATGTTCTCGCCGAGGTGGCCGACGCAGATCTTCAGCGTCGGGAAGTCCTCGAAGAGCCCCGAGCCGCACAGGCGGAGCGCGTGGATCGAGGTCTCGACCGCGAACCCCCACGGCGAGCTCATCAGCCACGGATGGCCTTCGTAGTTCTGCGCGCGCGACGGGATCTGCATCCGGGGGTGCAGGTAGAACGGCACGTCGAGCTCGGCGACGGTCGCCCAGAACGGCCGGTATTCCGGCAGATCGTAGTACTTGACGTTGTCGGTGTTGCCGACCTGCTGGAAGCCGTTGACCATGCAGCCCTTGAAGCCGAGCTCGGTCACGCAGCGGCGCAACTCCGCCGCGGCCGTCTCCGCGTCGTGCATCGGCAGCGCCGCGAACGCCGCGTAGCGGCGCGGATGCTTCGCAACGGCCTCCGCCATCCGATCGTTCGCCTTGCGGGCCGTCGCGAGCGCTTCCTGCGGATCGAGAATCCGCTGCACGCCGGGCGCATTCAGCGACAGGATCGCGAGCTCGATTCCGGTCTTGTCCATCTGCTCGAGCCGCTCGCTTTCGAGATCGAGGATCTGCCGGGTGAAATCGTCCCAGGCGGACGACTCGCCCGCGAACGCGCGGGTCTGCTCTAGCGTCTCGGGGATGGCGAAGTGCTCTTCGAATGCGATCTTCCCTTGCATGCCGGCTCCTCGGGCTTCGTTGGTCGGGGCTCGGCGTCAAGCCGTGGTCGAGCCCGCCGGCATCGTCGCCGCGAGCGTTGCACGTCATGCGCCCGGTGTGGGCGCATTGTACAAACCTTCGGAAAGCCCCGTCTCAGCCGCCGGCCGGCCGCGCGGGCGCCGGTCTCGCCGGCGGCGGCGCGAGCGGCAGCCGCTTCCGGAACTGCGCCCGGAGCAGCCCGAAGCTCACGAGCGCCTGGAGCCACACCGTGCCGACGGAGACGTACCAGACCTCCGTCAGCTCGAACCCGGGCCGCCGCGCGACCGCGAGCGCGAGCGGCACGAACGCGGCGAGCCGCACGGCCGAGCTCAGGAGCGCCGGCCGGGTGTCGCCCAACCCCTGGAAGACGCCGGAGCACGTGAAGACGACCGCCTGCGCGACGAACGACCACGCGATCAGCGCGAGGAACCCGGCCCCGACCTCGACGACCTCCGTTTCGGCCGTGAACGCCGCGACCAGCACCTCGGGCCGCCACTGGAGCAATGCGCCGACGACGGCCATGATCGCGCCGTTCAGGAGCACCGCCTTCGCGAACGTCTCCCGCACCCGGTCGGCCCGGCCTGCGCCGTAGTTCTGGCCCGCGATCGGCCCCGCGGCGAACGCGACAGCCATCGCCGGCAGGAAGATCGACTGCATCAGCCGCGACCCGATGCCGAAGCCGGCTTGGGCCGGCGCACCGAAATCCGCGATCACGACGTAGACCACGCCCAAGTACACGAACATCAGTGCGAACTCGCCGCCGGCCGGCAGCCCGACCGCGAGCATCCGCTTCCAGACGGCGGGCCGCGGGCGGAAGAGCGCCGTGTCGAGCTCGACGTACTTCTCGAGCTTCGCGAAGTACAGCGCGAGCATCGCGACGCCGGCCGCGATCGACACCGTGCTCGCGAGGCCGGCGCCCGCGACGCCGAGCGGGATTCCCGTGCCCCACCCGGCAATCAGGACCGGCGCGAGCACGGCGTTCAGCAGCACCGTCAGCGACTGCACGACCATCGTGGGCTTGACGATGCCCGTGCCGCGCAGCGCCGAGCCCATCGTCACGAGCGCGAACTGGAGCGCGAGCCCCGGCAGGAACCAGCGCAGATACGTGACGCCCTCGGCGCGCGTTGCGGCGTCCGCGGTGATCGCGCCGACGTACCGGTCGCTCGCGGCGAAGCCGAGGACGAGGGTCGCGACGGCGGAGAAGAGCGCGAGCGCGAGCGACTGATTGAACACGAGGTTCGCGTCGGCGCGGTCCTTGCGGCCGACCGCTTGGGAGATCAGCGCGACGGCGCCGACGCCGAGCACCTGCGTCAGCGCGAGCACGACGAACATCGCGGTGCCGGCCGCGCTGACGCCCGCGACGGCCGCATCGCCGAGCCTTGCCACGAAGTACAGATCGACGAGGAAGTAGAGCGTCTGGAAGAACATGCCGGCCGCGATCGGCACCGCCATCGCAACGAGGTTGCGGACGATCGAGTCCTGCGTCAGGTCTTTCATCGGGTCGGCCGGGCCGGCGCGTGGGGCGCGCAGTGTAGCAGCCGCCGCCACCGAGCGGACGCCGCGGCGCGGCGCCGAGCCGCTACGGCGTCGCGAGCCTGCCCGCGGCGGCGGAGCGCGGGCCGCGCGACAGGAGCGGCCGGACGAGCCGCCAGTAGAGCGCGAACGCGCGGCTCGCGGCGCCGAGCGCGAGCCGCCCGAGCGCCGAGCCCGCACCGTGCTCCGGCCGCACGTAGAGCTCGTCCGCGAACAGCAGCTCGCGGTCCGGCACCCGCCGCAGCGGCTGCACGAAGCGCCGCCGCGCGAGCGTGTCCGGCAGCTTGCGCAGCGCGTCGAGCGTGCCGAGCAGATACAGGTGCGGCATCCCCTTCGCGAGCAGGAAGCCCGCCTGCAGCAGCTCGTACAGCGCGAGCGCCGGCGCGACCAGCACGAGCGTGCGCACCGAGTAGTGCGACAGGATGAAGCGCCAACGATTCGCGACCTGCCCTCGGGCCCGGTAGTGACGCTCCTTGCCGAACGGCTTGTGCTCGTGGAAGCAGACGGCCGTCGGCACGTACACGGTCCGGTAGCCCGCGAGCAGCAGCCGCTGGTGCAGCTCCGCGTCGTCGCCCCACGCGAGCGCGTAGCCCTCGTCGAAGCCGCCGACGAGCTCGAGCTTGCGGCGATCGAAGAGACCGATGCCGCCGCCGATCGCGGTGACCGGTTTCGTGCGGCCGTCGTACGGGCGGTCGCGGTTCGGCGCGATCGTCGCGCCGACGTAGTGGATCAGCCCCCCGGCCATGTAGATCGACGACGGATCCCGCCAGTGCATCAGGCGCGGGATGCAGACCGCGACGCGCTCGTCCGCGTCCATCACCCGGAGCATCTCCGCGAGACAGTCCCGGTGCAAGGCGACGTCGTTGTCCATCACGAACACGCGATCGGTCCGCGCGCGGGCCAGGCCGGCGTTGCGGAGCCGGTTCACGGCCCGCGTGTTCCTCGGCTCGCGGTGCAGCTCGACGTCCGGGAACTCGGCCGCGATCGCCTCCGGGCTGCCGTCGCGCGAGCCGTCGTCGACGACGATCACACGGACTCGGACGCCGTCGAGGGCCCGCAGCGAGCGGATCGAGTCGAGCACGGTCCGCTTGCCGTCGAAATTCACGATCACCACCGACACTTCGCGCGGCTCGGCGACCGACGTCGGCACGCAAGATCGGACTTCGCTCGCTGCATTCACTCCGCTGCCGCCACCGCTTCGTATGGTTCGAATCGCGTCGGCGCGTGTGGCCGTAGACCCACGGGCTCGGTTTCGCAATGCAACATTCCCGCCAACGACGCGGTCGCCTCGGCGAGGACGAAAGACCGGGACGAAACGGCCGCCGGCAGAGCGCGACGCCGCCCGCGCCGGCGATGTTTTTTGGATCGGCTCCAGTAATTGCGAGCAGAGTCGCGGCGCCCGCGAGCTCTACTCGCCGGGAGACGTCGTATCGAAGGAAGAGCCGGCGAATACTTGCCGGCCGTCGGCGAGACGCACCGTGCGGGCGTTCGCGACGTTCGTGTCGAGCTTCGACAGAAAGCCCTCGATCGTCACGACCTGGCCGGGCGCGAGCGAGTTGCGGTTCCAGCCGAGCCGCATCAAGCCGTTCGGCGGTCCGAGCTCGAAGTCCCAGTTGACGACGTTGCCGCTCTCGTCCTCGACGTCGATGTAGATCCGCGCGTGCGGGTTCGTCCACTCGAGCTTCGTGACCGTGCCCGTCAGCGTGATCGGCTTGTCGCGATCGAACTCCGCGGAGAAGGAATGGTGGGCCTCGACGGCGGCCGAGGCGAGCGCGGCTGCGGCGAGCAGCGCGAGCGGCCTGCGTTCGATCATCCGAATCCCCCTGCAACGAGAACGCCGCGATCCCGGAGAATGATACGCTCTGGCAGGTCCCGGGGAGCAAGAGAACCGCAACGATGAGCGCCTTCCGCCGCATCCTTTCGCCCCTCGCCGCGCTGACGCTCCTCGCTCCGCCGGCGCTGCTCGCGCAGTGGCCGGAGCATCCCGATCCCGCCGTCCCGAGGACCGCCGACGGCCAGCCCGATCTCGATGCGCCGCCGCCGCGGACGGCGGACGGCAAGCCCGATCTGTCCGGCGTCTGGCAGGGCGTGCGCTCGGCCGGGAACGCGTCGCAAGCGACCGCGGACGGCCCGCCGGTCGCGGGCTTCCTGAACGTCGCGCAGAACATCGACGACGGGCTGCCGCTCACACCGAGCGCCGCGGCACTCCTCGAGGAACGCCGCGCCGGCAACGGCAAGGACAATCCGGAAGCGCACTGCCTGCCGATGGGGATTATGCAGTTCCATACGCAGGGCGCGCCGCGGAAGATCGTGCAGACGCCCGGGCTGATCGTGATCCTCTACGAGGCGAGCATGGGGATCCGGCAGATCTTCCTCGACGGCCGCTCGCTGCCGGACGGCGATCCGCAGCCGTGGTGGTACGGCTATTCCGTCGGTCACTGGGAAGGCGACACGCTGGTCGTCGAGACCGCGGGCCTGCGCGACGGCGGCTGGCTCGACGTCTTCGGCACGCCGCTCACGGACGCCGCTCGCTTGACGGAGCGCTTCCGCCGCCCGAGCTACGGGCGGATGGAGATCGACATCACCGTCGACGACCCCAAGGCCTACACGCGGCCGTGGACCGTCCGAGTGAACCAGCAGCTCATGCCGGAGCAAGAGCTGATCGAGTTCGTCTGCCTCGAGAACCAGCGTTTCGGGGCGCGCTGACTCGCGGCGCGGGCCTCAGTAGCGCTGCGGCCGCACCTCGAGCAGCTTCGCGATCAGGAAGCCGATCCCGATCGCGGCGAGCAGCGCGATCAGCGGGTGGTCGCCGACGCTGCGCTCGAGCTTCTCGGCCGCGGGTCCCATGTGCTCTCGCGCGCGGGCACGCAGCTGCCCGGCCCGCTCGAGGATCTCGTCGCGCCGTGCACGGCCCATCTCCCGCGCCGAGCGCGAGTACGCCGTGATATCCCTGCGAAGCTCCGCCATCTCGTCCCTGAGCCTGCCGATATCCCTGGAAAGATCGAGCTGTGCCATGAGTTTCCTCCGTATCGCGGTGCGGGCGCCCGAGCCCGGCCATCGCTCGCAGATGCAAAATCGCGGCCACGCGGGCCTCCCGCCCGCCTCGAAGGCGCGATTCTGGTACGCAACCTGCAAGCGGTGCGGCCTCGATATGGAAGCCGAGAGCGCAAGGAGGCGGACATGGACGTGATACTGAAGCGCAGTGCAGTCTTCGCCGCGGTGACGGCCGCCCTCGGGTCGGCGGGCGCGCTGGCACAGCCACGCTCGCTCGAGGCGCAAGGCGGCTCGATCGACGTCGAGCGTCTCGCGGACGGGCTGAACCATCCCTGGGGAATGGCGTTCCTGCCGGACGGCCGGCTGCTCGTCACCGAGCGGGCCGGCGAGCTGCGGATCCTCGACGGCGAGGAGCTGTCGGACGCGGTCGAAGGCGTCCCAGACGTCTTCGCCGAAGGCCAGGGCGGCCTGCTCGACGTCGCGCTCGATCCGGACTTCGCGGACAACCGCTTCGTGTACCTGTCGTTCGCGGAGCCGGGCGGCGAAGGCGCGTCGACCGCGCTCGGCCGGGGCCGCTTCGAGAACGACGCGGTCGAGGACTTCGCCGTGATCTTCCGGCAGGAGCCGAAGACGGACGGGGAGAACCATTTTGGCGGCCGCATCGTGTTCTCGCGCGAAGGCCACGTCTTTCTGACGATGGGCGAGCGCTTCCTGTTCGCTCCGGCCCAGGACACGTCGAACCATCTCGGCACGATCGTCCGGTTGAATCCGGACGGCACCGTGCCGAACGACAACCCGTTCGTCGGCGCCGGCACCGCGCGGCCGGAGATCTGGTCCTATGGGCACCGCAACATCGAGGCCGCGGCGATCCACCCCGAGACCGGCGAGCTCTGGGTCGCGGAGATGGGACCGCAAGGCGGCGACGAGCTGAACATCGCGCGCCCGGGCGAGAACTACGGCTGGCCCGAGGTCAGCTGGGGCGAGCACTACGACGGGCGAGACATTCCGGATCCGCCGACGGAGCCGCGCTTCACCGACGCGATCCATCAGTGGACGCCGGTCATCTCGCCGTCCGGCATGCTGTTCTACGACGGCGAGCAGTTCGCCGCGTGGCACGGCGACGTGCTGATCGGCGGACTGTCGAGCGAGGCGCTGATCCGCCTGACGCTCGACGGCGAGCGGGTCGCCGACGAGGAGCGCCTGCCGCTGAATGCCCGTATCCGCGACGTCGAGCAGGCGCCGGACGGCTCGATCTACCTGCTGACGGACGAGCGCAACGGCGACGTGCTGCGGCTGACGCCGGGCCGCGGCAGCCTGCTCACGCGCGAGGCGCGTTAGCGGGAGGAGCGCGAGGTGCCGGTCGGACGACCGGCACCTCGCCCGCGTCGATCAGAAGCGGAACGTGAACGTCGCGCCGGCCTCGCGCGGCCGCGAGACCGTCGCGAAGTCGATGCCCCAGAGGCCGTGGAAGAAGCCGGAGTTCAGGACGTACTCGTTGGTCAGGTTCGTCCCGAACACCGCGAACTCCCAGTTGTCCTGCGGCGGAGTGTACGCGAAGCGCAGGTTCACGATCCCGAAGTCGCCGGTCTCGTCGAAGCCCGCCGGCACGCCCGGGTACCAGGCCGTGCGCAGCGTCGGGTTCGGCGAGCGCCAGTACTGATCGGAGTACGAGTAGTCGAGCCGGCTCGTCAGCGTGCCGCCGTTCGAGAACGTGGCGTTGTGCTGCAAGCCGATGTTGTACGTCGTATCCGGCGCCTGGCTGAACTCGCTCTCGCCCGCGACCAAGCCCTCGGTGCCGAGCGCGATGTCCGTGTACTCGGTGTCGAGCAGACCGAGCGCGAAGTCGAGCTGGAACGACTCGGTCGGCAGCCACGACACCTCGATCTCGAGACCGCTTGCCTCCGCCGCACCGACGTTGCGGGTCACGAGACCCGGCAGGTCCTCGCCCGTGAACGGGTTGCGCACGACGCCCGACGCCTGGATGTCGTCCCAGGTCGTGTCGAAGTACGTCGCGTTGAAGCGCAGCTTGCCGTCCGCGAGGTCCGAGCGGATGCCGATCTCCGTGTTCTCGAGGAACTCCGGCCGATACGGCAGCTGCAACTGCAGGCCGCCGGCGATGTTCGAGATCGAGATGCCGCCGGAGTTGAAGCCCTCCGAGTAGCCGATGTAGCCCATGATGTCGTCGGTGAACTGATACTGCAGCGCGAGCCGCACCGTGTTCTCGTCGAACGACAGTGGCAGCACCTCGCCGCTCGGCACGCCCGCGAGCGGATCGCCGCCGGTGAACGCGAGATTGGCCTCGGCCGGCGTCGGCGCGCTGATCCCGGGCACGACGTCGAGCGTCTGCGACGTGTTCTCCTGATCGTGATGGCGCATGCCGAAGGTCAGGCTCAACGCATCGGTCAGCGACACCGTCGCCTCGCCGAAGATCGCCCAGCCTTCCTGCGTGTTGCGGGTCAGGCCGTCCGCGGCGAAGCCGCTGTAGAACGCGAACGCCGCCTCGCACGTGCTCGACGGGCCCGGCACCGGCGGTGCCGCCGCGAGCGCCTGGCAGTAGGCGGAGTCGAACGCGTCCTGCACGTCGAGCGTGCCGTTCAGGAACTCCCGCGCGGCGTGGCGCACCGAACGGGCGCGCGACGTCTGATCCCAGTAGTAGACGCCGCCGACCCAGTTGAACCGGCCGTGCGAGCCGGTGATCTGGATCTCCTGGCTGAAGAGCTCGAGATCGGACTGGACCAGGTCTTCGACGACCGCGTATTCGGTCGTGTCGTAGTCCACGTAGTTGCGGACGTCCTGCTCGGTGTAGCCGGAGATGAACTGCATGCTGATCTTGTCGGTGACGTCCCAGTTCACGTCGAGCGCGAGCTGGTCGCTCAGCACGTAGTTCGGCAGCGTGACCTGCGAGGTCGTCTCCCACTTGCCGACGCGTCCGCCCGGGTGACCGGCGACGTGCGTTTCCGGGCTGATCGTCGCGCCGGCCGCGTTGTACACCTGGATGATGTTCGTCGGGAAGAAGATCGCCTGCAGGAAAATCGCGTCCTGCACGCGCGGCTCGGTCAGATAGTTCTCGCTGTTCATGTAGTTCGCGCGCACGCTCAACGAGTCCGTCGGCGTCCACAGCACGTCGCCGCGGAGCACCGTCTGATCGACGTTGCCGTTCTTCTGGTCGACCGTCAGGTTCTGGATGTAGCCGTCGCGGTTCAGGCTCGCGGCCGTCCACTTCGTCAGAACGTTGTCGGAGAGCGGCACGTCGACGGCGAGCGTCATGTCGCGGCGATCGAGCGTGCCGATCGTCGCCTTCGCCGTCGCGCCGAACTCCTCGGCCGGCGCCTTGGTCACGAGCCGGATCGCGCCGCCGACGGAGTCGCGGCCGTAGAGCGTGCCTTGCGGACCGCGCAGCACCTCCACGCGCTCGAGATCGACGAACTCCTGCGTCAGCAGGCCCGCGCCGCTGACCTGCCAGATGCCGTCGATGTACACGCCGACGTTCGGGATGCCGCGGATACGGAACGACGTCTGCGTCGTGCCGGCGCCGCCGTTGCTGCCCATCACGTTCAGGTTCGGCACGGTCGCATTCAAGCTCTCGAGCCGTTGCAGTCCCCGCATCTCCAGGTTGTCGCCGGTCATCGCGACGACCGAGATCGGAACCTCCTGCAGATCCAGCGCGCGCCGGGTGGCGGTGACGACGATTTCCTCCAGGCCTTGGCCCCACGCAGTGGAGCCGATCGACGCGGCCACCGCGCCGACGAGATATCTAGACTTCATCCTTCCCCCGATTGAACCCCCAGACAATCCCGCAACTTGTCCGGTCATTCAGATAAGTTGCGGAATTGCGACCATAGCCGCGGTAGAAACGAAGTCAATATGCCTCTATACAACACTAGGAAGAACAACAGATTGTAGGAGAGATACTCTCGCGGAGGAGATCGAGTTGGGCCGCGGGGAGGTGCTGTTGCGCAACAGCTAAGATGTCAGCACGACTGATACCGGTGCGAATAGCACCAGGATGGGCTACTCGGGCAGCCAGTCGACGGCGCGGCCCACCGCGCGCTGCCACTCGGCGTAGAGCCGGGCGCGATCCTCGGCCGGCATTCCAGGATCCCATCTGCGCTCCGCCTGCCAGTGGCGGCGAAGGGCTTCGCGGCTCCGCCAGAAGCCGACCGCGAGCCCGGCGGCATAGGCGGCGCCGAGCGCAGTCGTCTCGAACACCTTCGGTCGCACGACGGGCACGCCGAGCATGTCCGCCTGGAACTGCATCAGCAGCTCGTTTGCGACCATGCCGCCGTCGGCGCGCAGCTCGCTCAACGCGATTCCGGAATCGCGCTCCATCGCGTCGACGACCTCGCGCGTCTGATACGCCACCGCCTCGAGCGCGGCGCGCGCGATGTGGCCGCGGTTCGCATAGCGCGTGAGCCCCGCGACGATGCCGCGGGCGCGCGCGTTCCAGCGCGGCGCGAAGAGCCCCGAGAACGCCGGCACGATGTACACGCCCCCGTTGTCCGGCACCAAGCGGGCGAGCCCCTCGATGTCGGCGCTGCGCTCGAACAAGCCGAGGTTGTCGCGCAACCACTGCACGAGCGAACCGGCGACCGCGATCGAGCCTTCGAGCGCATAGCACGCCGGCTCGCCGCCGAAGCGGTATGCGACCGTCGTGACGAGCCCGGCGGTCGACGGCACCGGCTGTGTTCCGGTGTTCAGGAGCAGGAAGCACCCGGTGCCGTACGTGTTCTTCGCCTCGCCGGGCTCGAAGCAGGTCTGGCCGACGAGCGCCGCCTGCTGATCGCCGAGGATGCCGGCGAGCGGCACGTCGCGCAGCGGCGCGATCGTCGCATGGCCGTAGACCTCGCTTGAGGCGTGGATCGCCGGCAGGAGCGCGCGCGGGACTCCGAGCGCCCCGAGCAGGCCGTCGTCCCACTCGAGCGTCGCGAGGCTCATCAGCTGCGTTCGGCTCGCGTTCGTCACGTCCGTGACGTGACGTCCGTTCCGCGGTCCGCCGGTCAGGTTCCACGCGATCCACGAATCGACCGTGCCCGCGAGCGCCTCGCCCGCGTCGGCCGCTCGGCGCACCTCGGGCACGTGCTCGAGCAGCCAACGGAGCTTCAGCGCGCTGAAGTATGTCGCGAGCGGCAAGCCCGTCGCCGCGCGGAAGCGGTCCTGGCCTCCTGCCCTCGAGAGCTCCGTCACGTACGGCGCGACGCGGGTGTCCTGCCAGACGAGCGCGTTCGCGAGCGGCCGGCCCGTGCGCCGGTCCCAGACGAGCGCCGTCTCGCGCTGGTTCGTGATGCCGACGGCCGCGACGTCGCGCGGCGCCGCGCCCGCGGCCGCGAGCGCCTCGCCGATCACCTGCTCGGTGTTCCGCCAGAGCTCGGCCGGGTCGTGCTCGACCCAGCCCGGCTGCGGGCAGATCTGCGCGTGCTCGCGCTGCGCGGAGGCCGCGATCCGGCCGTCGGCGTCGAACAGGATGAAGCGGCTGCTCGTCGTGCCCTGGTCGATCGCGCCGACGTATTTCATGCGGCCCTCAGTGGCCCGCGAGCGGCGGCATCATCCCTCGATGGAAGAGCCACGCGACCGCGTAGGCGATCGGCGCGATCACGACCGCGAGCGCGATCGCGTAGAGGCGCGCGAGACGGCCCATTCCCTTGAGCTTCGAGAAA
>Ga0079224_100005923_pt1 | contig 16115 bp, 5 predicted proteins | sample Stecom2015_FD_80414 | JGI IMG/M metagenome (GOLD analysis project Ga0079224, IMG submission 80414) | Agricultural soil microbial communities from Utah to study Nitrogen management - Steer compost 2015 | ecosystem: Environmental > Terrestrial > Soil > Agricultural land | place: USA: Utah...
AATCAGTTTGGTCATTAAAATATCGCGTCCACCCATGGAGTTGTGACCGTCGGATGTAAAGAACAACGTCTTTTGATCCGGATGGATAAACGGCGCATCTTCATTGTCTTTAGAGTTCACTTCGGGACCGAGGTTCACGGGGGCGCTCCATGTTCCGTTGGGTTGGAGTTCCGTTTTGTAGATGTCGAGTCCGCCGAAACCGTTGATGCGGTCACTGGCAAAATAGATCACCTTCCCATCCGGTGTAATCGAAGCTGTTGATTCGAGATACTTCGGCGTATTGATATTCGGAGTGAGCAACGAAGGTTTTGACCAATCCGTACCGGCTTTTGTAATCTGATACAGTCCGCCGGGGTCTTGTGCACCGCCCATGAAGATGATCATTTTCTGACCATCGGCAGAAATCCCTGCAGATCCAACGTTATAGTCATGCGCAATCGGAACAACTTTGGGTTCACTCCAGGAACCTGCGTTGTTGTACGATATATATATTTCTTCGATGAACTTATCTCCTGTGCGGGTTTTGCCGGTGTTGGGGCGCAACGCAGTGAAAGCCATTACACTTTCATCCGCAGAAACCACAGGGTTGTATTCGGTGTAAGTCGAATTGATGATCGAGTTGAAATGATGCACCTTGAAATCGCGCGGTACTGACATGAATGCCATCGCGTTGTAGCAGTTTTTAAGTGCAGCATCTGCTTCGGCGATTGCCTTCTTGTCGGTTTTGGCTAGTTCGCGGTATCGTGTAAAAGTTTCTACAGCACGCTGCAGGTTCTCATCGCGGGCATAAAGCACGCCCAGATCGTAGTGTACCGAATTGGGCAGACCTTCGCCCTTAGACACAGCGTACTCGAAGTATGGGATCGCTTTGAGCTGATCATTTGAGTTCGGCGATTTGTGGTAGCATACACCGATCTTGTAATGAAGCATGGGATCCTTATCACCGGCTTCGACGGCCTCAAGGAATTTCGGAAGCGCGGAATCATAGGCGCGAATACCAAAAAAGCGCTCACCCTCAGAGCGGGCTTTGTTATTTTGGGCGCAGATTTCGACGATTGAAAAAGTCATCAGGACAATCGCCAGAAGGGCAAACTTTCTTTCCATGAGAAAAAAATTTAAATCCCAATACTACGAACATTATTAAGCAATAATGGTGCGAAGTTGACCGCGACCTTACAATGTAAGTCAGACACCCCGGAGCCTGACCTGTGCACTTATTCCTTCATGTAGCAAAAGAACAGACTCCAAATAGTCCCGAATCGCCCAAAAAAACTACGTCTAATAGGAAATTACTTGTATAATACCGACTTTTAACGTCTACGGGTATCCCTCATGAAAGAGAAACTGCTTTCCTTGCTGCACGTGAAGCCAGGTGAAGGAGGTCGCGTCCTTCTTCTCCTTGTCATGAGCTTCTTCATGGGGGTATTTGTTGCAACCTTTACCGTTGCTGCGCAATCGTTGTTCCTCGAAAACTTCACAGATCCCACCGATCTTCCTGCAGGACTTTTCTTTTCGGGTGTGTTCGCCCTGGCAGCAACGCTGGTGTACAACTTTCTGCAAAACAGAATTCCGTTTCCCGTATTGGCCGGGTTGTGTCTTTTTGTAATTACGGTGCTCACTGCCTTCATCGAGTTTGGTCAGCGTTTTTTCAGTGATCTAAATGATATCTATTTCTTTGGATTCATTTCGATTGTCCCGTTCACGTATCTTACTTTTTTGACATTCTGGGGCGCATTTGGGCGCCTTTTCAATTTACGGCAATCGAAGCGCCTGCTGAACTCCGTTGACCAGGGTGCGATGCTCGCCGCATTTTTTGCATACCTGCTGATTCCGCAGTTCCTCGATCTGCATTGGGCCACAACGGAGAGCCTGTATACCGTCAGTCTGATAAGCATGGCCGCGTTCCTGGGCCTCTTTATATATCTCTCGTTCAGGTTTCTGAATCGTGCACGATCATTCGCGGAAGAAAAAGCGTTTTACAGGAAAGTTAACTTTCCCGATTTCTTCAGGAACCGCTATCTGCTATTCCTGTCACTGTTCGTCATCGTCTCCATCGTTGCCACCAACTTCGTTGAGTACTCGTTCCTCAGCGTAACGACAACCTACAACGAAGGTCGCGGTGAAGACGCGCTGGCCACTTTCCTCGCGTACTTCGAAATGACGATTGTGATCTTTTCATTTTTGTTTGATACACTGGCGCAGGACCGTATTATCAAAGAGTACGGCATGCGCGTATCATTGTTGATCAGTCCGCTGCTTATCGGTTTTTTTACCATTTGCGCGTTCGGGCTCGGTGCTGCATTCGGATACACACCGGGAGACAACTTCTTCCTGTTGTTCTTCATCATTGTCGCAGTTAGCAAATTGTTCCTGTCGACATTACGTGAAACGCTTACGGAAACCACATTCCGGCTGTATCTGCTACCGGTTGAGAGCAAGTTCAGGATCGACGTTCAAACCAAAGTCACGGGTACGGTAACCGCTGTTGCCACACTCGTTGGTGGTGGCATTATCTACCTGATAACCAGTACCGATATCTTCAGTCTGCTTTCTGTTACAGGTTTCACCATACCGCTGATGATTGCCTGGTTTTATGTAACGAACAGGCTACATCACAGTTATAAAGACACGCTTCAGAATACGCTGGAAAACAACAGGGAAACCGTTGTACAGACACGTTCGGTGGATTATTCAGTAGGGTCATTACTGGAAAAGGAAACGCACAGTTCAATGGAAGAAAAGGTGATCTATTCACTGAAGTTGATGGAGAAGCTGGAACCTGCGCTGTTTGAAAACGCCCTGATACGATTAAGCTCCAGCGAGTCGGGGAAGATTCGCGTGTTTGTTAACGACAGACTGAAGTCATTGGGAGTCAATGATCCGTCGCGAACAGAAATACGGAGTCTGGCGGAATCTGCTGCCGACGACACCCGTAACAGCGATCTTTTATCAATTTCACCGGAACGCCTCACGGTACTAAGCAAATCGGGACGGCAGGCGGACCGGGTGCTTGCCGCGAAACTGTTGCGTAAACTGATTGGACCTAAGACCATATTTATATTGATCGAGTTGCTTCGCGATGTCGATCCGAAGGTACGATTTGAAGCACTTTATACGGCCAGGAAAGTAAATCGCCCGGAAACGTGGCCGGTACTCATCGAACTGCTTGGGTCCCCGACTTATAGCCACCTTGCTGCGGCGGCGCTTTACGAAGTCGGGGAAAGAATTCTTACACCGCTTGAAACTGCTTTCCATAAATCAGGTCAGTCGGATATTGTGATGCTGCGTATCGTCCAGGTAATGGGCCGGATCGGTTCACGGTATGCGAATCAGCTGCTTTGGAACAAGGCCGACTATCCCGACAAGCGTATCGTCAAACAGATTCTTCACAGCCTTCGCTTTATCAACTATAGGGCTGAGGGCCGTGAGTCACGGGACGTGATCAATCTGCTGGAGGCTGAAATTGGAAAAGCGATCTGGAATCTTGCGGCAATCCACGAACTGCCCGACAAACCGGAACTCTTCTTCCTGCGGGAAGCGCTTCGCGAAGAAGTGCAGGATAACTATGATCAGATATTCATGCTCCTTTCGCTGATCTATGAAGCGAAGAATATCGAACTCGTGCGCAACAACCTGGAATCCAATGATCCGGACAGTGTTGCGTTTGCCATGGAGCTGCTTGACCTCTTCCTTGATCATGAATTAAAAGTGAGGCTCATCCCTTTGTTTGATGAGTCATCTACGCCACAAAAACTACGTGAGCTGCAGCATTTTTATCCACGGGACGAGTATACATCGGTTCAGGTAATAAACTATATACTAAACCGCGATTACAACTTCAGCAACCGATGGACGAAGGTGTGCGCAATTCATGCCACGGCGTTTATGCCGGAGTTTCGCGTCAGCCGCGGACTTGTTGCGCACATGTTTAACCGCGACAAGCTTTTGCAGGAAACTGCGGCGTGGGTAATTTATAATAAGGACAGAGAACTTTACGGACGGATAGCAGAGCGGCTTCCTGCCCGCGACAAACGCTTCCTGGACTCTTCCATTGAGAACAACCAATTACTTGACGGGCTAAATGACGGATTTTTCCTGTTCATTGAGATGGTGATGTTCATAAAACAATCTGAAGTGTTCCGCAACATCAACGGGTTGCTTATCAGCGACCTTGCTGACAAGATAACCCCGCTGGATATGGCATTCGGCGACCAGTTGCGGTTTAATCCCGAAGATCCGAACTCGCCGTTGTTCATTGTTGCGCATGGCGAGATCGCGCTTTATTCCGGATCACAGATGATCAGGGTGATGAAACGCGGTGACGTATACGGTGAAATATTTTCGAATAATCCGGTGGAGCGTGTTGGCATGATAGAGGCGAAAGAACGCTCCGTGGTTTTCAAAATTAACCTGATGGATTTTTATTTTGTAATGGCGAACCACCACGAACTCGTGCAGGGGCTTATCCGGAATGTAACGGAAATGGACCAGCGCGTAGCGGAAGTGAAGCCGGAATAATGAGACAGGTAACTAATAACCGGCTTTGAAGCCGTCGTACATAAAACAATTTTTTAAACATGAACTTTGACATTGACGTCCTGATCATTTATGCCGACAACGACGACGTTCCTTCGGGCAACGGTCCGGGCTGGGTATCGCAGTTCAAGCGCTTCCTCGAATTGATGTTGAGCCAGGTCCTTGGCAGCAAACCCAACATCATGCTGAAGGGTGAACACAACAACATTGTGTCGCCAAACCTCGACAATGCAGCGCTTCTTATTCCGATCCTGTCAAAGAACTTCATAGAATCAGGCTCCTGCCTCGACCACCTTGAAACGTATCACAAGGTGATTTCAGGAAGTCAGCATTCTGCTTCAAGACTGTATAAGGTTTTTAAGAGTCCGCTGGCCGTCATGGAGCAGCCTCCCCGTCTGCGTGAACTGCTGGGCTACGAAATGTATCAGGTTGATCCTGAGTCTGGGGATGTTCGTGAGTACACAGATTATTTCAGCACTGAGGCAGAACGTCAGTACTGGATGAAGATGGTGGACCTTACCTACGATATTTATGATGCGCTGATGATTCTGAAGCAGCAATCGCGGCAGGCGGAATCTGTTCCATACAAGCGCAAGACTATCTACCTGGCCGAAACAGGCCACGACCTTTCCGTACAACGCAATATCATCAAACGTGAGCTGCAACGACACGGCTATCAGGTTTTACCGAACCAGACTTTACCGGGAACTATCAATGAACTTGAACGCGTTGTGCGTCGCGATCTTGATCAGTCCAACCTTTCAATCCACCTCATCGGAAGTGCATACGGCGAAATTCCGGAAGGTTCCGATCGCTCGGTGGTGGATCACCAGAACAAGCTTGCTTCCGAACGCAGTGTGAATGCAAGACAACAAAACGAGGAATTTACGCGGCTCATCTGGATACCGTCAAATCTTTCAAGTGCGAGTGAACGCCAGAAAGCCTTCATTGAAAGCATCAAGCGTGACGTTGAGTCACAGGAAGGTGTGGAAATTCTCCAGACCAGTCTTGAGGATTTCAAGAACATTATGCGTGAAGAATTGCTTGAGGCAGTTGAAAAGAAACATATCGATGAAGGCACGGGCAAGTCAGTCTACGTCATCCACGATAAAGTTGACCACACTGACGTAAAGCCCTTCATTCAGTTTCTTCGCGATTCAGGGTTCGATGTACTCATTCCTGAGTTTGATGGTGAACTGCTAGACCTTCGGCAGAAACACATTGAAAATCTGCGTCGTCTTGATGGCGCTATCATATACAAGGGTAAGGTAAATGAGCAGTGGGTTCGGATGAAAGCCCTTGATTTACTTAAAGCCCCGGGTTTCGGACGGAAGAAACCCATAGTGGCGAAGGCGATTATCGCTCAGCCGGGGTCAGGTGTTAATTCGGATGCATTTCGCGCGCAGAACCTGCGTGTGATTGAAACGGATCCGCAACGTTCACTTGAGTCGCTGAAGTCATTCTTACAGGAATTTAATACGTAATCCATGAGCACGGTTGCCGACCGCAATGTTCTGACCATTAATCCCTTTCCGGGGTTACGACCTTTTCAGATCGAAGAGAGTCACCTCTTCTTCGGGCGCGAAGGCCAGAGTGATGAGGTACTGCTCAAGCTTTCGAAAAACCGATTCGTAGGAATTATTGGTCCTTCAGGCAGTGGTAAGTCTTCTTTCATTTATTGTGGCGTAATGCCGATTCTTTATGGCGGTTTTCTCACCGACACAAGCCCCGACTGGGACGTTGTCGTTACCCGTCCCGGAAACGCGCCAATCGATAACCTTGCCGAAGCACTGCTCAGGAATCAGCCTGACTTTATCGCATCTGATTCCGAGGAAAAGAAAATCAAAAGAACAATCTATTCGACACTCCTTAAGAGCAGTTCGCTGGGATTAGTTGAAGCAATCGAACAAACGAGAAAATCCGCCGATAAGAATTACCTTATCCTTGTCGACCAGTTTGAAGAACTTTTCCGATTCAAAGACAGCCAGGATGTAAATGCCGTCAATGAAACGCTCGCATTCGTAAATCTGCTGATCGAAGCAGTTGACTATCCGGATGTGCCGGTATACGTCGCTATTACGATGCGTTCCGACTTTATCGGTGATTGTGCGCAGTTCCCGGAACTCACGAAAAAGATAAATGACAGTCACTACCTGATCCCGCAGCTTACGCGCGATCAAAAACGCGTGGCGATCGAAGGCCCGGTTGCTGTTGGCGGTGGAACTATTGCGCCCCGGCTTGTTCAGCAATTGTTGAATGACCTGGGCGACAACCCGGACCAGCTTCCGATCCTGCAGCATGCGCTTATGCGCACGTGGTCGTACTGGATGCAGTTCCGTGAAAGCGAAGACGAACCCCTGGACCTCAAACATTACGAGGCCATCGGAACAATGTCGGAAGCGCTTTCAATGCACGCGAACGAGGCTTACGATGAACTTAATGAAGATCAGAAGCACGTATGCGAGATTCTGTTCAAGGCGATTACTGAGAAGCGCGGCGAGAACTTTGGTATCCGCAGACCTACACGGCTCAATGAAATCGCCGCTATTGCAGATGTTCCCGAAAGTGAAGTAATAGCAGTTGTTGAAAAATTCCGTGCACCCGGAAGGTCATTGCTGACGCCGGCGTACGGTAACGGGCTGACGTCGCGATCAATGGTCGACATCTCGCACGAAAGTCTGATGCGCATCTGGGTACGCCTGAAGAACTGGGTGGATGATGAAGCAGAGGCGGTGCAGATGTACACACGCCTTTCAGAAGCTGCGTCGATGTATCAGGTTGGCAAAGCAGGACTCTGGCGCCCACCGGATCTTCAACTCGCATTGAACTGGCAAAGCAAGCACAAGCCCACGCTCGTATGGGGGCAGCGTTACAACCCGGCCTTTGAGCGCACGATGATCTTCCTCGAGTATTCGAAGAAGGAATGGGAAACAGAACAACGCGCCAAGGAACGGGAACAAAAACAGAAGCTGAGGCGGGTGCGCATCTTTGCGCTTATCCTTGGTCTTGCAACGATTATTTCGATCGGATTCCTTGTATTTGCGTTGCTTCAAACGCAGATCGCCAAGGAAAATGAGGCCGAGGCAGAACGGCAAAAGACGGAAGCTTTGATTCAAACTCAGCTCGCCGAAAAAGCCCGTGACGAAGCAAACATCGCGCGTGATGAGGCCCTCGCCGCGAAGGAAGCGGAAGCTCAGCAAAGAGCAGAGGCGGAGGCCGCAAGGCAGGAGGCACTCGATAACTTCTCACTTGCGAAACGTAACGAGCTCCAGGCAAAAGAAAATGAACGAATTGCAAACCTGGAACGAGCACGCGCCGAAGAGAATGAGAAGGAGGCGATATTCCAGGGCGAACAGGCGCGTAAGAGTGCAGCCGAAGCGCTGCGTCAGCGCTATATCGCCCAGGCAAAAGCTATGGCTGTAAAATCGAAGGAACTCAACGATCCCGAACAGCAGGCATTGATCGCGCAGCAGGCGTTCAAGTTTAACTCAGAGCACGAAGGCTATGAATACGACAACGATGTGTACAACGGACTTTACTTCGCGCTTTCGAAAAACGAACATGCGCTGACGAAAAGTCTCAAGGCCCACGATAATGGTGCGGCGCGTACCCTTGTAACGCATGCTGAAGACAACACCATCTACTCAGGTGGCAGCGACGGCAGAATCATACGGTGGCGTTCCGTCAACGGCGAGTGGAAATCAGAAATCCTGGTTGAAAGAAAAGACTATCAGTACTACTCGATCGACGTTAGTCATGACGAAAAGTATCTGGTTGCGGCGGGATTGAACACGTTAAGTGAATCCAACAATTATGTTGAGATTTATGAGCTTGGTAACATGAAGGCAGCACCGCGAAAAATATCGGGTTACTCCTACGGCGTTGAAAACATTCTGATCGTTCCTGATGGCAAAGGATTTTTCGCACGCGACAACTCGGGGAGGAGTATCAAGTATTGTGACCTTACCACAGCTAAGGAAGTCCTGAAGCCCGCCGTTAAGATCAACGCGATTGCATTAAGTCCCGACGGACGATATCTCGCGGGCGCCGGTGATAATGGCAGTCTGTACATTTGGGATGTTAACAAATCGCTTGCTGTGAAAGAAGTGCCAAACATTGGTAATCCATTGACGGCGGTGGAGTTTGATCCAACGTCGCGAATCATTGTTACAGGCGATAACCGTGGCGTCGTGAAATTGTATGACAATCTCGCCGGGATGGTAGTACGCGTGCTTTCGGGGCATACCTCGGGAATTGAACAGATTCGTTACAACCATGCGGGTACGTTCATGGCAACAGCGAGTAAGGATAAAACAGTAAGATTGTGGAACATTCCCAACCTGAAGGAGCAGCCTATCGTCTTGAGTGATCACAAAGACTGGGTATGGAGTGCGACTTTTTCGCCGGATGATGAGCAGCTTCTTGCCAGTGTCCACAGCTCAACAGAAACGATCAAGGGTATTGAACACACAATTCGCGCATGGCCAACACGCATTGAGACCATGTCGAACATACTTTGCGGTTTTGTATCGCGGAATATTTCTGGCGACGAGTGGGATATTTTTGCAGGGAATGACCTTCCCTATGAACGCACCTGTGCCGATTATCCTGCAAATGATAATCGGTAAGGCGTTTACTTTTTACCCGGAAACCGTATAGTACTATTCAGGGAAACACTGAAGCGCTATCGTTCCGGACAACATATAACGACCCGGAGAAGAATTTCTCCAGAACCTGACTTTTATGAAAAGACTTTTACACGCTTTTCTGATCGTATGTTTTTCAGCAACGGTGGTGCATGCCCAGCTTACTTCGTGCACGCAGACACTTCGTTTAGCACGATCGACCTATGAACAGGGCAGGCTGCACGAAATCCCCAACCTTCTGGAAAAGTGTTTGCAAAGCGGCTTCACGCAGGATGAGCGGGTTGAAGCGTATAAACTTTTGTGTCTTAGCTACATCTACCTCGAAGAACCTCAGAAGGCCGATGAGGCGATGTTGAACCTCCTGCGTACAGACAACTACTTTGAAATTCGTCCCGAAACGGATCCTGCAGAGTTTGTCGCACTTTACCGGACCTTTCGTACCGATCCGATTTATCGCATAGGGCTGAAGGTGGGTGCAAACTCGACGTTACCGGACGTAATTGATTATCTGCCGGCAAACGACCTCAGCAGCGAATACGATTTTGGTTTTGCATTTCAAGCCAGCATCGCCGCAGATATTCCGTTAAGCGCGATGGCAGGCAAACTCACGATACATCCCGAGCTGGCGCTGATCATGAGAAGTTTCAAGTACACGAATGAAGGCACCTTCAACGACATTACACCACAGGGCGATCCCTTCACACGCCATTATGAAACCAATGGCGCTGAACGACACACCTGGGTATCGCTTCCGGTGTCGGTGCAGTACAGGCTATTTGATAAGAAAATCAAACCTTACGTATCACTTGGACTTTCGGGTGATTATCTGCTCTCGGCGCGCAATACATTTCTTCGCACCAAGGAAGATGCAACTTCCCTTGACGAACAATCCATCGATCTGCTTGACAGCCGGAAGCGGTTTAACGTAAGCGGAATTGTGTCGGCAGGTGTGAAACTAAAGGTGACCGGTGGATTTGCTGTGGCGGAAGTCAGGTATGTGCGCACACTTGCCAATCTGAACAACCCGGAAACAATCTTTGCAGACTTTGATCGTGTCAACCCCACCGGTGGCTACGTCGACGGGATATTCAAAATCAACGCACTACAATTCACCATTGGATACATGTACAATCGCTTCAACCCGAAGAAGATTAAAAGGTAGACCTTCATGAAGAGACTTTATACCATTGCGATTTCACTTGCTTTATTTGCGGGTTGCGGAGAACTCGACGACGCACCGCTGAGCGAACGTACAACCTTCATGCATTTTTATGAAGGCGCATACAGTCTTACGGCCGCGGCAGCTGAAATCGCTCCCGATGGCTACGTGATTGTCGGAACGGTAAATGTCAGCGGTAACACACGTGCCTCGCGCATTATTGTAATCAAGACGAACAGACTGGGACAGCGCCAATGGGAACGCGTCATCGACAACGGTGTCGCCAGTGGTATCAGGGTCCTGCCAAATGGTTATGCGGTCATCGGCAGCAATGCCGTGTACAACGCCAACACCGGAAACATTAGTGAACTTGAAAACTATAGTGCAAGACTGGTGATCCTCGACGCTGGTGGTAACGTTGTTCAGGACATTTCTTCTGAAACGAAGACCAACGCGAGCGACTTGCACATTGACTACTATGGCGACGCGATAACTGAGGATAACAACGGCAACCTGATCACGCTGGGCACGTATCAGGAACCGGGCAAAAGCGAGTATTCATATGTGACCGCGCTTTCTGCAACGACATTCGACACATTGTGGCACCGCGACTACAACTACATTGTACGCGACTATGTAAACACAAAGTCAGTACACTACAACGGAGGAAAAGTGTTGTGGGGTTCAAGCATCACGGAAACGCTTAATGCGTTTAACTATTCGTATCTCGCCATACCCATTGTAGTGGAGAATTCGACGTTTGTTAACAGCAACTATTTTGGTCAGAACCAGGAGCAGCAATCGCTTAGAATACGCGACATCCGGGAATCAGCGCTGGGCTATGGCGCAATTGGCACCTACTCCAAACCCGATGGAACAAATGCCGACATGTTCTTCATACGCGTTGATCGCAGTGGAAACTTTATCCAGGAAAGCATCCGGTATTTCGACGCACAGGTTTCAATGATTCAGCCAAACCTTACCGAACCCAGTTTATCCGATGTAACCGAATCCGGTGAGGCCCTCACTCCCACCCGCGACGGTGGATTTGTATTAGCGGGGACTCTTGTCACGGATGAAGGGAAACGAATTGGTAACGGCGGTAATGATGTGTGGTTGATTAAAGTAGATGCGTTTGGCGTCACTGAGTGGAGTCGCATAATGGGCGGGCCAACGAGTGAGATGCCTGCGTCGATTCGGGAAACGGAAGATGGTGGCCTGCTGATTTGTGGCACTATCCGCGATGGCAATGAGCAATCAGGCGGATTATCCTCCATTTTCCTGATGCGCACGGATTCGCGGGGAGATATGAAAAAGTAACAAGGAAACTCAAACAGATATTTTACCATGTTTCTGAAGATTCAAAAGAACATCCTTCTGTTGACGGTAATGTTTATCCTGTCTGCGGGTTGGGTTCTTGCACAGCCTGCGCTGACTTTCTCGCCGGTGGATGGGGCTACGGATGTAGCTGAAGGAACTACCATAACGATTTCATCGAGTATGGCCCTGCGCAGGGACAGTGACAATGCGGGTCTCACTAACGGCAATGTTGCATCCGTATTGACTCTGCGTCTGAATAATGCTTTTGGCGATAACATTCCTTTTACGGCAACCATTAACGGCGGTGATGATCTCATCACGATAACGCCTTCATCCCCGCTTCCTTCGAATCAGGTGGTGTACGTTGCCAGCGGAAACGTTGAGGCAACTGACGGAACGAATCTTGCGAATGATCCTACTTCAATTACTTTCACAACTGGTGACACGCAGACACCATCAGTCTCGTTTACTCCTGCAAACAGTGCCTCAAATATCGCCATCACTACAAGCATCACGGTAACGTTCAATGAACCGATTCAAAATATTGATGACAGCGAGATCACAAACGGGAACGTCGCGAGTCTTATCACGCTGAAGGAAACGGATAATTCGGGTGCTGATGTTCCGTTTACCGCTACGATAAACGCCGGTAAAACGGAAATAGTTATCGATCCCACGGGCCCGTTGTCGAATAATCAGGTGTACTACGTAAGTATCGCGCCGGTTGAAGATGCGAGTGATAATGCTACGACCGCCACGGACATTACGTTTACAACGACAAATGACACTCAAGCCCCGGTGCCGACTTTTAACCCGGCCAATGGAACCACAGGGGTAGTTAACGCCAATCCAATAACTATTACGTTCGATGAAGCCATTCGCGATCTGGATGATTCCGATCTTGGTAACGCGAGTATTGACAGCAAGATTACGCTGAAACTCACCAGTGCGGCCGGCGCGGATATTCCTTTTGATGCGACCCTAAACGGGGCCAATACTGTTATTACTATTACACCCTCTGCTGCCCTTCCGGACTTTACGGTTATCTATGTGGCCGTCAATAATGTCGAGGACGAGTTCGACAATGCGATCACGACCGCGCAATCGGTGACTTTTACTACCGGTGATGGAACTCCCCCTGAAATAAGTTTCAATCCCGGCAATGGGGCAACGGGAATTCCGATAAACACATCCATAATAATTACCCTGAGCGAGCCAATCAGGAACACTGACGACAGCGAAATCACTGACGGTAATGTGGCAAGTCTCTTGGCACTGCGACTAAATAACGGAGGTGGTGCAAACGTTCCGTTTACTGCGACGATAAACGCCGGGAAAACGGAAATTACGATTGTTCCTAATGCTGATCTCAATCCCGACCAATTATACTGGGTACGAATCTCTCCCGTGGAGAATGAATACAATCTTGCTACGACGTCAACAAATATCACATTTACAACGGTCGACACACAGCCTCCCGTGGCATCGTTTAATCCGGCAAACGGGGCAACCGGTGTCAACAACAACGCCAACATTGTTATTACGTTCAACGAACCGATACGGGACCTCGACAACTCACTGCTTACCAACACGACCATTGACGCTAAAATCACATTAAAGCTAACCGACGCAACGGGAGCAAACATCCCGTTTGATGCTACTATCGACGGGGGCAATATGGAAGTAACGATAAATCCAAGCGGTGCGCTTCCTGACCTGACGGTTATTTATGTTGCCATTAACAACGTCGAAGACTTTTCAGACAACCAGATTACGACGGCTATCGTTTCGACCTTCACGACGACGGACGGTACTCCGCCAGTTGTGACGTTTAACCCTTTGAACGGGTCAACAAGTCATTCCATCACAGCAAACATTGTGATTACTTTTGATGAGCCTATTCGAAACCTCAACAACTCGGACATTACAAATGCCAACGTTGGAGGGCTTATCACATTCCAGCGAACAAGTAACGGCAACAATATTCCGTTCACTGCAACGATCAACCCGGCGAAAACGCAGATCACCATTGACCCTAACTCCAACCTGTCAGCAGACGTCGAATACGTAGTGATCCTCGCTTCGGTTGAGGATGGATACAACAACGCGACCGGATCGCAATCGACAACATTTTCCACTCAGAGTCTTACCGTTAACCTGGGGCCGAACAAGTCTGTATGTTCCGGCGACCCGACAACTATCACCGCAGGCATTAGTGGTGGAAACGGCTTCTACAACATTGAATGGAGTTCAAGCCCTGCGGGATTTTCGAGCAACAGCCAGGTAATCACGGTTTCACCGACCGTTACGACAACGTACACGTGCATTGTGACTGATTCCGATGGAAACACAAATGCATCTACCCCAGCGACAATTACACTCACAGTAAACGCGAAACCTATTGCCGCTTTTGATCCGACAACGAAAAAGTCGTTCATTGTCTCCGAAGCTCCTTATCAGTTGACGGGAATTGCAACTGAATCAGACGGGGTGACACCGTCGACCGGGACTGATGTTTTCTCCGGCTCGGGCATCGCGCTTCATGGTGATGGCAACTATTATTTTCACCCCGACGCAGCAGGCGTACAAGTTGACATACCGTTGACGTATACACATACGAATCTCCAGGGATGCAGCGACTCGGATGAGATACTTGTTACTGTTTCGAGTCAGGCTGCGATTCTGAATCTTAAAGACGCATATTGTTCGAACGAAGGTATTGACCTTTCGCCTTCAGGTCTTCTTGTGCCTAACCCGGCCGTTGTACCTATGGCAAGCTATCATCACATGGAATTCCGAACGGAGACCAATGTCCTCGTTCCCAATGCGCTCATTGAAGAGGACGGTTCTCCCGGAACGTATCGTCTTGATCCGGCGGCGGCCGCTGCGGGACTTGGCACTTCCGAAGTATTCTTTATTGTGGTGTATAATCAAATCAATCTTTTAGGAACTCCAATTCTCTTCCCCTCTCAACAAGTTGCAGCAAGACTGCACGGCCCCGGACCACGACCTGGTATCCTTAGCTTCCCGACGGGTGAAATTTGCGACAATTCAGACCCAGTAGCGCTCGAGGCATCGACAGACGATGATGGTTACACCACTATCGACTACAGGGCTTACAGCGTTGTATCCGGTTTGCAATTCACAAGCCCGAATCCGATCGCTGAAACACAACCCGGAGTATTTGAATACGATCCAAGCGAAATTCCATATACGATAAATGAGCCATCAACAGTCCAGGTAAGAATTGAATACAACTATCTTGATAAGAACGGCTGTGAAGGAACTGTTTCAACGTTTGTCTGGAATGACAGAAAGCCAACCCGCCCAGTCGGCATCGATGGGACTTATTGTCAATTTTACGAAGACCCGCTATATATCACAGCAACGAGCGAATTCAAGAACCTGAGGTGGTACGACAACTCGAATCTGAATCCACCAATACTTGGTTTCGGTACAGATTTCAATACGGGTGTCAGCAGCCAGGTACCATCATCGAATACGTTTTATGTGGTCGACGTGAATTTCTCATGCGTGAGCGATCCTGAACCGGTAACTGTTCAGGTAACTCCGGTACCTCAATTCAATCTGAACATTCCACCGCAGTGTGAAGGACGCGAAGCAACGTTTGAGGGTCCTGATGGAGCTGACTCATATCACTGGGTACTCGAACGCAGTGGTGATTCAGGTGAGGACGTAACATCAGATCTTCAAAACCCGACGCACACTTATCCGGTGCAGGGGGTTTACCAGGTAGAATTAACCATTACGTATACATCCAACAACAACTCATGTACGGCAAGCAATTCAACGCAAGTGACTGTTGGTGCTAATCCCGAGCCGTTCTTTACGTACTCACAACTCTGCGACGGCGACTTTACAAGATTTGTCGGAAGTGCCACCGAAAACATCGGTGTTGAACAATATAGCTGGGATTTTGGTGATGGACAGGTTCTCCCTGCCGGGCCAAGCGCGTCGAACGTTCCCGGCGGTACCCATGGTGGCACGACCACACATACCTACAAGGACCCGCGCCATCAATTCATCAATGCATCTGTACCCGCTACATATGACGTAACCGTTACTGCGATCACGAACCTTGGCTGCTACGGAAGTTACACGCGACCGGTAACGGTACTACCCTACCTCACCTATGATGCGTCGAACCCCTATAGCATGAACGACATCGATGGAGGCCGCGGATTCTGGACAACAGAAGACATCAATGGCAATTCGACCTGGACGTTTGATGTGCCCGGAAAGAGCACGATAACGAGTCCGCTACCCTCGTGGGTAACGGGAGCCACGGGAGCGTATTTTCCGAATGACCGCTCCTTTGTGAATAGTCCTTGTTTTGATATTACGGGATTCACAAAACCTGTTCTTGCACTTGACTACATTACGGATACCCAGGAAAGCTACGACGGCGCTGTGCTTGAGTATTCCACCGATGG
>Ga0079224_100005924_pt1 | contig 16114 bp, 7 predicted proteins | sample Stecom2015_FD_80414 | JGI IMG/M metagenome (GOLD analysis project Ga0079224, IMG submission 80414) | Agricultural soil microbial communities from Utah to study Nitrogen management - Steer compost 2015 | ecosystem: Environmental > Terrestrial > Soil > Agricultural land | place: USA: Utah...
CCTTCTTCGCCCTTCGTCGAGAAGAACGGCTCGACTGCGCGTCTCCTGACTTCCTCGGTCATTCCGCATCCGTCGTCGATGACGGCAAGGCAGACGAACCTCGGCGGCCTTGCGACGAGGCGCGGCGGCAAACCGGACCCTTCGTCGTCGCACGGGAAGAGGCGTACCGTCACGTGCCCGCGCCGATTCTCGGTGGCATGGCGCGCATTGACGACGAGGTTCAACAGCGCCACGTCGAGCTCGTCGGGATCGCACAGCACCTCCGGCAGCCCCAGTGCACGTCGATATCGAGCGTGACGTCCAGACCCGCCGCCTGAGTCAGCAGCGGCCTTGCCGCCATGAGCCACTCGTCGAGGCGCAGGCGGGACAGCGTAAGAGGTTTGCGCCGGGCGATGCGCAGCAGCCGCTCGATCATCGCCGAGGCGTTTCCGACCGCCCGGTCGCAGCTGTCCAGCGCCTGCTCGACGGCCGCGGGATCGTCACGGTCGGAGCGGAGCAGGTCCAGATTCATCGTGAGGATCTGCAGCACGTTGGAGAAGTCGTGAGCGATGCCGCCGGTGAGCTGGCCGAGCGCCTCGAGCTTTTCGATCTGTGCCTGCCGTTGGCGCTCCTGCTCGCGCCGTCCGTGCGCACGTGCCAAGCCCATGACCTGCCAGACGAGGACGGCCGTCAGCGCGAGCATTGCGATCGTCGCCGCGGCCGCGAGGCCCCGCCAGCCCGCGAGGACCTCGTTGATGCCGATCGACACGAGCACGACCAGGGGCCCGTTCTCGAGCTTGCGGTAGCTGACGATCCTTTCGCCCGGGACGCTCCAGATCTCCCAGGCCGCCGACTCGCGCAGCGTGACCGGGGCCGGGGGATCGTCCGAGAAGATCGGCAGGTCTGGGAAACGTCGGCCCACGTCGTCCGGCCGCGGCGGAAAGCTTGCGACCAGCGTTCCGTCGTCGTGGAACAGACCTATCAGATGGGAGGCCCCGAGCCCGGTGCTGCGCAACTCCTCCGTGAATCGATCCGCCTGCAGCGCCGCGACGACTATGCCGTCGAACGCCTCGGAGCGGGCCCTCAGCTTCGCGGTGACGGGCAGGAACCAACCGGTTCCGGATCGGCTGAGCAGCGGCGGCCAGACCGTCGGCGTCCTCCGAGCGTTCTGCGCATACGCTTGGAAGTAGGGGCGATCCTCGAGGGAGACGTTCGGCGTAGTCGGGTAATCCGTATCGTGAGTGATCCACCCGTCCGACCCGATGATGAAGAGGGCTCTCGCGAACGGAATGTCCTCGAGGCGGCGCTGCAGCAGGCTGTGGAACTCCGGGTCGTTCTTCGCGGGGTTCATCAGCTCGTACGCATCGGCTACCGAAGAGAGGCTCAGGTAGAGCGCCTGGACGGTGCGCTCCATGAGCTGCGTGACGACCACTGCGAGTGCGGCCGTATCCTCGGTGCCGCGGTTCAGCGCCTCGACTCGGCCGAGCGCGACGAGAACGGCCACGACGGCAACGGCCGCCGCCCAAGTCACCGCGAGACCGGCGATCTTAGGGCGGGCCCACAGTCCGAGCATCGGGGTCGATCATTCTGGGCGGGGCGGAATCTAATGTGAAGCCGCTATTCGTCCGATTTTCGGTACGGGGGTGTCCTCGGGCTGCATTGCAGCGGCGTCGAAATCGGATGCGTTGATGCAGGAGGCCGAGACAGCGCGCACATCCGCTACGCCAGTCGGCTCGATGGTTTCAATGATAGGCATTCGCTCGCTACTTGGATTGAGCAGTCGACCGGCGGCGCTTCGCCCGAACCAAAACAGCCGCTATAGTAGCCATACCGGAACGAGGGCGTCCAGCAGACGTTCTCGTCCAGCATAAAGTGCAAATATAGTTAGCGTGGCTGATCATCTCGCGGCCCGGGGCGCACTTGCCTCCGCCGCGCCTTGGCATGCTTCGCGCACGAAGCCCGGCATCCCGACAGCGCAGGAGATATGCGATGCCGCGCACATCAGCCGCCCCGCCCGTCGACCCCGATACCCGACGCGCACGTGTCGATACCCGCGCCCCGGCGATCGCCGGCGGCCTGATGCTCGGACTCGGCCTCGGCGGATTCGTCGACGGCATTCTGCTTCACCAGATCGCGCAATGGCACAACATGGCCTCGGCCGTGCTCCCGCCTGTGACGATGGAAGCGATGGCCCGGAACATGCGCTGGGACGGCTGCTTCCACGCCGGTACTCTCGCGCTCACGCTGATCGGCGTCGTGCTGCTGTGGCGCGAAGGACGGAGCGGAACTGCGCCGGCGACGGGCCGGATGCTCGCGGGACAACTGTTGCTGGGCTGGGGTATCTTCAATCTCGTCGAGGGCGTGATCGACCATCATCTGCTCGAGCTTCATCACGTGCGCGACATGCCGACGCACGTCCCGCTCTATGACTGGCTATTCCTCGTCGTCGGCGGCCTGGGCTTCATCGCCGCAGGCGCGGTCCTCGCCCGACGGCGCGCACGCTGACAATCTGCTCGCAGGCGCGTTTGCGGAGCGCCGCTCGACGGCTCGCCTCATTCTCGTTGGTCTACGCGGGCGCCGAGCGGATGGCGCGTATGAGAGCACCCTCATGCGATGGCACGTATGAGAGCACCCTCATGCGATGGCACGGAAGTTGCTAAGCGCGGGCAGTGCGGCCTTCTCGGCCGGCGGAAAAGGTCTGATCGTGCTGCTTGCCGCGCTTCTCGCCGTCATCGCGTTCCTGCTGTTCGTCATATGGTCGCTGCGCCGTTACCGCCAACCGCATTTCGTCATCCATACGGACGCCGAGCTCGAGGCGCTCTTGCCGTCGCTCGTCGGCCTCACGCAGGGAACGCTGATCGAGGGCAATGCCGTCGAGCTGATCGAGGACGGCGCCTTCTTCGACGCGGTCGAGGAGGAAATGCGCCGCGCCGAGGCGTCGATCCATTTCGAGACGTACATCTGGGAGGACGGCGAGGCGGCGAGACGGCTCGGCGACGTCATGGCCGAGCGCGCGCGGGCAGGCGTCGAGGTGCGCCTCCTCGTCGACGCGTTCGGCAGCAAGGGCATGAGCAACGCGTCCGAGCAGCGGCTCGCGGCGGCCGGCTGCCGCGTGCGACGCTTCCACGCCGGCCGGCTGAAGCAGATCGGTCATCAGAACGAGCGCGACCATAGAAAGGTATGCGTCGTCGACGGCCGGGTCGCGTTCATCGGCGGACACTGCGTGAAGGACGCGTGGCTGGGTGAGGCGGAGGACTCGAGCCGCTACCGGGACATCTCGATCCGCCTGCGCGGTCCCGCCGTGCACGGCGTGCAGGGCGTATTCAGCGAGAACTGGATCGAGGAGACCGGCGAGCTGTTCGTCGGCGAGGGGGTGTTTCCCACACTCGAGCCCGCGGGCGACGTCGCGCTGCACTTCGCCGGCGTGAAGCCGTCCGGCTCCGCGCCGCCGACGATGAACATCCTGTATCACCTCGTCATCTGCATGGCGAGACGGCGCATCTGGATCCAGAATCCCTACTTTCTGCCCGGCAAGGACGCGATCGAGGCCCTCGGCGCTGCCGTCGCGCGCGGGGTCGACGTGCGGATCATGGTTCCGGCCGCCGCGGTGTCGGACATGCCGCTGGTGCAGCACGCGGCGCACCGCAACTTCGGCAAGCTCCTCGAGCGCGGCGTCCGCATCTTCGAGTATCAGAGAACGCTGCTGCACCAGAAAGTGATGACCGTCGACGGCGTCTGGTGCTCGATCGGCTCTGCCAACTTCGACGAGCGCTCGCTCGGCATCAACGACGAGATCGCGGCGGGTCTGCCGAACGAGGACCTCGCGCAGCGGTTCGAGCAGATCTTCCTCGCGGACGCCGAGCATGCGGTCGAGGTCCGGCTGTCCGAGTGGGGGCGACGCAGCTTCTGGCATCGCTGTCAGGACCAGGCGGCCTATTCGCTCAAGTACCAGCTCTGACGCTTCAACCGGCTCGAGCTAAAAGTTCTTCCGCAGCGACAGGTTCCACATCCGCGGCGGGCTCGGCACGCCGCTTCGCGGCCGGTTCAGGACGGCCGGATTCGTGCCGTAGTCGGAGCCGAGCTGAAGCCAGTAGAACTCGTCGGTGACGTTCGTTCCCGCCAGGGAGACCAGCCATTCGCGATTCGGGCTCGTGTACGTGACGCGCGCGTTGAAGTAATCGTACTCGGGAATGCAATGCGCCGGGCATTCCTGAGCGATAGTCGTCGGTCCGTTCGTGCGCTTGCCCTGATAGAACCAATCGAGCCGCGGCGAGATCGTGCCGCCGCCGGGGAGGTGCACGTCGTACTGGATGCCGGCGCTCATGTTGCGCTTCGGCTGCAGAAGCGCCGACGGATGCCGGTAACCCGGCTCGCCGGGGCCTGGGTCGCCTTCGAACCTGTTGAGCCCGAGCGAATAGGTGATCGTCAGATTCTCGGTGGGTGTCGCGAGGATCTCGGCCTCGAGTCCCTCGCTGACGCCCGACGTCGAGAAGTACGCGAACCAGTTGAAGCCCGGGAGCCCCTCCATCTCGGTGCCTGGCGGGCAGATGCCGCCCGGCAGACCCTGATAGAACACACCCGGATCCGGGTTATCGAAGGCGTTGCACTGGTTGCCGAATACGCTGTAGAGGCGAGGATCGTACTTCGCATGATAGACCGAAGCGTTCACTCTCAGCCGGTTGTCCAGCAGGTCGGCCTTCACGCCGAGCTCGGTGTTCTCGAGCTCCTCGCCGGGCGCCGGCTGCAGCTGCCCCGGCGTCCACGGCCGCGGGTTCGCGCCGTCGGACCGATAGCCGGTGGCTACCGAGACGAAACCAAAGATGTTGTCCGTGAAGCGGTAGTCGAATCCGATCTTCCAGTCGTTGCGGCTGATGCCGTAGAAGAGCGGATCCTCGACGGTCAGGAAACCGGTGTGATCGAACGTATAGATCTTGTCCTCGTCGGTCGAGCGGTAGCCCGCCGAGACCGCGAGCTTCTCCGTCACGTCGTACACGAGGTGAACGAACGCCGACTTGTTCTCGGTCCAGAACTTGTCGTTCTGATCGAACTCCGGGATGGAGCCGATGAAGTTGAACTGTGCCAGCTCCACGCGGCCGCCGAGGAAACTGCGCGCGTCGTAATAGAACAGGCCCGCCGTCCAGTCCAGCTTGCCGGCCGCCGCCGTGCCGTTGAACTGCACCTCGACCGTGTCCTGATCGTGGTCCTGGAGGTTCTTCGTGGTCGTGATCTCGAACGGCGTGAAGTCGCTGTCGCTCGTCCAGTCGCTCAAGTATGAGCGGTTGGCCGCGATGATGCGCATCGTCGTGTTGTCGCCGATGTTGTAGTCGAGCGAAAGCGCCCAGCCCTCGTCCTCGTGCTTGTATTGCCGGTTCCAGACCTGGCCGGTGATCGGATCGGCCCACGTGGCATACGTCTGATAGACGCTCTCGGGCACGAAGCGGTCGTCGCCGAGGAACGGGCTCACGCCCCAGCGCACCAGATAGTCGTCGCCCAGCCAATCGTTGAAGAGATCCGGATCGTCGCCGCGCAGCAGCGCGTCCCCGCTCGCATCCCGCGAGGAATCGGAACGATCCGCCGTGAAGTTGATCTCGAGCCTGTCGGACGCAAACCAGCGCACCATCAACCGGCCCGCCTGGATGTCCTCGCCGCCCATCGTGCCCGTCACGCAGTCGTCGACGTTCGTCGGCGCGCCCTCCGGAAACGAGAACGCGTTGTCCTCGGGGCTGCCGACCTCGCCGAAGATCGGCGTCGCACGGCCGGGACCGAAAGGCCCATCGGGATCGGGGTTGTAGCCGATGATCCCGTCACCGATGCCGGCGAGCTCGGGCGTGCCGCGGCGGATCATGTCGCACGTGAAATCGAGCACCTCGCCGTAGCCGTCGACGTGCTTCGACAGCCCGGACAGACGGATCGCGAGCTTGTCCTCGATCAGCCCGAGATCGTACGAGCCCTTGAAGTCCATTCGATCGTAGGAACCGAACGTCACCTCGATGTGGCCGGTGTCGTCGCCCTCGGGCTTTCGCGAGACCATGCGCATCGCCCCGCCTATGCTGTTCTTGCCGAACAGCGTGCCCTGCGGTCCGCGCAGCACCTCGACGCGCTCGAGGTCGAGCAGCTCGATCGATGATCCGGTCAACGTGCCGTGATAGACGTCGTCGATGTAGACGCCCGTTGCGGGCTCGAACGCATAGAGGAAGTCCGTCTGGATCACGTTGCGTAACCCGACGGTATTGTTCGGTCCGAAGTTGCTGACGTTCGGACGAATGAACGCATTCGGCACGACGGCGCCGATATCCTCGAGGTTCTCGAGGCTGCGCAGCTGCAGCGCCTCGCCGGTGAACGCCGAGACGGCGAGCGGTGTCTGCTGGAGGTTCTCCTCTCGATAGCGGGACGTGACGATGATCTCCTCGAGTCGGCCCGGTCCCCGCTCTGCCGCCTCCTGAGCGATCGCGGCGGACAGCGGTACGAGGCCGAGCGCGGCGCCGAGCGCGGCGCCGCCAAGTGGAAAGCGCGGCCGCACGGCGGTGCGTGCGGCGACTCGTGGGCGCATGGTAGACATGAACTCCCCCCGTTCATCGGCGGCGCTCTTGAGCCGTGCCGCCTTCTCCCCGTGCATTGCAGCCGCCAGGTCAGGCTTCGCGCGTACCATCATAGCCAGCACCTTTCTTGTCGGACAATGCGGTCTCAGGGATGCAACCGTCCGAGTAACGCGTTCACTTCGCGTTTAGCACATCGGGCAACGAGCGTGCCGCCGCGGCTCAATGGCCGCTCTTCGGCCGCAACTCTTTCGAGAGCATCGAAGCTGCTCACGGTCAGCCGATGGCCCGTAATCGGGAGGACGCTCGTGCTGTCCGGGGCCGAAACGACAGGCGGCGGGTAGGGGGCTGCTCGCTGAGCTGCCAGCTCTGGCGCGCCCGGGTGGCATGCGACTTGCTCGCCTGCTTTTTCGGCTGCAGCCGGGCCGAAACAGGGAGCGGGCATGGACTCGAGCCGCGCGTCCCCGGCGGGCGAGCCCCCGGAAGCGGACATCGATCGGCGCGGACGCGGAAGCGGAAGCTGGCTGACCGGCGCGATCGGCGCCGTCATCGTCGTCGGCGTGCTGTACGTGGGCCGCGACGTGCTGATCCCGCTCGCGATCGCGGTCCTGCTGAGCTTCCTGCTGTCGCCGATCGTGACCTTCCTGCTGCGCGCGCGAGTGCCGCGCGCGGCGGCCGTGGTGCTGACGGCGACGATCGCGTTCCTCGTGATCGGCGCGTTCGGCCTCCTCGTCGGCACGCAGGCGACTCAGCTCGCCCGCGACCTGCCGTCCTACCAGGACAACATCGCCGAGAAGCTGCGCGGCTTCCGCGAGGCTTCGCCGCCCGGCGGCGTGATCGACCGGCTCACGCAGATGCTCCGCTCGCTGCGCGCCGAGGTCGAGACCGAGGAGCCCGACCAGGCCGAGGACGCGGAGGAGATCCCGGTCGTCGAGATCCGCGAGCCCGCCCCGTCCGCGTTCGAGGTCGTGCGCGACGTCGTCGGCCCGCTGGTCGGGCCGATCGGCAAGGCGGGTCTCGTCGTCGTCCTCGTGATCTTCATCCTGCTCGAGCGGGAGGAACTGCGGAACCGGCTGATCCGTCTCCTCGGCCCGAACCTCGAGGTCACGACGGAGGCGCTGGACGAGGCCGGCTACCGCGTCAGCCGTTATCTGCTGATGCAGCTCGTCGTGAACGTCACGTACGGAATTCCGTTCGGGATCGGCCTGTACTTCATCGGCATCCCGAACGCGGCGCTCTGGGCGGTGCTCGCGGTGTTCCTGCGCTTCATTCCGTATCTCGGCCCCGTGCTGTCGGCGTCGTTTCCGCTGCTGCTCGCGGTCGCCGTCGATCCCGGATGGACGACGTTCCTGCTCACGCTCGGGCTCGTGCTGGTCATCGAGATCGTCAGCAACAACTTCGTCGAGCCGTGGCTCTACGGCTCGAGCACGAGCATTTCCGCGGTGGCGATCATCCTGGCCGCGATCTTCTGGACGACGCTGTGGGGGCCGATCGGCTTGCTGCTCGCGACGCCGCTGACGGTATGCCTCGCGGTCATGGGCCGGTATTTTCGTCCGCTCCGCTTCCTCGACGTGATGCTCGGCAGCGCGCCCGCGCTCGCGCTGCACGAACGCTTCTATCAGCGGCTCCTCGCCGGCGACGTCGACGAGGACATGCGCATCGCGGAGAAGTATCTGTCGGATCACAGCGTCGAGGAGCTCTACGACGAGGTCGTGCTGCCCGCGCTCGCCCTCGCGGCCGTCGACGACCGCATGGGACGGCTCTCGAGCGAGCGCCGCCACGTCGTGGTGCGCTCCGCGCTCGAGTTCACGGGCGAGCTTTCCGAGTGCGAGGACCTGCAGGACGAGCGCGAGTCGGCGGACGAGGAGGGCCCCGGCGGCGCGGTGAGCCGCGCAGACGGCGGCGGCGCCGGGCGCGGCAGGCCCTCGGTGCTGTGCGCGGCCGGGCGCACGGGCTTCGATCTCGCCGTCGCATCGATGTTGTCCCAGCTGCTCGAGCGCCGCGGGTTCGCCGTGCGGGTCGTGGCCGCCGAGGCGCTCTCGCCGCAGCATCTCGCGTCGAGCGGCGTCGAGGAGGCCGACGTCATCTGCCTGTCGCTGATCCAGGGCGCCTCCGCGCCGCGCGTGCAGCAGACGCTTCGCCGGCTTGCCCGCCGGGCGCCGGGCAAGCCGCTGATCGTCGGCACGTGGCGGGCCGCCGACGGGGACTCGGGCGAGGACGTGCGTCTGCCGACCGGCGCAAGACGCGTCGAGACTCTGCGCGAGGCGATCGAGGTCATCGAGGAAACCGCGGCCGGCGAGCCCCCGTACTCCGCCCCGCGGGTCCCGGAGGACGAGCCGGAGCGGCTGCGCGACGTCGAGGCGCTGAAGGCGCTCGAGGCGCAGTCGGACCGGCTCGACGAGCTGACCCGCACCCTCGCGAAGGCGTTCCGCGTGCCGATCTCCCTGCTCAACGTCGTCGACGAGGCCCACCAGCATTGGCGCGCCGAGATCGGCCTGTCGGAGGAGCTGAAGCGCGCGGGCAAGAGTCCGCGGGAGACCTCGATCTGCGGCCACGTCGTGGCCGACAAGGAGCTGATGATCGTCGAGGACGCGCTGAAGGATCCCCGCTTCGCGAAGAACCCGTTCCTGCTCGAGCACGGGATCCGCTTCTATGCCGGGGCGCCGCTTCTCACGCGGCGGGGGCACGCCATCGGCTCGCTGTGCGTGATCGATGCGATGCCCCGGACCGTGACCGAGGAGCAGAAGGCGATGCTGCGGCGCGCGGCCGAGGAGGCCGTCGAGGAGCTCGAGGCGCTTGCCGGGGCGAGCGCCAATGCGCGGGAAGGCGGCGGACGGGACACGCGAGGCACGACATAGGCTCGGAGGTGCCTTCTCGAGCCCGATCATTCGCCGCGGCCGATCATATGGCACGACGATTGCAGATTTGGTAGCGGGGATCGGTAGACAAGCAAACGAGTTGGCGCCAACGCGTGCTCGCGGCCTCGATCCCGATGATGAGGCGCCGGCTCGTCGGGCACCTTTTGATGAAGGTTTGCGAAATCGAGAAGACCCGACCGCGACGGCTGGACCTCGCGCGTCGGCGCACGCCCGCGGCCGCCGCTGCGGAGCCGGCGCCCGGAGTCGAAGCGTGGAGCCGGTAGCGACCTATCGCGTGCAGCTCAATGCCGACTTCGATCTGGACGCCGCGGCAGAGCTCGCGCCGTACCTGCGCGACCTGGGGCTGAGCCACCTGTACTGCTCGCCGTACCTGCAGGCGGCGCCGGGCAGCACGCACGGCTACGACGTCGCGGATCCGACCCGGGTCAACGAGGAGCTCGGCGGCGCCGACGCGCACGCGCGGCTCTGTGCCGCCCTCGCCGCGCACGGGCTCGGCCAGCTGCTGGATATCGTGCCGAACCATATGGCCGTCGTGCGCGAGAATCCGTGGTGGTGGGACGTCCTCGAGCATGGTCCTTCCAGCCGCTATGCGCGCTACTTCGACGTCGACTGGGCCGCCGAGGACGAGCGCGGTCAGAACGTCGTGCTGTTGCCGGTGCTCGGGGACCACTACGGGCGCGAGCTCGAGGCCGGCCGGATCCGCCTCGAGCGCGATGGGGACGCGCTGCGCGTCCGCTACCACGAGCACGTGTTTCCGACCTCGCCCGGCTCGCTCGACGTGCTGTTCGGCGCGGTGCAAGGCGCGGCACGCTCGCCCGATGCGATCGACGCGGCGATCGAGCGCGCGAACGCCGACCCCGATCTGCTCGACGCGGTCATGAGCCGGCAACACTATCGTCTCGCGCATTGGCGCATCGCCAGCGAGGAGCTCGGCTACCGCCGCTTCTTCAACATCGACACGCTGATCGGCATGCGCGCGGAGCGCGAAGAAGTCTTTCGCGACATGCATGCGCGAGTGCTCGAATGGCTCGACGAAGGCGTGCTCGACGGCGTTCGCGTCGACCACATCGACGGCCTCTACGACCCCCTGGGGTACCTGGAGCGCCTGCGCGCCGCGTGTCCTCGCGCCTGGCTCCTCGTCGAGAAGATTCTCGAGCCGGGCGAAGCGCTGCCGGCCGACTGGCCGGTGGCCGGCACGACGGGATACGAGTTCAACCATGTGGCCGGGGCCCTGTTCGTGAACCCGGCCGCCGAGGGACCCATGACCGCCGCGTACGCGGAGCTGACCGGCGAGGACCCGGACTATGACGCGCTCGTGAGACGCTCGAAGCATGACGTGCTGCAAGACCTTCTCGGCAGCGACGTGAACCGCCTGACGAGCCTGCTTCAGGAGATCTGCGCCCGACACCGGCGCTACCGCGACTACACGCGCGAGGACCTGCGCGAGGCGCTGAAGGAGGTCGTCGCGTGCTTCCCCGTCTATCGCACCTACGTGCGCCCGGGGCCCGACCGCGTGACCGATGCGGACGTCCGCAGCGTCGGCCTCGCGATCGAGCGCGCGAAGCGGGAGCGTGCCGACATCGATCCCGATCTGCTCGACTTCGTGCGCGACCTCCTGCTGAAACGCGAGGGCGGCGTGCTCGAGACGGAGCTCGCGATGCGCTTCCAGCAGCTGACGGGACCCGCGATGGCGAAGGGCGTCGAGGACACCGCCTTCTACCGCTATCACCGCTTCATCGCCCTCAACGAGGTCGGCGGCGCGCCGGACCGCTTCGGGCATTCGCCCGACGAATTTCACGCGTGGGCCGCCGCGACGCTTGCGCGCTGGCCGCAAACGATGCTGTCCACCTCGACGCACGACACGAAGCGCTCCGAGGACGTGCGCATGCGGCTCGCGGTCCTGTCCGAGATTCCGGATCGCTGGCGAGGCGCCGTCGCGCGGTGGGTCGGGATGAACGAACGACATCGCCGGAACGGGCTGCCGGACCGTAATGCCGAGTACCTGCTGTATCAGACGCTGGTCGGGGCGTGGCCGATCGACGCCGGCCGCGTGAAGGCGTTCATGACAAAGGCCGCACGCGAGGCGAAGCGGCAGACGTCGTGGCACCGGCCGGACGAGGAGTACGAGCGGGCGCTCGACGCCTTCACCGACGCCGTGCTCGGCGACGAAGCGTTCGTCGCCGATCTCGAGGGCTTCGTCGCTCCGCTCGTCGAGCCCGGCCGGGTCAACTCGCTCGCGCTCGTGCTGCTCAAGCTGACGGCGCCCGGCGTGCCCGACTTCTATCGCGGCACCGAGCTGTGGGATCTCTCGCTGGTCGACCCGGACAACCGCCGGCCCGTCGACTACGTCCTGCGGCGCCGGCTGCTCGGCGAGCTCGACGGCATGACACCCGAGGACGTCCTCGCCCGGCGGGACGAGGGTCTGCCGAAGCTCTGGCTGATACGTCAGGGCCTGCGCATGCGCCGGGAATACCAGACGGCGTTCGCCGCCGGGGAGTATCGGCCGCTCGAAGCGGCCGGCGCGCGGCGTGAGCACGTGATCGCTTTTCGACGCGGCGAGCCGATCGTGTCCGTGGCGCCGCGTTGGCCGCTGTCGCTCGACGGCGATTGGCAGGACACGCGTATCGCGCTGCCGCCCGGCAACTGGCGAAATGTCTTGACTGACGAGGAGTGGCGCGGCGGCGTGCCCGTCGCGGGCCTGCTGCGCTCCTTTCCGGTCGCGCTGCTCGCGTCGGCCGGCACGTAGGGAACAGTGAAACGCGCTGCGGGCCGGCCCGATGCGGACGGTCTCGCGGGGAGTATTATTGCAATATGCAACGATTCCTGGAGGAGGCTCGCTCGTGGATCGCGCGCTCGCGCAGCAGTCTCATTGCCCTGCATCACGCCGCTGAGGACGAGGCGACCGACGATCGGACGCGGCGCTGGCGGCTGCTCGAAGGCCCCGGCGAGGTGCGCTCGCTGCTGCGCGGGTCGGAGGGCAGGAAGCATCTCGGGCCGGTGGAGCTTTGGCCGAGCTCGCTCGTTGCGGCCGTCCGCATCTGCCTCGACGCCGAGGAGCCGATGTGGCTGTTCTGGGGCGCGGACGCCGTGCTCGTGTACAACGACGCCGTCGTGCCGCTGATCGGCCAGGCGCACCCGCATGCGCTCGGGTCACCCGCTGCCGATTCCCGGACGGAGCTGTGGGAGATCGGCGAGCCGTGCTTCGAGGCGGTGCTGACGACGGGCTTCCCGCGCCGCCTCCCGGATCAGCTCCTCCTGACGAGCGGCGCGCGAATCGAGGAGCGCTACTTCGATATCACGTTAAGCCCGGTGCTGCACGCCGGCGAGGTCGCCGGAGTGCTCTGCGCGGCGACGGAGACGACCCGCCGGGTGCAGTCCGCGCGCCGCTCGGCGATGCTCGCGGAGCTTTCGGCCCGAACGAGCGCCGCGCCGAACGAGGAGACCGTCTGGTCCGAAGCGGTTGCCGCGCTCGAGCTCGATCCGGCCGATCTGCCGTTCACGCTGCTCTACGCGTTCGAGCCCGGCGGAGTCGCCGTGCTGGCCGGCAGCGTGGGCCTGCGGGCGAACAGCCCGCGCGCCCCGTCGCACCTCGGTCCGGACGCGGCCGCGCCGTGGCCCGTCGCGAAGCTGAAGGCGGCGCGCGAGCCGCTCGAGGTGCACGATGCGCTCGTCTGCCCGCTCGTCCCGCCCGGCGGGGAACCGTGCGGCTTTTTCGTCGCCGGCTTGAGCCCGCGCCAGCCGCTCGACGATGCGTATCGCGAGTTCCTCGGTGCGGCGGCTGAGCGGATCGCGGCGGGAATCGCCGCGGCCCGCTCGCGCGACGAGCTCGCGCGGCGCGAGGCTTCCCTCGAGCGGGCCCGCCGCCGGCTCGAGCAGCGCTGCGCGGAGCTCACGCAGCTTTTCGAGCACGCGCCGATTCCCACCTTCGTCATCCGCGGCGGTGATTTCGTCGTCGAGCGCCTCAATCGGTTCGCGGCCACCGTAGCGGCGAATCGCGAGCTGGTCGGCAAGCCGTTGTTCGAATCGCTCCCGGAGCTCGCGAGCCAGGGTTTCGAGCACCGGCTGAGACGTGTGCTCGAGACCGGCGTGCCGGACGTCGGCCAGGAGGTCGTCGTGAGGCTCGAGCGGGACGGGCGCCTGGAGGAGCGGTACGTGACGTTCATCACCGCGCCTTTGCAGCTCGGCGCCGACGCCGAGCCGCGGATCATCGTCGTCGCGATCGATGTCACCGAGCAGGTGCAGTCGCGCGCGGCCCTCGAGGCGAGCGAGGCGCGCTATCGAAGCATCTTCGACGGCGTCGACGTCGCGATCTGGGTCATCGACCTCGCCCCTGTGCTGCCGCTGCTCGAGGAGCTCAAGGCCGGCGGCGTGGACGACCTGCGGGCGTTCTTCGCGCGTCACCCGGAGTTTCTGCGTCACGCGGCGAGCGTCATGTCGCTCGTCGACGTGAACGAGGCGACCCTGCGGATCTACGGGGCGCGCGACAAGGAGGAGCTCGCCCGCTCCCTGCCGCGGCTTTTCGACGCCGAGTCGTGGAAGGCGTTCGGCGAGATGCTGCTCGCGGTGTTCGAGCACCGGCACCTCGTGCGCGTCGACGCCGTCGTGAGCACGCTCGCCGGCGAGCGCCGGGAGGTCATGATGACGGCGGCGCCGATCGGCGACCGGAATGGCCCGGGCCGCGTTCTCGTCACCCAAACCGACATCACCGACCGTAAGCGGATGGAGCTCGCCCTGCGCGAGGCCGACCGGCAGAAGGACGAGTTCCTCGCGACGCTCGCGCACGAGCTGCGCAACCCGCTCGCGCCGCTGCGCAGCAGCGTCGATCTGCTGCGGGCGGTGCCGGGCAATGCGCCCGAGACCGTCGTCGATATCGTCGAGCGGCAGGTCGAGTATCTCGTGCGCCTCGCCGAGGACCTCTTCGAGAGCTGGCGTATCAGGCGCGGCGCGTACGACCTGCGCAAGGAGCGCCTGCAGCTCGGCGAGGTGCTGCACGACGCCGTGGAGACGTGCCGGCCGCTGATCCGGGCGGCGGGACACGAGCTCGTCGTGCACTTGCCCGACGAGCCGCTTTGGGTCGACGGCGATCGCATGCGCCTGTCGCAGATCTTCGCGAACCTGCTGAACAACGCGGCCCGCTACACGCTCGAGCCCGGGCGCATCGTTCTCGAGGCTGAGCGCACGGACTCGAATGTCGAGGTCCGCGTGACGGATACCGGCGTCGGAATCTCCGCCGAGGCGATGCCGAAGCTCTTCACGATGTTCGGCCGATTCCGTCCGGAGGACGATCGCGACATCGCGGGGCTCGGCATAGGCCTGGCGCTCGCGAGGCAGCTCGTCGAGCTGCACGGCGGCTCGATCGAGGCGCGCAGCGAGGGCGTCGGCAAGGGCAGCACCTTCATCGTGCGCCTGCCGCTCGGCGTCGATCCGCGGGACGTGTCGCCTACGCCCGCGCCCGCGGAGCGATCGATCGAGGGCCGACGAATCCTGATCGTCGAGGACGACGCGGATACGGCGGAGAGCCTGAAGCTGATCCTCGAGGCGAACGGAGCGGACGTCCGCGTCGCGTCGAGCGGGCCGAAGGCCCTCGCCGCCTTCGCGAGCTTCGACCCCGAGGCCGTGCTGCTCGACATCGGCCTGCCGGGCATGGACGGCTACGAGGTCGCGCGACGGTTACGGGCGGAGTTTCCGCAGCACCCCGCGCTCCTCGTCGCGCTCACCGGATGGGGCAGGGCGGAGGACGTCGAGCGGGCGCTCGAGGCCGGCTTCGACGAGCATCTGGTCAAGCCCGTCGACATCAATGCGCTGCGGCGCCTGCTGTCGCGGCAGAACGAGCCGCCGCCCGCTACGGAAGACTGATCACGGCGGCCGCCTGCTCGCCCGGCTCCGGCGGGCCGAGAACGGCCATCGACCGGCCGACGAGCCTCAGCGCCTCGCCCCCTTGCCGCAGCGTGTCGTCGGGGGCGCCTTCCGCCGCGGTATCGAGCAGCAGCATCCAGCCGTCGCCGTCCTCTGGGTCGGGCAGCACGAAATCGACGTCCTCGTGATGGGCGTTGTAGAGCAGCAGCAGGCGCGACAGGCTCGGCTCGTCGCCGTAGGCGAGCTCCCGCCCGCGCGACAGCAGCAGGCCGGCCGTGCGCGTGCTCGGTGCCCTCCAGGCCTCGGGCTCGAGCTCCGTCCCGGACGGTCCTATCCAGCGGATGATCATGCCGTCGCGGAAGCTGTGACGGTGCAGCAGCGGCTCCTGCTGCCGCAGCGCCGTGACGCGGCGGACGAACTCGATCAGCGCTCTGTCGTCGTCGTCGATCGCGTCCCAGTTGATCCAGCTGATCTCGTTGTCCTGGCAGTACACGTTGTTGTTGCCGTGCTGCGTGTTGCCGAACTCGTCGCCCGCGAGCAGCATCGGCGTGCCGTGCGACAGGAGCAGCGTCGCGAGCAGGTTGCGTTTCTGGCGGGCGCGAAGCGCGTTGATCTCGGGGTCGTCGGTCGGCCCCTCGGCGCCGCAGTTCCAGCTGTAGTTGTCGTCGGAGCCGTCGCGATTGTCCTCGCCGTTCGCCTCGTTGTGCTTCTCGTTGTACGCGACGAGGTCGTGCAGCGTGAAGCCGTCGTGCGCCGTGACGAAGTTGATGCTCGACCACGGCCGGCGGCCCGCGCGGTCGTACATGTCGCCCGAGCCCGTGACGCGAGCGGCGAAGTCCGGCAGGAAGCCCGCGTCGCCCTTCC
>Ga0079224_100005925_pt1 | contig 16113 bp, 17 predicted proteins | sample Stecom2015_FD_80414 | JGI IMG/M metagenome (GOLD analysis project Ga0079224, IMG submission 80414) | Agricultural soil microbial communities from Utah to study Nitrogen management - Steer compost 2015 | ecosystem: Environmental > Terrestrial > Soil > Agricultural land | place: USA: Utah...
GTGAGAAAGGCCGAGTTTCTCCAGCCCCGGGAGAAACTTCTCGTGATGCTGGTGCCGGAAGGTGCGGAAGACCAGTTCGCCGGCGTCAGCCGCGTTACGACGGCTGGCGACCGTGAGGATCAGCCCGGTGAAATAGCGATGGTAGAGTCCCGCAACAGCTTCCAGTGCGGCGGCCGAGGGCTCCTCGTGCCGGATGGCGGACACCTGGCCGGCGGCTCAGATCTGCGCGCCGGTGGCGGCGGCTTCGCCGCTCGACTCCCAGCCCTCGTCGCTCCGCGTCGATCGGACGTTGCGGAACTCGAGCAGCCGGAACCAGCCGAACGGCGGCACCACGTGCATCGCTGTCAACTCGACCTTGGCGATATCGAGCAGACCTTTCAGCTTGTAGTCGGCGTGCCAGCCGAGCCAGTTGGAGAAATGCGACAGGACGCGCTCGGCGTGATACCGCAGCCCCGGCGTCTCCTGCTGGAAATGGTTGACGATGTAGATGTATCCGCCCGGCTTGCAGACACGCCGCAGCTCTGCCATCACGCCCTCGGGATCCGGCACCACCGGCATGACGAACATCGCCACCACGACGTCGAAGCTCCCGTCGGGGAAGGTCAGGGCGGCTGCGTCCATGTTGTGCAGGCTCTCGACGTTGCCGAGTGCGTGCTTCGCGACGCGGCGCTCGGCGATCTCGAGCATCTCGGGCGAAACGTCGATGCCGACGATCCGGTTGTCGCTGCGGTAGGCCGGTAACGAAAGCCCGGTGCCGACCCCGACCTCCAGCACCCTGAGGCCGCCGCGCCGATTGACCTCCCGGATCACTCGTCGCCGTCCGAGAGCGAAGACGCCACCGAACACAATGTCGTAGACCTTGGCATAGCGCCTGTACGCGTCGCGCACCGCGGCAATGTCCATCAGCATCGAATCGGAAATCCACTCAGATGTTGTAGGAAGCTGCGAACCACGCGCACCCTTTCACGCGGCCCCGCGACAAAGATCACGCCCAGCTTTACACCGAAGCGCGAATCAGAAGGAAGAGTTCGGTTCAAGCAGAAACGCATCTTCTTCCGGAGTGCTCCGCCGGCCGAGGACCGCGTTGCGGTGTGGAAATCGGCCGAATCTCTCGATGATTTCCAGGTGTCGCAACGCCGCGGCCATGGCCTCCGGATCGTCGATCGACCGAAACAGCGACACCGACCGTTTTTGGTCGGCAAGCGATTCGCTGTGCATGTAAGGCAGGTATAGGAATTTTCGAGCGTAGGGTTCGAGCTGATCGTCGAAACCGCGCTCGATAGCCAGCTTCGCCGCTGCGAGCGCCTTCGCGTCGGTCGCCCAGGCGCGCGGATCTCCCCGGAACATGTTGCGCGGAAACTGGTCGAGCAACAGGATATAGGCCAGACACGATCGCGGCTCGCGCAGCCAATCCTCGCGGCGCCCTTCCGCCGCATCCGTATAGTCCCGGAAGAACCTGTTGCGGATCTCAGCGTCGAACGCCGCCTCCGGTTTGAACCAGATCTCGCGGTTCCGGCCATGCCACTCATCGCCCGGGGCGCCGAACCAGAAGTCGATGATGTCCTGTGGATTGGCCAAGTAATCCCTCCGGCCGCAGCTCGTCGGGACGGCATTCTACCAGCCGAGCCACAATCGTACAGCAATCGAAGCCTCTGGAACCGTGCGAATCGGGCGCCATCCGCCGGTCAGGCGGCACTGGTTCGAGCGGCCGTTCCGGCGGCCGACCTCGGCCATGATGCCAAGTGCAGTTCTTCCATCGTCTCGGGATCCTGAAGAACCGCCAGCATCTCGTCGGTAGAGAGAGCCGAGAACCCTTCCTTCTCCACCCGGTCGCGCAACTCCGTCAGACGAGCCCGATCCGCTTCGGGAAACTCCCCATACGCCCGAAGGAGCCGGATATGGCGCAGGTTGAACCGGGGGTCGTGGATCACGCGGTGCAATAGAGCCTCTCTTTGCGCGGGCTCTCCGACCGGGGAAGGACCTTCCAGTTCGGCGAGCCGCACGAGCACTGGCGGCGGCGACACTTCCTCGTCCGCCAGAAACAGGCCGAGTCGGCGAGTGAAATGCCCGAGCGAAACGCTGCTGGAGACGAGAGACAACGGAATCGACACGACCAGGCCGAGCAGGACCGGGAAAGCCCACCAGAACATGCCCGGGACCCATGTCAGGATCGCCGCGCCAGCCAACAGTCCGGCGATCGTATGCGGCAAATGGGCGCGAACCACCTCCGCCAGGTCGGTCGCGGCGCCGGATCGCCGTTGTGCGCCCCATCCCACGCTGGCGCCAGCGAGCACGGAGAGGACGAAGCCCGAATGGAACATCATCATCACCGGCGCGAGCAGGGCCGAGTAGAGTGTCTCCAGAAGAACGCTGAGGGTGAGCCGCACGGCTCCTCCCAGGCGCCGGCAACGCTCGCGGTCGGCGAGTGCCAGGCCGAGTGCGAGCACTTTGGGCATCAGGAGCGCGGCCATGGTCACGACCAACAGCGTGACCGCCGCCTCCGTCATCGAAATCGGCCACTGCGGCGTCGGGACCTCGCCGGTGAAGTAGACGGTTTCCGACAGCTCCCGGCGCGCGATCTCGACGCCGCCGAGCAGCAGGAAGACCAGCCAGACCAGCGACGACGAATACGCCATGATGCCGCTGGCGAAATAGAGGCGGCTGGACACATGCAGGTCGTCGGCCGCGAGGATCCGGCCGTGCTGAAGATTGCCTTGGCACCAGCGCCGGTCCCGGCGGGCGAAGTCGATGATGGTCGGGGGCGACTCTTCGTAGCTGCCCTCGAGGTCGTCGGCGAGTTGGATCTCCCATCCGGCACGACGCAACAGAGCAGCCTCGACGAAATCGTGGCTGAGGATCTCACCGCCGAGAGGCGCCTTGCCGGGCAGGTGCGGCAACCGGCAATGATCGATGAACGCCTCGGTGCGAATGATCGCGTTGTGGCCCCAGAAATTGCCGTTGCCGTCGGCGACGGCAGCAAGCCCCGCCGCGGGCAGGGAGCCATACACCGACGCCGAAAACGCCTGGATACGGGCGAAGAGCGTTTCCGCCCGCACGGGACGCGGCGGTGCCTGTATCAGCGCGACGGTCGGCTGCGCTTCGATTCGCCGCGCCATTTCGATCAGCGTCTCCGCCGTCATGATGCTGTCGGCATCGAGGACGATGAAAAACGGGTAGTTGAGCCCCCACCTCTCGAGGAAGTCGGCGATGTTCCCGCTCTTGCGGCCTTCGTTGCGCACCCGCCGACGATAGAAGATGCGATCCCGCCCCCGGTCCCGACTGCGGAGCTTCGCCCATGCCTCCTCCTCGGCCAGCCAGACCAGCGGGTTGCGCGTGTCGCTGAGGATGAAGAGATCGAAACGGTCTCCCGCCCCCGCCGCATCGAGGTCGTCGAGCATCGCCTCCAGCCCGGCGAAGACGCGCCCCGGATCCTCGTTGTAGACGGGCATGACGATCGCCGTCTTCGCGCTGTCCGGCGAAAACGCGGGCTCAGGGCGCTCGGGCTTCCACGCCGGTCCCTTCCACCAGCGCCGGAAGTCGCGCCAGGCGACGACAAAAAAGCCCGTCAGCGCCAGCCAGATCGACTGACAGAGCCACAGCATGAGCACGCCGAAGAGCACGATCATCGGGACGTGCGCCCAGAGCAAGCCCTCGGCACCGATAATCCGCATGAAGACGACGACCGCCACCGCCGCCGAGCCCAGCGTGAGCGTGGCGATCAGCCCCCGCAGGATCGGAAGATGCGTGGCGTCGCGCGGCATGCGGCGAATGCCTCCTTACCTGGTCACGGTGATCGGGCCGCCCTTCCGCTCGTTTCGCCCTGCGTGTGACACTAAGTCGCGGGTGCTGCCGCGCCCCCCGTAGCGGAAGCTCTGCGGCGGCATCCGCACAGGTTCTTCAGGCGGTAGCGGGCGCTCGCTCAGGCTCTCAGCAAGAGCGGCCTGCTCACGCGCCGCCCGGAGCAGGGTCGAAACATCAATCTCGCCCCCGTGTCGCACTCTGAGGTCGTTCAGGATCTGCAATGCGCAGCGGCGCGCCCGCGCACCTGTCCCGTACCCGAGCGCTTCGAGGTACCGGGCAATCAGATCGACGTACCCGTTCGAGTCGAACATAAGCTCAATTCCCCCTCGTCGGAGCATCTGGGTTGTCACTCGCGCCACTGGTAATTCCAGGTTTCGGAGATCACTTCCCCGTTCCTGAAGAGAGCCGCCCGGATCTCGGAGGGAGCCTCCTCCGGACGGAAATCGAAAATCAGTCGGACACCACCAATAAAGGCGTTCCGCTGCCGTAGAATATTCCCGGTCCGACCCCTCGACGCTTCTATCTTTGCCGTAATGGATTCGAGATCGCGTACATCCGCGAGCCCGCCACCGGCGAAGTCCACGACGAAACGGCGCTCGCCTTCTTCCGAGCCACGGCCGCTTCGAGTGGAGACAACACGCGCGAGGGAGGTTGGTTCCAACGGACCGCGGCCGAACGAAATCCGGTAGTCGCAGGTCCAGGTCTGCCCTGCCCGTACCGGCTCCGCCGGGATCCAGTAGGACAGAATATTGTCGTAAATCTCCGCCTCGGCCGGGACTTCGACCAGCTCGACCCGACCCGGTCCCCACTCGCCCACCGTGTCGATCCACGCGCTCGGCCGCTGCTGGAAGAGCCCGTTCAGGTCCTCGTACGAACGGAAGTCGCGGTCGCGCTGCATCAGCCCGTATCCCGCGAGACGCTCGAAGGAGAATGCGCTGATCGCGAGTTGGCGGGGGTTCCCGAGGGGGCGCCACATCCAGTTGCCGCTATCGCCGCACATGAGAAGGCCGTCGGAATCGTGGATCTCGGGCCGTGGGTCGTCGAATCGCCGACTGCCGTCTTCGCCGTAGAGGAACATGCTGACGAGCGGTGCGAGCCCGAGCTTCTTCACGTCCCGTCGGATGAAGAACTGACCGTAAACGCTGATCACCGTCGCCTCGCCGGGACGCACGAGGAATTTGCAGGCCCCGGCGAGGCTCTCGCCGTCGAGCAGGCCGTACACCGCAACCTCGGTAGCGCCCGGTCCGGGCTTCTCGATCCAGAACTCCCGAAAGAACGGCACGTCCTCGGGGCTACCGGTCGCCGCGTCCACAAGTACCGTGCGCGCAGACAGACCGTAGACCTGGCCCTTCCCGACCGCTCGGAAGGAGTTTCCACCCTGGAAGACGGCTACCTCGTCATAGACGTTGGCCAGGTTGATCGGGGAATGAATGCGGAACCCGGAGAAGCCGATGTCGCCCTCGATCTCCCCGATCTCGGGAGGGTCGAATTCGAACTGGTCCGGAGAATAGACTAGCGGTCGAGCCGAGCCGGCTTCGACGACGTTGATCCGCACCGGGCGCTCGTAGATGAAGCCGCGATGGAAGAGCTGCAGTTGGAACGGCAGCTCCTCGCCTCGCCACAAGGCCGCCTCCGGGCGGAAGCGGATACGGGCGTAGCCGTCCCGATCGAGGTCGGCGATCCTTTCCGGCAATGGGGCGAAATCGCCGTCGAACGGCTCTTCCGCCAGCTGGCGGGCCCGCTCCACGACTCGGGCAAACTCGAACTGCCCGTCGGCGCGTTGTGGCTCCTGGGCGGCGAGATAAGGACCGGGCAGACGGCTAGCGAGGAGGCCTCCTGCAACCGCGCCGATCGAGCGCACCGCCACGTCTCTGCGCGTCAACATCCAGGGAACGCCTCGCCCCTCGCACACTGGAAGAACCGATCTTCCGAAACATTAGGGAACGCGGGGATAACCCCGCCGACCGCGGCCTCATCCCGCCCCGCCAACAGGCCAACGCATATATTGCCGGGGGGTTCCGACCGGTGCCCGACGACACCGGCCGGCCACGACGACGAGGAGGTGGGTAAGCATCAGCGTTCTTTCAACGAGGAAACGGCCGCGGAACGGCCGCCAATGATATATCTCCTAGAGTCCGATCCTGGCGACGATGTTCCACGCGGAATCAACTCGCTCGCCCGGGCGCTCCCCCGATCGCGCCGACCCACAGACCGTTTGCCTGAAGCGTCGCCGCCCCTCACAATGCAGCCGAAATCAGCCGCCGAGAACGCCACCCGGCCGAGGAGAATGCCGTGAGCACTGTAACCATCGAGCAGGACGGCCCTGTTCGCACCGTCACCCTGACCCGCGCGGAAAAGCGCAACGCTCTCAACCTCGAGATGCTCGACCGGCTCTACGACGCCTTCACGGAGGAGCCGCGCGCCGAAGACCGCGTCGTCGTCGTGCGTGCAGAGGGGCCGGTCTTCTGTGCCGGCATCGACCTCAAGGAGCGACTCGAGAACCCGGTCGTGCACGGGGAAAGCCCAATCGAGCGGGTCCTGCACGCGATCGAGACGCACCCGCTGCCGGTGGTAGCGGTCGTGCAGGGCGATGCGATCGCCGGTGGCAACGAGCTGGCGCTGCACTGCGACTTCGTGGTCGCCTCGACCAAAGCCCGATTCGGCATGTCGCTGGCGCAGATCGGCCTGGCACCCACGTGGTTCCTGGCCAAGAAACTGATCGAAGTGGCCGGACCGGTCGCCTCCCGAGAGGTGCTGCTGCTCGGCGATCCGCTGCCGGCGGCGCGCATGTTCGAGCTCGGCATCATCTATCGCGCGGTGGAGCCGGAACGGCTCGAGGAGGCGGCGAGCAAGGTAATCTCGCGCCTCGCGGCGAACGCCCCGCTGTCGCTCCGCGCGATCAAGGCGCTGCTGGTCCGGGAAATGGCGTTCCGCGACGGCATAGACCACTCCGACATCGATCAGCTCATCGCCGCGGCGCGCGCGAGCCAGGACGCCAAGGAAGGCATCCAGGCGCGACTGGAGAAGCGGGCGCCGCGCTTCACGGGGAAGTAAGGCCATGTCGGTGCGCATGACCAAGCCGTGGCAGGCGCTGACGCCGGAGGCGGCGCGCCGCCTTTCCGGCCAGCTCGGCGTGTACGAGCTCGGCAACGATGCCGGTGAGATCGTTTACATCGGCTTCGCGGGCGGCCGCTCGTTGCACGGCCTCCGCGGTGAGATCGAGCGGTGGGCGAAGGAGCCTCCGGCCGGCGCAACCAGATTCCGGGTCGAGGTGAACACTGCCTACCGGACCCGGCACCACGAGCTGGTCGGCGCCTTCAGGCACGATCATGGCCGCCTGCCGGTGGCGAACACCGATATCGACCCGGCCCGGGTCAGCAATCTCAGCCCCGGTTGACGGCAGCCCGCCTTTGTCATGGCGGTGGCGTGATCCGGCGATGACAGCAAGGGCAGGAAGCGAACGAGAAAAGGGACACGAAAATGGATCTGACGCTCTCCGACGAGCAGAAGATGATCGTCGACATGGTGCGCCGCTTCGTCCGGGAGCAGATCGTGCCGCTTGAAGACAAGCTCGACCCGGACGCCGACGAGCTGCCGCCGGAGGATCTGCAGCGCCTGTCGAAAATCACCCAGGACATGGGGCTCTACGGCCTCGACACGCCGCCGGAATATGGTGGTCCCGACATCGATCTGGTCACGCGCGCGCTGATCTCGTTCGAGATGTCGCAGCACCGTGCCGGGCTCTACGCCCCGTGTTACGGCGCGTTCGGGGGTGCCCGTCAGGCGCAGCTGTTCGAGGCGACCGAAGAACAGAAGGAGAAGTACCTCTACCCGATGCTGCGCGGCGAGAAGAAGGTCTTCTTTGGCCTATCGGAGCCTTCCGGCGGCTCCGATCCGGCGCGCGCGATCCAGACGCGGGCCGTGCGAGACGGCGACGAGTGGGTCATCAACGGCTCCAAGCTCTGGATCAGCGGCGCCGACCGCGCCGACTACGGTCTCGTTTTCGCCCGCACCGACCCGAGCAAGGGCCGCGGCGGCGTGACCTGCTTCATCGTCGAGACCAATTGGCCGGGGTTCCACGTCCGCCGCGTCGTTCACACGCTCCGCTCGTCGCGATATGCGACCGAGCTCCAGTTCGAGAACCTGCGCGTGCCGCACGCCAACATCCTGGGCGAAGAAGGCGGCGGGTTCAGCATCGCCAACGATCGGCTGACGCGCCAGCGCATCCCCTATGCCGGCGAATGCGTCGGCGTGGCGATCAAGGCGCACGAGATGGCGGTCGAGTACGCCAAGATTCGCGAGACCTTCGGGGCCCCGCTCGCATCGCGCCAGGGCATCCAATGGATGCTGGTCGAGAACGAGATCGATATCCGTACGGCGAGATGGCTTGTGCTGGAGGCGGCGTCCAAGGCCGACAACGGCGAGCCGTTCCGCACCGAATCCGCCTTCGCCAAGCTGGTCGCTGCCGAGGCCTCCTTCCGCGTGGTCGACCGCTCGATGCAGATCCACGGTGCGCTCGGCGTCGCCAAGGACCTGCCGCTCGAGCGCTGGTTCCGGGAGATGCGCATCCGCCGCATCGGCGAGGGGCCGAGCGAAGTGCAGAAGCACGTCATCGCGCGCGACATTCTCGGCCAGTCGCTGCGGTGAGGCAGATGACCGGACAGGAGCAGCGCTGGCCGCTCGAGGGCGTGCGCGTCCTCGATCTCGGCCAGCTCTACAATGGCCCCTATGCCGGCTTCCTGTTGGCACACGCCGGCGCCGATGTGGTGAAGGTCGAGCCGCCGGGCGGAGAGGCGCTGCGCGACCGCGGCGGCGGCCAGCCGTCGATGGCGCTGGCCATGCTCAACACCAGAAAGCGCGGCATTACGATAAATCTTAAAAGCGAGCGCGGCCGCGCGCTCCTGTTCGACCTCGCCAGGCAGGCCGACGTCTTTCTCGAGAATTTCGCCCCCGGCGCCCTCGCGCGTCTCGGTGTGCGCGCCGAGGATCTGATGGCGGCCAACCCACGCCTGATCTACGCCTCCGGCACCGGCTACGGCCTGTCCGGGCCCTCGCGCGACAATCTCGCCATGGACCTCACCGTCCAGGCGGTCGGCGGCGTGATGAGCATCAACGGCACCGAGGATGGGCCGCCGCTAAAGGCCGGCCTCGCCATCTGCGACTTCCTCGGCGCGGTCCACCTCTACTCCGGCATCATGACAGCGCTCTACGAGCGCTCGGTCACCGGCCGCGGGCGCTTCGTCGAGGTCGCCATGCAGGAGGCGCTCTATCCCGCGCTCGCCAGCAACATCGCCGGTCTCTATCGCAACGGGTGGAAACAGCCGCCGAGGCGCGGCAACAAACACCCGAACCGGGGCTCTTCGCCCTACAATGTCTATGCCTGCCGCGACGGCCATGTCGCCATTATCTCGGTGCGCGAGGTGCACTGGACAAACCTGCTGAAGCTCATGGGGCGCGAAGACCTGCTGAACGAGCCTCGATTCGAGACGCAGAGCCTGCGCGCGCAGCACGAGGACGAGATCGACGCCCTGGTCGAAGCCTGGACCAGCCGTCACGGCCGAGACGAGGCGGTCGACCTGCTTCGCGAGCACCGCATCCCGGCGGCCCCGGTTCGCAACCTTGAAGAGGTCACCGCCGACCGGCACATGCACGAGCGAGGCATGCTGCACGATGTCGACGATCCAATTCTCGGCCGCATCGTGCTCAACACCAGTCCGCTGCGCTTCGCCGGCACACCGCCGCCCGAGATCGGCGACTGGCCCGACGTCGGTGAGCATCAGGTCGAAGTCCTGCACGACTGGCTCGGCCTCGACGAGGCGGCGATGAAGGAGCTGGAGCGCGACGGCGCGTTCGAGTAGGCGTGGCGCGAGAAACCACTCGGCAGGAGAGCGATGCCGGGGCGGTGCGGCCCGGCCGCCCCGTGATCGTGCACGATCTTTCGCATGCGGTCGCCGCGCTGCAGGCCGCATCCGAGCTCGGTGTGCCGGTGACGCTGCGGAGCGCACCGGGTGCGGCCGACTATCTCGGCTCCGGCACATTCAAGGCGATCGTCGACGTGGCGCGCGAGCGCTGGCCCGATGTCCCCGTGACGGCGGTGCTCGACTGCGCCGACGCTGCGGGTTACGCCCTGGGCGCATTGCGCATCGGCATCGAGGTCGTCCGCTTTCGCGGACGGCCGGCGGTGCGCCGCAAGCTCGCCGATATCGCCGCCCGGTCGGGCGCCCGGCTCGACGCCGATCGTCGCGCGGCGCTGGACCTCCTCGACTGCCCCGATCCGCTGTCGGACTGTCGCGAATGGCTCGCCGGGCACCGTTCTGACAGGGGCCGGGCGTAGCCCGAAGTGTCGAGCCGGCCGAGATTGCCAAAGTGGAAACGCTGGGCTAATTCAGTCGTTCGTCGAGCGAGGTGATTGATCCCACAGGAGGATGCCGTGGAAGCCAGCGAACGCGTACGCAAGATCCTGTCCTGGTACGAGAGCGACAATCCCGGCACAAAGGCGAACCTTGCGAGAATCCTGATGCATGGCCGTCTCGGGGGCACCGGCAATCTGGTCATCCTGCCGGTCGATCAGGGTTTCGAGCACGGGCCCGCGCGCAGCTTCGCGCCGAATCCCGCCGGTTACGATCCGCACTATCACTTCAAGCTGGCGATCGACGCCGGGTTGTCCGCCTATGCGGCACCTTTGGGGATGATCGAGGCGGGCGCCGACACCTTCGCCGGACAGATCCCGACCATCCTCAAGGTCAACAGCGCCAACAGCCTCGCCAGCGTCAAAGACCAAGCCGTCACCGGCTCCGTGCGCGACGCGCTGCGCCTCGGTTGCTCGGCGATCGGCTTCACCATCTATCCGGGGTCGGACGACCAGTTTGCGATGATGGAGGAGATCAGCCAGATGGCGGCCGAGGCGAAGGCGTACGGCCTCGCCGTGGTGATCTGGTCCTACCCGCGCGGCGGCTCGCTGACCAAGGAAGCCGAGACCGCCATCGACATCTGCGCGTACGCGGCGCACATGGCCGCCCTCCTCGGTGCGCACATCATCAAGGTCAAGCCGCCGACCGACGCGATCGGCCTCGAGGCTGCGCGCAAGTCGTACGAGAACATCGACATTTCGACCCTGACGGCACGGATCAAGCACGTCGTGCAGTCGTGCTTCAACGGTCGTCGCCTCGTGGTTTTCTCGGGCGGCGAGGCCAAGGGTCTCGAAGGCATCTACAACGAGATCCGCGAGATCCGCGACGGCGGTGGGACCGGATCGATCATCGGCCGCAACACCTTCCAGCGCCCGCGCGACGAAGCGATCCAGATGCTCGACCAGATCATCAAGATCTACAAGCACGAGGCCTGAGCATAATCCGGAAGGCTCGCGCTTCCTCGGCGCGAGCTTTTCCACCGCAACGCTTCAGTAGGGCCTCATCCCGAGGAGGCCGCACCAGCGGTCTGTCGAGGATGAGGCCCGGCCCCCGCTCGGAGCCCCAGCCATCCCAGAAGCCTGCCGCCTCTACCTCCTCTCCCCAGCGCCGCTGATGGCCGGCGGTCTCTCGCTCGACACCTTCGCGGGTCAGCTCCGGGAGGCCCTCGGTGCCGGCGACGTCGCCTGCTTCCAATTGCGGCTGAAGGAAGTCGACGACGACGACATCCGCGAGGCGGTGCGCACCCTGATGCCGATCGCGCATGAACGTGACGTCGCCTTCATCCTGAACGACCGCCCCGACCTCGCCGCCGAGCTCGGCTGCGACGGCGTCCATGTCGGTCAGGAGGATACTCCCTACGCGGAGGCGCGGCGGCTGGTCGGGCCGGATGCGATCGTCGGCGTCACGTGCAAGGCCTCGCGCCACCTCGCCATGGTGGCGGGGGAGGCAGGCGCGGATTATGTCGCCTTCGGCGCCTTCTTCCCGAGCACGACCAAGGAAGTCACCACGCCGGCCGATCCGGAGATCCTGCGCTGGTGGAGCGAGCTGATGACCGTGCCCTGCGTCGCCATCGGCGGGATCACCGCCGAGAACTGCGCGCCGCTGGTCGAGGCCGGCGCCGATTTCCTCTGCATCTCGGCCGGTGTCTGGAATCACCCCGAGGGTCCGGCCGGCGGCGTCCGTGCCGTCAACGCCGCCATAGCCGAAGCCCTGCCGCAGACGAGCGCCTGATCTCGCGAGCGATGGTCAGGGGCGCCAGGGCGGCTTGCGGAACTCCTCCTCCGCTTCTGCCCGCGTGACGCCGATGTCACGAAGCATATGCTCGTCCAACCCTATGAGCATATGACGCTGTCGCGACCGTTCCTGCCAATCGAGCAGCCGATCCAGCCCGCGCTGTAGCGCGCTCGCGGTGACGGCAGCCGCATTGCGAACAAAACCGATCGGAGAAAAGGATGTCTCGGAAGGTCGGGGTGCATGAGGAGCGGTCGAACCGGTCTCCGCCATCCCCCGCCTCAGCGCATATTCCTCGAAACAACTGGCCATGGTCCTGGCCTCATATTCGTCTCGCCATCGTCACTCGGTCGCCGGACGCGAATCCGGACTTCGCCCGGAGGACGGTCTATCCTCCGGGTATCGTTTGACGGCAGCCATGATCGGCAGCCAGCCGACACGTCGCGTCGCCCAGAGCTCGTAGGTCGGCCGGAACTGGTCGGGGTCGTCGAACGCGCCGACGTGAACGGCCCGCTCGCCCGGCTCTGCATAGAAGAGCGGGGCGCCGCACTGATCGCAGAAATATCGTTCGCCCTTCTCAGACGACCGGAAGAAGGCGGTCTGCCCCTCCAAATGCACCTGGTCCGGCTCAAAGATCGCGAAGACGCCGAAGTGCGTTCCGGTGTTGCGTCGGCAGATGGTGCAATGGCAGAGCCCTACCCGGAGCGGCTCGCCTTCGGCGACGAAGCGGATTGCGCCGCACATGCAGCCGCCTTGATGCCTGATTGGTGCCATTGCCATCTCCATCCGGTCCGGAGGGTTTCGACGCCATGAAGAATCGTCCGCTTGATCTTCTTCGACAAACGAAGTCTCCTCATGCTTCGGATTAGCGGACGTGATGCGAAACCCGTGCGCCTGCCGCCTCTGAATGCACTCAGAACCTTCGAGACTGCCGCACGCCACCTCAGCTTCACCAAGGCGGCGGCAGAGCTGAACGTCACGCAGGCCGCCGTCAGCCATCAGATCCGGCAGCTCGAGGAGTATCTCGGCATGCCGCTCTTCCGCCGGTTCAACCGTCGGCTGGCGCTCACCGACGAAGGGCAGCAATACCTGCCGTCGGTCCGGGCCGCATTCGACGAGCTCTCATCGGCGACGCGGCGCCTCGTGCAGGGCGATCGCTACGGCATCCTCACCGTCAGCGTGCTGCCGTCGTTCGCCGCCCGGTGGCTCGTGCCGCGCCTCGGGCGGTTTCGTCACGCGCATCCGGAGATCGACCTGCGTCTTGCCGCGGCGGTCGAGTCGGTCGATTTCAACCGCGCCGACGTCGACTTGGGCATCCGCTACGGGCGTGGGCACTATCCGGGGCTGCACGCGGTGCGCCTGATGGAGGATGAGTATTTCCCCGTGTGCAATCCGGCCCTGTTGGACGGACCGAAGCCGCTGCGACGCCCGGGCGACCTCCAGGACCACACGCTGCTGCACGACGAGCACACTCTGGGCGAGCCCAATCCCAGATGGGAGGACTGGCTGCGCGCGGCCGGCGTCACGAACGTCAATCCGAACCGCGGGCCGATCTTCGGCGATGCGAGCATGATGCTGCAGGCGGCGCTCGCCGGGCAGGGTGTGGCGATGGGGCGGACGGCGCTGGTGATCGACGACCTCGCCGCCGGACGCCTCGTCCGACCGTTCGATCTGGCGCTGCCCGGCGGGTTTGCCTACTGGGTAGTCTGCCCCGAAGCCATGGCGGAGCGGCCGAAGATCCGTGCCTTCCGGGAATGGCTGCTCGCGGAGGTGGCACTGCTCGGCGACGCGGACTAAAGCGTCTACATTCCGATGCCTTCAATGCAGCTTGCTTGATCGCCTGCGGCGGGATGGCTACTTTGAGATCGAAAGGTCCACGATCGCACGGCGCGATTCGATTCTGCCATCGCGGGCTGGGCCCGTTTCCACAACAAACGGTCGAACAAACATGAAATTCACGGGCACGGACAAGTATGTCGCCACTGACGACCTGATGCTGGCCGTCAATGCCGCGATCACCCTGGAGCGGCCGCTGTTGGTGAAGGGGGAGCCCGGCACCGGCAAGACGATGCTGGCGGAAGAGGTGGCGCGCGCTCTCGGCCTGAAGCTGATCCAGTGGCACATCAAATCCACCACCAAGGCCCACCACGGCCTGTACGAATACGACGCGGTCTCGCGTCTGCGGGACTCGCAGCTCGGTGACGAGCGGGTGAAGGACATCCGCAACTACATCGACAAGGGCAAGCTGTGGGAGGCGTTCACCGCCGACGACAAGCTGGTTCTCCTGATCGACGAGATCGACAAGGCGGACATCGAATTCCCGAACGACCTCCTGCAGGAACTCGATCGGATGGAGTTCTTCGTCTACGAGACCGGCGAGACGATCAAGGCGAAGCAGCGCCCGATCGTCATCATCACTTCCAACAACGAGAAAGAGCTGCCGGACGCGTTCCTGCGCCGCTGCTTCTTCCACTTCATCAAGTTCCCGGACAAGGAGACGATGCAGGAGATCGTCGACGTCCACTTCCCGGGGCTGAAGAAGGAGCTGGTCAAGGAGGCGATGGAAGTCTTCTTCCAGATCCGCGAGGTTCCGGGCCTGAAGAAGAAGCCGTCGACGTCGGAGCTGCTCGATTGGCTGAAGCTGCTGATGGCCGAGGACATTCCGCCGGAAGCGCTCCGCTCCAAGGACGCGACGACGGCGATCCCGCCGCTCTACGGCGCTCTGCTCAAGAACGAGCAGGACGTGCACCTGTTCGAGCGGCTCGTGTTCATGTCGAGGCGCGAAGGCCGGTAACAGCCGAAAGCTCGGCCTTCCGCCGGTGGCGGAGGGCCGCCACGGCACCGAAGCGAGGCGTTCATGCTGATCGACTTTTTCTTCCGGGTGAAGCAGGCGAAGATTCCTGCCACGATCCGGGAGTACCTGATGCTGCTCGAGGCGATGGACAAGCGCCTCGTCACCTATGGCATCGACGATTTCTACTATCTGTCCCGCGCCTGTCTGGTGAAGGACGAGAAATACTTCGATCGCTTCGATCGCGTGTTCGGCGAATTCTTCAAGGGGATCGACGAGGTCAGCAAGGGGCTCTTCCCCGACGCCGAGATTCCCGAAGAGTGGCTGCGACGCCAGGCCGAGCTGCTGCTCAGCGACGAGGACAAGGCGCGGATCGAGGCCCTCGGCGGCTGGGAAAAGCTCATGGAGGAGCTGAAGAAGCGCCTCGAGGAGCAGAAGGAGCGCCACCAGGGCGGCAATAAATGGATCGGCACCGGCGGCACCTCGCCCTTCGGCACCGACGGCTACAATCCCGAAGGTGTGGCGATCGGCCAGCGCCGCCGTCGGCGCGGCCGCGCCCTCAAGGTTTGGGAGCAGCGCGAGTACAAGAACTACGACGACTCGCTCCAGCTCGGCATCCGCAACGTGCAGATCGCGCTGCGGCGTCTGCGCGAGTTCGCCCGCATGGGCGAAGCCGACGAGCTCGACCTCGACGAGACGATCAACCGCACCGCCAACAACGCCGGTCTGCTCGACATCGTCATGCGGCCGGAACGGCGCAACCGCGTCAAGGTGCTGATGTTCCTCGACGTCGGCGGCTCGATGGACGACCACATCCGCGTCTGCGAGGAACTGTTCTCGGCCTCCCGCCTCGAGTTCAAGAATCTAGAGTTCTTTTACTTCCACAACTGCATTTACGAGGCGCTCTGGAAGGACAATCACCGTCGGCAGACCGAGAAGACGCCGACGTTCGAGGTGATCAACACGTTCCCGTCGGACTACAAGGTCATCTTCGTCGGCGATGCCTTCATGAGCCCTTACGAGATCACCTACAAGGGCGGCAGCGTCGAGCACTGGAACGAAGAGCCGGGCGCCGTCTGGATCTCGCGCATGCTCGACAAGTGGCCCGACGCGATCTGGCTCAATCCGCGGCCCGAAGCGCGGTGGGAGCACACGCCGTCGACCATGATCATCAAGGAATTGATGACGAACCGCATGTACCCCCTCACCCTGGACGGCCTCGACCGCGGCCTGCGGGTGCTGCGGAGCTGAGATCGTCTCGGAACAAAGCCGATAGCTGACGGACCCGGCGGCGCCCCCGCCGGGTCCTGTCTTTTTGGCTCCGCGCCCTTCGCCCTCTTCAGCCAGGATCTTCGTCTGCCGCGCCACAGCCACGATTCA
>Ga0079224_100005926_pt1 | contig 16113 bp, 18 predicted proteins | sample Stecom2015_FD_80414 | JGI IMG/M metagenome (GOLD analysis project Ga0079224, IMG submission 80414) | Agricultural soil microbial communities from Utah to study Nitrogen management - Steer compost 2015 | ecosystem: Environmental > Terrestrial > Soil > Agricultural land | place: USA: Utah...
AACAATAAATTAGTATAAAATAATCCCCGTTTAGATAACGTTACAAGAATGAAAATAATCTGCATTGGCAGGAATTATGCCCGCCATATAGAGGAGCTTGCAAACGAAAGGCCGGAAGAGCCGGTTATTTTTTTAAAACCGGATACAGCACCTGTTCTAAGAAAGTTTCCTTTTGTTATCCCTGAGTTTAGCAACGATGTGCATTATGAAGTGGAAATACTTGTAAAAATTAATAAGGTAGGTAAGTATATAGATGCTAAATTTGCCCACAAGTATTATAGCGAGATTGGGCTTGGTATAGATTTTACCGCCCGTGACCTCCAATCGAAACTAAAGGAAAAAGGATTGCCTTGGGAAAAAGCCAAAGGGTTTGACGGTTCGGCAGTAATAGGAGAAGAGTTTATTAATAAGTCGGAGTTTACCTCGGTAGATGATATTAATTTTGAGCTTGTTAAAAACGGTGAAGTGGTGCAAAAAGGTAATACGCAAAATATGCTATGGAAAATAGATGAACTTATTGCCTATGTTTCGCAGTACTTTACGCTTAAAAAAGGAGATATTATATTTACAGGTACGCCTGAAGGGGTAGGTAAAGTAAACCCGGATGATGTGCTGGAAGGTTCGATAGAAGGAAAAAAAATATTCAGGATACAGGTAAAATAATGGCATTACACTATAATTTATCTAAGGTTTATGCGATTTCAGATAACGATGTGGAATTTGCAAAACAAATAATGGTACTATTTACAGAAGAGGTTCCGCCGGAGGTGAAAAACATAAGGCGCGGACTTAAAGAAAAGGATTATGAAATGGTGTACCACGCTGCACACAAAATAAAGCCTACACTGGATATGCTGGGTATGGACCTGGCTTATGAAGACGTGCTTGCTATAGAAACATGGAGCAGGAGCGAGGGTAAGAAAAAAGAAATTAAAGAGGTATATAAAAGCCTTAAAGATAAAATAGAACACGCGCTTAAAGAGATAAAAAAAGATTACAGCCTTTAATATAGTATGAAAGCAGCAGTTGTTACCGTAGGCGACGAGATTTTAATAGGGCAGATAGTAGATACTAACTCGGCCTTTATAGCAAAATCGTTAGATAAGATAGGGATAGGAGTAATAGAGATGCTTTCCATAAGTGATGACCGCGAGCATATACTGGAAACTTTGGCATCACTCCAAAACCGCGTAGATCTTGTTATTATGACAGGAGGGCTTGGGCCTACAAAAGATGATATTACCAAAAAAACACTTTGCGAGTATTTTAATGATGAGCTGGTGGTAGATGAAGCTGTACTGGAACATGTAACAGAGCTTATTGAAAAGGTAATGAAGCGCCCGGCTTCACAAATGAATAAAGATCAGGCTCTGGTGCCATCAAGAGGTACAGTGCTGTTTAACAGGGTAGGTACTGCGCCGGGTATATGGATGGAAAACCAAAACACGGTTTTTGTATCTCTTCCGGGAGTGCCTTATGAAATGAAATACCTAATGGATAATGAGGTTGTCCTGAGGCTTATTTCAAAATTCAAACGCCCTTTTATAGTTCATAAAACCATACTTACATACGGGCAGGGCGAAAGCCTTATTGCCGAGCGTATAGAGGAATGGGAAGATAATCTTCCGGAGTTTATCAGACTGGCTTATCTGCCAAGTCCGGGTAGGGTAAGGCTACGCTTAACTGCAAGGGGTATAGATGAAGACTTTTTACGCAAAAGTATTTTAGAGGAAGCTGAAAAACTAAAGGCAATTATAGGCGATATTATAGTTGGTTATGATGAAGATGAGACTCTCGAAGTAGTTTTAGCTAAGCTTTTAACCGAAAAGAAATTTACCATATCGGCAGCTGAAAGCTGTACAGGTGGTAGGATTGCGCAAATGTTAACCACACAACCGGGATCATCGGCCTATTTTAAGGGTAGTGCCGTGGCTTATGCTACCGAAGCCAAGGTGAATATACTGAAGATAGACCAGCAGCTTATAGATATATTTAGTGTGGTTAGCCCTAAGGTGGCCGAAGCTATGGCATCTCAGGCAAAGAAAATTTTCGGTACTGATTATGCTGTTGCCACTACCGGAAATGCCGGTCCTACAAAAGGAGATTCTGATGCTGAGGTAGGTACTGTTTTTATAGGTATTGCTACTCCAAAAGGGGTTTACAGTGAGAAGTTTGACTTTGGTCAACCCCGTGAAAAGGTCATAGAACGTGCTGCAAACAAAGCTTTGGAAATTATTTATCAGGAAATTTTAAAAAACTGATTGATATTGTTTGTGTAATAGTTTTATTTTTTGTTACTTTGCACCCTGATTTTGAATAACGATATAAAAGCGATAAATAATGTCAAGAGTTTGTGCCCTTACTGGTAAAAAAGCGATGGTAGGAAATAACGTTTCCCACGCGATGAACAAGACTAAAAGAAAGTTTAGTGTAAACTTAGTGAAGAAGCGTTTTTATCTTCCTGAAGAGGACAGATGGATTACTCTTAGGGTGGCTGCTTCTACTATCAAGACGATTAATAAAAAAGGTTTAGCTGCAGTTCTTAAGGATGCTAAAGCTAATGGATTTATTAAATAATATCCTTACCTAATAAATATATAGCAAGATGGCAAAGAAAGGTAACAGAATACAGGTAATTTTAGAGTGTACTGAGCATAAAGCTTCAGGTGTACCGGGAACTTCTAGGTATATTACTACTAAAAATAAAAAGAATACTCCAGACAGGCTAGAGATTAAAAAATTCAACCCTATCCTTAAAAGAGTAACCGTACATAAAGAAATCAAATAATTATACGTCATGGCAAAGAAAACCGTAGCAACGTTACAAACATCTTCAAAAAGGCTTACTAAAGCTATAAAAATGGTAAAGTCTCCAAAATCAGGAGCTTATACATTTGTTGAGGCTGTTATGGCACCAGAACTTGTGGATGAATTTCTAAAGAAGAAATAATAATCCAATACATATATAGAAAAGCTACTTTCAGTAACGGGAGTAGCTTTTTTATTTTCTATATTTACCATCGGAAAAACGAGACTTAAAAGCATATGAACTTCTTTAAAAAAATATTTTCTTCTGAAAAGAAGGAGACTTTAGATAAAGGGCTTGAGAAAACAAAAACTTCTTTCTTCTCTAAGCTGTCAAAAGCTGTTGCAGGTAAATCTAAAGTTGATGATGAGGTACTTGATAACCTTGAGGAAATACTTGTATCGTCTGACGTTGGTGTAAATACTACCCTAAAAATAATAGAGCGTATTGAAGAGCGCGTATCCAAAGACAAATATCTGGGTACAGATGAGCTTAACCAGATATTAAGGGAAGAGATTGCCGGACTATTATCTGAAACCAATACAGGTGAAGCTACCGATTTTGAAGTTCCTGCTAATAAAAAGCCTTATGTGCTTATGGTGGTAGGTGTAAATGGTGTAGGTAAAACCACCACAATTGGTAAACTGGCGTATCAGTTTAAGAAAGCCGGGCACAAAGTAGTACTTGGTGCTGCCGATACCTTTAGGGCTGCTGCTATAGATCAGTTACAGGTTTGGGCAGATAGAGTAGGTGTTCCTATCGTAAAGCAGCAAATGGGTAGTGATCCTGCTTCTGTTGCTTTTGATACGTTACAGTCGGCCGTTACTCAGGGGGCTGATGTTGTAATTATAGATACAGCCGGAAGGTTACACAATAAAGTAAACCTAATGAATGAGCTTTCTAAAGTAAAAAGGGTAATGCAAAAGGTAGTGGGTGATGCTCCGCATGATGTGTTACTTGTACTGGATGGTTCAACCGGGCAAAATGCTTTTGAACAGGCTAAGCAGTTTACGGCTGCTACAGAGGTTACTTCGCTTGCAGTTACTAAACTTGACGGTACTGCTAAGGGAGGAGTTGTAATTGGTATATCAGACCAGTTCCAGATACCTGTAAAATATATTGGTGTTGGTGAAGGGATAGAGGATTTACAGGTGTTTAATAAATATGAATTTGTAGATTCGTTCTTTAAATAAAAACCAAATAAACCAATATTAATCAATTAATCACCTTACAAACAAATGAAATTTTACGTTCTGTTGGTGGCATTTTTCTTTGCTACTGTAACTTCTTATTCCCAAGAAAATAAAGGCTATTATGTTACTAATGGCGATGTGAGAATTAACGGCTATTTTAAGTCGGATAATTTTTCAAATCCAAATGACATTGAATTTAGAAAAGATGATTCAGAGTCTTTTGAAAAATTGGAACTTCAAACGATAAAAGAATATGGTATTAATAATCACAGCAGAGTGATTAAGAAAACAGTTGAAGTAGATAGATCACGATCTTCATCTGTGAAGTTTTATTCTAATTTCAAAGATCCTGACTGGCAAAAAGAAACATTGTTTCTTAATATGATAGTAGATGGCGATGCTTCTTTATATTCTTGTGTTTATAATGGAGAAAATAAATTCTTTTACGAGATAAATTCAAAGCAGATAAGACTGAATCAGTTAGTGTTTAAAAAATATGTTTTTAATAATAACGATATAAAAGAGAATACTACGTATAAACAGGATTTATATAATAATGCTAGATGTGATGACTCAAACATTAATTTTAGTTCTCTTAATTATGCTGAAAATTCTCTTAAAAAGGTATTTGTAGCTTATAATGAGTGTCATACAGGAAATTATGCCGTGTATGAAAATAAAGGAGCTTCAAAAATTGAATTTTCTGTAAGTGGTTATGCCGGGGCTACGTTTAATATGTTAGCTACAAAAACACAAGGCGGAAGTAGTGATGATAGTTGTTTAGGTTTTAATATAGGTGCCGAAGTTGCTGTAATAATGCCTTCAAGTAATTTAGGAGGTTTTTTTAGGCTCGAGTATGCAATGTTATCTGAACTTAAGACAATAACGCCTTCTGCCAATACTCACAGGCTTGAAGAAGAATCAAAACTGGATGTTAGTTATTTTAGTATTGTTTTAGGGCCACGATATTACTTTAATAAGAATAAAAAGGGATTTTTTATTGATGCAGGTTTTGGAATGGGCTTTGCTTCCGGAGATTTAGTTAAAACTCAGTATGGGACAGGAGAGTATTTTGTGGGTTCTTTAAAAACGTATGATTTGGCACATAATTTTTACCTGAGTGCTGGACTAGGTTATGCTCTTTCAAACAAAATAGGGGTGGAAGTAAGATATGATACCCCAAGGGAAGTTGTGGATTATAACAGTAATTATAAATTCAGTAAATTAGGACTGAATTTTAAATATACATTTTTATAAAAGAAAAAGAGCCGCTTATAAAGCGGCTCTTCTTTTACTCTATAACATCATTTATTTTTTGCCAAAGCTCTTCATCAAAGCCCGATAGTGCAAAATTTTCACCATCGGCAGCATTACCCATTCGTACGACTACCATTTTTTTGGAAGGAATCACATAAATTTTCTGGTCATTTTTTCCAAGAGCCATATACATATCTGTAGGCCCCGATGGTATAACCGGACCGTTAAACTCAAACTGTGTTTGTGGTAGGTGGTAGCTTTCCTTTCCGTTTAACCACCATAGATATCCGTAGGATTTATTAATGTCCTGTGAAGTATTTATGGTACTATTAAAATAACTGCTGTTTATAATTTGTGTCTCTTTCCATTTACCGTTATTAAGTGCCAGGAGACCAAAGCGTGCCATGCTACGGGTGGTACTCCAGTATACACTCAGGTCTTCACCACTTTCAAGCCATGTACCTGTCATTCCTATTGGGTTTCTTAGTTTGCTGTTAAAGTAGGTGCTCCATGACTGTCCTGTTGCTTGTGATACTACATCCTGTAATTTTACGTATACGTTATGGTAAGCCCAACGATTGCCTGCATCTGCAATATATTGGAGATTGGCGGGAGAAACATCGTCCCCCAATGAATCATCCAGTCCGGATGTCATGGTTAGTAAATGCTTACAGGTAATAAGATTTTCTTTGTCTAACGTTGCACTGGTCCATCCTGTACCTAAATAATCGGAGACTTTATTATTAGTATTAATAAACCCTTCCTGTTCGGCAATACCTGTTAATGTTGCCGTAAAGGTTTTACCTGCACTGGCCCAATACCAAGGAGTTGTTGCTGTATGTCCGTTAAAATAGTTTTCCATTACAATACGGCCGTTAACCAGTATCATAAAGGATTTTGTATTTTTGGTTTCCAGATATTCTAATAGTGTAGGAATATTACTTTCGTTCCACTCCAATGCGGCAGCTGTTTTGGTTTCCCAATTATCGGTGCCATTATCAGGGAAATACATGGCTTCCTCTACCGGAGGGTTAGTTGTTCCTCCAGATCCGGCTTCACTGTCGTCAGATGAGCTACAGGCAAAAAACAAAAATGAGCTTAATGCTATAAGTGATAATTTTTTCATACGGTTATAGTAACTGATGCTAAAGATATTAAATACTTGTTTTCGTTAAACTCGTGTTTTAAAATTTGCAGACATTTTTAAATGCTTAAATTTGCTTGTTAATAACTAAAAACTAATCATGAAAAAATTATACCTTTTTTTATTTGTAGCGATTGCTGCTGTATCATGTTCGCAAAAAATTGAGAAGGCCGATTTAAAAAAATTAAACGGTTACTGGGAAATTGAAGAAGTTGTAATGCCCGACGGAGAGAAGAAGGAATATAAAGTAAACCCAACAATTGACTTTTTTATGCTGAGTGGTGAAGAAGGTTTTCGTCAAAAGGTAATGCCTTTGCTAGAGGGGGGCTACAGGACTAATGGTCTTCGTGAGAAAATGACTATTACAGAAGAAGACAACAAAACCTATATTGTCTACAAAACCGAGCATGCTGAGTGGAAGGAGCAGATACTTGAGGTAAATGAGGAGAAGCTTGTTGTTAAAAATGAACAGGATATAGAATATCATTATAAAAGAGAGAAACCTTTTACTAATAAGAAATAATGGCAAAACGATTAAACGATTACAATTCGGTAAGCGATGTGCTTAAACAGTTTATTGAATCTAATAACCTGCAAAAGGGTATGGATAAGATAGATGTTAGGGATGCATGGAAAAACCTTATGGGGAATGGTGTAAATAACTATACCCGTGAGATAATGCTGAAGGGTACTACGCTTTATGTAGAGTTAACATCGGCAGTGTTAAGGGAAGAGCTTAGCTATGGTAAGGAAAAAATCGTTAAAATGATTAATGAGGAAATGGGAAGGGAAATAATTAAGGAAGTTGTATTAAGATAAATAAAAAAGCCGCTTAATAAGCGGCTTTTTTTTATGTTGTCAGTTCAGGATATTTATTAGAACTGCTCTCTTCCTGCAAAATGGAAGTTGCTCTCGATAGCAGCGTTCTCATCGCTGTCTGAACCGTGAACTGCATTTTCACCAACAGAAGTAGCATATTTTTTACGGATAGTACCTTCTGCAGCGTCAGCTGGGTTAGTAGCACCAATTAATGCTCTGAAATCTTCAACAGCATTATCTTTCTCTAGAATAGCAGCTACGATTGGTCCTCTTGTCATGAATTCAACTAGTTCACCAAAGAAAGGTCTTTCTTTGTGTACTGCATAAAATGCCTGAGCATCAGCTAAAGTAAGTTGAGTTAATTTCAGAGAAACGATTCTGAAACCAGCCTCAGTTATCATAGATAAAATACCACCGATGTGTCCGTTTTCAACAGCATCCGGCTTAATCATTGTAAATGTCCTGTTAGTTGCCATAGTCTTTTTAAATTTTGTGCAAAAGTAGTAGTTTTTATATTAATAACTTTAATAAATTATTAATGTTTTTTACTTTTTTACAGCACAATAATATTAAAGTTGTCTTCCAAAGGTTTAAGGCTATCAAACAGTTTGTCAATAAGTTTACCGTCGTACTCCAGGTAAAACTGAGAGAAGTTGGCTTTTCGTTCCTGCAGGCTCCTGCCCGGGAATAGTTCGTTTTGTATTTCGGTTATACGTTCCAGCTTATCGGCATGATTGTGTTTTTCTGCCCTGCGGAGTTTTTTCTCTAAATTATCCAGTCCTTTTAACTGTTTTATTTCCTGTGCTTTTACAGCTCCGCCAAAAGTAGCATCTGTTTTGGTTGCCATAGTATGTAGTTTGGCAAACTGCTGTTGTAAAAATTCTCTTTGCTCATTAAAGTCGAGGCTTAATTCTGAAAACTCAACCGTTTTTTTATTTACAAGATTATCCTGTTTCATAAACACATCGGCCCAGTTTAGGTTAAGCTTATCCAGTTTTTCGGCTTGCTTTTCGGTAGCAATCAGTACCGAGTTACGCAATAACAGCATAGGGAAAGTAACTCCAGCCGACTCAAAGTAGGATTTAAGTTCCAGCCAGTAAGCCAGTTCTCCACCCCCGCCTATGTAGCAAAGGTTAGGCAGTATTACCTCTTCATAAAGCGGACGCATAATTACATTAGGGCTAAACTTTTCCGGGTTAGTTTCCAGTAAAGCCAGTATTTGCGTTTCGCTAAATTGAATTTCGGTATTGTTTACATAGTAAATGCCATCCTGTAAAATGATGCGTTCCCTTATGTTATCTTCTATATAAAACAGGTTTATTTCCCTTGGGTTTACCTGTATGTTATAATCTTTAAGGCTATCGGCTGTTTCGGCTACTTTAGTGTGCGATGTCTGGTTTAAAAGCTCTTCCTTAACATGAGGGGTAAACAGCCTTTTAAGGTTAGCGTTGTCGCCGTCAATAATTACCAGTCCGTTTTTACCGAATATTTCATTTGCCAGGTATCGGGTCGCATCGGCAAGATTGCTGTGTTTTATATAGGCCTCTCTAAAAAGTTCTTTTAGCCATGCAGCATTGTTGCCCGGACCAAGTTCTTTTTCAAAAACCTCTAAAACAGCTTCAAGCCCCATAGTAGATAATCTCCCTACCGGACCTGTGCTTTCCCTATTCCAGTTTATTTTTTTATCCTTAAAGTTAAAGTAGTTTATTTCCTCAAAGTCATGATCTTCGGTAGCCATCCAGTATACCGGTACAAAGTTGTAATCAGTGTAGGTCTCACTAAGCTGTTTGCTTAGGTTTATGGTACTTACAATTTTATATAAAAAGTAAAGCGGACCCGTAAACAAGTTTAATTGATGACCTGTGGTTATGGTAAAGGTGTTTTCCTGTTTTAGTAAATCAAGGTTGTGTTTTGTGGCTTCGGTTGCGTTAAAACCTGCGTATTGCTGTTCTAAAACATTAGCCAGAACATTGCGTGAATCACTACTGTAGTTTTGATGTTTTTCCTGTATTTGCTGCTTAAAGTTTTGCAGGGTAGGGAAGCGGTTGTATAACGGCTTCAGGTTTTCTTTTTGGTTAAGGTAATCGGTAATGAGCGGGGTGAAATATCCTGAACTTTGGAAGCTAATACAGTCTGACGGCATTGTAGTAATTTATTTTCCTGTAAAGTTAGGGAAAAAAGGAATACAAACTGTATTATTGATTATGCCAGTTATCAAAGAGGCAGAGTGATAATGATAGGCTGTTTTATAAGTTAACTTTTTTAAAATATTCACCATTAAATTTATAGCTGTCAAAGCTATTTATTACATTACAATTTAATCTCAAATATTTTTTTGATGGCATTGTAAAGAACATCCAGTGCAGCATTAGCCGCTTTTTGTGCTATGGCTTTAGATATTATGGCTATGGCATGCAGTTCCGCCTCAAAAACAAGTTTTTCATCTTCCAGTCTTGATTTAAGCTTTTCTATAGGAAGGTCGCCTGTAAGGGTAAGTTCTGCTAAGAGCTCCAGCCTTTCCTTGCGTCGGTTTAAAAACTCATTAGCAACTGATTTTACTTCTTCCCAGTTGTCTGTTACCGTATCTTTCACGGTGCCCAGCATTTGAGCCAATACTTCGTTGATGTCAAATATAGGGTCGTTGGTTTGTAGGTTTGTCATTTTTATTCGGGTGGATTGTTTGCAATTTGTTTTCCTTTTTCAGCCGAAAGCATGGCGAAGAACAGGTCATCAAAGGTTTTACGATTCAGTTTTATTTCACCATCACTTAAATAGTCCTGCTCCTTGTGCTCGGCTTTGTATTTCCTCCATAGCTGCAATGTGATTTCGCATATCCTGGCAGAATGTTCGTTAACCGGCTTTACCTTGTTTTTGGTTAGTAAGGAATTCAACTCGACTTCAAAGTTGATGTATTGCTCCTGGAATATTGCATAAGCTCTTCCGTTTTCTTCTTCTGCTGTAACTTCAAGCATAATAAGGTAAAAGCGGTCTATCTCTTTTGCAGTGGTTTCAATCTGTTGTACCATTCCGTCATCATAAGGAGCAACGAGCTGAACTTTACAGGAGATAAACGACAGGCTTAATGCCAAAAGGATAAGCAACGACTGTATTTTGAACCTGGATTGTAATAACATGGTTTTCATTTGCGGTTGGTTTAAGTAAATATACTTAAATTAGGGAGTGTAATAAAAATAAAAAACCAAAAATATCTCCTACTTTTGCAGGCTAAACCATTACTGTTTTGAGTACTAAAGTATTATTAATAACACCGCCTTTTACCCAGCTTAATACGCCTTATCCGGCTACGGCATACCTTAAGGGATTCCTTAATACTAAAGGTATTAGCTGTGTTCAGGCCGATTTAGGTATTGAGGTGATATTAAAACTTTTCTCAAAACAGGGGCTGGCAAATCTTTTTACCCGTATAGAGGAGGGGCTGGAGGCAGGAAGCCTGCAACCATCTGCCAATTCAGAACGTATTATTGCACTTAAGGACGAGTACCTTAAAACTATTGATTCGGTAATGCTGTTCCTGCAAGGGAAAAACCCTACGCTTTCTCATCTTATATGTCAGGAAGATTTCCTGCCTGAGGCTTCACGCTTTGTACAACTTGAGGAACTGGATTGGGCTTTTGGTAGTATGGGGACTCAGGATAAGGCCAAGCATCTTGCAACGCTTTACCTTGAAGATATATCTGACCTGATTGTGGATTGTATAGACCCCCATTTTGGGTTTAGCCGTTATGCGGAACGACTGGGGCGTTCGGCTAATTCGTTTGACGAACTTTACGATAGTCTGCAACAGCCTTATACTTATATTGACGAACTGCTTATAGATTTACTGCACCAGCGTATGCGGGATACTAACCCTATGTTGGTTGGTTTTTCGGTACCGTTCCCGGGGAATCTATATTCGGCTTTTAGGAGTGCGCAGTACATCAAAAAAATATTTCCTGATGCAAAAGTGAGTATGGGAGGCGGTTTCCCAAATACCGAATTGCGCTCACTTACTGATACCCGTGTAATGGAGTTTTTTGATTTCATTACTCTTGATGATGGGGAAGCTCCTGTGGAATGCCTTGTGGAACATCTTGAAGGGAGGATAGGTGTAAACGAACTGAAACGTACTTTTGCCTTAATCGAGGGGGAGGTTACTTATTTAGATAATTCAGGATGTAGGGATTACAAACAAAGTGAGGTAGGTACTCCTGATTATTCTGATTTATTACTGGATGACTATATTTCGGTTATAGAGATTGTAAACCCTATGCACCGCATGTGGAGTGATGGCAGGTGGAATAAGCTTACCATGGCACACGGTTGCTATTGGGGTAAATGTACATTTTGTGATATATCATTAGACTATATAAAGATATACGAACCTATTGCTGCTAAACTGCTGGTAGATCGTATGGAAGAACTGGTAAAGCAAACTGGGCAAAACGGATTCCATTTTGTAGACGAGGCTGCACCACCGGCATTAATGCGTGAACTGGCACTGGAAATTATCCGTCGTAAACTGGCTGTTACCTGGTGGACCAACATCCGTTTTGAAAAGAGTTTTACAGCCGATTTGTGCCGACTGTTAAAAGCATCGGGCTGTATAGCGGTTTCGGGCGGACTTGAAGTGGCTTCCGACAGGTTGCTGGAGCTTATCCAAAAGGGGGTAACCGTAGCACAGGTGGCAAGGGTTACACGAAACTTTACCGAGGCCGGCATTATGGTACATGCTTACTTAATGTACGGTTTCCCTACACAAACGGCTCAGGAAACTATTGATTCGCTTGAAATGGTGAGGCAGATGTTTGAATTGGGGATATTGCAGTCAGGGTTTTGGCATCAGTTTGCCATGACGGCTCATAGCCCTGTAGGGATGTATCCCGAAAAGTTTGGCGTACTAAAGGAAAACGAAACAATAGGTGCTTTTGCTAATAACGATATTGTACATATTGACAAAACCGGAACTAACCACGATAAATTTAGTTACGGACTAAAAAAATCACTATTCAATTTTATGCATGGTATCTGTTTTGACTATCCGTTACAGGATTGGTTTGAGTTTAAGGTACCGCGTACTAAGGTAAATGAGGATTATATACATAATGTACTTCATGAAGATGATATGTTTACCGTTAAGCCTACTGCAAAAGTGGTATGGATAGGGGGTAAGCCTACAGTGTCTTACTTTACCAAAAATAAAAAAGGGAGAACTTTTGAAACAGCCTCATTGACCTTTCATGATAAAAAGGAAAGTTACAGTATACAGGTAAATCGTGAGCAGGGAGAGTGGTTGGTGAAGTTGTTAAGAGAGATTACTGTAAATCCTGAAAATAAGGTGCTGGGATTCCAGCAGGTAAAACAAAATTATGAAGCCCAAGGGATGGACGATTTCGAACTGTTTTGGTATAGTAAACCCGTAAACACTTTACGTGAATACGGGCTTCTTATATTGTAAGTTATAAATGAGTGATTAGTCCTTATTACGGTCGTCTATAATTTTTTGATAAGCCGTTTTTTGCTCTTCAGAAAGTAATGGTAGAATTTCTTTGTCTATTTCCTCACTTATTACCCTGAATTTGTCTTTTAAAACATCTCTTGTGTCAACCTGATTTTGTGAAAGAGCAAGTATTTCATCCTTACGTTCGTCATAAACAGATTTAACTGCAGCCTTCTGGAAGTCATCCAGTTTAAGCTCTTTAGCTAAATAGTCAGACATTAATACCGATAGGTCTTTAGGCTTTTCATCATCTTTCTTTTTTATGCTTCTTTTATTTCTTTGGGTGTCTATCCTTCTGTCTACACCCGGACTGTAGCCTGAACCATAATAAGGATCGTAGTAACTGCCGTAACCATATTGTGCCATAGATTCATATCCTGACAAAAGAAGGAAGGCAAAAACCAAAAGCTTAAAATATTTCATAACTGTATTGCTTTTAAAGAAATTCAAACTTAATCATTTTTTAAACAAAAAAGCTAAAGTTATTGAACTTTAGCTTTTAAGGTGTTATTCGGCAGTTGTGTTTGCCGGAACGCCATACAGGTCAAATTCTGTAGCGTCGGTTATTTTTATATCAACAAACTCACCTGTTTTAAGGTAGGTAACGGTAGCATCAATGAGTACTTCGTTATCTACATCAGGGCTGTCAAACTCTGTTCTTCCAATAAAATAGTTTCCTTCCTTACGGTCAATAATACAACGGTATACCTGTCCGATTTTTTCCTGGTTAAGTTCCCATGAAATTTGAGACTGTAGTTCCATAATTTCATTAGCACGCTGTTGCTTCACATCGGCAGGAACATCATCTTCAAGAAGGTAGGCATGGGTGTTTTCCTCGTGAGAGTAGGTAAAGCAACCTAAACGCTCAAAGCGCATTTCCTCTACCCAGTTTTTAAGTATCTGGAAGTCCTCTTCGGTCTCTCCCGGGTACCCTACAATAAGGGTAGTTCTAATAGCCATTCCCGGTACCATTTCCCTAAAGTCTCTAAGTAGTTTCGTAGTCTTTTCATAGGTAGTACCACGGCGCATTGACTTTAATACATTGTCACTAATATGCTGAAGCGGAATATCTATATAATTACATATTTTAGGTTCGCGCTTCATTAGGTCTAATACATCCATAGGGAATCCGCTAGGGAAAGCATAGTGTAGTCTTATCCATTCTATACCTTCAACCTTAGCAAGGTTTTCAAGTAGTTCGGCAAGGTTACGTTTTTTATATAGATCAAGACCATAGTAAGTAAGATCCTGAGCAATAAGTATAAGTTCCTTAACTCCGTTTTTAGCTAAACCTTCGGCTTCCTTAACCAGTTTTTCAATAGGCTGGGAAACGTGTTTACCTCTCATTAAAGGGATGGCGCAAAAACTGCATGGGCGGTCACAGCCTTCAGCAATTTTGAGGTAAGCATAGTTCTTTGGGGTAGTGGTTAAGCGTTCCCCAAGAAGTTCATGTTTATAATCGGCTCCTAATGCTTTAAGCAGTAATGGTAGTTCGGTTGTACCAAAATACTGATCAATATTAGGGATTTCCTTCATTAAATCAGGCTTGTATCGTTCAGAAAGACATCCTGTAACAAAAACTTTGTCTACAATTCCCTGTTCCTTCTTATCGGCATAATTAAGGATCATGTTAACCGATTCCTCTTTTGCATTATCAATAAAACCACAGGTGTTTATTACAATAATGTTTCCTTCTTCCTCTGCCGGAGCTTCGTGGGTAACATCTTTGCCACTTGCTTTAAGCTGGCCCATAAGCACTTCACTGTCATAAACGTTTTTAGAACAGCCCAGGGTTATTACATTGATTTTATTTTTCTTTAACGATTTGGTTCTCATGTACTTGAAAATTGGAGTGCAAAATTACGCTTTTTATTGATAAACAGGAGTATATAGCGTTAAAATTTATATTAGCAGGCAGTAATAAAAAAACCGCCCTTTTTAAAAAGAGACGGTTTTTTCAGTATAAAGCAAGACGAAAAATTATAAGTCAAGCGTGTAAGACAGTGTTACATTATTATTACAGCTGTTTATCCTTGCCGAATCGGTAAGTCCTGCAGTTAGTAACGGTGCGTTTGATTTTCTTTCAAAATAAGAATAAGCAAGGTCGAGTCTTGAGTTGTTGAAAGCAAAACCTAAACCGGCAGACCATCCTGTAAGGTCACCTACGGTATAGCCGTTTTTATACGGACTTTGCTCATAGCGGTAACCACCCCTTAGACTAACGAATTTAATGCGGTATTCTGCACCTACACGAAATTCGCTTGCCATGTCAAGGCTGTTTTCCAGTTCACTGTTTATTGAGCCATAACCATTGCTGGTGTATTTCGTTTGGCTGTAATCTTTAAGGGAGTAGTCAAAGCTTATTAATCCCGATCCGCCAAATGTGTAAGCTAAACTACCGGTATATTTACCCGGAGTTTTTAATCCGTAATCATCAAGAATAAAGGTTATTCCCGGGTCTGTAACAACATTACTTCCGTTATAGCGTGCAATTATATTTTGCGTTATCTCATCCTGTAGTCTGTACCATGTTGGTGATTCGTAAGCTAAACCAAAACGAAGTGATTCGGTAGCTTTGGCAATAGCACCTACGTTAAAAGAGAAACCTCCACCATAGGTATATCGTCTGTTATTAAAACGAACAGCCTCAAGCCCGGTGGTTGGGTTGGCATAATCTTCATACAGTGATGATGTTTTAATATAATCGGTAAAATGTGCGTTAAGATTAGCACCAAGGTAAAGCCAGTTTTGAATTTGCATTGCAAAGTTAAAAGCTACCTTGCCGTTATATCCTCTTGTAGAGATACTGTTTTCATTGTAATAAGGTCCTGCCGGTACGTTACTTGAATACGTAGTGTTTTCTGGAGACGAAGTGTCGGGGTTAAATATATAAGCATTATAGCCTAAAAAAGCCTGTTGGTCTATAAAGCTTAAATCTTCATAGTACGAATTATTAAGGGTGCTCAAATAAATTCCACCTTCATTGCCAATACCGTTAGCGTAACGTAAAAAGTACTGGTCTATAGAATTGTTTGGATTGTATCCGGCAGAAAAGAAACTGTTATCCAGATTATCGGTATTCTCGTAGTTAAATGCTATGGCAAACTTTTTAAGTGTAGCATTTTCTTTTGTATTGTTGTACACAAAAACAGCTCCCAGCTGGTTTAGTTCCAGTGAGCTGTCGGTATCTTTAGTTCCTGTCCCAAAATAATCAGATTTGTTACTGATGTTATAGTTGGTAAGTGATATGGTAGCTGTATTGTAATTGAAAATAGCCGAACCTGCAGGGTTTACATTAATGGCCGACATGTCTCCGCCAAGTGCGCCAAATGCTCCGCTCATTGCTCTGAAACGTGCTGTACCGTTAAGATTTCCTGTGGCGTACCTTACGGCATCT
>Ga0079224_100005928_pt1 | contig 16112 bp, 10 predicted proteins | sample Stecom2015_FD_80414 | JGI IMG/M metagenome (GOLD analysis project Ga0079224, IMG submission 80414) | Agricultural soil microbial communities from Utah to study Nitrogen management - Steer compost 2015 | ecosystem: Environmental > Terrestrial > Soil > Agricultural land | place: USA: Utah...
ATCCACGCAGCGCGCCACATCTTCCGGCACGCCATAGGCGTCAAGTACGATCCGTTTCATCTCCCGCCCCGTTTGTGAAGTGTCAGCCGCCGCGCAATGCGCTCACGATTTCCGTCAGCCGCTCTTCATCCACCATGCCGGGATGAAGTGCGCCGCCCGCGATGAAGGCAGGCGTCCCGTCAATGCCGATGGCTTCGGCGATGCGGTACGCGCGACTCACGCGATCAGCAAGGGCAGGGTCTTTCATGTCCTCGCGCATCTTCGCGACATCAACGCCAGCTTTCTTCGCAATGGCATTAATTGCGTCCGAGTCGAGATCGCCCTTATGGGTGTAGAGGCCCTTGTGCATCTCCAGGTAGCGGCCCTGTTTCTGCGCGGCCATCGCCGCTTTTGACGCCTCCATCGAGGCGGGGCCGAGAATCGGAAACTCTTTCAGCACAAGACGGATATTGCCGTCCTTCTCGATGAAGTCCATGAGTGGCTGGAAGCTCCGCTTGCAATAGACGCAGCGATAATCGAAGAACTCGACAAGCGTGACATCTCCCTTGGGATTGCCCGCGACGAAATCTTCAGCGTCATTGTAGAGCGCCTTGCTGTGTTCCTTCACGGCATTGCGCGTTTGCGACATGCGATCATCCTCGCTGCGCCGCTCAAGTTCCTCAAAGGCCTTTACCAGCACTTCCGGGTTGTTGACGAGATAGTCGTGGATAATGCGCTCAATCTCCGCCTCTTGCTTGGCGGTGAAGCTGTCTGCCTGGGCAGGGGCCATGAACGGCAGGAAAAGAAAGAGGGCAAGGAACGCACGGCGGAGAAATGAGGTCATATGTCTCGTCTTCAAGAGGGGAAAATATCAGCCGCGCCGTTCAGGCATGGGCTGCATGGCAATATCCTGCGCGCGCAGCCATTCGGGGCTGCCCTGCCGGAGTTCGCGCTGAGCGCGAACAGCATGGGCTTTCGCTTCCTTCACGCGGCCAAGGGTGTCGTAATATTGCGCTGTCGCAAGTTCCGCCATACCGATGTCGTTGAGCTGCCCATAGGCGATGGAGAGCTGGAAATAGGCATAGGGCTGGTTGCCGCTCTTTGAAGCGGTGATGAGATGTTCGATCGCCTTTCTGGTGGATGCCTCATCGCCACGCGCCGCAAGCGCACGGCCATAGCCGAGGTGCAACTGTTCATCCGTGGGCTTCAGCTCCACCGCCTTGCCATAAGAGGTGATGGCGTCTTCCACCTGACCGCTTTCGAAGTAGATCTGCCCCTGAACTTCCCAGACATAGGGATTGTTCGGCTGGTTCTTGAGAACGGGCGCAAGCTCCGTCAAGGCGCGGTCAAGCTGGCCGGTGCGGTGATAGGCGACCGAGCGCGCATAATGCGCATAGTCGCTCGTATCCGATGCCGGGAAGCGGCGGAACACGACATTCGGTTCATCCAGAAAGCCGAACAGCTTTGCCTGCACCATTTTGAACTGGTGAACGCGCTCCGGCGGATCGGGCTTGTCGAAATAGGGGGATTCCTTCACCCGCGCTTCAAGCGAGGCCAGGCGCTCGCCGGACATGGGGTGAGAGCGCGCATAAGGGTCCTGACGGCTGGCAGAAAGCAATTCCTGATCGCGCATCGAAGCGAAGAGATCGAGCATGCCCTGACCGGAAAGTCCCGCACGCTGCAGGAAGGTGGCACCTGCCTGGTCGGCACTTGCTTCCTGTTCGCGGGTAAAGGCGAGAAGGCTGCGCTGCGCGAGGTGCTGGCTGCCCATGATGAGCGCCATGCCTGCATCACCTGCACCGGCGGCAATCGCCCCCACACCGAGGATCATGGATGCCATGACAGGCATTGCCATGCCCTCAAACTCTTCGCGGCGCTTCACAAGATGGCCACCGGACATATGCCCCGTTTCATGTGCGATCACGCCGATGAGTTCGCCCGGCGTTTCCACGGTGGTGATGAGGCCCGTATGGAAGAACATTTGCTGACCGGCCGCGACGAAGGCGTTGAGATTGCGGTCATTGACGAGATGAATTTTCACAGCCTGCGGGTCTATTCCGGCTGCCCGCAGAACAGGGTCGGAATATTCGCGGAGCATCGTCTCGGTTTCAGCGTCGCTGACGATGGCAATCCCCTGCGCACGCGCCTCGCCCGCAAGGGCAATGCAGAGCATGAACGCCGCACCCATAAGGGCGGTGAGGATCTGTTTGCTGCTACTCAAGTGAGCCATTCGTTCCGGTTCCGCCTTTATCTCGTTCACCCCATTGACGCCGCTGTCTCGGCGGGATTGAACGGTAGGGGTGGGCTTGCAAGCCGTCAATCTCGCGGCAGTGCCAATCACTGTACCGGCCACTATATATGAAAACGCTGCAAAGGGCCGATTCCGGCGCGGCGCCTTCCAAGGCTATATATGACGGGAAATCTGGGGCGGAATATGACGGAAACAGGCGGAGTAGAGGGGCGCGCGGGAATGGAATCGAATTTTGAAAAGCGGGTGCCGGGCGGCCGGCGCGCTCTGCCGCTCGCGCTTGCCGCGATGCTCACGCTTGCCGCCTGTGCGGAACAGGCACCGCGCCATACAGACAGCAAGACAACAGTCGGGCTGGGTGTTGAAACCCGCACGGAGCGCCTAGCGCGCATCTCGGGCCGGGACGGCAGCTCCTCGGATGGAAGTGATCCGCGCTTTGCGGGAGCGGCTGTCGCTGATGAACCCGCAGCGGCGCTGATTGCCCGGCAGGTGCTGGAGCAGGGCGGCAATGCAGCCGATGCGGCAACGGCGATTTATTTCAGCCTCGCCGTGACCTATCCGGGGGCAGCCGGGCTTGGCGGTGGCGGCCTCTGTTTGGTGCATGGTGCGGGCGAAAAGACGGTCGAAACGATCTCCTTCCTCCCCTCGGCCCCTCGCGGCGGGGGCACTATTGCCGTACCGGGCAATGTGCGCGGCTTCTCCTATCTCCATGCGCGCTATGGAAAGGCGGCCTGGAGCGCCGTCGTTGCCCCTGCCGAGCGGCTTGCGGCAACCTCCCATCCGATTTCGCGCGCAAGTGCCATGCAATTTGCCACTGCCTCGTCGATCATCGCGGCATCGCCTGGCCTTTCCGCCACTTTCGCACCGGGCGGCAAACTCGCGGGCGAACGGGACGTCGTGTCGCGGATCGAACTCGTGCCCACGCTTGCCCAGATCAGAAATCGCGGCGCAACGGGCTTCTATAGCGGGCAGGTGGCGCAGCGCCTCGTGGAAGCCGCGCGTGAAGCGGGCGGCGCACTGGAAGAAAGTGACCTCCGGGACTATCGCCCCTTCGTCGCCCCCGCCCGCGCCTTTGATGCAGGCGAAACAAAAGTCTGGTTGCCCGCAGGCGAGATCGGCGCAGGTACATTTGCCTCCGCGCTTTGGGCGGAAAGCGGAAAAGCGTCTCCGTCGGAGCTTGCGCGTGTTGCCGTGGAAACGGCGAAGCGGCTCGGTGCCAATCTGCGATCAGGTGACAATCATGGCTCTACCTCTTTTGCCGCTGTTGACGGCAGAGGCGGTGCGGTTGCCTGCGCCGTCACCATGAACGGGCTTTTCGGTGCGGGGCATGTCGCAGCGGGAACCGGCGTTCACTTCGCAGCAAGCCCCGCCTCAGACGCCGGATTTGCATCCGCCTTTCTCGCACCCCTCATTGTAACGGATTACAGCGGCGCGACAGTGCGGCTCAGCGCGGCAGGCGGTGGTGAGCCGAAAGCTGCGGCGGCAACACAGCATCTTGCCCGCAATGTTCAGTCAGTGGAGGACGCGCGCAATGCACTGGCAGAGGGCCCCACGGATAATTTCTCTCCCGCCAGTGGTGTCGTCTGCCCCATCCGCGTTTCGGCCAATACATGCGCTGCTCTCGTCAATCCGAATGGAAGCGGCATGGGCGTGATGGGCATGAACACGAACTGAGAAACAGTCAGAGGAAATGAAAAAGGCCCGGAAAAAATCCGGGCCCTTTTTTTGTTTCTGGAAGGAAGAAGGGCTTACCGCCGCTGCCACCAGCCGCGCCGTGCAGGGCGGGCGGCGTCGTCTTTCTCAGGCGCGCTTTCCTGTGCAGGCTCTGCTTCGTCCGTTGCCGGAGCCCCAGTATCTGTCTCTGCCATCTCGACTGCAGCTTCTTCCGTTGTCGTCGAAGGGGCCACAGCTTCCACTACAACTTCTTCGTCGCTATTGTCGCCTGCTTCAGCTTCCTCTACCTCGGCATAAGCTCCGGACTCGGCGGCTTCAGCGTCCCATGTCTCCTCGTCATCATTCTGCTCGGCCTCGTCATGGCGCGAATAGGAGAGGAGGATCGGGGCTTCACCGGTTGCCTGCGGATCGGCGGTGCTGAACTCCGCTTCGGCTTCCGTGCTCAGAATGGTGTCTTCATCCGTATCCGCGATGGACCCGTCTTCCTGACGGCGGCGGTTCCGGCGACCGCCACGGCGGCCACGACGGCGACGCTTGCGCGGTTCGCCATCGCCATTTTCCTGACCATTCTCGCCATTGGCCTGCTCGTCGGCATCGGCATTTGAGGCTTCGTCGCCCTCAGCCTGGTCGGTCTCGCTGTCGCTGTCCTGTTCCTCGTCTGAGGCTGCGCGCGCGGAGCCGTTCTCGCCATTGGCGTCCCCGTCACCATTGCGGCGACCACGGCGACGACGCTTGCGGCGGCGGCGCTGACCGTCTTCCTTGTCGTCGGAAGAAGTGGAGGCTTCCGCCTCATCGGCGTCTTCGGACTCCGTTTCCTCAACATCCGGCTCATCTTCTTCGGTGTAACCGCTTTCGACGTTGATAGCGCCTTGCGCCGGGCGGGCGCGGGTAAGGGCGCGGGCTTCTGCCGGCTCGACCTTGTGCTCAGACCCAGCAAGCGACGCATCTGCCTCGACATAGACCGAGGTGCCATAGCGTTCTTCAATGTCGAGAAGGTTCGCGCGCTTCTGGTTCAGAATGTAAAGTGCAACATCGGTTGGCACCTTGACGGTGAAGGCGGAGGCGCGGCCCTTGACGGCTTCCGCTTCCACGCTGCGGAGCACATGAAGAACCATGGACTCGACCGAGCGCACGAGACCCGTGCCGGAGCAATGCGGGCAGATGATGGTCGAGCCTTCAAGAACGCCGGAGCGCATCCGCTGGCGCGACATTTCGAGGAGGCCGAAATGGCTGATGCGACCGACCTGAATGCGGGCGCGGTCATGCTTCAGACAATCCTTCAGCTTGCGCTCGACCGCGCGATTGTTGCGGTTCTCATCCATGTCGATGAAGTCGATCACGATGAGGCCCGCAAGGTCGCGGAGGCGCATCTGGCGCGCAATCTCTTCGGCTGCTTCCAGATTGGTCTTGAGCGCGGTCTGCTCGATATTGCGCTCTTTCGTGGAGCGGCCCGAGTTCACGTCGATGGAGACAAGCGCTTCCGTCGGATTGATGACGATATAGCCGCCTGACTTCAGCGTAACGACCGGGTTGAGCATCGAGTCGAGTTGTTGCTCGATCTGATACTTCTGGAAGAGCGGCTGCTTTTCCTTGTAGGGCTGAACATTCTTCGCATGGCTCGGCATGAGCATGCGCATGAAGTTCTTTGCTTCCTTGTAGCCCTCATCACCCTCGATCTGGACGGTATCGATATCCTTGTCATAGAGGTCGCGGATCGACCGCTTGATGAGGCTGCCTTCCTCATAGACAAGGGTAGGGGCGGTGGATTTCAGCGTCAGTTCCCGGACGCTCTCCCACATGCGCAGAAGATATTCGTAGTCGCGCTTGATCTCTGCCTTGGTGCGCTTTGCACCCGCTGTGCGGATGATGAGGCCCATGCCTTCCGGCACGTCGAAGGATTCTGCAATCGCCTTCAGTTTCTTACGATCCGCCGCAACGGTGATCTTGCGGGAAATGCCGCCGCCCCGCGCCGTATTCGGCATGAGCACGCAGTAGCGACCGGCAAGCGAGAGATAGGTGGTGAGCGCCGCCCCCTTGTTGCCGCGCTCTTCCTTCACGACCTGCACAAGCAGAATCTGACGTCGCTTGATGACTTCCTGGATCTTGTAGGAGCGATAATTGGTCCGCTGCTTGCGCGAAGCGGTCTCTTCCATCGCATCTTCGGCGCCGACGCTTTCGACTGTTTCGTCGGAATGGACGACTTCCGTCTCGCCCCGGTCAGGCGTGTCGTCGGACGTGTCATTCTCGTCGTCCTCATCGCCATTTTCTTCCGGGCCATTTTCGGAAGTGCCGTTTTCGGCGGCGTCGGGCTTGGCCTCTGCCGCCTTTTCTTCTTCCTCTTCCTCACGGCGCGCTTCATCGGCCTGCTGTTTCAGCAGGGCCTCACGATCAGCCACGGGGATCTGGTAATAGTCGGGATGGATTTCGCTGAAAGCAAGGAAACCGTGCCGGTTGCCGCCATATTCGACGAACGCCGCCTGAAGCGAGGGTTCAACGCGCGTTACCTTGGCAAGATAGATATTTCCTCGAAGCTGTTTCCTGTTCTCGGATTCAAAATCAAATTCTTCAACACGATTGCCGCTGACGACCACCACCCGGGTTTCTTCCGGGTGGGTCGCATCGATGAGCATTTTCTTTCCCATAAGGAATGTCTCCACGGCGCAAACCGTCGCGTGCTCTCCGTCGCATTCTCATGCGTCCGGCAAGCCGCGCTCCTGCGCCTGTTGTTTGGGCCTGCCGGGTCGCGCCGACACCTTGAAGGTGCGTCGGGACAGCAGCGGGCGGGTTCTTGAATGAAAGGGCGGGGACAACCCGCGCGGCCGGGCGCGCAACCGAACCGGCTTCCGTCGCGGGAAAAATCCATCGCGTCGGCCGTTCGGTGTGCTGTCTGACTGCGTCGTGCATCTCTACCTTTGGTGCACCCATGAAGACGCCGGGTGCCGGCGAAGCTCGTCCTTGCGCCATCTGGCGAGGGGAGCCTGTAATCTTCGCAATGCGCGCTTTGGCGTTGTCCCCGGCATATTGGCCGTTCTCGGGAAACCGCAGGGCCCGCGCTGTCCGCTATCGGTTTGCCCAGAGGGCGGGCCGGTGCGCAACTTCTGCCCGAAACTGTCGATCCGTCCGGCGATACAAGTCTGCCGGATGGCAAAGCCGGAGCCTCTCATAGCCGAGACTGCGACCGTTATCCGGTTTTACCTTTAGCCGCTCTGATTTGGCAAGCGGCGTAAGGCGGGCCGGACAAGTCATCAAGGACCCGGCTATTAACCATTCTTCCCATTGAAACTTCGTAAATTTTGGACGTAGTAACCTTTTTTGAAGTAATCTTTGACAATTACTGATTTGGGTTGCTTCGCCTCGGGGCAATCCGCCGCACCTCCGGCTCCCGGCCCTGATGGGCGGAATCGGGGGATTTGCCGGTCGCGGACCGGCTCGTCGGGAAGGGGTCGCCAGGGGCCGTGCCTCGCGCGGCGGGTATTATATGAGTTTGGGACGCTTTTACGGGGGGGTACGGTCAGGCGCGCGAATCATGTTCGCGGCCTTTTTCGCCATTTGCCTGTCCCTTCCTGCGGCGGCGGAGCCCGAAGGCACGCAGAACCTCGACGAACTCCTGAAAATCCTTGAGGCCGACCTTCGCGCGGGTGATGTCGCCGCCGTCAACGATGCCATGAGCACAGGCGCGCTGGGCGACGGGGCCGTGCCGGTGGCACCCGGCACACCGCCCGGTACAAACGGCGCCGTGACCTCCATCCGCCTCGGTGATCACGGCCACCAGACCCGCTTCGTTATGGAAGTCGCGGGCGACGTGCCGGTCGAATACCGCGTCTTCACGCTGGCTGACCCCTATCGCGTCGTCGTGGACATCAAGGGCGTGCCCTTCAACCTCGTTGAGGGGGCAGCCGCCGCCAACAAGGGGTTGGGCTTCGTAACCGGCTACCGCTATGGCCGCTTTGAAGCGAATACATGGCGCGTCGTTATCGATACCGACCAGCCGGTCGCGGTCGCGCGCGATTTCATTCTCGATCCGCAGTCAGGCTTCGGTCGCCGCATGGTGATCGATCTCGCGCCAACGGATGCAGCGAGCTTTGCCCGCACGGCCGGCCTGCCCGAAGGCGCAACGGATACGGCAGCCGAGGCCGCAGCCGGGCTTGCCGCTGTCGCAGCCGTTCCCGTCAGCCCGCCCACGCAACGCGAGGAGCGCCGCCGCGTCGTCGTCATCGATGCCGGACATGGCGGGGTGGACCCCGGTGCCCAAGGCCCTTCAGGCGTGAAGGAAAAGAACGTCGTGCTCGCCTTTGCGCGGCAGTTCGCCGAAGAATTGCGCGCCTCCGGCCGCTATGAGGTGCATCTCACCCGCGATGCCGACATCTTCATCCCCTTGCGGGAGCGTGTCGCGATCGCGCGCCGGCACAAGGCGGACCTCTTTATCTCGATACATGCCGACGCGATCCAGAAGCCCAGTGTTCGCGGCCTCTCGGTCTATACGCTGTCGGAAACGGCCTCTGACGCCGAGGCGGCAGCCCTCGCGCGCAAGGAAAATCAGGCGGACCTGATCGCCGGTCTTGACCTTCAGGGCGAGACACCGGAAGTGACCGGCATCCTGATTGACCTCGCCCAGCGCGAAACCAAGAACTATTCCTCGCGCTTTGCGAAGTCACTGGTCGATTATGCGAGCCAGAAAACCCAGACCCTGAGTCCTGCCCACCGCTTTGCGGGCTTCGTCGTGCTGAAGGCGCCGGACGTGCCCTCCGTGCTGGTGGAACTCGGCTTCCTCACCAACAAGGAGGATGAGAAGCAGCTTGTGAATGCGAGCTGGCGGGCAGGGATGGCCAAGACCATGGCCCGCGCTGTGGACCGCTATTTCGGCGACCGGCTTGCCGAGATGCCAAACTGAGTGCTTCTGGCAACTCTTTTTTGGTGAATCACCCCTTTATATGTTTGTTCGGCGGGCGCGGTCGTTTTGCTGCCCCGCGCATGACATAATTCATCTATAGAGGCCGCCGGACGATGTGGAGCAACTGGGGACAGAGCGCCCGATGCTGAGAGTTCTTTCGATTGTAGCGGCGATCATTCTGGTCCTGCTTATGGGCGGCCTGATGGCGGGCGGCTACATGGTCTGGCGGGTCAACCTGGACCTGCCGGATTATACGAAACTCGCCAATTACGAGCCGCCAGTGATGAGCCGTGTCCATGCGGGCGACGGTGAGCTGATCGGCGAGTTTGCGCGCGAGCGCCGCCTCTATGTACCGATCTCCGCCATTCCCCCCCTTGTGGTCGAGGCGTTTCTCGCGGCGGAAGACAAGAATTTCTATTCGCATGGCGGTGTCGATGCGACAGGTATTGTCCGCGCAATGATCGACAACGTGTCGAACGTGCTGAATGACCGCCGCCTTGTCGGCGCATCGACCATCACGCAGCAGGTTGCCAAGAACTTTCTGCTCTCTTCCGATGTCACGTTTGATCGCAAGCTGAAGGAAGCGCTGATCGCGTTCCGGCTGGAGCAGGCCTTTACCAAGGACCGCATTCTCGAGCTTTATCTGAACGAGATTTATCTCGGAATCGGCTCTTATGGCGTAGCCGCCGCTGCGCTCAATTATTTTGGCAAGTCGCTCGACGAACTCACCGTTGCGGATGCTGCCTATCTGGCAACGTTGCCCAAAGCGCCCAACAACTACCATCCCTATCGTTTCCGTGAACGTGCGCTCGCCCGCCGCAACTGGGTGATTTCGCGCATGGCGGAAGAAGGCTTCATTACGCCCTATGAAGCGGCAGAAGCGCGTGCCTCCGGTCTTGATGTCACGCTTCGCCAGCGCGGCGTGCAGATCCGCGATGCCAGTTATTTTGTGGAGCAGGTGCGCCGCGAACTCATCGGCATGTATGGCGAGCAGAAACTCTATGAAGGCGGGCTCTCTATCCGCACCACAATCGACACGCGCCTGCAGGAGATCGTGGCGAGCGAACTGCGCGCCGGTCTCATCGCCTATGATCGCCGCTATGGCTGGCGTGGCCCGGTAAAGACGCTGGAGGCGGGCGAGAACTGGCAGGAGGCGCTGGCCGCCATGCCGGTCGCGCCCGATCTTGAGCCGTGGACGCTTGCTGCCGTGCTTGCCGTCGAAGCCGACAAGATCGTGGTAGGGCTTCGCCCGCTGCGCGAGCCGGATGGCACTTTCTCGACCGAGATCGTAAAGGCCGATGTGCCTTTCTCGACGATGAAATGGGCACGCAAGAATGTGAACGAACTTTATCTCGGGCCCGAAATCACGCGTCCGTCCGAGGTCGTTTCCGTTGGTGACATCATCTGGGTGTCGCCCGTCTTTGACGACGAGAAGAAAGATCCCAAGCATTATGCGCTGGAGCAGGTGCCCGCGGTGAACGGTGCCGCGTTGGCCATGGACCCGCATACGGGCCGGGTGCTCGCCATGCAGGGCGGTTTCAGCTTCGGCCTGTCGGAGTTCAACCGCGCGGTGCAGGCGCTCCGCCAGCCGGGATCATCCTTCAAGCCTTTCGTCTATGCGGCTGCGCTCGACAAGGGCTTCACGCCGTCATCTCTCGTGCTTGACGCGCCTTTCGTGCTCGATCAGGGCGGCGATCTCGGTCTCTGGAAGCCTGAAAATTATGAGCGCCGTTTCTACGGCCCTTCCACGCTGCGCTTCGGCCTTGAACATTCGCGTAACCTCATGACGGTGCGCCTCGCGCAATATGTCGGCCCGGAAACCGTGTCGAATTACGCGCGTCGCTTCGGCATTACCGACAATATGCCGCCCGTCCTTTCCATGGCGCTGGGGGCCGGTGAGACGACGCTGATGCGCCTCGTCGGTGCCTATGCCGTGCTCGACAATGGCGGAAAGCGCGTGACACCAACATTGGTGGACCGCGTGCAGGATCGCTTCGGACGCACGGTCTATCGCAAGGATGATCGTCCCTGCGCTGCCTGCAATCAGGATTGGGAGGAGGCGAAGCGCGAAGCGGCGGCGCGCAATCCGCAAAACCCCGAGCCTGTGATGCCGCCTGAACTGGTAGATAATCGCGAGCAGGTGGAAAGCCCGCAAACGGCCTATCAGATCACATCCATGCTGGAAGGCGCCGTGCTACGTGGCACCGGTTCTGCAGCGCGCAAGGTGGGCGTGCCGCTTGCCGGCAAGACGGGCACAACCAATGACGGCAAGGACGCCTGGTTCATCGGCTACTCGCCGAACCTCGTGGTTGGCGTTTTCATCGGCTTTGACGAGCCGCGCCCGCTTGGCCGTGCTGAAACGGGTGGTCGTGCCGCAGCGCCGATTTTCGCCAACATCATGCAGCGAGCGATCGGCAACAAGCCCGCCATTCCCTTTCGCGTGCCGCCCGGCATCTCGCTTGTGAAGGTCAATGCAAAGACCGGTCAGCTTGCCGATGGAGAAGGATCGGGCGTCATCCTCGAAGCCTTCAAGCAGGGCACCGAGCCGCGCCTGACATCTTCCACACCGGGTGTCAGCCTTTTCGGCAGTGTGCCGCTCAGTGAGGATTCGTCTCAGAGCGGGCCAATGGAAGGAGCCGTCCTTGATGGTGGCACAGCGCTTCCACCAGATCTGATGGAGATGGATGGCGTTCCGTCCACGGACGGTTTGAGAGGCCCGGATGGCAAGGTCATGCCCTTCGGTGTCGCTGTGCCGGAAGACGGCGTGCCAACGCAAGAAATCCCCGGCCTCAACGATCCGCAGCCCGCGCGGGCAGGGGGATACGCCCCGGACAGCACGAACAGCCATATCGGCTCCGGCACGGGCGGCCTTTACTAAACCGCTGCCTGCTCCCTAATTCCCCGAAAAATCATGTAGTGAGGAAACAACGCTCCGAAAGGGCGTTGTTTCTTTGTTTGTAATTCGCCCCTGCCTGCGCTACATAAAATATACATTCAACAAGTGTGATCGTTGAAATATAACGATATTGGAGTGTATTTATGAGCAACATACGACAGATCCTCAAGGCGCCCGTACTCGGCGTTCTGGCCGGACTGCTTGGCTTTACGGCCGCGCAGGCAGCACCCGACCGCATTCTCAATGTTTCCTATGACGTTTCTCGCGAGCTTTTTGCCGAGCTGAATCCGGTATTCGCGGCTGAGTGGAAGGAAAAGACAGGGCAGGACATCAAGATCGAGCAGTCCCATGCAGGCTCCTCGCGTCAGGCCCGCCTCATTCTCGAAGGGCTGGAAGCGGATGTGGTCACCTTCAACCAGGTGACCGATATCGACGTGCTGCATGAAAGCGGCGATCTGCTGCCGGTCAACTGGGCAGAGGCATTCCCGCACAACAGCTCGCCCTGGTATTCCGCGCCCGCTTTCCTTGTGCGCAAGGGCAACCCGAAGAACATCCGCAACTGGGATGATCTCGCGAAAGATGGCGTCGAGGTCATTTTCCCGAACCCGAAAACCTCAGGCAATGGCCGTTACACCTATCTTGCAGCCTATGGCGCAGGGCTTCGCAAGTTTGACGGCGACGAAGCAAAGACAGCCGAATTCGTGAAGAAGATTTTCGCGAACGTCCCCGTCTTTGATACGGGCGGCCGCGCCGCCACGCAGACCTTCGCCGAGCGTGAGATTGGCGATGTGCTCATCACCTTCGAAGCGGAAGTGCACGGCATCGCCGCCCAGTATGAAAAGGCGGGCTACGAAATCGTCACACCGCCGGTGAGCCTGCTTGCCGAGTTCCCGGTTGCTGTGGTGGACAAGGTCGCTGAGCGCCGTGGCTCCGCGGAAGTCTCCAGGGCCTATCTCGACTTCCTTTATTCGCGCCCCGCGCAGGAAATCGCTGCAAAGCATTTCTACCGCGTGCGTGATGCGGATGTTGCCGCAGCAAACGCCGAGACCTTCCCCGAGATCGAGCTGATCGACGTGAACGAAGTCTTTGGTGGCTGGAAGAAAGTCACGGAAGAGCATTTCGGCTCCGACGGCAAGCTCGACACCATTTTTGTGGGTAACTGATCCCTTACAGGGCTACATGAGGGGCGGCGGAGCGGATAGGCTCCGCCGTTCTGGCTTTCCGCCATCGCTTGTTTCGGGCCGGGTATCAGGCATCACATGATGAAAAAGCGTAATCCGCTGCCGGGGTTCGGCCTCTCCATGGGGGTAACGCTCGGCTATCTCAGCCTGATCGTGCTTTTGCCGCTGACCGTGCTTGTGCTGAGAACATTCGGCCTTACGGCGGAAGAGTTCTGGCGCATCGCAAGCTCTCCCCGCGCCATCGCGGCCTATCGCGTCACGATTACGTCGGCTGCATGGGCAACGCTTTTCAACGTCATCATTGGTGGTGCGCTTGCGTGGATTCTCGTGCGCTATGAGTTTCCGGGCCGGCGCATTCTCGATGCGATGATCGAGCTGCCCTTTGCCTTGCCGACCGCCGTTGCCGGTATCGCGCTGACGACATTGCTTGCCCGCAATGGCTGGCTGGGTGCGCCTCTTGAGAGCATCGGCATCAAGGTCGCCTATACACAGCTCGGCATCATCGTTGCGATGATCTTCACCAGTCTGCCCTTTGTGGTGCGCACGGTGGAGCCGGTCCTGCGCGACATTGAATCAGAGATCGAGGAATCAGCGCTGCTGCTCGGCGCTTCGGAGATGAATATCTTTCGCCGCGTGCTTCTGCCGGAACTCATGCCGGCCTTTCTGGCAGGTGCGGGCATGTCATTCGCGCGCTCGCTTGGTGAATATGGCGCGATCATTTTCATCGCAGGCAATCTGCCGATGCGAACCGAGATCGTCGCGCTCCTCACCGTCATCCGGCTTGAGGAATATGAGTATGAGGCCGCCGCGACCTACGCGACCATCATTCTCGTCTTCTCGCTCTTCTTCCTTCTCGCCAGCAATCTCCTGCAGGGCTTCCTCCTGCGCCATGTGAAATAGGAGCGGGCATGAGCGAACTCCCTTCCGGCCTTGTTCCGCCCGCCGCCGCGCCGTCAGAGCGCTTGGTGCCCAGCACTCGCATCGGTGATCGACCGCTGGTGAAATGGACGATCATCGGTCTTACCGCGTCCATAGCTTCATCGCTGATTCTGCTGCCGCTTGCTGTCATTTTCTCGGCGGCCTTTTCGGGGGGCGTCGAGCTTTATGTGAGCAAGGTGATCGAGCCTGACACGCTTCACGCCGTCTGGCTCACGGTTTTGACCGCACTCGTGGCGGTGCCGGTCAACACTGTATTCGGCATTGCGGCCGCATGGGCCATCACGCGCTTCCAGTTTCCGGGCCGCCGCTTTCTCATTGTGCTGATCGAGCTGCCATTCTCTATCTCGCCCATTGTGGCGGGTGTTGCCTATCTCTTCGTTTTCGGCACTCAGGGGCTGGTCGGGCCGTGGTTTGAAGCGCAGGGCATCAAGATCATGTTCGCCGCGCCGGGCATCTTCCTCGTGAGCATGTTCGTGACATGCCCCTATGTGGCGCGCGAGCTCATCACCATCATGTCGAGCCGCGATGAAACGGACGAGCTTGCAGCGGTGTCGCTCGGGGCTTCGGGTTTTCAGACCTTTTTCCGCGTGACGCTTCCCAACATAAAGATCGCGCTGCTCTATGGCGTATTGCTCTGCAATGCGCGCGTGATGGGCGAGTTCGGCGCTGTCTCCATCGTCTCCGGCAGCATCCGGGGGCGAACGAACACGCTGCCGCTCCAGATCGAGCTTCTGTTCAACGACTATAATACGGTCGCTGCCTTCGCCGCCGCCACGCTCCTCACCACTCTCGCGCTGGTGACGCTGGTGCTGAAGCTCATCATCGAGCATCGCCGGTGAGGCGCTGCCCCCCGCCGGGCAGGGTGGCTCTCCCCCCAAGGAAGAAGTTGCATAGATCGTCGGGCTCCGTATCCTCCCGAAAAGGTGGGCCGGGCTTCCATACCCCACCGCTTTGATATCGGGGGGTGGCCTGCCAGGGCTGCAGTATCGTTTGATCGTTTGTCATCGTTACAAGTTCATTTTCCTGAAGACCAGGAAGACAGCAGGCACGAGTGTCGAGATTGCGTTGTCGCGCCTTTGTGACGATGGGGATGTCGTCACGACGCTCCTTCCCGCCGATGAGGAACTGCGTCAGTCCCAGGGCGGGCGCGCAGGCGCTAATCCGCAGGTGCCACGGAAGGACTTTACGCTGCGGGACTGGCTTCGCATCCTGCGCGGGCATCCGCCGCGCGATCTCCTCTATAATCACGTTCCGGCGAAAGTGGTTAAGGCAGCTCTGCCCCGCGAGATCTGGGAGGGCTATCTCAAGATCAGTATTGAGCGTAATCCGTGGGACCGCATTCTCTCCCAATATTGGTGGGACCGCAGCGGCCGTGAAGATTATCCATCTTTTTCCACATGGCTGGCGAAGCGCGCGAAACGCGGCACCTACCGGGCCAGCAACTGGGATATCTACGCCATTGGCGATGAGCCTGTCGCCTCGCATCTCCTGAGATATGAGACGCTGGATGAGGATCTCCCGGCGCTCGGCCGCGAAATCGGTGTTCCCGATCTTGCAATGCCGGAAGTGCGCGCGAAAAGCGGCGTTCGCCCCGATCGACGAGATTACAGGGAGGTGCTTTCTCCTGAGGAAGCAGGCCTCGTTGCCAATATTTGCAGGCGCGAAATCGCCCTGCTCGGATACGAGTTCTGACAAGGCAAAATAAGCAGCGGCCATCAAGATGACTGAGGACATTGCCGGCATGAAACTCGAGTCCCACCGCCTCCGGCGGTTGGCATATCTGGCTCTCATGGCACGCGGACTTGTTGTGCCTGCGCCCCTGCCGCAACAGAAGCTCGTCTTCACCATCACGAATGGACGTTCTGGCTCCGCGCGGCTGACAACGCTCTTTCACGCGGTGGAAAGCGTCACCTCCACCCATGAGCCGCATCCCCGTTTCGATACGCTGATGCATGCCGCGCACCGCTCCCCCTTCATCGCGCGGGGCTTCCTGCGGCATGTCAAGCTGCCTGCAATCGCGCGCCTGCCGCGCCCGGTCTATGTCGAGACGAGCCATATGTTCGGCAAGGGCTATTTCGACGCCATGCTCGATCTGGAAATGCCGTTCTCGCTCATCTTGCTGCGAAGGAATGCTCGCAGCGTCGCGCGCTCCATGCTCCGTCTGGGTACCATCCCCGGCAAGACCCATTGGGGCCGTCGCTTCTACATGTATCCATCCGAGGCGCTTTTCGTGAAATTGCCTGATGCGTCGAAGCTCACCGACTATCAGTTTTGCTATTGGCACGCGCTGGAGACGGAGGCGCG
>Ga0079224_100005929_pt1 | contig 16112 bp, 13 predicted proteins | sample Stecom2015_FD_80414 | JGI IMG/M metagenome (GOLD analysis project Ga0079224, IMG submission 80414) | Agricultural soil microbial communities from Utah to study Nitrogen management - Steer compost 2015 | ecosystem: Environmental > Terrestrial > Soil > Agricultural land | place: USA: Utah...
CACGTTCGTCGCCTACGACCAGCAGTGTACGCACCTGCAGTGTCCCGTCGTGCCGGCGTTCCGTGAGCGCAAGCTCCACTGTCCGTGTCACAACGGCTGGTTCGACCTCGACACGGGGAGGCCGCTCGCCGGGCCACCGCGGCGCTCGTTGCCCCGCATCTCCCTGGAAGTTCGAGAAAATCAGGTGTTCGCGACCGGGGTCGAGGAGCCCCTCGCATGAACGACCAAAGTCGGTTCGGCCGCTCCCAGCGGACCACGATGGTCAACGGCATCCTCGTGCTCGTGATCTGCACGGTGATTTTTCAGCTCTGGCTGCTGACCGCGACGATGGAAGCCTACCTCGGCGGTGACTCGACCACGGCGATCCCCGCCACGCTCGCGAGCGCCGCCTGCCTCGCCATCAACCTGGGACTGCTCCGGTGGCTTTACCGGCTGGGGTAGAAGCCGCTTCCTCTGCCCGCGGCGCGCGCCAGCGCATCCTCTCCGCGGTGCGCGACCTGTTTCCCGGCTACTTCGCGCTGGTGATGGCGACGGGCATCGTCTCGGTCGCCGCCCACCTCCACGACATGCCGCGCATCGCCATTGGTCTCTTGGCGGTGAACGTCGTCGCCTACGCGGTGCTGAGCGCCATGCTCGTCACGCGGCTCGTCGCCTACCCGGGTCGCGTGCTCGAGGATTTCCGGGATCACGGTCGAGGGCCCGGCTTCTTCACCCTCGTCGCCGGGACTTGCATGCTGGGCGCCGAGCTCCTCGTCGTGGCGGGAGCGACGGCGCCGGCGTGGGTGCTGTTCTGGGTCGGAGCGGGCCTGTGGACCGTCGTGATGTACGGGTTCTTCACCGCGACCATCGTGCGGGAGAAGAAGCCATCGCTCGAGGCGGGAATCAACGGCGCATGGCTTATCGCGATCGTCGCGACGCAGGCCGTCTCCGTGCTCGGCGTGCTGCTCGCGCTGGAGGAGCGCGCTCACGCTGGAGGAATGCTCTTCGCGGCGCTCTGCTTGTACCTGCTCGGCGCGATGCTCTATCTCACGATCATCACGCTGATTTTCTATCGGTTCACGTTTCTCGAGCTCACGATGGAGCGGCTGACGCCCCCCTACTGGATCAACATGGGCGCCGTCGCGATCACGACGCTCGCGGGCTCCGTGCTGCTCTCGGCTCGCGCCCACTCGAGCCTGCTCGAGCTGCTTCTGCCGTTCTTGACGGGCTTCACGCTCTTCTTCTGGACGGCGGCGACGTGGTGGATCCCGCTCCTCGTCGCGCTCGGGTTCTACCGACACGGAGTTCGTCGCTATCCCTTCCGTTACGATCCGCAATACTGGGGCATGGTGTTCCCGCTCGGGATGTACACGGTGGCGACGACCCGCCTCGCCGACGCGACGGGGCTCGAGTTCCTGTCCGTGATCCCGCGCGTCTTCGTGTACGTCGCCCTGCTCGCCTGGAGCATCACGTTCATCGCCATGGCTCGCTCCGTCATGAACGCCGGGCGCGGCTCGCTGCAAGCGTGAAGACCGCCCCCACGCCCTCGCTCACGCTTCGAGCCGGGTGTGGATGGGTGGGAGGAGAGCCGCCAACCGCATCCGCGATGTGGCCCGGCGCGCTCGACCTCCCCCCCGATCGCTTCAGCATCGGCCGTACAGGCCGTAACTCCATGGGTTCCCCGGGATCCACGGATGTGGCCGTTCGACCGCCTGAAAGTCAGTGTGAAGCTGGCGCTCCTCGCCGGTGTGCCCGTCTTCGGCGCGTTCGTGCTGTCCGCCTTGATCGCCCGGCATGCGCAGCGCCAGGCGGAGACGGCCGAAGCTCTGGGCTCCGTCGAGGATCTCGCACAGCTCACGAGCCGGATGACCGACGTGGTGCATCGCCTGCAGGCCGAGCGCGCGCTCTCGGCCTATGCCGCGGCGACCGGGCGAGCGCACGATGCCGGCCTGCCGGCGAAGGAGCGCGCCACGGACGAAGCCCTGCGCGCCCTCGACGGGTTCATGCGCACCCGGGACGCTCGAAGACTCCCCACGGACCTGCGCCGCGATCTGAAGGCCGCTCGTGAGCAGCTCGCAGGCCTCGACGCGATCCGAACGAAGGCGCGCGCCCAAGACTTCGACCTCGAGGAGTACCTCGATTTCCATGCGAAGGCCGCGGATGCGCTGATCGGCGCGACCGCGGCGCTCGGCCAGCTCTCGGACGACGGCGAGCTCTTGAGGAGCATCTGGCGGCTGGTCGCGGCGATGCAGTACATCGAGCGCACGAGCCGCGAGCACGCGTTGCTCAGCTACGTCTTCGGGCGTTCGGAGTTCCCCCCCGGCACGTTCCGGTACTTCGTCACGCTGCTCACCGAGCAGCAAGCCTACGCCGATTCGCTGCGCACCTCGACCGGCGCCGCGGAGTTCGAGCGCCTCCAGAAGATCCTCCGCTCGGCGAGCGCGGACGAGGTCGAGGAGATGCGCCGCATCGCGCTCGAGACCACGGAAGAGACGCTCTCGGTGGATTCAGAGCGCTGGTTCGAGACCCAGCTGCGCACGATGGAGGTGTTGCGCTCGATCCAGAGCGACCTCTTGCGCTCGGTGCAGAACGCGGTCGCGAGGAAGGCCGATGAGACACGGGCAGCCGTCTCGTTCAGCATCGGGCTGGCGCTCGCCGTGCTCGCGAGCTCGATGCTGCTCGGTTGGATCATCACGAGGAGCCTCACCCGCAGCGTCCGGGTGCTCGCAGACGCCGCGCGCGCCGTGCACGACAACGGCAACTTCTCGATCCGCGCCGAGAAGACGAGCGCCGACGAGCTCGGGCTTTTGACCGAAGCCTTCAACGGGATGCTCGCGGGTATCGAGGAGCGCGATCAGGAGCTCCGCGCGCACCGGCAGAACCTCGAAGCGCTCGTCGAGGCGCGGACCCGCGAGCTCTCGGAGCGCAACGAGCAGATGCGCCTCGTTCTCGACAACGTCGACGAGGGGCTCGCGATGATCGGGCCCGACGGCACGCTGCTGGGCGAAGCCTCTCGCGCCTTCGCGGATGCCTTCGGCAATCCCCGCGCCGGGGCGTCCTTCGCGGAGACCCTCGCACCGAACGATCCGACGACGTGCTCGAGCCTCCTGCTCGGGTACGAGCAGTTCATGGAGGACACGCTGCCGGCCGAGGTCGCGCTCGATCAACTGCCGAAGCACCTGGTCCGAGGCGGGAGTCAGTACTCGCTCGCTTTCAAGCCCGTCCTGCGGCAAGGCCGACCCGAAGGAGCGCTGCTCATCGCGCGGGACGTCACCGCCGAGCTCGCGTCGCGCCAGGCGGAGGCGCTGCAACGGGAACAGATCCGGATTTTCGAGCGCATCATGCGCGATCGCTACGGCTTCCTGGAGTTCCTCGAGGAGTCGCGCGCGCTGATCCGCCTCATTCGGGAGGATGCGCTCGCCGAGCACCCGGAGACGCTGCGCGCCATTCATACCCTCAAGGGAAACGCCGGCATGTTGGAGATCCAAACGCTGGCGCAGGCGGCTCATGGCCTCGAGCAGGCGCTCCTCGAAAAGGAGGAGAACGCCGTGCATCGAGCGCTCGAGACGCTCCTTGCGACCTGGGATCAGGTGTGCGCGTCGGCGGCTCCCATCACGAGCGATCGGAGCGAAGAGCGCGTCGAAATCACCCGCGAGGAGCTCGAGCTCGTGTTCGCCGCCGTGCGCGAGGAGCAGAGCCACGCCGCCATCGGCCGACTCCTGCTCTGGCTCCAACAGGAGCCAGCGCCCCTGCGGTTTCGGCGGATCGAGGAGCAGCTCCGGGCGCTCGCGCGCCGGCAGGGCAAGCACGAGCTCCTCGTCACGGTGGACGCGGACGGCGTGCGCCTCCCGGTGCGCCCCCTGCAGAAGTTCTGGTCCAATTTCGTTCACGTGGTCCGAAACGTCGTCGCGCACGGGCTCGAGTCTCCCGAAGAGCGCGCCCGCTCCGGCAAGGGCGTCGAGAACCGCGTCGTGCTCCGCGCGACGTCCGACGACGCCGCGCTCACCGTCGAGATCGCCGACGACGGCCGTGGCATCGACTGGGCCGCCGTCGGTGAGCGCGCCCGCGCCAAGGGGTTGCCGCATCGGACGCGCGCCGACCTCGTCCGCGCCTTGTTCACGGACGGAATCAGCACGACGAGCGCCGCCACCCAGACGGCAGGGCGCGGCGTCGGCATGTCCGCCGTGCTGGACGCGATGAAGGCCCTCGGCGGTGACGTCGAGGTCTCGAGCGAGCCCGGAAAGGGAACTCGCTTCCGCTTCGTTTTCCCGTGGACCGATGCGCTCGTGGGCGGCGCCGTGCCGTTCGCCCCGAACACCCCCGGCGCGCGGCCCCGGTCCTACGAGCCCCGCTCCCGCTCGTTCGACGGCGCGGAGGCCCACGCGGGCGACCGCTCCTGATTCGACCGCTCAGCGCCCGAGTGCCTCGGCGCGATTGACGATACGCGGAGTCAGGAAGATGACGAGCTCGCTCCGCGTGTCGCTCGCGCGGCGTCGCTGGAACAGGAGCCCGAGCAGGGGGATGTCCCCGAAGAACGGGACCTGATCCAGATTGTGCCCGGTGTTGCGCGTGTAGATGCCGCCGATCACGGCGGTGTGTCCGTCCATCACGAGCAGATCGGTCTCTGCTTCGCGCTTCAAGATCGTCGGCTCGCCGTCCGCGGAGGTCTGGTTGAAGTCGGGCTCGTCGCGGTTGATCTTGACGCGCATCGAGACGCTGCCGTCCGCGGTGACGTGGGGCCGCACGAGCAGCTGGAGCTTCGCCTCCTGGAACGTCGTCTGCACGCCCTGGGCGCTCACCTGGGAGAAGGGGAGCAACGTGCCTTGCGAGATGCGCGCCTCGCTGTTGTCCAGCGTGAGGATGCGCGGGCTCGACAGGATGCGCAGCATGCCGCTCGCCTCGGCCGCCGACAGGCGCAGCGCGAGGTTGAAGTTGTTGTCGATCGACCCGAAGGTGAGCCCGAGCGCACCACCGGACCCGGCGCCGACGGCCGCCGGGAGGTTCACCGCGAAGTTCGGATTGGCCACCTGAGCCGTGAACGGGCTCAATCCAGCCGTCGGGGTGTCCGAGTCGCTCGCGCCACCCACGATCCCGATCGAGTTCGGGAAGCTGACCCCCGTCGGGTTCCCCGTGGCCGCCGAGAACGTCGCGTCCCCGCCCCACTGGATGCCCACGTCGCGCAAGTAGCGGCTCGTCGCCTCGACGATGCGCGCCTCGACGAGGACCTGGGGCGTCTGTGTGTCGAGCGAGCGGGCAAGCTCCTCGATTTGGTTCAGGTTGCCCGCGATGTCGCGCACGATGAGCACGTTCGTCCGCTCGTCCACCGCGATGGTGCCGCGCTCCGAGAGCAACGGCTGCGCGCGCTCCTGGATCGACGAGGCTTGCGCGTAGCTGATCGGGATGAGGCGCGTCTCGAGCGGGGCGAGCTTCACCTCTTGCATGCGCCGCGCGATCTGCATCTCGCGCTCCTTCTCGAGCTCGGCGAGCGGAGCGACGCGGATCATGTTGGCTTGCCGCACCAGGCCGAGGCCCTTCGCCTGGAGCACGACGTCGAGCGCCTGATCCCACGGCACGTTGCGCATGCGGATCGTGACGGAGCCGCTCACGCTGTCGGACGTGACGATGTTCACCTGCCCGACGTCCGCGAGCAGCCGAAGGACGTTGTGGATGTCCGCGTCCTTCAGGTCGAGGTCGATGCGGCGCCCCGTGTATTGACGCTGCTGGGCGAAGAAGCCGGAGTTGAACCCCGCGGCCCGATCCGGGGCGACCTCGGTCTCGATCGGGCCGTGGGCGATGCCCGTTTGGATGTCCATCACCCCCTGGAGCGGGGCCTCGACGTGCACGGTCCGGCTGCGCCGAGCGGCCTTCCCGTCGGGAGCCACGCCGGTCGCGCTGGACGGGAGCTTGCCCTGCTCGGCGAACGACCAGACCAGGTCCCGGCCTCGTCGTTCGACGTCGGCGACGACTCCGGGGGCGAGATCGGCTTCGAGCACCACGCGCCCGTCGCTCCGGTACGTGGCCACGGAGCGGACGCGCGCCTGGAACGCGCTCACGTCGAGCAACCGCTCGAGCGACTCGGGCAACTCCGCGCCCAAGAGCTCGAGCCGCGCCTTACCCGGCGCGCCGGGAGCCGCCCGAAACTCGACGATTTCGGAGAGCTCGATGAGCACGCGATCGTCGTGCTCGGCGGGCTCGAAGCGCACGTCTTCGACGCGCGGAACGGCGGAGCGATCACTCGACGGCCCGGGAACGGGCGCCGTGCTCCCCTTCGCCGCCGCGCTCCCCTTGGGGGCTAGCCTCACGACGAGCGCGTTCCCTTCGACCGCGACCCGGTGCTCGGCGAGCGCCTCCAACGTGATCAGCACGCGCGCCGTGCTCTTCCCGTTCTGCCGGAACGTCTGCGCCAAGACGCCGCCGAGCACGCCAACGCGGTCCGTGAACGCGGAGGGCACGCGATCGAGCTCCGCGTTGGGCACGTCCACGATGAGGCGCAGCCCGCCGCGCTCGACACGCACCGTATACGTGGGCGGCCGCGTGAACTCCACGCGCACCGTCGCGCCGCCCTCGCCTTCTGCGTCCACGGCAAGGTGCGTGGCGCTGCGGACGTCGTTCGCTCGAGCCCAGAGCTCCGGAGTTGTCGAAAACGCAGCGAACGCCGCCGCCAACGAGAGCACGGCCCCGAAGCGGAAGGAGGAAACGCTCATCGTGAAGCTCGATGGCCTTCTACGGCTGACAAATCGCAGCGAGCCTAACCGTTTGCGGGACGGTTCTGCAAAAAAAAGCGCCCGCCGTTGCCTCGGCGGCGCGCTCACGAGGAACGCCGTTCGGCACACACCGAGCGACCTCGTCCCCGAGACTCACACCCACCTTCGAACAGCGCCTCGGCCTAACCCACAGCGCGCCGCACGAGCCCGGGGACGAGCCCGGCGCCGAAACCGACGACGAGTCCGACGACTCCGGAGTAGCCGAGACACGCGCAGCCCATCGCTCCGGTCAGCAAGCAGAGCGCCGACGCGGGGATGAAGAACCAGAGCCCCAAGCCACGGCGCGCGGCGACTCGAGCCACGGCGAGCCCGGCGACGACGCCACCGAGCGCACAGGCAGGAACGCAGAGCGTGCCGCACCCGTTCACGCCGCACGTGTGCACTCGGCCCGCGCACAACGAGAGCACGAGGGGCACGAGCCCCGCGGCGATGCCGGGGAACACGGCCTTGCGCGGTTCGCGTCCGTACCAGAGCAGGGCGCCACCGGCGAGGATCGTCGCCGCTCCGAACGCGAGGGTCGACGCCGGCCGATTCGCGACCGACGCCGCGGCCAGGACGACCAGCAGCACGGGGACGACGCCGAGGATCGAAAGGCGCAGCCGTCCGAGCTCGTACGCAAAGCGGGCCCGCTTGCGAAGACCGACGACGTCAATCGAGGCCATAGAGCCTCCTGAACGCGCCGCGAAGCCGGGCGAGCGCCCGCTCCCGCCGTTTTCTGAGCGTCGCTCCGGATACCGGGGCGGCCTCCTCCCAGTAGGTCGCGACCAGCGTCTCGCGATCGGTCTCGGACAACTCCCCGAGCGCCGCGAGGGCGGCCTCGACCAGGTCGCGCCGCACGTGGCCCTCTTCCGGATCGAACGTCACCGGCGGCTCGAACCCCGCCTCCTCGGAGACCTCCCGCCGCCGCATGCGTCGCCGCGCGTGCGTGCGACACTCCCAGGCGGCGATCGCCAGCGCCCAGGGCATGGCCGGGCGCTCCGGATCGTACTGGGAAGCGCGCTCGAAAATCTTCTGCATGGCGTCCTGCAGGGCGTCGGCGGCGTCCGCCTCATTCTTCAACAGGCCGAGACACAATCGCTGGACCGAAGGGAAGAGCAGGTCGAAGACGCGCCCGAACACGGCGCGATCCCCCGCGGCGAGGCGCGCCATCAGCACATCGAGCTCGTGTCGAGACGCGGTCATGGGTTCGGCGGACGCATTCTGTTACGGCCTTCCCAACGGGGCCGCACGCGCCTGCCGCAAGGAACGGGGACTCGTCGTGCACTCGTCGACGTTAGGCGGCTCTGCGGCCAGGCGTGACCCCTGCCATCGAACTTCGAGCTCATCCCGCCCTCGCCCTGGCCGACCGGCTCCCGAATTGGGCCGACGAAGACCTGGCGCGACGCGGCACGGCGCAGAAAGGACCGCTCGCCAGGCGGTTTCACCGCCGCGGCACGACCGAGCGGCGCGCTACGGTGCCGCCCCCGGGTCTTTCGGCAGCTCGAGGAGCGCGGCCTCGGTTCGCAAGGGGATCACCCGCGAGACGAGGGGGATCCCCGGAGTGGTCGGATCCTCGCGGACGAGCACCACGTCCTCCTTGCGGATGTTCTGTACGCGCCAGTTCACCTGGTAGGCCGTGGCACCCGGTCCCGCCCCCCGGACGAGATCGGGACGGCCCACGAACTGGCCGCGCTGGACGACGTGCCCCTTGCCCGTCGGATCGACGAGCATCGCGCGCGGCGGTGAGACGCGGGTCACGATCCCGATGAGCTTGAGCTCGTCGATCGAATACTCGGAGAGCACCACTTTGCGCTGCGGCGGCTGACGCGCGCGCTCCTCCGCCGCGAAGAGACGCGCATACGAACGGAACGGATCGCGGCTCTGGTCACTCTCCACGAGCTCGCTCTCGTCGACCTCGGCGCGCACGACGGGCGGCGGCTCTTCCTTGACGCCTGGTTTCTTCGACGACGCGGGCGCCCGCTCCTTGGACGACGTGCTCGCGACGACGGGGACGTCGTCACACGCGGACACGCCCAGAAGGAGCGAAGCGAGGATCACGACGCGCGCGCTCATTTTTTGCCCTTCTTCGCCGCCCCACGTTTGTCCGTCGTCTTCGCCGGTGCGTCCTCGATCGCGCGGAACGCGGTCGCGAGCCCCTCGACACGCACCAGGACGTCCTCCCCCACCGGTTTCGGTTGCGAGAGCGAGATGTTCTCCATGTTGATGATGCGATCGAGCTGGCCGATTCCGTAGAAGAACTTGGCGACCTGGTGGAAGCGCCCGGTGAGCTCGATCCGCATCGGGACGCGCGCGTAGAATTGCTCCGGGACTTCGGGGCTCGGCGCCCACGCCGTGAGCGTGACGCCCGATACGTTCGCGACGTTCTGCACGGCGCTCAGGAACGCCGGATACTCCGTGTCCGTGGGGAGTATCTTGTTGAGCTCGCGCTTTCGCTGCTTGCGCGCCGTGAGCTCGGAGAGGTCCTTTTCGTAGGCGAACTCCGCCTTGCGCGCGTCGGCGAGCGCCGTGCGGAGGCGGCCCTCCTCGGCCTTGGCCGCCTCGATGTCGCTCGCGACGCTGCCGTAGAAGACGATGAAGTAGACGACGCCGACCAGGGCCAGCAGGCCCACGGCGACGCCGGCTTTGGCGAATGGCGGGAGGCGGTGCAGCGAGACTTCGCGGGCCATCAGTACTTCACCCCCGCCTCGAGAGAAAACCGAACGAGCTCGAGCTTGGTTTCGGGATCGACGTCGCGCCGCGCCGGCAAGAGCCGCACGTCCGCGAAGTAGTCGGAGAGGCTCATGCGGCGAGCGAGCTCGCTGACGTCTTCGCCGTCACGCGCCAGCCCGGCGATGCGCACCCGGCGCTTTTCCTCCTGGAAGCTCAGGATCCAGAGCCGCCGCGGATCCCACCCGGGAGTGATCGCGGCGAGCGGGTTGTCCCGCTGGATCTGCATCAGCCGATCCGGGTCGACGCTCGGACCGCGTCCCGGCGTGAGAATGCGAGAGAGCTCGAGCAGGACCGCCGTCGGCCCGGTCCGCGCGGCCTGGAGCTTCTGGATCGCCTCCTCGCGAGCGCGGAGCTCGGCGAGCTGTTCCTTCACGGCGGCGTGCTGCGCGACGGACTTCTTGACCTGCTCGATCTGCGCGCTGATCTCGCGGTTCTTCCGCTTCTGCGCGTCGAGCTCCTCGACCTTCATCCCGTGGAACACGAAGAAGAGGACGATCTCGAAGAGCACTCCGACGAGGACGGCCGCGAGCCAGGCCTGGCTGCCCTCCTTGCGCTGGGAGCGCCTCTTCTGGGAGAGCAGGTTGATGCGAATCATGCCGCCCGCGCCTCCCGCTCCTTGCGCATGCTGAGCCCGAGCGCCACCGACAGCTCCGCGGCGTGCTGATGGAACGCGTCGTGGTTCACGTCGCGCCCCTCGACGAGAAACCGTTCCGTGGGCAAGAACGGTTCGACCGGCACCCGCGCCCGGCGTTCGATCGCGGCGATGAGCGCGGGCAGGTTGGAGCTACCGCCCGTCACGTAGACGCGAGCAATGTCCCCCTGCCCGCTCGTCGCGAGGTAAAAATCGAGGCTTCGCTGGATTTCCGCGGCGATCGCGTTCGTGACGCTGTCGATGATCGCGTACACGTTCGGCGGCACGAGCGGCGCCCGCCCTTCTCGGGCAGCGGCGGCGTTGCACTTGTAGCTCTCGGCCTGTTCGAACGGCACACCGAGCTGCTTCTGGATCTCCTCGGTGATCGCGTTGCCTCCGTTGGCGATTTCCCGCGTGAAGGCGCTCACGCCGTTCGCGACGATGTTCAAGGACGACAGGCTCGCGCCGACGTTGATGATCGCGATGGTTTGGTCTTCCGGGAGGCCCCGTGAGTGCTCGAACACGTTCTGGACCGTGAACGCGTCGATGTCGCACACGACCGGCTTCAACCGAGCGCTCCGAGCGAGCTCGGCGTATCCTTCGATCTGGTCCCGCTTCGCCGCCACGAGCAGCAGATCCATCTGGCTCGCCTCGGGTCGGCGCCGAAGGACCTGGTAATCCACGTGTACGTCCCGGATGTCGAAGGGGATGTGCTGCTCGGCTTCCCACTGGATTTGCTCGTCGAGCTCCTGGGGCGTCATGATCGGGACGACGATCTTCCGGATGATGACCGTCTGCCCGGAGACGCTGAGGGCACACTCCCGCTGGCGGATCCGCGCTTCGGAGAAGGCGCGCTGGAGCGCCGCGATGACGGCGCCCGAGTCCATCACCTGGCCGTCCGCGATGACCTGGGGCGCGAGCGGCACGTAGCCAAAGCGCACGAGGCTCAAGCCGCGCCGGGTCTCCTTGACCTGGCAGACCTTGACGGCGGACGACCCAATATCGACGCCGACCAGGTTTTTTCCTTCTCCCATGTCAGGCTCGTTGGCGCGGAATGCTGCTCACTGGTGCACGATTTTCGCACTGCCCAACCGGGCTACACAACAAACGGGCACTCTGGCCGGGGACTTCAGACCCCCGGGCGGCGCGAGCCGTCGAGGGGGCCACCCGGTGAGGGGTTCCGGGGCTCATCCTGAGCCATGCGTCCCGGCGTGAGTCATCCGGGACCCTCTGCTGAAATCAGCGAAATTTATGGAGTTTTCCCCGTTTCACCTCGAGCCTCGGAGTGGAGGGTCCGAAGCGACCCACCCTCCGGTGACGGCCTGACGGGGCGGATCCCCTGGAGTAAGCCCCTCGAAGGCGCGCGCAAGGGGGGTCATCTGCGACCCGGGGGAGAACCACCGCAAACGCGCCCAGTCGCGCAAGCCACGGAAATCAAAAAACAAAATACCGTGGCATACCGGCTGCAGTTCGAGGCGGACGGAGAGACATCCTGATGCCTGCCTTGACGACCCTAGCTACGCAGATGGACGCGGAATGCGAGCCCGGCACGCCCGTTCCCCGGCCGAGCACCCCCCCGCGCCTCAGCCTCGTTCCGAGACCGTCGGTCGTGCCGGCACGGCATCGGCCCAAGAGCGGCGGTGTTCGTGCCGCTCGACGACCTAGCCTCGTCCCCGCGGCGCCAGCGCCGCAACGCGCCCCCGAACGGAGGCAGCGGCTCGACCCCATGCTCGCGCAGGAGCTGCTCGAGCGATACACGCCTCTCGTGCGCAAGATCGCGGGCGGCTTCCAGCGCAAGCTCCCGCGCAACGTGCTCCGTGAGGATCTCCTCGCGGCCGGCATGGGCGGTCTGTGGGACGCGATTCGGCGCCACGGCCAGACGGCAGGCGACTCGTTCGAGTGGTACGTGCGCGTGCGCGTGCGCGGCGCGATCCTCGACGAGCTGCGCGCACAGGATTGGCTGCCGCGGCGGGCGCGAGCCGCCGCCGCGAGCGCGACCGCGGAGACCGGCGAGTACGTGCCGCCCCCCGCGGTGGTGCGCCTCGATGACGTGAGCGAGTGGGAGCAATCTCGCTGTTTGAGCCAGCTCTGCTCGAGCGAGAGCGCCGTCGCCGCGAAGTTCACGCAGGAGACGCTGGTGCGCGCCGTGGAGCAGCTCCCCGAGCGGGAACGCCACATCGTCGCTTCGCACTACTTCCGCGGGGTGAAGTTCAAGGATCTCGGTGCGGAGCTCGGCGTGAGCGAGCCGCGGATTTCGCAGCTCCACTCCCGCGCCATGCAGCGCCTCAAGGCCCTCATCGCGGCCGCGCAGTAGCCGGCCGCCGACAGAATCGGCCAAATGAGCGACGGCCCGGAATCAGCATCCGGGCCGTTCGTCATTTCGAGGAGGCTATCGGCCGGGGACGCGGGCCGAGGCGCCGCGCGTCACGGAAAAATCTCGCGATCCTGATACGAGCGCGCGAGCCGCTCCAGCGCGACGCCGTAGCAAGCGAGGCGGAAGTCGCACTGATGCGCTCGCGCGAAGTGCTCCATCCGCTCGTACGCGTCGTGCATCGCGCGCTCGAGGCGCTCGTCGACTTCCTCGAGCGTCCACTGTTCGCTCCGTCGATTCTGCACCCACTCGTAGTAACTCACCGTGACACCGCCCGCGTTCGCGAGGACGTCCGGCAGGATCTCGATGCCGCGCCGCTGCAGCACGGCTTCCCCGTCCGGTGAGCAAGGACCGTTGGCGCCCTCGGCGACGAGCCGCACCTGGAGCGCCTCGGCCTCGGCAGGCCCGACCTGGTTTTCGAGCGCCGCCGGAACGAACAAGTCCGCCTGGAGCGAGAAGAAGTCTTCGCGCGAGATCTTGCTGCCGTTCGGGTAGCCCGCGATGCTGCCGTTCTGCTCCACGTACTGCTTCAACCGGTACGTGTTGAAGCCCTCCGGATTGGCGAGGTACCCCGTGTGATCGCCGACACCGACCAGGGACACGCCGAGGTGACTGAGCAGCACCGCGACGTTCGACCCCACGTTGCCATAGCCCTGGAGGATGAGCTTCTTGCCTTGAAGGTCGAACTTGTTGCGTTCGGCCCAGAACCGGATCGTGTGCACGATGCCTTGGCCCGTCGCCTTCTCGCGCCCGTAGGTGCCGCCCACGCTCACGGGTTTGCCGGTGACCACACCGAGCACGGCTTGCTTGCTGACCGTGCCCACGGTGTTCATGTACGTGTCGAGCGCCCACGCCATCGTTTGTGCGTTGGTGCCGACGTCCGGCGCCGGGATGTCGTAGTCAGGCCCGATGTTGGATCCGAGCGCGTGGAAGAAACGCCGCGTGATCCGGCTGAGCTCGGCACGCGAGACGCCGCGCGGATTGAACTTGATACCGCCCTTGGCCCCACCGAACGGCAGGTTCATGAGCGCACACTTCCAGGTCATCACGGCGGCGAGCGCCTTCACGTCGTCGAGCGAGACGTGCTCGTGGTACCGCATGCCGCCCTTGTACGGGCCGAGGATGTTGTTGTGCTGGATGCGGTACCCCTTGAAGAGTCGGTACTCCCCGGTGTCCATGCGAACCGGGAAGTGCACGATGATTTCGGCCTTCGGTTCGCTCAAGATCGTGCGGACGTAGTCTGGAGTGCCGGCCAGCTTGGCGGCTGCATCCAGGTATCTCTGGACGACGCGGAAGTAGTGGTAGCGCGTGGAAGGCTGCTCGGCGGTGCTCGGACGCCCGCGCTCGTCGGACACGGTGCGGTGCGAGCTCGGCGGCGCCGATGGCTGCTTGAGATCGTTCATCGGATGTTCCTGATCGGCCCCCCCCCGGATTTTATACGGCTGGAGGCCGTTCTCCGGTAAGAGGGCGACGCGCGGCGGCTGAGCGTGCGGGTGCGATGGCGGGGACGCTGCTCGCGGAGGTGCCGCGTTACCCGCCAAACGTGCGTCTTCGGGTGCCGCAGCGCAAGGCCCCGGTCCGAGCGCTCAGTTCGACTGCGTAAAGAGTGCGAACAGGTAGACGAGCGGCGCAACGACGAGCAGCGCGTCGACGCGGTCGAGCATTCCGCCGTGCCCCGGAACGAGCGAGCCCGAGTCCTTGACGCCAGTCGATCGCTTGAGCAGCGATTCGGCGAGATCGCCGGCCTGGCCCGACGCGCCCGCGACGAGAGCGAGCGGCACGCCGCGCGCGAGGTCGAGCCCCGGGAGGAACCAGAAACGCGCGACCACCGCGCCGAGCACCGCGCCGAGCAGCGCGCCCACGAAGCCTGCTCGCGTCTTCTTGGGGCTCACCGCCGGGTAGAGCTTCGTCCTCCCCAGGAAGCGCCCGAAGAAGTAGCCACCCGTGTCGGCGAGCCACGCGAACGTCAGGGCGAGCACGACCCAGCCGGGTCCGTCGGTGAAGTCGCGGCGCAGCAGCGCGAGCGTGGCCAGCGAGACGCCCACGTAGAGCGGTGCCGTAGCAGAGGCCGTCATGCGGAGCGCCGCGGTCCCGATTTCCCCGAGCCGCGCCAAGGGCAGCAGCATGCCCACGATCGGCACGAGCAGGAGGACGGCCCAGAGCACGCGGGGGTCACGCGGGAACGCGTAGGTCGCTGCAGCCGACGCGAGCGTCATCGCGATACCGACGCCCTGCCCGAACGTGTCGCCGCGATGGGTCAAGCGCAGGAGCTCCCGGACGGCGAGCGCTGCCGCGAGGAGCACGAGCAAAAAGAACCCCCAGGCCGGCCCCCGAAACATCAAGAACAGGAGCGGCGGCACCACGACGGCAGCACTCAGGAGGCGCAGGGTCAGGTTGCTCGCAGCCACGCGAGCACACCCCGTATCAGCCGAAACGTATAAGAACAAGGGACTTGCTTGCGGCCCACCGGGTCCGTGGCTAGGACGAAGCGCCCGAGCGATGTCGCGATTCGCGCAGTTTTTCCGGCCGCGGGCCCTCCTCGTCGGCCTCGCGGTCGCGAGCGGGGCGGTGGTGTGTGCGGCGGTTCCGGGGCCTCCGGAGCGCTCGCTGCCCGGCCTCGCGCGGATGCTCGGGGACGCTGCCAACGGGGTGGTCGAGCCCGAGGACATCGCCTGGGAACCGAGCAGCGGGTTTTTGAGCGACCTCGTCGTCGGGCGTCGGGTGCTGTTCCTCGCCGCGCCGGAGCCCGGCTCACCGCGCGACGTGTACCGGGCGCGCGTGCGGCTGACGAGCGAGGGGACCCCCGTCCAGGTGACGCAGGTGCGCAATCTCACCGACACACCCCGCGGGGACGACGTGGCGCTCGAGGTGGCGGGCGATCGGGCCGTGTTCGCGACCCTCGCGTTCGACCGCATCCAGGGGATCAGCATCCTCGATACGCGCGGCGTCCCCGAGAGCGATCGCCCCGACGGGCTGCTCGACCGATTCCTGCTCCGCGTGAGCTCGTACCAGGAGACTGGGAGCTTCGCGGGCATTGGACGCACCGACATCGTGCTCGATGCGCCGGCCCGCCTCGCCCGCTTCTCGCTGCGCAACGGCCGGCTCTCCGTAGACTTCGGCGAGCGCGGCCGGTCGCTGTCCTACGACGTGGAGGAACGGGCGCTCCACGGCGAGGGTGGCGCCGAAGCCTATGCGGCCCGCGCGCTCCCGCGGGTTCACCGGGGCAAACCGCTCGTGTTCTGGCTCGTCGACAGCACGCGAGCGATCCTCGGCCCGACCCCAATCGCGTGGCTCGAGCGGGTCGCCTTCGGCGCGCGCGACAGCGTCCGGCGCATCAGCTACTCCCTGTTCGGAACCCACGGCACCGACGATGCCCTGCGCGAGGACGCGGAGCGCCCGCGCGCGCGCGTGCTCGATCCCGCGGCGGTCGGGATCACGCGCGCCACCTGGCCGCCTCCCCCCATCCCTTCGCTCTGGAAGACGTCGAGACCGGGTGAAGGGATCTGGGAGCCCGTCACGTACGAGTTTCTGAAGCCCCTGCCCGACGCGCTGCCCGAGGGAGGACCGCCAGCACCGTACTTTTACCGCACCTTCATTCGCCCGGATCCCGAACGCCCCTATTCCGAGGTGCTCCTCATCGCCATGGACATGCGCCAGC
>Ga0079224_100005930_pt1 | contig 16111 bp, 11 predicted proteins | sample Stecom2015_FD_80414 | JGI IMG/M metagenome (GOLD analysis project Ga0079224, IMG submission 80414) | Agricultural soil microbial communities from Utah to study Nitrogen management - Steer compost 2015 | ecosystem: Environmental > Terrestrial > Soil > Agricultural land | place: USA: Utah...
ACTCATTACAGCCGTCAAAAGGAAATGACAAGGGTTAATTAAAAGTTAAATGAAATTATATATATCAGATAATCAGATCTTTCATGTGTTTATATCATTTTTGAATTTATGTGATCGGTTCGGTCCGGCTTTGTTACCTTAGCTGTATGGAGAAGATGTACGTGCTGCAGGGTTATCCGCTTACAGTCTATTTTGATGAGGGGCTGGTACGGATTGTAAACGACACGTCATTTAAGCGCTTTGCAGTACAGGAGCCTTTGGCTTCGGCCCGGCTGCTCGTTTCCGGAATCCAGTCTGATTATCTATCGATGTTCGGTGAGCGGCTCCGGATAGCCGACGATTCCCTCGCCGTGGAAATTATGGGGCATCTGTATGCTGAATACTACCTGTTAAGATATAACCGCTTATTGAGTTTTATATTACCAAAGAGTTTATATAAACGGCTCCGTCGATCGTGTGAAGTGATCGACTGCGGCGAACGGGAGAAAGATGGCAACCGATGGATTTGGGACCGGCTGGTTCCGATACGGGGCTGGCTGGGCCGGAGATTGGCGCTATGCCACTTCCCGCATGTCGACGGCGACCACCCGTGATACGCCCTGTTCCACCATGGTAACGCCATAGATGATATCCGTGCTGGCAATGGTCCGCTTGTTGTGTGATACGATGATAAATTGGGACTGATTGGAGAATTTACGGATGATGTTGTTGAACTTGTCAATGTTGGTATCATCCAGCGGAGCGTCCACTTCATCAAAAATACAGAACGGAGCCGGCTTCAACAGGTATAGGGAGAAAAGAAGCGCGGTGGAGGTGAGTGTTTTTTCCCCACCGGAAAGCTGATTGATGGAGAGTGGCCGTTTTCCCTTCGGGCGCGCCATGATGTCTATGTCTGACTCGAGCGGGTTTTCCGGATCGCTGAGCAGGAGGTCGCACGTGTCTTCTTCATTGAAGAGCGACCGGAAGACGTTGATGAAGTTCTCGCGGACTTTGGTGAAAGCTTCCATGAATTTCTCCCGGGCGGTGTCGTCGATTTCCTGGATGGTTTCCAGCAGCGAGTTTTTTGCGTCCAGCAGGTCCTGCTTCTCCTTAATGATAAATGTATAGCGTTCGTTCATCTCCTGGTAGGCCTCCATGGCCATCGGGTTGATGGTTCCGAAGTCTTCCAGCTGTTTCCGCAGTTTGTCGGTCTTTATCCGCAGGGTTTCTTCGTCTTCTCCGGACGGCGGTACGGCCTGAGCCTCTTCGGATGGCTCCATCAATTCGGTGATGTCAACGGAGAACTCGACAGACAGCCGCTCTTTCAACGCATTGAGATCGAGTTTGAGGTTGGTTTTCTTGTCCCGCAACTCATCGAACAGAAGGTCTACCTGCTCTTTTTGGCGCCGTAATCGTGTGATCTGCTCTTCGGTTTCATTGATTTTACCGCGCGAAGCATAATAATCTTCCTCCACTTCGCGGAGGCCCTTTTCGAACGCCTCTTTTTGGGCATACATCGCAATCAGGTCTTCATCCGAATCGTCTACATACTGCAGAGTTTCTTTGATGGCTGCCTGTACCTGTTCATATTCTGCGCTGTTTTTCTGGATGCGGGTTTCATAGGTTTCGCGCAGGCTTTCCCGGTATTCGAGATCTTTGTCGATACCGGACACTTTGTTCTGCTGCTGGTGAAAGCGTATGTTTTCCTGATTGTAAGCGGTAGATTTTTCCGTAAGGACCTCGGAAAGCTCCTGAAACGCGATCTGCATTTCCTGTAAGGCCGCACGCTGTCCGGACAGCTCCGCGCGCAATGCCTCGAGACGGGGTTCGGCGTTTTTCAGCTCTCCGGCGATGTGCGCCATTTTCTGCTCAATATCCTGTTTGCGGTTTTGGCTGTTGGTGATGAAGGCCTGATATTGTTCCTGTTTGGTTTTTACCGACACGAGTTCATTGGTGAGCCGGTTGAGTTGTTGGCCCAACTCGTCCATACGGGCTTTCTGCGAACTAGCCTTCAGGGTGGTCAGCTGCGCTGTATCTGCGTCAAGCTTTTGCTGTTTGCCCGCGATCTGGCTGCTCAATGTCTTGATTTCTTTGGCCAGGTTTTCCAGGTTCTTGGCGCGACCGATGCGCTTGCCTTCGAAGAGGCCTACCGAACCGCCGGCCATGCCCACCCGGTTTCGGCTGAATTTACCGGTTTTGTGCAGCACGACGATGTCGTCCGACGGCAACGGGTCTTCCACCGCCCTTTCGTCGTCTGTTTCCAGCACAAACACATTGTGCAGGAGTCGATGGCAGAGGGGAAGGTATTGATCCTCCACGCTGATGATCTCCAGAGCGGGGATGAGCCGGTTGCCCGTGCCGTTTACCGGAGGCTGCGCCGGCGCAGGTAATCCCTCCAGCGCGTCAAGGATAAAAAAGTTCGCCCGCCCGCGCGATCCGTCGCTGAGCAGCCGGATGGCGTGTACCGCTTCTTCCTGACGTTGCACCACGTAGTGGTTCATGTAAGGCTCCAGGTAATTTTCGACGGCAATGCGGTATGCTTCCTGGCAGAACAGGATGTCCGAAAACAGGGGGTACTGTTTTTTCCATCCCGCATTTTTACGGAGAAAGCGGATGGATTCCGGAAACCCTTCGAGGTTGTCCACCAGCGACTTCGTCAGGTTATATTCGTTCTGCCGGGCATCCAGTTGCCGGCTGTCGCGGGCAAGTTCGTCCTTCACAGACTGGATGGCCGCTTCCGTGTCGGCAATCTGCTGTTGGAGTTCGTTTTCCGACTGTACTGCGGCGTCATACTCCTGTTGCAGGGTTTCGATCTGTCCTTCCAGTTGGTCGACCAATGCATTGAACCGGTCGAGCTCTGACGCCTTGGATTCGGCATCGGTTATGTTCCGCACGCTTTCCTGCTCCAGCGCGTCATGCTGGATGCGCAATACGGCTATTTCTTTTTCAAGCTTGTAGATTTCGTTTTGTATCTCGCCGTGGCGGCGCGAGGCGGCGTCCAGTTTACCTTTGGCTGTTTGCTGCTGGCCGCGGAGTTCATCCACTTCGGCCTTCTGCCGTTGCAGCGACGACGTGATTCCATCCAGCCTGGTCTGCTCCACGAGTTGCTCCTCATTGAGCCGCTTGATGTTGTACAGGGCGTGGTTCAGTTGCTGCTTATCCTGGTTGAGCTCATTGCTCAGACGGGCTTCTTTATCCTGTAAATTCCGCAGTTGCTCGTTCCGTACTTTCTTGTCGCTCTCGTATACACGGATTTTTGAAACATATTCGTTGGTGGCTTTTTGCTGGGTGGCGAGGTTTTTCTCTTTGGCGAGGCTTTCCTGTTTCAGCCGTTGAAGCTGGGCTTCCAGCGTGGCAATGTCTGTCTGTATCCGTGTTTGCTCCGTGCGTTGGGTAAGTTCCTGCTCCTCGATCCGGGCGAGCGATTCACGGAAGTGTCCGATGCGGTGCGACGCCAGGGCGATGCTCAGCGTTTTGTATTGCTCCTTGAGGCGGTAGTAACGTTCGGTCTTCCGGGCCTGGTTTTCCAGGGTTTTCAGGTTTTTCTCGATCTCAAAGAGCAGGTCATCCACCCGAGCCAGATCATTCTCGGTATCCTTCAGCTTGCCGAGGGTCTGCTTTTTACGGACCTTGTACTTGGAAATGCCGGAAGCCTCTTCGAACAGATTCCTCCGGGAGTTGTCCTTGTTGTTGATGATTTCGTCGATCATCTTGAGCTCGATGATCGAGTAGGAGTCGGCCCCGATACCGGTATCCAGGAAGAGGTCCGTGATATCTTTGAGGCGGCACTTGACATCGTTGAGCCGGTATTCACTCTCACCGTTCCGGTAAAGCTTGCGGGTGATGGTGACCTGGGAGAACTCCGTGGGTAAGATGTTTTTGGTGTTGTCAAAAGAGAGCGACACCTCCGCCAGATTGGCAGCTTTACGGTTTTTGGTGCCGTTGAAGATGATGTTTTCCATCTTTTCAGACCGCAGCATGCGCGTACTCTGCTCACCCAGTACCCAGCGGATGGCATCCACCACGTTGGATTTACCGCATCCATTGGGCCCGACAATGGCGGTAACCCCTTCGTTGAAATGGATGGTGATTTTATCGCCGAAACTTTTGAAACCCTTGATCTCGAGTTTGGTGAGCTGCATCGCTGTCTGTCTTCTCTTTCGTGATTCCCGTGGCGAATTTAAGAATTTGGATTGATTAAGCACATGGATCGGCTATCTTTGTCCGAATAATACGAACACGATGGGATACAAGAGCCTTACCGAATGCGTAAACGACCTGGAACGGCACGGACATCTGGTCCGTATACGGCAGGAGGTAGACCCTTACCTGGAGATGGCGGCCATACACATGCGCGTGTATGATGCAAAGGGACCGGCCCTGTTGTTCGAGAACATCAAGGGCAGCCCATTTCCGGCGGTATCCAACCTGTTCGGCACGCTGGAGCGTTCGCGGTTTATGTTCCGGGACACGCTCGATAAAATTAAAGTGCTGGTGAACGTTAAGTCCGATCCCATGCGGGCCCTGAAAAATCCGCTGCGTTACCTGCACGTTGCATCGGCGGCCTGGTCTGCGCTGCCGTTGAAAACAAGGCGCAATGCGCCCATTCTATACGGTACGACCCGCATCAGCGAACTGCCGCAGATTGTGAACTGGCCGCTGGATGGCGGCCCCTTTGTTACCATGCCGCAGGTGTATACGGAAGATGCCACCCAACCCGGTGTGATGCATGCCAACCTGGGAATGTATCGTATCCAGTTGGGAGGGAACGACTATGTGACCGACTGCGAGGTGGGGCTTCATTACCAGCTGCACCGTGGTATCGGCGTGCATCAGACCAAGGCAAACGCGTTGGGGCTGCCCCTCAAGGTGAGCATCTTTGTGGGAGGACCGCCTGCCCATGCGCTGTCTGCCGTCATGCCACTGCCGGAGGGGCTTTCCGAGCTCACCTTTGCCGGCGCGCTGGGAAACCGGCGGTTCCGGTATTTTTATGACGACGAAGGTTATTGTATTTCCGCAGATGCGGACTTTGTTATTACCGGCATGGTGTATCCACAGGAAAATAAGCCGGAGGGGCCTTTCGGTGATCACCTGGGATACTATAGCCTTACCCATCCTTTTCCGTTGATGCGTGTACACCGGGTGTACCATCGCCGGAATCCCATCTGGTCATTTACCGTGGTGGGGCGCCCGCCGCAGGAGGATACAAGCTTCGGGGCGTTGATACATGAGATTACCGGCGCGGCGATCCCCTTGGAAATTAACGGACTCCATGCGGTACATGCCGTGGATGCCGCAGGGGTACATCCGCTGCTGTTTGCGATCGGCAGTGAACGTTATACGCCTTATCTGAAGACCGACCGCCCGCAGGAACTGCTGACCATTGCCAACCAGATATTGGGTAAAAATCAGCTCAGCCTGGCGAAATACCTGTTTATAGCGGCACATGGGGACGATCCGCAACTGGACATTCATAACATTCCCCGATTCCTGACCCATGTGCTCGAGCGGATGGATTTTGGGCGTGACCTTCATTTTCATACCCAGACAACGATCGACACGCTGGATTATTCCGGCGACGGACTGAATGCCGGATCGAAGGTAGTGTTTGCCGCTGCCGGCGGGGTGAAGCGTACGCTCTGGAACGACCTTCCGGGCGGGTTTGAATTGCCCCGGTCTATGGGGCCGTGCAAGCTGGCGCTGCCGGGAATTCTGGCGGTGGAGGCGCCGGCTTATTCCGATCCGGCCATGGAGGCGGACCGTATCGACGCGTGGTGCAGGGAGTTGGAGAGCCGCGACCTGTCAGGCATCGCGCTCATGGTGCTTTGCGACGACGCCTCTTTTACGGCGGCTGATGTGAACAACCTGGTGTGGGTTGCCTTTACGCGAAGCAACCCGTCGCATGATATCCATGGTGTTGGAAGTTTCATTCAGCACAAACACTGGGGGTGCCGCGGTCCCCTGATTATTGATGCCCGCCGGAAACCCCATCATGCGCCCGAGCTGGTGAAAGATCCCCAGGTGGAGAAGCGGGTGGATGCCTTGGGTGCATCCGGCGGACCACTGCACGGAATCATCTGACGGTGGGTTCAACGGTTAAACCAATAGCTGATTTTCATCATGAACGTATCGGTGGAGGGAAGGCCCAGCAACCGATCCAGGTTGCCGTCCCATCGCGGGCGGTAGAGGTTGTCCTGAAACGACTGGTTGTGCTCCCATACCAGATAAACCGTTGAGCCCGGCAGGTATTCCCATCGGGCGACCAGGTTGGAGCGGAATTCGTTAAAGCTAAAATCCGGATTCGCGAAAGAGAGCTGGCCGCCTTCATGCATGACCGTATATTGACCATCCTGGAGATTGATGTTTTCGTCCGCCAATGAAACAAACCGATCTGTGTACGTACGGGATCGTGTGTTGGCCGCCAGCTTGAAACGGTCGTATGCCGCCACCGAGGTGAAAGGAGCACCATAGTATTGGATGGAAATATCGGGTGTGACGTTGTACTGCAGGTTCAGCGTGACGCCGTACGTTTTCTGCTTCATCCGTCCCATGATGTATGCTGTTTTTTCTTCCTCGTCCGACGACGATGCGGTACTGGCCACATATTGCAGGTTGTCGGTATTCCAGGCATAGTCAAATTGTCCGGTCAGGCGCAGGTGATTCCCGATGCGGAAGATAAGGCTGGGATGTACCTGGTTGTATGAAGTTTCTTCGGTGGGGTAGTGCCGTGCATCATATATCAGCTTATAGACCACGCGGCGGGCACGGTCGGTATTTATACTGAGGTTGGTTTCAAAATTTGCATTGTACCGCATGTCAGGACCGCCCCGCAACCTGCGGCTGTCCACGGTGTTCCAGCTGAACGTTTCCTTGAAGTCCATTTCGATGCGATGGCGGATACTCAGGCTGCGCCATTGAATGGCCACGTCATTGTTTACAGGGTCTCCGCCGTAGTTCCATCGGTTTTTCTGTGTCAGGTTGATGCCGGCCGCGCGGAACGGTCCCCAGGGATCAGTCTTTCGGAAGGCTATCTCCGACTCATTCAGCATGTAGTCCGTTTGTTGCATGTAGCCCACGTCATTGAGGTCAAACCCGGGTGACGACCAGCTGAACGTCTGGGAGAAGTTCCATTGTGCGTTTCCTTTTCGACCGACTTTGAGGTAGCCGCCTGTTCCGTGCATGGAGGCACTGCCGGGACGGAGGCTCAGGTAGGAGGCCCCTGATTCGCGGTGAAAATAATGCACCGCATTTTTTTTGGTGTTTAAAAGTGCTTCCGGCGTTCCGTGGAGGGAACTGACCATCCCCTTGGCGTCGATATAATAAAGCCGGTTGGCAAAATAGTGGGTCACATCCACGCCTGCCGTGAAGGCATCCCGTATCAGGCGGTGCTGCAGGTGTTCTTTCGATAGATGGCGGTTTACGGAGGTGAACATTCCGCCGACCAGCGTATTGCCGTCCCAGTTTTTTTGGACGCGCGCCACGGTGTAATTGGTTAACGGTTCCGTTACCTCGCTGCCGTACACGCCGTTGCGCCTGACGCGCGATAGCGTTTGTGCCGTAACGCTTTCCAGCAATCCCACGGTCAGTCCGTTGCGGTTGGTTCCGGTGAGCTTCATGGCGCCGAGAATCGGGATGAACGTAGGTGTGCTGGCAAAATGATCGATATTGTCGATGTTCTGAGGCTGGTAGGAGGGCATGGCACCGATCCGGCGGGAGTAGAACATCATCCCGTCATCATTATTCTCGAATTCCAATATATGTTTTCCTTCCAGGAAAAACGGCCTTTTTTCTTCATAAAACACTTCATATGCAGTGAGGTTCATCACGGACGGATCTAATTCCACCTGACCATAGTCGGGGTTTACCGTCAGATCAAGCGTAAAGTCCCGGACGGCAACTTTTGCATCGATGCCCGCATTGCCGCCCCAGCGGCGGCCTTTCTGGAAGGGGCTTTGTGGGATGTGGGGTTCGCGGATGTGTTTGCCCATGAGGTAAGGTACGAATTCCACGCCGCGCGGTTTCGGCAGGTCTCGCATGCCATGCATCTCACCGAAGGAGAACACATGGCCGTTATTTTTGATGGGAATCAGACTCCAGTTCTGGACTTCGTTGTTGCGGCGGATGATGCGCCGGACATGGAGCCCCCATATTCCTTCCGGGTTCTGTTGATTGTAACGCAGCTGGCTGAACGGGATGCGCAGTTCGGCTGTCCAGCTGGAGTCGGGGAGGTTTATATGCGTGCGGGCTTCCCAGACCGCGTTCCAGCTCAGGTTAACGGACAGCTTGTCCGTCACCGTCAGGTCGGTTTTATTTCCGCCGAGGTTGATGTTGAATTCCGGCGCCACACGATAATCGTGATACGTATCGAAGGCGATGCTGATGAGGTCGCCATTGCTGTTGTCGTCCCGGTTCCCGATAAACGCATTCATGGTTTCGGGGTGTTGGTCCTTGCAATAGACCCCTACATACAGGTTCTGATCGTCATAAAAAATCTTCATGCGGGTCCATGAGGCCGTGTATACACGCTCAAAGGGGATGACCTGGGAAAACTTTTCCGACCATTCACCTTCGTTCTGCCAGAAGGGTTCGTCCAGCGAGCCGTCTATGCGGGGCCGTTCGCCGCGTAGCCGGGTGATGTGATAGACCCGCTTGTAGGCATCTTGAAAGGAAACTACTTCCGCCCGTTCGTTCTGCGCCTGCAGGAAAAGACAGCAACAGACAAGAAAAACGGTTCCGCACAGGTTGATCAGGAGAGGAGTAATAGACTTGGAAAACTTTTGCACGGCCAAAAGTATTAATTTTAGTCGCATTGAGAGAGAAGTGGACATAAAAAAAGCCGTCCCCCGAGGATGGGGAACGGCTTTTTTTTATTATTGGCCGGTTATTGGCCGGCGATGACGGATTTGTCGAGCGCCTTTTGCGCCTTGTTGAAGTCCCGCTCTTCTTTTTTAAGGGCTACCCGGAGCTGGCGTTGGAGCTTTTCGATCTGTTTCGCTTCGTACGCATCACGCTGCGCGTGCAGTTTTTCGTACCGGGCGTTTATTTCGTCAATGGCCTTTTTGCTCTGTTCTACGCGGATACCTTTATCGATGTCCTGTTGATACAGCCCTACAAATACTTGATGTTCACGATCCAGTTCGGCATGATTGCCGCGGCTGTTTCGGATACGTGCTTCGGCGAGGCTGTACTGGTTGTGTAGGACTTCCATGTTATAGCGGTGGAAGGCTACCGCCTCTTTCAGGGCGACTACGCTTTTCCTTTCGTTTACGGGGTCAGTGGGCATGGATGCAAAACTGTTTCCGAGGGCTGCTACGCTGATGAGGGTACTTAATACGAACGTTTTCATGATGATAATTTTTTATGCGTTTACGAATTGAATTTTTTAATTGCTCTTTGTCATAAAGACGACAAACGCGCAAAAACGTTGCACGGCTATATGGTATTTTAGACGAAAGACTATAAAAAATCGACCAACGCGCAGGGCATTAGACGAATAGGAAGAAACAATAGACGAACAGGGCGGTACGTCTTAGTATCTGTCGGCAGCCACGACCGGATCCAACGCCAGAATCGATAATGCCCGTTTAAATTCGGGCTGCGGCTCTGCTTCGATGCTCACCTCCGCTCCGGTAATGGGATGGATAAAGCGGAGACGGATAGCATGTAAAAGCATCGATTTCATGCCAAACGTGTCTTTCCATAATTTATTCTGCTTGTTACAGCCATGGGGGCGGTCGCCGATAATAGGGTGGAGGATGTGAGCAAAATGCCGCCGCAATTGATGCATCCGGCCCGTCAGCGGTGTGGCCATCACCAGCGAGTATCGGGACGTGGAGTGTGTACCGGAGGGGAGCGGAATTTCGGCTGTTGCCAGGGTCTTATAAGAGGTGTGTGCTTCCTGGAGGACGCCCCGTTCGTTTTTCAGTGGATAATCTATTTCCCCCTGTTCCGGAGCGTATCCGCGTAAGAGAGCCAGGTACGTTTTCTCCGTCTCCCGGGCCGCAAACATCTGCTGCATCTTGCTGTCGCAGGCATTGTTGAGCGAGAACAGCAACACACCACCGGTTTTCCGGTCGATCCGGTGGGCAGGATAGACGGGTTTTCCCACCTGGTCCCGCAGCAATTGGAGCGCAAATTGTGTGGCATCGTTCGCCAGGGAGGACCGGTGTACCAGCAGTCCGTGAGGTTTGTTAATGGCAATCAGGTGGTCGTCTTCATAAACGATTTCAAGTTTCATGTGCGCTTACGTTATGAGCTACGAATATACGGCTATCCGAAAATCTGCAAAACCCCAAAATTCTATGTATTTTTGCCAGGTAAACTTTAGGTGCGAACGAATAGTATGCCAGTAAAGATACCCGATAATCTACCAGCGATAGCAGAACTCAAGAAAGAGAATATTTTTGTGATGAACGACTTACGGGCGAATACGCAGGATATCCGTCCGATGCGCGTCATCATTCTGAACCTGATGCCATTGAAAATATCCACGGAGACGGACTTTATCCGGTTACTTTCCAATAATCCCCTGCAGGTAGAAGTGGAGTTCCTCCGTTTGGATACGCATACGCCCAAGAATACCCCCATGGAACATTTGGAGATGTTCTATAAAGGGTTTATGGAAGTTGCCGATAATTATTATGACGGGATGATTATCACCGGGGCACCGGTGGAGAAGCTGGAGTTCGAAGAGGATACGTACTGGGACGAAATAAAGATGATTTTTGATTGGGCGCGGACGCACGTAACTTCTACCTTGTACATCTGCTGGGCTTCACAGGCGGCGTTGTATCATTTTTACGGCGTGGAAAAAGTTCCGTTGGACAGGAAATTATTCGGCGTATTTAAGCATACGGCCGTTGACAAACGGCATCCGCTGTTCCGGGGATTTGACGATGAGTTTTACATCCCGCACAGTCGCCATACCTCCCTGTCCGATGCGGACATCGCGAAAAGTGAGGAGGTGGTGGTGCTGTCCGAATCAGAAGAAGCGGGCACGGCCATCCTGACGTCAAGGGGAGGAAGGGAGTTTTATCTGACCGGGCATTCGGAATACGCACCGTGGACACTTCACGAAGAGTACGTCCGGGACCTGGCATCGGGAGCGCCGATAGACCTGCCCAGGTACTATTATACCGACGACGATCCGTTGAAACCACCCGTTGTGCGCTGGACCAGTCACGCCAACCTGCTGTTCAACAATTGGTTGAACTATTTTGTGTATCAGGAAACACCCTTTAACCTGTCCGAAATAGCGGATATGGGTGAAATCAAGCACAACGGTTAGGAACCTATCAATTCTTGCCGTGCGACTGCTGCCAGTAGTCGGCCCCTTTGATTCCATGCTCCGCGGGGTCGAATACCGGATCTTTGCCAGCTTTCTTCTGCCGCTTATAATCGCGTAGCATGCGGAGTGCCGGTTTCCGCAGGAGTAAAATGGCGATCAGGTTCAGCCATGCCATCAGGCCCACACCGATATCACCCAGGGTCCATGCAACCGCAGCCGTTTTTACCGTTCCATAATAGGTGGCAACCATGATGAGAATGCGGAGTGCCCATACCGCCCATTTGTGGCGTCCCTTTTTATCGAGGTAGCTCAGGTTGGTTTCGGCCATATAATAATACGCCAGAATCGTGGTAAATGCGAAAAATAGCAGTGCTATGGCTACCGCCGGTGCACCGATGGCGGGGAAATGCGAAGCAATGGCTTCCTGCGTAAAGGCGGGGCCAATTTCCGTTCCCGGAATGTTTTCAACCATATAACCGCCATCGGGGTGCTGAACGTTGTATTTGCCGGTAAATAAAATCATGAAGGCGGTTGCGGTACATACAAACAGGGTATCCACATATACGGAAAACGCCTGAACCAGCCCCTGCTTGGCGGGGTGGCTTACTTCAGCTGCTGCGGCGGCGTGCGGTGCCGTGCCCTGGCCGGCTTCATTGGAATAGATGCCCCGTTTGACACCCCACGCGATGGCCATACCGATGACGCCCCCAAAAGCGGGTTCCAGATTGAACGCCGACTTAAAAATCAGCGATATCACATCCGGAATCTCGGTAATATGAAAGGCAATGATGATCAGGGCAAGCAGGATGTAACCGCCGGCCATAAAAGGTACAACCACTTCGGCTACTTTTGCAATGCGCTTGACACCACCGACGATGATAAGTCCCAGAAGTACGACCAGCGCAATGCCCGTGTATTCAACGGGGATAGAAAACGCATTGTAACTGCTTTGTGCAATGCTGTTGCTCTGCACGCCGGGCAGAAAAAAGGCCGTACTTAAGATGGTTGCGACTGCGAATACGACGGCGTACCATTTCACGCCCAGTCCTTTTTCAATATAAAATGCCGGTCCACCGCGGTATTGTCCGTCTTTTACTTCTTTATAGAGCTGGCCGAGTGCGGCTTCCACATATGCCGAAGCGCTGCCCAGGAAGGCGATCAGCCACATCCAGAATATGGCGCCCGGACCACCCATGGCGATGGCGGTGGCCACGCCCGCTATATTTCCCGTACCGATGCGGCCGGACAGCGCCAGCGCGAATGCCTGAAAGGACGATACCCCGCTGGCGGAGCCTGTGGATCCGAACAGGAGTTTGATCATGTCTTTTAAATACCTGACCTGCAAAAATCCGGTAGCAAATGAAAAGTAGATACCGGCGGCCAAGCAGAAGACGACCAGCGCATTACTCCATATAACGTTATTTATCGAGTTAATGATTTCTTCCATAAGAGTGGTTCTGTGATAGGTTTATTATTCATAAAGGCTGCTAAGATAGGAATTACCTACCAATGAACACAGGGGTTTTGGCTTGCATGACAATTTCCTTCGCTAAACTTTTGTCCAGGAGTCTATCCAGGAAGTTGCGCTCGGCGAGCGTGATGGCAAGCAGGTTGATGTTAAAATTGCGCACCACTTCCTGTACGATGGTGATGTCTTCCTTTCCATGCACCAGTTCCCAATCCATGTTTTCGATTGGGGTGTTGGCCTGCAGCTCCATGGAATAGGCAGCGAGTTTTTTAAAATCTTTATCCTGCGGCAGCTGCTCTTTTTCATGGATATGGACCACGAGGTAATTTACGCTCTCACTGCCGAAGAGCGAATAAAGCGATGTGACGGTCTGGTGGTCCTGATGCCGATAATCCGTAAAAAACGCAATGTTGTCAAAGTCCAATAGCCGGGCACGCGTTGGTACGGCGAGGAGCGGAATGGGTAAAGACTGGGCTACGTCATACGTATTGGTACCGATAAATTGATATTTTAGTCCGGTTGCGCCACCCGTGCCCATTACGATGAGGTCAAAGGAGATCTTTTTCGTCAACTCCTGGATCAATGTTACCACGTTTCCTTTTTTGCAAACGGTTCGGATATCACCGTTGAAGTAAAAAGGAGCGACCGATTCCAAAAAGGCGGCCATGCTCTGTTCCGCTTCTTCCAGCGCCCGCAGCTCATCCCGCTCGTTGTCGCTTTCACTTTGGAAGCCCGACTGGAAGGAGGCGTAGGCGTGGAATAAATAAACGGTGGCATTGGATTGCCGGGCAAGGCGCAGCGCGCATTCTGCGGCCTTCAGCGCGTGTTCAGAAAAATCAGTGGGTACTAACAGGTTGTTCATCCGCTTTGACGTTGACGATCCGTCTATATTCGCCGGCTTTTTTTCGTTTAGCTACAAGGGTTAGCGCCAATGCTCCGGCGATGGCCGACATCAGGGATGCCGTCAGGATGGCAAACTTAGCTTCGGCCAGGAGGAGTTGACTGCTTGAAAAAGATAGTACCGCAATAAATATGGACATGGTGAAGCCGATTCCCGCCAGCATGCCGACGCCCCACAGATGGCTCCATTGCGCTTTGTGCGGCTTTGTACATATGCCCATCTTGATGGATAGCCAGGATATGGAAAAAATGCCGAGTGGTTTGCCGAGAAAGAGTCCCAGCACGATTCCCAAACCCAGTGGCGTTGCCAGGCCACCCACCATGCCGTCAACAAAGGTGATGTTGGTATTCGCCAGCGCAAAGATGGGCATGATAACGAGGTTTACGGGCTTGGAAAGCGCATGGGCAAGTGTTTCCAGCGGGGAATGTTTTCCTTTTCCGGGCTTTACAGGGATGGCAAAGGCGGTGAGTACCCCTGCAATGGTAGCATGGATGCCGGAATGGTGTATGAAATACCACATAATCAATCCGGGAACCAGATAAAAGACGAGGTTTTTAATGCCTATGCGGTTAAATATCAAAAGTGTAGCAAAGATCAACCCTGCATAGGCCAGGTAGTTAATATGTAATTCGCTTGCATAGAACAATGCAATGACGATGATGGCCATGAGGTCATCGACGATGGCCAGGGCCGCCAGGAACACCTTAAGTGACAGGGGCACCCGATCGCCGAGGAGCGTTACAATAGCTAGCGCGAAAGCGATATCGGTCGCCATGGGCGTTGCCCAGCCGACAGATGTTTCCCGGCCGAAGTTGAAAAGCGTAAATATCAATGCCGGCACCATCACGCCGCCGAGAGCGCCCAGAATAGGCAAGGCTGCCTGTTTCGGCGAGGCTAATTCACCATCGATCAGTTCACGCTTGATTTCCAGTCCCACCAGGAGAAAGAAAATAACCATGATCCCGTCATTGATCCAAAGGAGTACCGGATACTTAAGATGTACGGAGCCGATATCATATCCGATATTAAGATTCAGAAGCGATTCAAAAGCGGTACGCAGTGGGGAGTTTGCTAAAATGAGAGAAATGATAACGCATCCAATCAGTAAAATTCCCGGACCTGTGCTTGAATCCAGGAAGTTTTTAATGGTTTTTGCAAAATTGCGTCCGTTCATGATGCAATGATAGCAAAACGGATTGAAATTTTTATAATTTTATAAAAATCGAGCTATTTTCTCTATTTTCTGTTGTAATTATTAGGTGTTTGTTGTGAACAATGGATAATATTTGTGGTTTTGCATTAATTCCACATCGGATTTTGCGGAAAATTAACGATGTGGGCATATTTTGGTCCCAACGATACGACGGCTTCCTTCCAGAGGTTCTCACCGTCGTTGACAAAGGCGATATCTGAATTGTAGTGATTGCTGATTACCCAGGCATTGTCTTTGAGTTCGTTGTCCAGCTGCCCCGGGCTCCATCCCGAATATCCGATGAAGAACTTAATTTCATCCGGTGCAACGTCGCCGTTCTGAATAAGGATTTTCAGGCTTTCGAAGTTGCCGCCCCAGTACAGACCGTTGCCAAGTCCGACGCCGCTGTGCAGCCTGTCGAAGCATTTATGAATAAAATGGATGCTTTCCTGCGCAACGGGACCACCGAAAAATAAGGGGAAGTCAGCGTTGGGGACATCATCCATCACATCGCTTAACTGTAACACGGCGGGCTGGTTGAGTACGTAACCCACGGTGCCATCTTCAGGATGATGTTCGCAAAGCAACACCACGGCCCGTTGGAAGTTCGGATCCAACATAAAAGGTTCCGATATGAGCAGGCTTCCGATTTGGGGAATATTCTTATTGAACATGGCGTTTCTGATTAACTAACGTAAATGTAGCGAAAATTTTTGGATGGATTACTGCCATGGGGTGGATTGCTTTAGATCACGTAATTTGTTTTCGTCCGTGAGGTCAAGGCGCAGCGGGGTAACAGAGACGAAACCATTTTCCACCGCCCAGCGGTCGGTTCCTTGTTCCGCCGGTTCCATGGGAATAACCGTGAACCAGTAATGTTTCCGATCCATCGGATCTTTCCCCGGTACGATCTTTCCGTCGTAAAATCGCACCGACTGTCTGGTCCATTGGATAGCGGTGGGTTGTGGCGGGTAGTTCACGTTATACAAGCCGATTTCGTTGGGGTTCTGGAGCAGGAGTTCGAGTGTTTTTTCAATGAAGGGAGTAAGTGCGTCGAAATTCGGCTCCGTGTTTCCCGCAGGGGTACTGAGGGCGATGCCCTTTTTGCCCAGGAGTACCGCCTGCTTGGCGGCCGCCAGCGTTCCCGAATGCCACATGGCGTTCCCCAGATTGGGTCCCATGTTAATACCGGACAGGACAACCTGGATGTTGTTCCGCAGATGAGTCCCCAGCGCCACACAATCGGCGGGAGTGCCATTTACGCGATACGCCTCCATTCCGGGA
>Ga0079224_100005931_pt1 | contig 16110 bp, 18 predicted proteins | sample Stecom2015_FD_80414 | JGI IMG/M metagenome (GOLD analysis project Ga0079224, IMG submission 80414) | Agricultural soil microbial communities from Utah to study Nitrogen management - Steer compost 2015 | ecosystem: Environmental > Terrestrial > Soil > Agricultural land | place: USA: Utah...
CATTCCTGAACTTATTTTAAAGATCTTATCTTTGAGTGTCATTGCAATGAGGTCGATCTTTTTTGTTCCAAGACCGGGTATCTTCAGAGCCCTGTTTGTTCCCGTTATCAGACCCATAACCTCCTCGAAAGTAGAATTAGTTAGTACCGTATGGGCAAGCTTAGGTCCGATCCCGTTAACGGTAATGAGCATTTTGAAAAGCTCACGTTCCTTTTCATCGCCAAATCCATATAGTATAAGAGAGCTTTCCTTTACATCAAGGTGGGTTATAATGATAAATTCCGAATCGATGCCCGGCAATTCAGAGGATAGCCTTTTTGTGATGAAAACCTGGTACCCTACACCGTTTACATCCATCAGGATTTCGGTGTTTTTGATAGAAATTATTTTGCCTCTTAGTGATGATATCATTATCTTGGCAGGATTACTTTTTCGGGATTTTCCTCTACGAATTTCTTCCAATCATACTTTTTCTTTCCATTGCCTCTTGAATTAATGCCGCTTGACAGATTAAAATAATGGCAAATTGCGATAGCAAGAGCATCGGAAGAATCAATATTCTCAGGCTCACTGCTTAGGTTCAGGATATTCTTAATTATCGTTCTCACGTGCTCCTTGGAAGATGAACCATTTCCCGTTACTGATTTTTTTACTTCTCTCGGTGAATATTCCGAAATAACGAGGTTATGATTAACAGCCGCAATGATTGCCACGCCTCGTGCCTGCCCGAGCTTGAGCGTAGATTGCACGTTTTTCCCGTAAAAAGCAGTTTCTATGGCAAATTCATCCGGCTTATATTCCCGGATGCATTCGAGGCACAGGTCGTAAATCTTTTTTAATCTATTGGGGAGATTTTCCGCGGGTTTCTGAACTATGCAATCATAATGTATGAGCGTTATGTCCTTATTACCGGGTAAGCATTCTATTATGCCGATCCCTGTCATCAATGTACCGGGGTCTATGCCTATTATGCGCATATTATTATATTATGATCACTAACCTGCCTGTTCTTCTACTTCCAGATCTGCATTTGAAAATACATTCTGTACGTCATCATTATCCTCGATCGCTTCGACAAATTTTATTACGTCTTCAGCTTCCTTGCCGTCTTTTTCGATCATATCTTTTGCAAGGTATTGTAATGATGCTTCATCTATCTCAATGTTCTTAGCTTCAAGTGTCTTCCTTACTTCGTCGAATTTTTCGACGGCGGATATCACTTCATAATACTCATCGTCCTCACTTTTTAGGTCATCTGCACCGGCTTCGAGCACTATTTCCATCAGATCATCTTCTCCAATGACACTTTTTTTGATGGAAAAAACTCCCTTTCTTTCGAACATCCAGGCAACCGAGCCGCTTTCACCCATATTACCGCCATTCTTTGAAATAATATGCCTGAGATCCGCCACTGTTCTATTCTTATTGTCCGTGAGGCATTCTATGATTACAGCAACGCCGTGAGGTCCGTAAGCTTCATAATTCATTTCTTCATAGTTAACGCCTTCGAGCTCTCCCGTTCCTTTTTTGATGGCGCGGTTTATGTTGTCCATCGGCATGTTATTGGACTTTGCGGTAGTAATCGCAAGCCTCAGCCTTGGATTTGCATCCGGGTCTCCGCCACCTGCCTTTGCCGCAACGGTAATCTCTTTAAGGATCTTTGTGAAGATTTTGCCTCTTTTGGCGTCTATAGCGGCTTTTTTGCGCTTAATTGTTGACCATTTGGAATGTCCTGACACTATACTCTCCTGAAATAGTTTTATTACAAAAATCTAAGTTATAACAAAATAATAAAGGCAAAATTTTAATACACGAATTTCATGTCACGCACTCTAAGCTTTGTCTTATATGCCCCGTTCCAGTAGTTATGATCAACTGAGTAACACATATCACAGTAAACTCCCGGCTGGAGCTGCTCGTGGAACTTCTCAGACGAGAAAAACACTGCATCAAAATAAACTCCGGTCTCGTCCCTGACTTTAAATAAATGGGTATGGCTCTTGGCATACCTGACATCACCTATGATCTGGACTTTCCTTGTCATAAATATCGGTGTCATATTCTCGGGTCCGAATGGCTCGAAGAATGTTAGTATCTTTACGAATTGACTGGAGATATCCTCGAATGTGATCTCCGCATCAATTTCCATCTCTGGGGTTAGCTGGTCCTGTGAAAGCTCTTCTGATGCAATTTTATTCATCATGCTCTTAAATGTGTCGATCTTATCAATGTGAATTTCTAACCCGGCAGCATGATAGTGCCCTCCGAACTGTATTAATTCCCCTTCACATTTTTTAAGAGCTTCGTAAATATTAAATCCCGAAATGCTTCTGGCGCTTCCTTTTGCTACACCGTTTACAGTCGTTAATACAATTGAAGGTAGATGGAATTTTTCCACCATCCTTGCCGCCACTATTCCAATTACACCTGGATGCCAGTCATCATTATGCAGGATGAGCGTATAATTACCGTCTAATAAAATAAGCTCTTCGCATTGTCTTATTGCGTGCTCTGTTATGGTCTTATCAATCTCACGTCGGTTCAGATTTTCTTCATTCAGCTCTTCAGCCAATTTGCCTATAACTTCATCATCCAGGCTGGTTAGCATTTCCACGGCTCTTTTGGCATCACCAAGCCTTCCCACTGCATTTATGCGAGGAGCTAGCGTAAATACTATTTTTCCGGTATTTATCGTACCGGGCTCCAGTCCGCTTGCTTCCAGTATGGTTCGGATTGACGGTCGGGGATTCTCATTAATCATATCCAGTCCTTCACTTAACATTATCCTGTTTTCATCGGTAATGGGTACTATGTCCGAAGCCGTAGCAATGGCGACAAAGTCCAGCAGGGTAAACGCAAACTCCTCTTCGTTCATAAGTTTGCACACTGCTTGAGCCAATTTAAACGCTACACCGGTGCCGCAAAGATACTTATAGGGATATGTGTCATCTTTTCTAAGAGGGTCTAATACTGCAAAAGCATCCGGTATAAGATCAGGAGGACGGTGATGGTCACAAATTATGAAATCTATGCCCAGCGTTTTTGCATATTCAACCTTATCGTAAGCGGTGATTCCGCAATCAATGGCAACGATGAGTTTGATTCCCTGTTCGTGAGCAAGGTTAATTGCCTTTTCGGATATGCCGTAACCTTCGAGTATCCTATCAGGAATGTAGATTTGCGAGTCTACCCCGAAATGTTTCAGGAAAAGATAAAACAATGATACACCGCAGGTGCCATCTACATCATAGTCACCCAGTACCATTATCTTTTCTTTGGTTGCGATAATGTCAGTAAGGCGTTCGGCAGCTTTTCGGGCATCCTTTAATAGAAAAGGATCATAAAGCCGTTCTTTTGTTGGTCTAAAAAACTTTACTGTCTTTGCATAGTTGGTTATCCCGCGAGAATAGAGAATACGCAGAATTGTCTCAGGCAGTTGTATGTTAGTCCTGAGCGCGCGCATCTCTTCGATGAATGTATCGATGCCTTCATTATCAGGTGCGCCATTCTCTCCGGATAACTCCTTTAGTTTCCAAATTTTTTCCAATTGTCATTATTATTAAATTAATTTGTGCTCAAAAGGAGAGTCGAACTCCTACCCCGTTGCCGGGACTGCGCCCTGAACGCAGCGCGTCTACCAATTTCGCCATTTGAGCTGGAAACTAAAGAACTTTAATACGGAAATTGAGTCTAAGGAATGTAAAAATATAATCTTAGAATTTCAATTTATTAAGTCATAAAAAAAGAATCTAAAGTAAACTAAAACATAAAATATAATAGACTTGAACCAATGGGAAGTATTTTCATAAATTAATGCTATGATACAGGTAAAAGATGTATTTAAAGAGTACCCGGGGGGTGTAAAAGCCTTGAAGGGGATTAGCTTTGATGTGCCGAAAGGAGAAATCTGCGGTTACATAGGCGCTAATGGAGCGGGGAAAAGCACTACAATAAAAATACTGTGCGGAATGCTTGATTTTGACAGTGGAGAAGTCACAGTAAAGGGGATTGACGTAAAAAAGGATCCTGTAGCCGTAAAAGAGATAATAGGGTATGTCCCGGAAACCGGTAATTTGTTTAATTCCCTCACCCCGAGAGAATTTCTTCATTTTATTGCGGATGTCAGAAATATGGATAAAAATACATCCTTACACCGGATATCGGGATTTGCTGATCTGTTCGAATATGATAAATTCCTGGACTCCTCGCTCGCGACGCTCTCAAAAGGCAATAAACAAAAAGTATTAATAACATCAGCACTTATTCACGACCCGGAAATAATCTTTTTAGATGAACCCCTAAATGGACTGGATGCTGAATCAATATTCGTTTTCCAGGACCTCATAAAAACGCTTTCGGAAAGGGGTAAGACTATTTTCTACTGCTCGCACCTGCTTGACACTATTGAAAAAATATCCACCCGTATTCTTTTATTGAATAATGGAATGGTAGAAATAAATAAGCTCACTGAAGAGCTGAAGGGTTCTAAGGATTATACAAATCTCGAGAACTTATTTAAAGACTTAAAGACCGAATCCGGCAGGAAGAAATTTTCCTATGAAGAGATTTTTGGTTAGCCTCATATGGGGATTTACTTTTGTGAATGGTTTTTCCCAGCTTATATCCTCAGATCCCGATTCTGTGATCTCAGGTAATTATTTTACTACGGATTTTGATAATAGCGTAAGCTCTGCATTATTATATTCCCGTCTGAATTACAGTCTTGATGAAAAGAAATTCCGTTTTACTCTCAGAAATCATTTCAGATCCAATGTCACCAAGCTCCAGGAAAATTTCTTCAGGGATTTTAATGAGCTAAGTTTAATTGCCGATTATAAAGTTTCTGAGAAATTTTATACCGGTCTCGGTACAAGCATCAGCACATTATCTGACGACAAGAGCATTGCTATCAATCAAAGCGCTCACAATTTCTACTTCGCTAACTTTGACTATTATCCCAATGAAATGCTGGTTTTGAATTCAAAAATAGGGTACCTGACCGATGACCAGATAGGAGAGAAAAACACCGGTTTTAGAGGTGAGCTGAACTCCGATATCGGGAATCTGAATATTGAAGACTATCTGACAAATGCCTATGTCAGGCTTGCTTACGAGGACTTGACCCAGAAAGAAAATTATAATTACCTGGCGTCTGCTGAAGTATTTAAAGTCTTTTCTCCATTCTCAAATAACACGGCGAGAGTAAGCTATTATAACAGGAGAAATGATTTTTATTTTCCGGCATCTACCGACATCAAAAATCAGTTTGGAATCAATAATAATATTGAGTCCAGGATAGAAAACTATTTTAACATAGAAGATGATGTCAAATATCTTTTATCAAACGATTATTTGATCACCCTTTCGGGAGGTTTTTCATCTAAAAACGTCCTCAAAGAGCTGAGATATAAGTCCACCGGATCAGCCGTGCTTTTCGACAATAATTATGACTCGAAACGAAGCGAAAACAGGCTAAGATTTGGAGCAGACCTTAATGCGAGTTTTTCTAATAATATCACCAGAATAGGGATATTGCATATGGAAAGGTCTGAAATAAATGAACCTACGAATCTTGGAGGCTTAAATCCAACCACTGTCCGGCAGCTGGAGGCAATAGAAAAAGCAAAAAACAACAACAGCTCCAGGACATCGCTATTCCTGGATAATCTCTTCCGGCTCTCGAATACCAACACATTCAGGTTTGCCGGGTCATCATCCATATTGAAGTATGATACTGACAGCGAAGATAATTTTGACGATAGAGATGAACTGCTCTTAATCGGAGAGCTATCCCATACTTATAATAACCTCAGTACATTAATACTGGAAACAATCTTTGACATAAGCTCTAACAAGCTGGCTTATATTTATAAGGAAAGGAGTTCGAATAACAATACCAATACAATATATCGGCTTACCTCTAACAGCACTTTTCAGCCTTTTGAGGGATTATGGTTTAAAAACTCAGTGCAAGTGCTGGCAAACTACACAGTTTATGAGTTCGAAGACCTGGTCTCGCAGGTAACCAGTTTCTCCTACAGGCAGCTGACAATTAAGGATTCCGTTTATTATAACATTACAGATAACTTTTTCGTAAATTTATTCACAGGGTTAAAGCTATCTGAACAGGGAGAATTTAATGATGAAGCGTTTTCCATCAGACCCCTGACTTTCTTTGAGGATGTTAATTTACACACAACAATAAATTATGTTTTTTTTGACTTTATTGAGTTATCTGCAGGATATAAGTTTTTCCAGCAAAAGCGTTATAACTATAATGAAGGGGTTAAATCATTAAGCAGTACGATACGTACTTTTGGACCCATAACCGGTCTGAGGGTCTTCTTTAAAAATAACTCTTATATTCATTTTACAGGCGGGATAGATTATTATAAGTACGATAATCCTGTGAATAATAACTCCGCTGCATCAATGGTCGTAAGAATTATTTGGAATATTTAAATTTCAGCCTATTGGAATCTATTTACATCGAACTTAATAGCGACAGATCTGAAGTACACAAGGTAGAGCAGGTACTAATCAAGCTCAATCAAAAGCTTCAATTCAGGGAAGACAGGTTTATTAATCTCCAGATAGCAGTCTCAGAAGCTGTGGTAAATGCCATAGTTCACGGGAATAATGAAGACCCCGGTAAGAAGGTGCACGTGATAGTAAATTATACCGATGATATGATCGAAATTAAGGTCAGAGATGAGGGAGATGGTTTTGATATCTCTACTCTACCCGATCCCACAAATGATGAAAACCTCCTCAAGGAATCAGGCAGGGGAGTCTACATAATAATGTCGCTTGTGGATGAGTTTTATTGTAATTCAGATGAAAAGGGTACCGAGATGGGTCTGGTTATAAGAAAAAAAAAGTGAAGACATAGCTGCCTTCACTTTCTAATCTTTCGATTTTAACTTTTAACTCTTAACTTTACTATCCCTTCATCATATTATCATACACGCCCATCACTTCTCTTACTGCCTCAGCAGATTCATTTAATAATTTTGTCTCTTCATCATTCAGCTTAAGCTCGATGATTTCCTCAATACCGTTCTTTCCGAGTTTCACAGGTACTCCAAGGTAAATTTTATCCATTCCGTACTGACCTTCCAGCCACGCGCACACCGGGAAGATCCTCTTCTGGTCGCGGACTATGGCCTCGACCATCTGCGCTGCTGCCGCGCCCGGAGCATACCATGCAGATGTACCCATTAGCTGTACGAGTTCTCCGCCGCCTTTTTTGGTTCTTTCGATAATTGGGTTTAGCTTTTCTTCAGAGATGAATTCGGTAATCGGGATACCGCCTAATGTAGTGTATCGTGGTAATGGTACCATTGTATCGCCGTGGCCGCCCATTAAGACAGCCTGTATGTCCTTTGGTGAGCAGTTCAGTTCAGTAGCCAGGAACGCCCTGTATCTCGCCGTATCCAGTATCCCTGCCATACCCATTACCTTACTTGAAGGTAAACCTGCGGCCATATACGCGCAATATGTCATCACATCCAGGGGATTTGATACCACGATGATTATGGTGTCCGGGGAATGTTTCATTATATTCTCTGTAACTGACTTCACGATCCCTGCGTTTGTCGAGATTAGGTCATCTCTGCTCATACCGGGCTTTCTGGGCAGTCCTGAGGTGATTACAACCACTTCTGAGCCTGCTGTCGCTGAATAATCATTAGTGGAGCCTATGACCCTGGTATCGTAACTGTTTATCGGGGCTGTCTGCCATATGTCGAGCGATTTTCCTTCGGCTATGCCTTCTTTGATGTCAAGCAGTACTACTTCATTTGCCAGTTCCTTTTCGGCAACTACGTTCGCAACGGTAGCTCCTACATTTCCTGCGCCAACTACTGTGATTTTCATTTTTACTGTTAGATTTTAAATTTTAGAGAATAAAAAAAGGTTACCGCCTTCCGGCAGTAACCTTTTTAATAACCTGTTGATTAAAACTTATGCATTTGCAGGCTCGACGTTTATTACTTTTCTTCCTGCTTTATTTGTGAATAGCACTGTACCATCTATTAGTGAGAAGATGGTGTGGTCCTTACCAAGTCCTACGTTCTTTCCCGGAAGGAATTTTGTGCCTCTTTGTCTTGCGATGATGTTTCCGGCTATGACCCTTTCTCCGCCAAATTTCTTGATACCAAGTCTCTGGGAATGTGAATCGCGGCCGTTTTTAGTACTTCCTAAACCTTTTTTATGTGCCATTGTATATTTCTCCTATGCGATTTTATCTATGGAAATTAAAGTGTACTGCTGTCTGTGTCCTCTTTTCTTCTGGTAGCCTTTTCTTCTCTTTTTCTTGAATACTATGACCTTATCATCTTTTACGTGGTCTACGACTGTAGCCTGGATTGATTTACCATCAAGCAGGGGAGTGCCGATCTCGAATTTCTTTCCGTCAGGTGAAAGCATGAGAACCTTATCGAAGGTTACTTTTTCGCCTGCGTCATTGCCTAATTTCGGGACATAAACCTTATCGTTTTCCTGAACCCTGTATTGGCTGCCCTGTATATCTACTATTGCAAACATATGTTTATTAAGTATATTCTAAATTTTAGAATTAACAATATACCCATATTTTGAATTAAATCAAATGGATAATTTTGGAAGAATGTGAAGATTTTCAACTTAAATCCCCGTTTATAAGCCTGCAATTCAGCTCATAAAGTGCAGTTTTATTGGAGTCAAATCTCAGAATATCTCTGGCCCCCTCAAATTTCAGCCATTTATACTCTGTATGTTCGCATGAAAGCATTATCTCATGATCGTGAGCCTCGATGGCAAAATGATGTTCATCGACCAGATATACTTTATTACCCCATGTCTGGTGTTCATAAAAAATATAAGAAGGAATGGCATTATGAGTGGATAATTTGTAGATCTTCCTGCCATATGGGATGGTTGCTTCTTCAAAACATTCTCTTGCAGCCGCATTTATCAATTCCTCTCCTTCTTCCACACCGCCGGAAATTCCCTGCCAAAAACCTTCGTCTGCTCGTTTGAATATAGCATACTCGTATTCGCCATCCGCATTTTTACGAAATGGGAATACAAGTACGTTTACAGGCTGTCTTGCCATAAATAATTGAAATTATTAAGAAACCTGGATCTCGGGATGTCTGCCGGTGATCTTTTCTTCTTTATCCTCGCTGTTTACAGGCATTACCTTTCCGTTACGTTCCATCTCTTCTCTCATCATTCTTTCCAGCCTCATTGAGTTAGTTCTGTACTTGGGAATGAAGATCGAAAGGAAATATGATTTCGTTATATACCACCAGAAGCTTCTCTCCAGCAGGATAGGGTCTATGTTATGCTCGATTTCTTTATGAGCTTCGGGCACCTTGCTCCAATGTAGCCCGGCTTTGTGGTGATGGATAGTATGTAAACCGTTATTGAATAAAAGGAAATTCAGAAACCCTGTGAAATTCCTCGAATGGTTCCACTCTGACTCTTCATTAGCGTGTACGTGCTGTACGTAATTAAAAATAAGCACACTAAACAAAGATACCTGCTGTGGAATGATCACGTATAATAAGGCTTTTTGCCAGTCCAGAAGAAGGAACGCCGCTATCCAGATAAATAGTACGGCATATTGTGATATGCATAGCCAGTATTTTTCCTTATTGTTGGCTTTAGCGTCCTTTAGATAGGCAAATATTGCTTTTTGCTGATGGTATCCGCTTACGGATGGATATGATATCAGCGTTAAAAAGTTGTTTTTCTCGCTCACCCTGTAGGTAATGGAGTGATCGCCTTCGCGGTTATTTAATCTGTGATGATTCTTGTTATGGGTAGGGATCCATGCAAAGATCGGAAATCCGTAAAATACAGTCAGCCACCAGTCAGTCAGAATATTCAAAGTCTTTGATCGCCACATCGGTAAATGGTTGTGATTATGAGTCATTACAGCAACTGAAACAGACATAAACAGGAACCACACATAAATAAAAGGATTAAAACCGATCCAGATCCATTGTACAGCAAAAAGTGATGTGGTGATTATAATGTATATCACGCTCTTAATGTCAGCATTGTATCGAAGCATATTTTGAGATTAGGTTAATATTACTTTTTTAAAGTACTCTTTATAAGTTAAATTAATATTACCTTAATAAAAACACAATAAAACTTATATAATTCCTAAGATAATCCTTGATAAACAAATGATAGATAAAACACTTAGATCAGGCATTTGCCCTAAATGCGCCTCGAACGAGGTATATTCTGACAATTATGCAACAAAACGCGGCGAAAGAATGATAATTCCCGTTACCGGCTTTAAAAGATTTTTCCTGGATTCCTACATTTGCATTAATTGCGGATACGTAGAAGAATGGATTCCGGAAAAAGAGCTGAATGACCCAAAAATGATAGAAAAAGTTAAGGAAAATTGGGTGAAAGTGGAGTAGGTTTTAAGGTATTTCCTTTTCTTTTGAATTTGCAAACAATAATAGGTAATTTGCAACTTTCGGGGATATAGCTCAGCTGGTAGAGCGCTTGAATGGCATTCAAGAGGTCAGGGGTTCGACTCCCCTTATCTCCACTTAAAAGCTTATATGATGTAAGCTTTTTTTATTTTGTACAAAAATAACCCTATGCCTCCCGGCTCTCATCATCCTTATCTACCGTCACATCTCTCAAAAAATCCGAAAGGTCACGGCTGCTGTATGTCCCGTAAGCGTCAATGAGCATTCCCTTCTCGCCGTCATTAGTATGTATCAGGTATAGTACTGCCATGTCATCCGGGTTTGACTATCCCTCGAAACGGTATGACTTGGTGATCGTCAGATCTTCGGGAGAATATTTTTTGGTACCATCCCCAAGTGTCATCATCTTATCTTCAAGCTTGAATTCCTTCTCATAGCCGTCCGCGGATACTTTATTCATTACAAGTGATAATGTTTTTTCTTCGTTTTCCATTTTCTAAGGGGTTATTTGTGTATTTAAATTCTATAATAATTAAGATAACTTGTATCTTCAATGATGAAAGTCAGACTTAACTGATTTAATCACTCAACCTAATGCTAAAAAGCAAAGCACTCGACATACTTGGGGCATTAACGCCCGAAGAGATGAAGGAGTTTCATATATTCGTTTCTTCCCCGTTTTTTAATACCAATAACACGGTCATTAAGTTTTTGGATGTTCTATCGAAATTCCACCCGGATTTTAAAGACCCCGTCTTATCAAAAGAATATTTATACAAAAAACTTCATCCAAAAGGCACATACAAGGATGAGGTCATTCGCAATTTACTTTCCAGACTATTATCTCTTGGAGAAGATTATCTAAGGATAAAGGGAATGGAGAAGGATGAGTATAGAAAGAATCTGCATCTTATCAGCGAATTAAACAAAAGAAAAGTTGGAAGTCTCTTCGAAAAGAATGTCCAGAAGCTGGAAAAATTACTTCCGGAGACGGAATTTGAAGGAAGCAGTTATTTTACAAGGGTAGAACTGGAGACTCAAAAATTTATTTTTAATCTTACCAATAAACGGTCGGCAAGTACAAGTGATATTGAGGAAAATATTAATATACTGATCAGGAGAGGTGAGCATTTGATTAATTTCTTCATCCTGACTCATCTGAAGGAGATGGATTTTCTTACTAAGTTCTCCAATATGTATAACGTGGATATATCCGGGACTTTACCGGTTGAGTTTATGAATAGGATCAAACTCACCGAGCTCATTGACTACTTGAGAAAAACCAAGGACGAGAGCGCGGTTATTTACGAGATTCATTATAATCTTATCAAAGCTTTTGAAGATCTGGGAGAAATAAAGTATTACAGAAAACTAAAAGAACTGCTGCTGAAAAATGATAGTATGTTCAATATTTCCGAGAAACACTTTTTGTTTGGAAAGCTCATCGATTACGGGGTACTAAAGTCACGTACAGATCAGGATGGCACATTTTCCGAAGAACATTTCTCAAACTATGTAATGTACCTGGAGAATGAATATTACAAGATAAACGAGAATGATTACCTCCCCATTGACTTATACAGGAATTTACTTATCCTGGGGTTGAGAAGAGGGGATTTTGAGTGGACCGAAAAGTTTATTAATAAGTACATTAAGAAATTAAAGCACGACTACCAGGAAAACACCTTCTACTTTTCCAAAGCTTTTCTGCATTTTCAGAAAAAGGAATATGAAAAAGCTCTTGAGGAGCTTAATAAAGTCGTGTATGATTACTTTGCTTTCAAATACGATGTCAGGAATCTAAACCTGATGATATGCTATGAGCTGGGAAACTGGGAGAGTATCAGGGCTATGACTGAATCCTACAAAAGATTTTTGATGAATAATAAAATGGTGGGTAAGGATAGAAAAGAATTTCACGGTAACTTCATAAAGTTTATCGGGAAGCTCAGCAAAGCTAAATCAGATGTAAATAAAATTGACAAAATCGAAAAAGACTATCTCAGAAAAGAGATAGTAGAAGCAAAACATCTGCTATACAAAGACTGGATACTAGAAAAAGTGGATAGCCTCTAACCCTTCAGTACATCATACATTTCTGTCATTTCATCCTTCTCAGCGCTTACATAAGGACACGCTGCTACGTGGTCAGGCTCCTTTAGCTCGAGTACCGGGACAAATGTTGCGCATTCGGGTTTCGCGATCGGGCATCTTGTCCTGAATACGCATCCGCTTGGCTTATTCAATGGCGATGGCACATCACCTGAAAGAATAACACGCTTCTTGTCCCTGTATTTTGGGTTAGGTAAAGGTACAGCTGAAAGAAGAGCGCGGCTGTATGGATGTATTGGGTTATGGTATACTCTATTCCCGGTACCTATTTCAACTATCTTTCCCAGGTACATTACTGCGATTCGTGAACTTATGTGTTCCACCACTGATAGATCGTGAGCAATGAACAATATGCTGAGGTCAAATTCACTCTGAAGGTCCATCAGTAGATTTATTACCTGCGCCTGGATGGACACGTCCAACGCGGATACCGGCTCATCAGCGATCACCAGCTTTGGGTTTGTTGCAAGAGCTCTTGCAATTCCTATTCTCTGTCTCTGACCTCCGGAAAATTCGTGAGGATATCTTTTTGCCTGCTCGGCCTGAAGTCCTACCTTCTCTAAAAGCCATGCAACACGTTCTTTCCTCTCGGCTTTTGACATTTTCGTATGATATATGAGAGGCTCTTCGATGATCTGTCCAACAGTCAGTCTGGAATTCAGCGAAGAATATGGATCCTGGAATATCATCTGTACGTCGCCTCTGTATTTTCGCATTTCACTTGGCTTGAGGCTGAGAATGTCGGTTTCACCATCACTTGTCCTGAGATTTATCTTGCCTTCCATTGCAACATCCGGCGCGCCGAAATGAAGAATATTGATAACGGCTTTTCCAAGTGTGGATTTGCCGCATCCGGATTCACCTACGAGTCCAAGTGTTTCACCCTTCTTTACCTCAAGAGATACTTTCTCCACGGCTTTTACCTCGCCAACTTTTCTCAGGAAAACACCGCCCGAAATGGGAAAGGTTACTGAAAGGTCATTTATTTCTAATACGTTTTCAGGCTTCATATATGCTATGCATTATTTTTTTCATAAAGATGACACCTTACAAAGTGCTCCGGCTCAAGCTCCATCAGCTCAGGCTCTACATCGCAGTACCAGGCTTCCTTGATTTCAGGGCATCTTGTGCAAAATTTACACCCTTTAGGCAATTCCAGTATGTGTGGAATTAAGCCCGGGATCGCGTTAAGACGGGAGCCAGCTTGATCATTATCGATGGGGTTGGGCAGGGAATTTAGCAGCCCCTTTGTATATGGATGCATCGGGTTATTAAAGATGGCTTCTACGGTACCTATTTCCTGTATCTTCCCGCCGTACATTACAATCACTCTGTCACAGGTCTCAGCAACTACTCCAAGGTCATGGGTAATGAGAAGAATTGCGGAGTCCTGGCGCTCATTTTTGAGTTTGAGCATAAGATCTATTATCTGTGCCTGTATGGTCACATCCAGAGCCGTTGTAGGCTCATCTGCTATGAGCAGGGAAGGGTTGCACGACAACGCCATTGCAATTACCACCCTTTGTCTCATCCCGCCGCTGAACTGGTGCGGATAATCCTTCATCCTCTTTTCTGCGCTGGGAATACCAACCTGCTCGAGCATGCTCACTGCTCTTTTAAACGCTTCTTCCTTATCGACATTCTGGTGACGGGTGATCACTTCGATCACCTGGTCGCCTATCCTCATAACGGGGTTTAGAGATGTCAAAGGCTCCTGGAATATCATCGCGATCTCATTGCCCCTGTAGTCCTGCATCTGTTCGTAAGTGAGGTCCAGCAGATTTTGTCCTTTGAAAATAATCTCTCCGCCAACGATTCTGCCGGGAGGGTCAGGTATCAGTCTCAGTATGGAGTTTGCGGTTACGGATTTCCCTGAACCGGATTCTCCCACAATACCTAAAACTTCGCCTTCATAGATATCGAATGATACACCATCAACAGCTTTGGCGGCTACTTTTCCCTTTAGCTTTTTATCGGCTAATATGTGGTCGTCTTCCTGCTGCTTTATGTTCTTAGCAGTGTCTTCCACAAAGAAGTAGGTTTTAAGATCTTTTATTTCAACAAGTTTTTTACGGGACATTTATTCGGTATAAAATTTCAATTTTTAATATTATCTCAATCTCGAATATACTTTCGGATCGAATGCTTCCCTTACAGCTTCACCTATGAATACGATGGCAAGAAGTGTAAAGAATAGTGCTGTAACAGGCATTGTCAGAAGCCACCATTTTGTAATGTCTGACAACCCCTGGTTCATCAGCTCACCCCAGCTGGGTGTTGGAGGCGGAAGACCGAATCCAAGATAATCCAGCGCTACGAGTGAATTTATGTTTGCTACTATCGCAAAAGGTAAAAATGATATGACCGGTACAAGAGAGTTTGGGAGAATATGCTTCATAATGATAACTCTGCTCTTAGCTCCCATCGATACTGCTGCCTGTACATATTCCCGGGATTTTTCCCTGTAAAATTCACCCCTCATATAATAAGTGATGCTTATCCATCCGAATAGCGTCAGTATGATTGCCAGAAGAATGAAATTCGGCTGAAGAATGGAGCTGATAATGATGATAACGTACAAAAACGGTAAAGTCGACCATATTTCAATAAACCTTTGTCCGATGATGTCAACTTTTCCACCGAAATAACCGAGTACCGCTCCAACCAGTATACCGATAAGATAACTGAATGCCGATACCACTATCGCAAACGAAATGGATATGTTAAATCCATAGAGCAGCCTGGCGAATACATCTCTTCCTCTATTGTCCGTACCGCACAGGTGTGTCCAGTCCGGTTCGGTCGGGGGAGTGCCTTCTATCTCGTCCAGCAGGTTTTCATTCGGTCCATATGGATAAAGGGGCATCAAGACCCAGTTATCCGTTTCCTGTTCGTCCCAGGTCCTGTTGAGGAGCCTGTAATCAGCTTCACCGGGTACTCCAACCTGTCCGAATTGTTCGGAAGGATAAAAGTTAAACACCGGGAAGTAAAGCTGTCCCTCATAGCTGACTATCAGTGCATTGCTGTTTACAAGCAGCGGAAGCGCAAATGAAATCAGATAAGCGATAAGGATTATTAAAAAAGAATAATAACCGCGCTTGATGGTCTTAAATTTCTTCCACCTTTTCCTGAGAATGGAAACAGACACGTCTGTGTTCTTCTTCTCTTCTGCCCCTCTTACGTCCATTAAAGCTGCGTCGCTTGGCGATTGAGCTATGGGAACCGTCTTATCCTCTGAAGGATCGTGCTCGGGTAATTTATCGTCAGGATTGTTTTTATCCGGATCGTCTGCCATATATTTTGTAGTTCTTGTTTAGTTATTTGAATCTGATTCGGGGATCTATTACCGCATATAATATGTCGGATAATATATTCCCAATTAACAGAAGCAAACTTGATATTACGAGGATACCCATTACAACAGGGTAATCTCTCTGTATTATGGACTGGTAACCTAAAAGTCCCATTCCATCTATGTTAAAAACCTTTTCTATAAGAAAACTTCCTGCAAGTACCAATGAAATTGCGTGGCCAAGTCCTGTTGCTATCGGAA
>Ga0079224_100005932_pt1 | contig 16109 bp, 4 predicted proteins | sample Stecom2015_FD_80414 | JGI IMG/M metagenome (GOLD analysis project Ga0079224, IMG submission 80414) | Agricultural soil microbial communities from Utah to study Nitrogen management - Steer compost 2015 | ecosystem: Environmental > Terrestrial > Soil > Agricultural land | place: USA: Utah...
GAGGCGACGTCGCCGAGTCGGTTCCATGTCGTTCCTCCGTCGGTCGAATACTGCAAGACAGCGCCGTCAGATGGTTCTGTGTCCGTCCAGTGATTGAGGGATATTACGGGGCGACTGAACGACGAGAGATCGAAACAGGGACTGTTGACGTAGGAAGCGTCCCCTGGCTTGTATGGCGTCGAGGAACTGGTAATCCAGGCCGGTTCAGGTGCCAGGATGCGCGACTTGACGGCAGGCGCGAAATCCCATGTAGGGTTTGTCAGGTCATGCTCGGGAACCCATCCTCCTGAACCTCCACTGATCGAAGCCATGTCGTAGTACGGCTGCGAGGGGTTAGGAGCCCAGTTGGGAAGAATAGAGATATAATGTTCTTCAACGCGTTCACATCCCCCGAATACGTCGGCAGTTTTTCCCGTAACTACAATGCGGTACTGTCCCGCCCCGGAGAATGTGTGGCGAGGGCGCTGATATTCGCCTGTGGTGCGGTCAATGCCCGTGATCAGGTCGGCCGAGAATCCAAGCGGTGTCGTTACACCGTCACCGAAGTCCCACGATACGCGGCTAATCGGAATATCGGGTGTGATTTCAAGTTGCGTCTCGTCATCCTCGCAGATGCTCGAAAACTTGAACCGCAAATCCGTGGGGTTGGCGCCGACCACCTGATCAAGGCGCAGGCTGTCTTTACAAACAAGCGCCGGGTTGTTGAGATACGCGGGATACTCCACCTTCAGGTTTACTCCGAAAAGGTTGGTTCCTGTGAACCGATGGTGAACCGTTTGCCCGATCGCTGTGGCGTCAGCGAGCGTCCAGGTATACACGGGGTTGAGGTCATCGAGGTTTTGACTTCCGTCTGCGCTGAATTCAATCAGGTCGTCTTCACATGCTGGCTCCGTAGTAAACACGGCTTTTGGACTCGGTAATACTTTTACCTGGACTGTTTCAGTGTTTGAACAGTTGTTCTCCCCTGAATAAACCACATACTCAAGGGTAAAGTCACCGCCGTGAAGCGGAGGCCGGAAATCGAATCGGTTTATCGTGAGAGACTGTTCGTCGCCATTGATACTGAATTCCCTTTTCGTGTTATCGGAAGGGAAGGGGTTAAACGTCAGAATAGTGCTGCCGTTGTTTCGGTTCGAACAGTAGATGTTGTCTTCTTCAGTGATGCCGGCAATCTGCACCTCAATCCGGTTGGCGACGGACACGAGCGTAGGGCCAACGGTGTGTGTACAGCCATTGGCGTCGGCTGCTGTGTAGTATACGTTGAAGTCGACTGGAGTGAGCGTGCTGGCCCCCATGGAAATGGCATGGTCAAAACGGGCGGTGGGATTGAATGTCACCTGAGGCTGAGGTGAGCCCGGACCGCCGAAGTCTTCGGAGTAGGGTGTTGTCACGCCCAGGTATTCAATCTGAAACCATGAATTGCTTTGAAGGCCCTGGAAGGTGGCGGGGGCGTCTTCATAGCAGAATTGCTTTTTCGAAAAGTCCACTGTCGCCGTGGGAATCGGATTTACGGAGTAAACAACGTTCGCGGTATTTGCACATCCAATGCCGTCAATAATCCGGGCTGTAACGGTGATGTCCTGACGTGTATTGATCGTTCCGCCGTTGTTCATACTTGTCGAATAAGCAAGGGCAGGATTAAACAGGGCCGTTCCATTGCCCGTACCGGAGTCGGTGATGCCGAAACCTGTGATTGTTACGTTGGTGTTTTGTACGGTCTTCAATTCCGCGATCTCTGCGTCGTTACAGAAGATGGAATTGGCTGCTGGCGATTCAGCAAAATCGAAAGCAATCGGCGGGGGCGGAGAGATATGAAATCCCTTTACTACGGTTGAAGGTCCGGTACAACCGGGCGCCGTATAGCGATACTCGAGATACACTTGTCGGGGATCAGTAGGGTCGGACGCCGCATTATAGGCTTCCAAAAGATTGATCGTGGCTTTCCCCGCAACGGTGTTTACCGTGGCATTCAGCGTGGGGTTGACGGCGGTGAAATCCGGGTCATCGTCCAGACTGAAGACGCCGGCTCCCGTTACACTACCATCAAAAGTTACGGTGTTACCCTGGGAGAGAAGGTTGTTGTCGTTCCTGCAGAGAATGTCTCCGTTGTTCAGCCCAAAGATATCGAGTGCTACCGCGGGATTGATGGTAATGGGAACGGTCGTAGATTCTGTACACACGGTATCGTTGGTGGTCAGTGTTTCCCAGTACACGACATCAAGGGTGACCGACTTGTTTAATTCTGTAGGGTAGCTCTCATTCGTCAGGATTTGCTGCGTCTGGTCGTAGAAACCTCCGGGAATAAAGGCAATGTTGGTGCTCGGGATCGAATCGAGCCTATGCGGTGTCCCTGATGGGTCTCTGTAAAAGATCTGGTAGTGTCCTGTCGAAGAGACGGGATTGCCGCCGACAGTAAAATTCTCAGAGTGTCCGATGAAGTTGTTGGCTATATCCTCATAGCAATACGTTACCCGTCCATTCAGGCTAAACGATGGTTTGATGTCGGGGTTGACCTTCAGGGTTTTGGTCGTCATACTTCGACAGCGGTTTTGGTCGAGGTAAGTGGCAGTAACTATCACAGTCTGTTGTGTCCGGGTGCCCGGACTTTGTTCGTCAATAGCTATTCCCGGGCGGAAAGATCCCCGGCTCTGTGTGAGGTTGATTACGCCATGACCGCTATAGCTAACTGAATTAGGCTGGTTAATCTGACCGATAATGTCATTTCCATTAGCGTTTACCGCACGAAGTTCCTTCGGCTCGTCGAGATAGCAGAACACTGCGTCGTCTTGAACGCTCGGATGGAAACTGAAGTTTGAGTTCTTGATAATATCCACGGTAATTGTAGAGGTACCGTAGCAGGGTTGTCCCGCGCTTCCTGTAGTTCCCGGGTGAACGCGGTACCGGATTTCAACACTTTTTTGGGTCTCGTTTCCGGTTCCAAAGGCCAGGTTAGTATTGAAGGTGGCGTGGCCAGGTTGGAACAGACTGTTCTGTATTGCGCCTCCGCCATCGCTAAACGGCTCGCTTCCGCTTCGTCGCATCTGGAAGTCCTGCACATAGTTAAGATTTGAGAGGCTGCCAATTAAGTTGTATTCGTTTCCGGCGGAAGCCGCCTGGTTGTCCAGGTCAAGCACTTCGAATTGACAGACGTCCTCCCCGTTAACCAGACCATTAAAGAAAACGGTAGGGTTGCGGTTGATCTGGACGTGCTGACCACGGACGTAGAATCCGGCGCGGAATACTCCGGGTGACTCCTCGAGGTGGAAGTACTGTCCGTTGGCAAAATTCGAGTTCGTAACATCCTCCCACAGCCCGGGGTTCGCTGCCGGGTTTCCTGATACCGGATCTCCGGCGGGTGTGATGATACTGGGAATACACCGGTAAACACGCTTGCCGAAGCGTACGAGGTCATGTCGATAATAGTAATAACCCGGGTTCCATTCGGAGAGAAGAAGATGCACGTCTTCGGGACGCTCTAAGTCGAGGTAGGCCGCAGGGTAGGCATACTGACATGCGTCGCAGTCATTGTAACTGACGTTGGTTCCCATTTGATAATAAGGGAATGTCTTACCGCCGACGCTATAGGTAGTGCCCAATTTGACTATTGTGGCTCCAAGGGAATTTCCTCCGTAGGCATATTCATAGTAGTTCGCAATCCGGCCGGTGAATTTTACTTTCAAGAGGTCGACCTGCACCCACTGCGGATCGGAGTCCGGAGGAATCACACCCGTGCAGCCCAGGCTTTGAGTACACTGATAAAAGTCATTTCCGTAGAGTACATAGACTCCTTGTCCGTAGCCTAATGAGAGCTGCCAGGTCGGCACATTTGCACGGGAATACCGCTCAAAGGTGTTCCAGGAAGCCTCGAAAGCTTCCATGTAGTCGTAGCCATTCTGGTCGAGGCTCAATTGAACGCCGGCTGTTGTCGGGCTGGGATACTCGTTGGAACAGTATTCGGATTCCAGCGTAGCAAAGAACGAGTTGGATATTGTGAAGGTCGCTACGTGAAAATTCTCGCGCGTACATCCATTTTGCGTAACGGTGTAGTAGACATTGAAGCTCTTCGGCAGGGTATTCGGGTCAGTGTTGTGGGCAACCGAAGGGCTGAACTGAAATGTGGAGGCTCCTAATTGTACAACGCCGATACCTGTAAAGGTACCGCCCGCAGGAGTTGCGCTCAGGTTCTGATTCGGGGAACTCGGCGTGAATATCGTTGAACTCGGACTGGTAAGGAAGACCGAGAAAGTGGGTTTTACTTCGACAGTCACCTGATCACTACCAGAACATCCGTTGGCATCGGTGATCACTACTTCGAAGTTGTAGAAATTCGAAGTCGTGGTGCTGCTATTGTTGACGGTGTATTTGGGATTCGCCTGAGACGCAGGCTCGGTTGTTCCTTCTATGTAATCCCAATCGTACGTATAGCCTCCGGGGGAAGAGGGTGTTTGTAGGGTAGGGTTGCCTCCCAGGGTTATTTCTGTTCCCGGACATACCGCGTCAGCTCCTGTCTTGTCAAGACCAGCATCAGCAACAGGGTTGTTGGTTACCGTTACCACCACTTCTAGCGGTGGAGCGCTTTGGCAACTGGCCACTGCTACAACGTAGAATCGGTGAGTTCCTACCGTGGCTGCGGCTGTCATACCGAGATCGGTAACAAGATTCACGGTTTCATTCGGAGTAGCTACCCGCAGGGTGTTAAGTCCCGCGTCACTGTACCATCGGTATTCGTCGGCACCATTATCGATAAGTGCCAGGGTTGCCGTACTGAGATCTTCGCCTTCACAGTAGCTGAAAGTCTGAGCAGGAGCGAGCGCCGGCTGGGGCGGTGGAATGGCCCCCACGTCGATGGTTGCGTACGTGTGGGATGAAGCGTTGACACCATCGTTCCCGTCCTGGCTCGCTGTTCCCCCGACACGGCGTAAGGTCGTGGTCGCCGCATTTCCGGTACCGTAAACTTTTAATCCTTGAATGGTGATAGCATCAAGGTCGGACGTTCCGTTAATGGTGTAGGTCAGGGTAAGAGTGGTCAGCCCGGCGCTGACCGACACATTCGATATATCGGACCCGGTCGTGTTAACAACAATTCCGGCGTTGGAAAGGGCAAACTCGGCCGGGTTTTCAAGACCGAGAATAAGGGTGACGTTATTTCCTTCGTTGAAGTCACCGTTCCCCGTTTCACTGATAACAATATCGCCGATAGCTTCGAATGTTCCTGAACAAATGCTTGCAGAAGGCCCCGTGACAACGACACCCGACGTCGAGAATGTCCAGACCGATGGATCGCTGATACCCGGCCAATCATTGTCGGCGGGGACGTCTTCGATGACACCGTTTCCGACTAATACGTAATAGGAAGAATGGGCTTTCAACACACCAGGGGGGATGTTGACTTCAGCTACTGGTGAGGTACCGTTCGCGACAACCGCATTCCGGTCGATCTGCGCTACTGACGTGTTTGTAGTCGCGTCATAAATAACTACCCGATGGGCGTTCGAAGTTGCAGCCGTTGTAATATTGTCGACGTTTTCATTGAACGTCATTATCAGCTTGGCGGTGTTGATGTCGATAACGCTTCCGTTGGCCGGCGTGAAACTTAGCAGCACCGGTGGAGTGGTGTCTGCGAACGAATAGTTGCGCGACTGACCACCCGGGCGCTTGTTGTTGGGATCGAAGGTGAGATCATCTTCGTCGAACGACAGGGTGACGGAAGGTGTAGTTCCGTTAACGGAAGCCTCAACATCTGCTACCAGGAAAAAATATCGGGTATCGGAGGCGGAGAGCAGTTCGGAAAGTAGTATTTCGATACTTGACGATTGCACGTTGAGGGCAGCACCTGGAACCGGACTGTCCGAAACATCATAATTGACGTCCGATGACTCGACAAAACGGAAATTGCTGAATTTTCCGCTGGTTGTAGACGAAAGATTGATAACGAGTCTTTCGAACGTTACATCGCCGGTCGATTCGAGGGAGAATCCAATCAGGGGGACGTTTTCCGTTCCCGAGCCGAGCGGACTACTCGCTATGGTACCAAGGGCGGTAATAACTACTTCCGGCTCCGTTGTGGCGCTGGCGACGGGAGATCCGGGACTGGTCAGGTAATGATACGTCTCGTTCGTAAAGCCCTCGCGATTATAGGGGATAATCGTGAAGTGGTACGTCGTACCCGCGTCGAGGTTTGATACCAGGAGACTGGTCGCTGATGTGCTGTTAACGCGGTAAACGAAATCATCGGCACCATCCGGGACCGCGCCGTTAATCAGTCCTGCGGTTGTAGGATCGGCCCCAGCGCGCATAAGAACGACATACCCGTCAGCATTTGCGATGTCGCCGGCTGCGGGAAACGTTAGTTGGATTTCGCGGTTATCAAGCGCCGTTGCTGTAAGAGACGCGGCGTGTTCCGCCGGTGCGACGGCCAGGGTGTAAAAGCTAAGCTCATTCGAGGATCGCGTACCCTGGTTGGCGTTGTTGTTATTGTTGCGGATGAATGCGCGGTAGTAGATCCGCGTGCCGGAAGGAAGGCCGGTCAGTTCTGCTGAAAAGGAAAATGGTCCATTGCCCTCTGAGGGATCGCCATCAACGCTGTTCGCATAGCCTCCTAAATTCATGCGCGACTGTGTGTCCCACACAAAGCCAGTCGAAATGATCTCGCAGTTTGCCCCCCCATCCGAGGTGTGATTCGCTTCCAGTCTTGCCGAATTTTCGGTTATATCGGTAGGGGCTTGTACAGTGCCCATCGTGGGGGAACTACCACATTGTGCGGCAGCCAGGTGACTTGAACCTATAGCAATTGCAAAAATAAAAAGTCGTAAAACTGATTTCATGGAGAGTGCTTCCTTATTTATCAAGATTTCCGAGTGCATCTGTTTTTATCAGCATCATCGATGAAAGGCCGTTGATCGTATTGGTCCCGAAGATCAGGAGCCCTTTGTCGGACGTCTCCTTGATGGAGGAGACGACCTCGTCACCCGAACCCCCCAGGATTTTTTTCCAGATGAGGTTACCGAAGGGGTCGAGTTTGATGAGAAGAATATCTTTTCCTCCGTTTCCGATCATCGGCGTGCTGGTGATCGAACCGGCGAGGACATAGCCATCGTCAGTGGCTGCTAGCGCCAGCCCTTCGTCCTGACTGTCAGACGAGGTCTTTGTCTCGTTAGCCAGGAGTCTGTTGTTAAGGAGTAATTGCTGACCGTCGATATACCGGACGCTTCCAGGGATTACGGTATACCCTGCATCAAGCCGGATGAAGTAAATGTTCGCGTTCTGACCATTTGTCTCAGCATAGGTGCCTATGGCAGCGAAACCCAACGGTGATCGCTGGATATCCTGTACAGCATGGCTTCTGTTGTCATTGCCTCCAAAACTCGGAGCAGCGTCAAAAGACAGGGGAGGGGTTGGGCCATGCAGAGGAACAAACGGGAAGAGTGTGTATTGACGCGAAAGGTTCTGGTTGGCCGAGTAGATTCGGCTGGCCCAAACGGCCTTTGAGGACGGCGTCACATGAATACTGTTGCAGTTGACATAATCATGGTCAAGCTGTGTGTAGCTAATATGTTCAAGTGAATCGGTAATGTCGGAAGGATCAAATACCGCGAGGTATGCACGCATGTTCTCTCCCGGAACCCGGTAGCTGCCCAGCATGAGAATGTTGCCGTTGTTGTCAAAGGTAACGGCATCTCCGTAATAGTCGACATTCACCCACGCGCTGTTTCCACTTTCGACCTGCTGAACAAGTTTCTTAGTAATTCGGCTGGCGGTAATAGTGCCCTTCTTATCCAATATCATCAGCCGTGCGTAGCTATTGACAAGCTCATGAACTTGTGAAGACTCAGGGTTCAGAGCAATGCTGTCGCCGGTGACGATGTAGTGAGATTCGGTTGCTTTAATGTCTTTGATTACGCCCCCGGGAATGATGCGTTCCCATTCTTTCCGCCCGCGGGCGTCTGTTTTGATGATCAGCGCATCGGTGGAGCCATTGGAATGGCGGATCTCGCCGCTGAGAATGAACCCGCCATCGGTGTCCACTTCGGCTGTGCGGCCCACAAAGGGAATGCTGCTACTGTAAAAGTGTACGAACGACACCCGATTGGTCGGAGGTGCATCTTCAAATGTCGTGCAGCTCGCCATCAATCCGGCGCATAGTATCGCAACAATAACTCGTGATCGTAACATATTACCTTGATGCCAGTTTCTTAGGGTTGTACCGGTTTATGACATAGCCAACGGAAAACATCAGCGAATTGATTCGGTTGATACCTTCCACGTATTTGTAATCGAAGACAAGCGCGGGATCGGCATAGGTGTGGGCTCGCGAAGAAACGGGAAATAATCCCATCTTAAAACGGACTTCAGCGATGAGTAAGCCTTTTCCGATCTTTCGCTTCACACCTGCCGAAGCAAGCGCGCCGGAGTTAAAGCGGTTTCGCATATGAGTAAGTGACCGCGTCCCTTCTTCAATACCAGAGCTTCCTTCACGCGTCGACGACAGGGTCATTCTTGACGACATAAGATAGTCGGCGCTTAACCCGAGCGATGCGTAATAGTGTGTTATTTGGCCGGAGTACAGGTTGTATTGCAGCGATACAGGCAACGATACCCATACCTGGCGTTCGGTTGCGGGCGTCACGCGCGCGGTATCACCGCGCTCGGCGCTTTGATCATATTCGTTTTGCCCATTGAAAGCCACAATCTGCAGCATGAACTCGGGGTTGAGTGTAAAGGCGTCCAATTTACCGGTGAAGGGAATCTCCCCCGAAAGCCCCGCAACGAACCCAAATCCGTGACTACCTCGGTTGGTGCCATCGTCGATATAATCTGCGCTCACCACCGACCGCTCCGTGGCTACAGCTGACGTTTTCAGGCCGAGACGGAATACCGGCTCCCGGCGAAAGGTCCGCAGAAGGGCAATAAACTCGGCGGGGTCTACCACTTCGTTCTCTTTGAATTCTGTTTCTGTGCGCAACAGAAGCAGCATCATCTCATCGGCCTTGGCCGGCTCTTCCAGATAGAGATAGGTTAAAGTCAGAAGCTTGTAGGCGGCGACTTTTCCGTCATGACTCAGTTGATCACCCACCAGACAGGGGAGGAGCAGGGGCGGTATATCCTGCAATCGTCCTTGTTCATAGATCGATTGCGCGAGTCGGAGCGTCTGAGCGCATTGTGCTTGCGCGGAGACAACGGATCCAATGAGAATAAATGTTAATAGTAGAGATCTTATCATGCTGAATAATGAATCCTGTGCCTGCCTTATTCGCCCTTAGCGCGCTGGGAAAGTTGTGTCTGACCCTCGATCGCTATCGCGGCTGAACGATGCGGTGGCTACACGGTTTATGGGTTTATGGTCTTTTATATCTGCATAGTTCGTTTGGAGCCTTACGCAAGGGCAAGCCCTTGGGTTACGTCCCTTCTCCCTTACATCGCGATCACTTACACGTTTCTTCGTAAGGAAGGTCGGACCCAACATGATTTGCCCACTCGTCGGCTGTCATATTTCGTTCGAGCAAGTCGCACAAAATTCCTGACATGGTTTTTATTTCGGTCGGCCATGCGTGAATCGTCTGGTCGACTTGACCTATCTTGGTTTCCTTAACGCTCTGGATACCGGCCACGAGTTGTTCATCATCAGGAGTGAACGCCAGATTCCACACCCAGTCGTGGTCACTTAACACAATGGGCTGTCGCCGTAGGTCGTGATAGTTCCAGAGACGCACAGTCCAATCCCAGCTGGCTGTTGCGAGGAACGACCCCTTGTAGTTGAACCGGATGTTAGTGATCCCGGCGGTGTGTCCCGGTAGGGTTCGGGTGATTCTTCCGTTCTCTACGAGGTGAACCTGGCCAGCCGTCGTGCCGACCACGAGTGTCCTCGAGTCGGGCGCATAGCAGATCGCGGATAGTGAAGCATTGGGAATCTGTACTACCGATTCCTGGTAGTTGTTCTCAATGTCCCAGATGAACACCGACCCATTCACTCCCGCGGCTGCAAGTCGCTTACCGTCCGGACTGAGTTTCAACGCGGTTATTTTTTCCTCCACAGCGATAACCTCACGTGCGGTCTTAAGGTCGGAGTACCGTATGCTCCGGCCCGCATTATCGCGAGCATAGAAACCTTTCCCATCGGGGGTAAAGTGAATATCCCCGATGTCTGACTTGTAACCTCCGATACGGACAGGAGGTGCATTCAGGTTCGTCAGGTCGTACAGCTCTACAAAGTTATTTTCGCGATCGGTCGGATACAATCCACCGGCGGCGAGGAGTTTTTCGTCCGGACTGATGTCAAGGGTAAAGACCAGATACCTTTGGGTGCGGTCTTTATGGTCAACGCGCGCCGGAACGATTTCGCGTGCTTCCCATCGTTCGCCGCTGAAGTTCCACTGAATGATTTTTCCATCACTACCCCCCGAGTAGATGTACTTGTGGTTGTAGCGAGATTCCAATGCCCGCGCAGCACCTTTTACGTGCCCTTCGAGGCTGCGCGTAAGCGGATGGTCATGGTTTCGCAACGCGTAGAAGAGACCGTTGTAAATGTCGTTGTCATAGGCGTAGCCATCGTGAGCTGTATTGAAGTTATACGCCTGTTGCGCGAGAAGCGCTTGTTGTACGCGATCGCTGTTGAGCTCTTTCGATTTGATCGCCATCGCTTTCCCGATAGAAAGGTAGCGCAGGCGCTGTGACTCTTCGCGCGCGGCAAGAGCACGTTCCTCGCTGGTGCGCGCTTCCTGTTCCCGGCGAAGGGCAAGGTCTGCATTCTGGTTAGCGCGGTCTTTCTGTAACAACGCTTCCTGCTGCGCGGCCTCCGCTTCGAGGCGCCGCTGTTCAGCAACAACCCGGGCCTGCTCCGCGGCGAGTCGGGCCTGCTCCGCGGCTGAGCGCTGTTCCGCCTCAGCTTGCTGTGCGGCCAGGGCGCGTTCGGTGGCGCGTTCGGCTTCGATACGTCGTTCATCGGCCATGCGTCGTTGGTGTTCCGCTTCTTCAAAGTTTTCCTGCGCGATCGACTGTTGAACGAATGCGTAGACAAGGAAGCCCAGCGAAATCACCGTTGCAGTAGCCATGAATAAGGCGGTAATACGTGCATTGCGAAGCTTGCGCTTTTGTTCAAGTTCCTTGACACGCTGTTCCGTCTCCCATTGTTTCCGCGAGTACTCGAGGAATATCATGGTCCGCTCGAAGGCGGGATGGTACCGCTGTCCCCATACCAGAGTCGGCTTGTGTTTTGCCTCCCAGTTGAGGGCGAGCTGAAGATCAGGTGGTCGCCACAATCCGGCTTTTCCGATCTGATACATCGCTGCCGCCTCTGCCAGGCGCATGTACATCTGCACGGCGTCAGCTTCATCGTCGACCCAGTTTTTCAAACGGATCCAGATACGCATGAGACTTTCATGCGAGATATCGATAATAGATTTCCCGGTTAGGGGAACGCCATAGCCAGGGGTAAGCAGGGAGCGACCCGGTTCACGAAACTTCTCGATGACGGCGATAACCTCTTCTTCAGTGACGTTCCCAATGGCGGCAATTTCATTCAGGCGCGTGGGACGGCGTATACCAAAGTTCTCGCCGCGTTTCTCCGTGATCGCCTTGAACATCACCTCGCAGATGCGCTTCTGGTCTTCAGTCAGCTCATCAAAAGCCTCGTTGGCGTGTTGGGAGAGGGCCTCCGACATCGTACCAATAGCCTCGTAATGCTTGAGGTCGAGGGGTTCGTCGTCGTAATCACGATAGCGGAGCCAGTACGACCATGTGCGCATAAGCGCGTGCTGCAGAATGGGAAGCTGGTCGGGGTTGTCTCCGAGATCATTGAGGAGTTGTTGCGTCAGTCGGGGACTGATGGTACCACCGCCTACGGCAACGGGGCCTTCGATTGCTTTCCGCTTCTGTTCGCGGGTCAGCTGCGGAATGAGGTAGTGGCTGTCGTTAATCTTCCGCGTGAGATCCGGAAACTGCGCACAGTCACCAATGAAATCCGATCGCATGGTGATCGCTACGTAGATCGGCGCATCGGGGTAGTTAGACGCTTCAATGAGGAGATTGACAAAAGCGAGGGTTTCGTTGATGGAGTTGGCATCATGACCTTCCTTGAATCGGAAGAGCTCCTCGAACTGGTCAATAAGAATAAGATAGTTGGCGTCTTTCGTCCTGCGGCTTTGCGAAATAGCTTCAACAAGGCCAAGAGAACTACTGCGGAGCAGGGTTGAGAAGATTGTACGCTTGATTCTTTTTTCTTCTACATCCGCATTCCGGTACTCCTCGGTTTGAACCAGAAGTGATTCGGCCAGGTTGTCGATGGGGGAGGCACCGGGCCGACTTACCACTACTTCCCAATCCGGACTTGCGTCAGTGAGAAAACCGCCGTAGAGTATCGGGAGTACGCCGCAGTAGATGAACGATGACTTACCACTTCCTGACGGACCGATTACGCCAACGAACCGGTTTTTCGAAAGCTTCAGCAACACCTCATCGCTTTGTCCTTCCCGACCGAAAAAGAGGTGGCTCTCTTCTATTCTGAAGGGGCGCAACCCCGGGAAAGGGTTGAGATTAACGGATTCCTGAGCGATTGTTTGCGGCATAGACTAGGAGGTAAACTCGTTGAGAAATGATTTCAACGAAGCGGCTGTGCTGTCTTGTGCTGCTTCAATAACCTGTAAGTCCTGTTGACGGAATACTTCGGTATCGATCTGAGCACCGGGCGCGGTGAGAATAGCCTTGCCTATGATAGGCTTTTTCCGCCCGAACCCAGGGGCTTTCAGCAAGTCAAGGGCCTTCATCCTTACCCACTGATCGTTGACTTTTCCCTTATATATAATAGCTGCGTCGAAATTCTTAAGGTTTTCAATGTGCTGTTTGCGCACTTCGAGGAGTTCTCCTTCAAATTGCGGAAGCAGTACCCGGAACCCGGCCTCTTCGAGGACTTGCCGGATAGGTTTTATGTCATTAACATCTACACGGTCGTGCATGAGGTATACCGAGCGTCCGTCGATGTCATCCGTCCCTTTTCTTTCACCGAAGTCGACGAGTTCTTCTCGCATGATATTCTTGAAGTCCTCGAGCGGAGTCTGCAGAATTTCTGCGCCTTCCTGTGCTTCAACATCGCGTTTGATGTTCTCGATGAAGCTCTTCTGCCGTTCACTCGCGTTGTTTAGGTTGGGAGATATCCAGATCAGGCGACCGAATTCCTGATTGTTTTCCCTGGCTTCGGCGCTTTTTTCAGCAGCGAGGCGGTTTTGTAATTCTACGACCGACCGGTCGGAGCCTTCCGGTACCTCGCCATAGGCACTTCCGATGAGGTGTATGGAGAGCTGGCTTTCGGCGAGATCACGGCGAACGCGAACTTCGAGATCTTGTAGTGTACCGGGCAAGGCCTGGTTGGGCAGCACGGTATAGCCATGGCGTTGTAGTTCGCGTTTGATGATATTCCGCTGAACCGAAAGGTCGTGTCCGGTCTCTGCGAGGTAAATGGTTTGGCGTTTGCGCAGCGTGCGCACCGGGGGGCGGTGGCCTCCCTCTTTAATAAGAACGAGGGCGTCATATAGGTCGTAAGCGAGATCGACCATTTTCATCCAGTACTGGCGTTCCGCTTCGCTGCTGAAATAGTCAGTGTATTCGCGGATTTCACCCGAGTCAGGATCGAGTTGATACATATCGTATCCGAGGAGTTCGCGAATGGACTCGGGTTGCTCCTGACTGGTGAGCGGAGTTTTGAAGACTTTGAAGACACGGCTTCGCCATTCAGGCCCGGCAGCATTTGCGAAAGCTTCCAGGCTTTCCAGACAACTCTTCGTATTGGTGAAGTCGGACGAAAGAATCGGAATGAGGATACCCACGTTGTCGAGATTAGGGGCGACGTGATTCTCATAGTCGCTCTTCAACATGATGTGCGCTTTCTCTCCAAGTACCTGGTTGAGCATCAGGCCCAGAAAGCGCCGGAACTGGGAGACCCATCCGGGCGTGTCTTCTCCGCGCGATTCGTTATCCGGGTCTGCAAATACAATCAGTACGTCAATCTCGAAGGCCATATATCTCCAGTCAGTGTTGTAAGGTCAAAGTCTTGTCATGGGTAGTCAGGTTGCGCACCAGCCCCTGTACCAGTTCATGGTTGTTTGCCATAACGAAATACAGGTCGAGCAAGGTTACACGGAAGAGAATTGTTCTTTCCCGCGCCACCAGTGCCTCGGCTTTTAAGAGTGCAGGAGGAGTAAACAACTCTCCATATATAGCACCGCGTTCCATGACGTCGAGTACGCGTTCGTTATCGATAACTTTTACTTCGCCGTGTGCAACGATGAAAATTGCTTTCTGCTCGTCGTGAACGGGAAGAGTGAGTCGTTCCCCTGCAGCCAGTTCAACGGCTGTGATTTTGTCCGCCAATTCAGCCAGATGTACTCCGTGAATATCCCGGAACACCGGAAGTTGACGGATCAGCATCACCATTTCAATCTGGAGGAAGAATCCGTCATCGAGTCCGTCAAGTAGTTGGTTATTCTTGATGGCAGTATCTACAAACCGCCGGTCGCGTAACGGTAGCCTTTCCGTGATGTTGCTGAAAGCCAGGCGGTCCTTCTGGTAGACCACCCAAGCGGCCGTCTCCTGCAGGAGCCGATCGTCGTTGAAGACCTGCGCCACCAATCCGCGGCTCACACGGAAGTCGTTCATATAGGCAGCAGCATGCACGGCGCATACTTTTGTCCAGCGGTTTACCAGATTGTAGTCGCGGTTCAGGAGGTAGTTGATGACCTGAATCGGCGTATAGTGCTCACGTGGAAAGTGGTATTGTAGCAGGCGAAGTTTTTCTTCAACAGGTTTGTCGTCGAGCAGAGGCAGGAGCTTGGGTTTCAATTCCTGGTCAATGAATAGGTCGAGGAGTTCGAGCGCGAAGGCGATGCTTTCGTGGTCACCCGACGAGATGTTTTGGCGAACGAGTTCGACCGATTCAGGATCGTACAGAATTGAGAGGAGCATGAAAATCTGCTCGTGGTTCTGCGTAACTTCTTCTTCCAGTGCTTCGCGGAGGAACTGCATCTCGGGTGTTCGCGGGAGTTCCTGCAAAGCAGCCAGATTCCAGATCGCCTTGCTGATTTCCATTTCGACCAACTCCATCACCATCGTTGCCTCGCGACCCTCGGGGCGGTGGTTGACATAACGTAGGGCGTAGAGTATTTGCCGGACAATTTTTTTGTCCGGGTAGTCGGCTTTCTTCCAGAGGAGGTGCAGAGCTTCATGTCCGCGGATGCCGCCCATGATCTGTACGATGCGGAGCATCACGGTCTCAGACTGCCCTGATTTATGGAAGGCAGCCTCGAGTGCGTTCAGGGCGCGCGGTCCTGCTGCGCGAAGGGCTGCCGCAGCGTGGTGCCCGTACAGCGGCGAGCCAAGCATCTCGATCAATAATGACCAGGTTTCAGGCCGCTGAACCTTCCGCGCTGTTTTGAGGGCCTCAAAACGCACGCGGGAGTCGGGATCCCGAAGTAGTTCCAATAACATAAAGAGTGTGCGCTGATCGGTGTGCTTGACAAGCAGCTTCGCGGCCAGCGTGCGATCGTCCTGACGATGCGACTTACTCAATTTCATCAGCTTGTCAGTCGAGATCGCCAATACGTCGCTGTCTTCCGTTTCCGATGCCGCGAGGCGGGCCAGCGAACGGACGGACTGATTGCCATCGTCATGAGCAATTCCCAACGCTTCGATCCTTTCTTCAGCGAACTTCCGCAGACGAGGGTGATCGTCGGAAGCAATCCTTAAAATAGCGGTTTCGAACAGGGCAGGGTCAAGTTTCTCCATCAGTCGGAGACCGTATATCACTTTTTCCTCGACTTCACTCGAAAGTTGTTTCTGGAGTACAGCGTTTACCGAATATTCGGCAATCGCCGTCGCACCTGAATTCTTGTTTCGCTCAAGCGCATTCTGCAGGGTGCGGCGGTAATTGAAGTGCATCTTGTTGACGACCAGGAACCAAAGGGCAATCAACGGCAACGTGAAAAGGGTGATGTGAATCAGGTTAAAGATTTCGATGCGGGTGATCAGAATGATCATTAGCCCGGCGACGATACTGGCAATAGCGGTGACAATCCCTTCGATCTTTGTCTGAACGTCGATGCGAATATTGCTCTCCAGCGGAAGGA
>Ga0079224_100005933_pt1 | contig 16109 bp, 10 predicted proteins | sample Stecom2015_FD_80414 | JGI IMG/M metagenome (GOLD analysis project Ga0079224, IMG submission 80414) | Agricultural soil microbial communities from Utah to study Nitrogen management - Steer compost 2015 | ecosystem: Environmental > Terrestrial > Soil > Agricultural land | place: USA: Utah...
GGCCGCGGCGGTGACCGGGGTGGACACCGGCCGTCGCCCCTGGGCGGCGTGGACCGGTGCGGCCAGCAGCTCAGCCAGCCGGAAGACGGAGAGGAAGGTGACCGCGGCGACGCCGGTGCCGCCGGCGGTGACCGGGACAAGCCACCCGGCGGCCGGCAGTCGCCGCGCGGGGACCCCGACGTGGTTGCTGGGCACGACGACCGTGACCGAGGAGAGCGCGGCACCGCCCTAGGCCGGCGCCAGTTCTCGGTCGAGAACGCCCACGCGGTCAACCAGCTGACGCCCAGCTCGAGCGCCCCCTCGACCGTGTCGAACAGCGCGGCCTCGCCAGCGGCGTGGCCCTCGGTGCGGGGCAGGCCGCGGCGCTGGGCCCAGCGCCCGTTGCCGTCCATCACGCAGGCGATGTGGGTGGGGATGCGTCGTGGGTCGATGCCGTCGGGGATCACCTGGGCAAACTATCCGCTCGGCGTGGGGGTGGCGGGAGGTCGTCCGGCCGTCGGGCCGGGTGCCGGCGGGTCACCGATGGTGTCACACCTCCTGCATAGCCTGGCTGCCGTGCCCGTCGAGGTCGTCACCACCCCCTACGGCCGCCCGGCCCTCGAGGCCCTGCGGCGGGCGGTCGCGCAGGCCAAGGACGGTGACGCGCTCGCCCCGGTCACGGTCGTCGTGCCCAGCAACCACGTCGGCGTCACCGCCCGCCGCCTGCTCGCCGCCGGGGAGCTCGGCCCGGTCGCCCCCGGCGGTGCGGGCGTCGCCGCCGTCACCTTCCTCACCGTCTACCGCCTGGCCGAGCTGCTGGGCGCGTCGGCGCTGGCCGCCGAGGGGCGCCGGCCGGTGTCCACCCCGGTCATCGCCGCGGCCGTCCGCCGGGCCCTCGCCGAGGAGCCGGGGATGTTCGCCCCGGTGGCCGCGCACCCCGCCACCGAGCGGGCGCTCGTCGCCTCCTTCGCCGAGCTGTCCGACCTCGCCGACGACGCCCTCGATGCACTTGCGGCCGCCAGCCCGCGGGCGCGCTCGGTCGTCGGCGTCTACCGCCGGGCCCGGGCCGCGCTCGCCGCCGGCTGGTACGACGAGTCCGAGCTCACCGCCGCCGCCGTGGCCCGGGTGGCGACCGACGGCGACCGGCTGGCGGGCGAGCTCGGCCGGCTGGTCGTCCACCTCCCGCAGGACCTGCTCCGCCGCCAGGCCGAGCTGCTCGCCGCGCTCGCCGCCCACGTGCCCACCACCGTCGTGGTCGGCGTCACGGGCCGCGGCGACGCCGACGCGGGCGTGGCCCGGTCCCTGCAGCGCATGGGCGTCCCGCTGCCCGACGCCCTCCGGCGTGCCCGGGAGGGGCTCGACGGCACCCCGGTCGACGCCACGGCCCCGCCGCTGCCGGTGTCGGTCGAGGGCACCCGCGTCGTCACCGCCTCCGACGCCGACGACGAGGTCAGGGCTGCGATCCGCGGGGTCGTCGACGCCGTGCGCGACGGCACGCCGCTCGAGCGCATCGCCGTCCTCTACGGCTCGCCCACCCCGTACGCCCGCCTGGTCCACGAGCAGCTCGCCGCCGCCGGCATCCCCCGCAACGGCGCGGCGGTCCGGCCGCTGGCCGCCAGCGTGCTCGGCCAGACGGTCCTCGGGCTCCTCGCGCTCCCCGACCACGACTTCCGGCGCTCCGACGTGCTCGGTCTGCTGGCCCGAGGGGCCGACGCCGGCGGCGACAGCCCGGCCGGGGCGTGGGAGCGCATCTCCCGGCGGGCGGGCGTCGTCGCCGGCCGCGCCCACTGGGACGCGCTGCTGTCCCGCGCCGCCCGCGAGTACGAGCGCGAGGCCGACGAGCTGGCCGCCCGCGCCGACGAGCGCGACGCTGCCGCCGTCGCCGCGGCCCGGCGGCAGGCCGAGCGCGCCCGGCGCCTGCGGGCCCTGGTCCTCGACGTCGTCGACAGCCTCACCGAGGCCCGGGCCCGACCGGCGCCCTGGGCCGAGCGGGTGGCGTGGCTGCGCGCCCTGGTCGAGCGGCTGGTCGGCCACTGGCGGGACGGTGACGGCTGGCCGGCCGACGAGGTGCGGGCAGCCGAGAAGATCGACGCCGCCCTCGACCGCCTGGCGGGCCTCGACAGCATCGCCGGCCCCGCGGGTCTCGACGTGTTCCGCCGGACCCTCGAGCTGGAGCTCGAGGCCGACCTCGGCCGGATCGGTCGCTTCGGCGAGGGCGTGTTCGTCGGGCCGCTGTCGTTCGCCGTGGGCCTCGACCTCGACCTGGTCGTCGTGCTGGGCATGGCCGAGGGCACGCTGCCGGCGCCGGTGCGCGACGACGCCCTCCTGTCCGACGCCGACCGCCGCGCCACCGGGGGCCAGCTCGAGCTGCGCCGGGCCCGGGTCGGGCGCGACCACCGCCGGCTGGTCGCGGCGCTGGCCGCCGCCGGTCGGCACGTCCTGTGCGTGCCCCGGGGCGACCTGCGGGCCAGCAGCCAGCGCGTGCCCTCCCGGTGGCTCGGCGACGTCGCCGCGGCGCTGGCCGGACGGCGCCTCCCCGCCGACGAGCTCGACGGCTGGCGCGCACCGTGGATCGAGCACGTCCCGTCGTTCGCCCACGGCGTGCGCCACTGCGCGTTCCCGGCCACGGCCCAGGAGTACCGGCTGCGGCGGGGCCCGGACGGGGCCGACGAGCGGACGCGGGCGGGCGTCGAGGTCGTCCGGGCCCGGCTCGGCCGCGCCTTCACCCGCTTCGACGGCAACCTCGCCGGGGTCGCCGTCCCCTCGCCCGTCGACACGGTCGTCTCCGCCACCCGCCTGGAGTCGTGGGCCCGCTGCCCGTTCGCCTACTTCGCCGAGCGCCTGCTCGAGGTGCGCCCGGTCGAGGACCCGGAGCAGCAGCTGGAGATGCCGGCGCTCGTGCGGGGCAGCCTCGTCCACGAGATCCTCGAGCGGTTCGTGCGCGAGGTCCTCGCCCGGCCGCCGGCGCAGCGTCCCGGCCCCGGGCAGCCGTGGTCCGCCGACGACCGCACCCGCATCCGCGAGATCGCCGGGGAGGTGTGCGACGAGTACGAGGCCCGGGGCCTCACCGGGCGGCCGGTGTTCTGGCGGCGGGACCGGGCGGCCGTCGTCGCCCTCGCCGACCGCTTCCTCGCCGAGGACGACGCCCGCCGGCGGGAGACCGGCACCCGGCCGCTGGCCGCCGAGCACGAGTTCGGCTTCGGCGACGACGGCGGCGTGCCACCGGTCGAGCTGCGCCTCGACGACGGCCGGGTCCTCCGGTTCCGGGGTTCCATCGACCGGGTCGACGAGGGTGCCGACGGCAGCCTCGTCGTCCTCGACTACAAGACCGGGGGCGTCCGCGACTACCAGGGCCTGTCGGCCGACGACCCCGACGCCCGGGGCACGCGCCTGCAGCTGCCGGTCTACGCGCTGGCCGCCCGGGCCGCGACCGGCCGGCCGGACGCGCCGGTCACGGCCGAGTACTGGTTCGTGTCCGACCGCGCCGGGTTCACCCGGGTCGGCTACCAGGTCGACGCGGGCGTCCTCGCCCACGTCACCCGGACGGTCGGCACGATCGTGTCCGGCATCGAGCGCGGCGTGTTCCCCCACCACCCGGTCGAGACCTGGTTGCGCTCGATGGCCTGCGCCTACTGCGACCCCGACGGCATGGGCGTGGCCGACCTGCAGCGTGCCTGGGAGCGCAAGCGCGACGACCCGGCGGTCGCGCTGTACGCCGAGCTGGTCGAGCCCCGCGCCGGCGAGGAGGCGGCGTGACCGGCACGACCGCCACGCAGCCGAGCCCGCCGCCCGACCAGGCGGCCCGCGACCGCATCGTCGGCGAGCTCGACCGGACGCTGTTCGTCCAGGCCGGTGCCGGCGCCGGAAAGACCCGGGCGCTGGTCGACCGCATCGTGCGACTGGTCACCACCGGCACCGCGGGCCTCGAGGCGATCGCCGCCATCACGTTCACGGAGAAGGCCGCGACCGAGCTGCGCGACCGGGTGCGGCGACGCCTCGAGGACGAGCTCGCCGACGCCGTCCGCCACGAGGTCGGCGAGCGGGCCGCCCGGTGCCGGACGGCGCTCGCCGACCTCGACAGCGCGGCCATCGGCACGCTCCACGGCTTCGCCCAGCGCATCCTCACCGAGCACCCGGTCGAGGCCGGGCTGCCGCCCCGAATCGAGGTGCTCGACGAGGTCGCCTCCGCGGTCGCGTTCGACGAGCGCTGGAGCCGCTTCGTCGACCGGCTGCTCGAGGACGCGGCGGTCGAGCGGGCGCTGCTCCACGCCACCGCCGCCGGTGTGCGCGTCGACCACCTGCGGCTCATCGCGCAGGCGTTCAACGACAACTGGGACCTTGTCGAGGACCACGCCCCGGCGGTGCCCGTCGACGTCGCGCCGTGGGACCACGAGCTGGCCGCGCTTCTCGACGAGGTCGACGCCCTGGTCGCCATGCGCGACCACTGCGTCGCCGAGGACGACAGGTTCTACGACCAGCTCGGCCGGTTCGAGGTGTGGGCCCGGCGGGTGCGGCAGGCCCCCGACGACGTCGCCCGCCTCGCGCTCCTCCGCGAGGAGACCGGGCGCCCGAGGCGCAAGGCGCACGGGCGGCGGGAGAACTGGCCGACCTGCGACGTCGGCGAGCTCAAGCAGCGCTACACCGACCTGCAGGCGAAGCTCGACGCGCTGCGCGACCGCATCGCCCACCAGGCCGTGCGCCGGCTGGCGGTCGAGCTGCGCCGATTCACCCTCGACGCGGCCGCCGAGCGGCGCGACGCCGGCGAGCTCGAGTTCCACGACCTGCTCGTGCTCGCCCGGCAGGTCCTGCGCGACCCGACCCACGGCCCGACCGTGCGGCGGGCCCTGCACCAGCGCTACCGGCACCTGCTCATCGACGAGTTCCAGGACACCGACCCGATCCAGGTCGACCTCGCGGTGCTGATCGCCAGCCCCGACGACGTCCGGCCCGGCGCCCAGTGGCACGAGGTCGGCACCCGCGAGGGGCACCTGTTCTTCGTCGGCGACCCCAAGCAGTCGATCTACCGGTTCCGGCGGGCCGACATCTCGATGTTCCTGCGGGCGGCGGAACGGTTCGGCGACGGCGGCCGCCTCGTCTCGCTGACCACCAACTTCCGCACCGGCCGCAGCATCGTCGAGCTGGTCAACCGGGTCTTCGGGACGCTCATGGTCCCGCAGCGGCACGACGGCCTGCCGTCCCAGCCGGACTACGAGCCGTTCGCCGCGGTGCGGGGCGACGCCCCGGTCGGGCCCCCGGTGGCGCTGCTCGGCGTCGCGCAGCACGAGGACGAGCCCAAGGCCGACGAGGTCCGGCGACGGGAGGCCGCCGACGTCGCCGCCGCGATCCGCACCGCGCTGGCGGAGGGCTGGCTGGTCGACCGCAGCGGCGGCGGGCCCGTCCCCGACTGGCAGCCGGCCCGTCCGGGCGACATCACCGTCCTCGTGCCCGCCCGCACCTCGCTGCCGGCGCTGGAGGACGCGCTCACCGAGGCCGGCATCTCCTACCGGACCGAGTCGGCGTCGCTCGTCTACGCCAGCCGGCTGGTGCGCGACCTGCTGCTCACCCTCCGGGCCATCGACGACCCGAGCGACGAGCTGGCCACCGTGTCGGCGTTGCGCTCGCCGCTGTTCGCCTGCGGCGACGACGACCTGTTCCGCTTCCGCCACGAGCTGGGCGGCCGGTTCGACCACTCGCTCCCCCTCCCCGACGGTGCCCCGACGGACGACCCGGTGTGCGCGGGGCTCGCCTACCTCCACGAGATGCACCGGGCGCGCCGCTGGCTGGCCCCCAGCGAGCTGGTCGACCGGGTCGTGCGCGACCGGCGGGTGCTCGAGCTGGGGTGGGCCGACGGGCGCCCCCGCGACCTGTGGCGGCGGGTGCGGTTCGTCGTCGACCAGGCCCGGGCGTGGACCGACGCCACCCACGGCACGCTGCGCCAGTACCTCGCGTGGGTGCGCCAGCAGACGGCGGAGGGCAGCAGGGTGTCCGAGGCGGTCCTGCCCGAGACCGACGACGACGCCGTGCGGATCATGACGATCCACGCGGCCAAGGGGCTGCAGTTCCCCATCACGATCGTCTCGGGCCTCTCGACCCAGCCCCAGCGGCGGTCGGCGGGCGTCGAGGTGGTCTGGCCGCCCGGCCAGGAGTGCGCCATCCGGGTGGGCACGGCGGTCAAGACGGCCGCGTTCGAGGACTGGAAGCCGATCGACGAGCAGATGTCCCACGACGAGCGGGTCCGCCTCCTCTACGTGGCCTGCACCCGGGCCCAGGACCACCTGGTCGTCTCGCTGCACCGCAAGTCCCGCAAGAGCCAGCCCGACGACGCCGCCAAGCTGACCAGCGCCGAGCTGCTGGCCCGCGCACTGGCCGACGGGATCGAGGCGCTGCCGGTCCTCGGCACCGACGTCGCCGGGGACGGCGCCGAGGGCACCACCGGCGACACCGGTCCGCCCGGCGGCGACGGTGCCACCGCGGAGCCGGCCGACCCGACCACGCCGGACGCCCCGGCGCTGCCGCCCTTCGACGAGTGGCGGCGCCGGCGCGACGCCGCCGTGGCCGCCGGCGCCCGGCCACGGACGCTGGCCGCCACCGCCCTCACCGACGACGGCCGACCGGACGCGGTCGCCGACCCCGGGCTGCACAAGCGGCCCCGCGACCTGGACCTGCCCGCCTGGCAGAAGGGGCGCTACGGCTCCGCGGTGGGCCGGGCCGTCCACGGTGTGCTGCAGACCATCGACCTGCGGGGCGCACCGGACGCGGCGATCGATGCCGCCGTCGCCGCCCAGGCGGCGGCCGAGGGCGTGCTCGGCCACGAGGACCACATCGGTGCGCTGGTGCGCGCCGCCCTCGCCGCACCCGCCGTCGCCGAGGCCGCGGCCAGCCCCCACTGGCGCGAGCTGTACGTCGGGGTGCCGCTGGCGGGCGGCCGGACGCTGGAGGGCTACGTCGACCTCCTCTACCGCCGGCCCGACGGACTCGTCGTCGTCGACTACAAGACCGGCCCGTCCGGGCCGCAGGTCGACCTCGACCCCCTCGTGGCCCGCTACCGGCTGCAGGGCGCGTCCTACGCGCTGGCGGTCGGCCAGGCCACCGGCGAACCGGTCGCCGAGGTGGTGTTCGTCTTCCTCACGCCCGCGGGCCCGGTGGAGCGGCGCCTGCCGGACCTGGCCACCGCGGTCGACGAGGTGCGGCGCCGCGCAGCCGAGGGCGACGACGCACTGGTCGTCACGTGACCGCCGGCCGCCGCCCGCCGACAGGCCCGCCATCCGCGGCGCCGGCTGCACCGGGCCCGCGGGTGGGCGGGCTACCGTCGCCCGGCGTGACCCGCTCCGCCGTCGCCGACGCGCTCGCCCGCGTGGTGGCGGCGCTGCCGGGCGGCGGCGAGGCCCGGCCCGGCCAGGTCGAGATGGCCACCGCCGTGGCGGACGCGGTCGCGTCCGGCCGGCACCTCGTCGTCCGGGCGGGCACCGGCACCGGCAAGACCCTCGGCTACCTCGTCCCCACGATCCTGGCCGGCAAGCGGGTCGTCGTGGCCACCGCCACCCGGGCGCTGCAGGACCAGCTCGCCACCAAGGACCTGCCGTTCCTCGAGCGCCACCTCGGCCGGCGGTTCCGGTGGGCTGTGCTCAAGGGCCGGGCCAACTACGTGTGCGTCCAGCGGCTGGCCGAGCTGGTGCCCGACGACGGCGGCGGGCCCGACGGCTCGCCGGTCGCCGCGCCCCGGCGGTCCGGCGGCCGCCCTCGTCCCGCCGACCAGCTGCGCCTCGACGGCCTGGCCGAGCGCGCGGACGCCGAGGAGCTCGCCGCCATCGCTGCCTGGGCGGCCACCACCCGCACGGGTGACCGGTCCGAGCTCGAGGTCGAACCCCGGGAGGCGACGTGGGCGGCGGTCAGCACGACCTCCCGCGACTGCCCCGGCGCCGCGCGGTGCCCCCGGGGCGACCGGTGCTTCGCCGAGGCGGCGCGGGCGACGGCAGCCGAGGCCGACGTCGTCGTGGTCAACCTGCACCTCTACGGCCTCGACCTGGCGAGCGGCGGGGCGATCCTGCCCGAGCACGACGTCGTGGTCGTCGACGAGGCCCACGTGCTCGAGGACGTCATCTCGGCGACGACCGGCGTCGAGATCGGCGCCGGCCGCTTCACCCACCTGGGCAGCATGCTCCGGGGGATCCTGGCCGAGGCGGGCGACACCATCACGGGCGTGGTCGACGCCGGTACCGTGCTCGCGGGCGCCCTCCGCCCCCACCGCGACCAGAGGCTCACCGCCCCGCTGCCGGACGGGGTGGCGGGCGCGCTCGCCGCGGTCCGGCGCCGGGTCGAGGCGGCACAGGCGGCGCTGCGCAACATCCCCGACGACGCCACCGACGACGTCAGCGCCCGGGCGATCCGGGCCCGCCAGGCGGCGACGAGCCTGCTCGACGACCTCGACGCCGTGGCGGCGCCCACCGACGCGGACGTCCTGTTCGTCGCCGGGCCGGACCACGCCCCGGTGCTGCGGCTGGCGCCCCTCGACGTCACCGGGCTGCTGCGCGAGCGGCTGTGGTCGCAGCGCACGGCGGTGCTCACCAGCGCCACCCTGCCACCTGGCATCGGCCCTCGCCTGGGCCTCCCCCAGCGGGCCGACGAGCTGCTGGATGTCGGCAGCCCCTTCGACTACCGCGGCAACGGCCTCATCTACTGCGCCGCCCACCTCCCCCGCCCCACCGACCCCCGCTGGGCCGACGCGGCGATCGACGAGATCGGCGCGCTGATCGATGCCGCCGGCGGCCGGACCCTCGCCCTGTTCACCAGCTACAAGGCCATGCACCGGGCGGCGGAGGTGCTGCGCGAGCGCCTCTCCCACCCGATCGTCGTGCAAGGCGAGCAGCCCAAGCCCGCCCTGGTGGCACGGTTCGCCAGCGAACCCGAGACCTGCCTGTTCGCCACCACCAGCTTCTGGCAGGGCATCGACGTGCCGGGACCGTCGCTGTCGCTCGTGACCATCGACCGACTGCCCTTCCCCCGGCCCGACGACCCGCTGCTGCAGGCCCGGCGCGAGCGGGTGGGCCCGGGCGCGTTCCTGGCCATCGACGTCCCCCGGGCGGCGACCATGCTGGCCCAGGGCATCGGTCGCCTCATCCGAAGCTCGGCCGACCGGGGCGCGATCGCCGTGCTCGATCCCCGCCTCGCCACCGCCCGCTACGGGCCGAAGATCGTCGCCACGCTGCCGCCCATGCGGCGCACCCGCGACCGGGCCGACATCGAGGCGTTCCTGCGCGAGCTGCGGACAACAGCGGAGGGCGGCGCACCCACGGCGGCCGGCCGGGCCGGGGCCGGCGGCTGAGGCGCGACCGGCACCCGGCGCCCGCCGACGCCGGGGTGGTCAGAAGCCCAGCCGATCGAGCGCCGCGGGGCGGCGCTGCCAGTCCTTGTCGACCTTGACGTGCAGGTCGAGGTAGGCGCCGGGCGGCAGCTGCTCCCGCACCCGCACGCCCACCTGCTTGAGCACCGACCCCTTCCTGCCGATGACGATGCCCTTCTGCGACTCCCGCTCCACGAGGATCTCGCAGCGGATGTAGGGCCACTCCCACTCGGTCACCCGGGTGGCGATCGAGTGCGGCAGCTCCTCTCGGGTCACGGCCAGCAGCTGCTCCCGCACCAGCTCGGCGACCCAGAACGCCTCGGGCACGTCGGTCACCATGTCGGGCGGGCAGTACTGCGGCCCCTCGGGCATCCGCGACGCCAGGTGCTCGACCAGCTCGCCGACGCCCTCCCCGGTCCGGGCCGACACCGGGAAGTACTCGGACAGCTCCAGCTCGGCCGTCGCCGCCAGCTGGCGGAGGACCTGATCGGGCTTCACCGCGTCGATCTTGTTGACCACGAGGACCGAGTCGTCGGGGATGCGCTCGGCCACCCACCGGTCACCCCGGCCGAACGGCTGGGTGGCGTCGACGACGAAGACCACCACGTCGACGTCGGGGATGGCCGACTGCGCAGTGACGTTGAGGCGCTCGCCCAGCGCGGTGCGGGGCTTGTGGATGCCGGGGGTGTCGACGAACACGATCTGCACGTCGGGGCGGGTGAGCACGCCCTGGATGCGGTGGCGGGTGGTCTGCGGCTTGTCCGAGACGATCGCCACCTTCCGGCCGAGGATGCGGTTGAGCAACGTCGACTTGCCGACGTTCGGCCGGCCCACGATGGAGACGAACCCCGAGCGGTACGGCTGCTCGCCGTCGGGCGCGGCGCGGTCGGGTTCGTCGCCGCCGTCCGGTGCGTCGCCGGTCTGCAGGTCGTCCGTGTCGCTCACCACCCCGACGGTAACCGGGACGGGCGCGCACGCGTCCCGTCCCGGTCGGGCGTGCCGGTCGGCGCCGCCGAGCGGGGCTCAGAGGTCGGCGGTCGCCAGGTTGAGGGCCGGGTTCTCGCCGCTGAACAGGCCCCAGGGCGACTCCCACCCCTCGACCTGCCAGAGGTGCCCCATCCACATCGGCTTCTCCCACGGCATGCCGATCCGGCCACCGACCGACTCGCACAGGTCCTCCGGCGTGTTGTCGGGCCCGACGACCAGCCCGCCGACGATGCACAGCGCCGGGTGCTCGTGCCACTCGTCGTTCTCGCCGGCGAAGCCCTCGGGCGGCTCGTCGCCGAGGGTGGCGTAGCTGAGCCCGACGAGCTCGGACGTCGGCTCGTTGCCGTTGAACAGCAGCATCTCGGGCGCGGCCGGGTCGAAGCCGTCGCGGGTCAGCAGCTCGACGTTGAGGTAGTGGGCGCCGATGCCCGGCACGTACGGGGTCACCATGAAGTAGCCGTCGGCCATCGCGTCGGCCGCGGTCGGGTACTTGGGCACGACCGAGCCGGCGATCCGCAGCTGCTCCTGCAGCTGGAGCACCTCCTCGGGCGAGGTCAGGTCCTTCCATTCGGTGAGCCCGTGCACGTGCATCGTGGCCTCGCCCTCCTCCAGCCCCGGCGGGGCTTCGGCGTCGAGGGCGTGCTCGACCGACCAGTCGACGAACTCGGCGATGCGGCGCTCGCGCTCGTCCTCGGGCAGCTCGGCCAGCAGGCCGGACCGGGCCCGGAGCTGCTCGGCGAGGAACTCCTTGCTGGACTCGCGGTGGCGCTCGATCTCCTCGTCGGACAGGTAGCCGGTGAGGGCGGCGATGCGGCGGGCGGCGAAGTCGTCGTCATCGCCCCCGTTCGTGCCGTGGTCGTGGCCGTCGGCGGCCGACTCGCCCTCGGGTACGCCGGGGCCGTGGTCGTGGCCGTCGCCGTCGTGGCTGTGGCCGCCGCCCAGGGACGGCACGACCGAGGCGGTGACGACGGCGACGACCGCGATCGTCGGCAGGCCGGTGACCGCCAGCGACGGGCGCTGCACCGTGCGGTCGACCAGCCAGCCGAGGGCGACGGCGACGGCCGCCGTGGCCGCGACGACCTCGAGCGCGCTGGCCAGGGCGTCGGGGAACCCGACGGGCTCGGCCGGCTCGGCCGGAAGGCCGGCCGTGCGGGTGAGCAGCCACAGCGCGGCGACGGCCAGGTTCAGCGCCGCGGTGCCGAGGAGCCAGCGCCGCTGTGGCCGCCACCGGAAGGCGAGGGCCGCGGCCCCGAACAGCTGGGCCCACCCGACGACGACGAAGAACGCCCCGTGCGAGGTCGTGTCGTCGAAGTGGGCGGGCGCGAAGGCGAAGTGGATGACGGCGGCGCCGAGCGTCGCGACCGCGGCGATGTCGCGGGCGGCGTCGCGGACGGTCGTCGACGACCGCGCCGGTTCGGCCGCGGCCGGCGGGCCGTCGGTCGTCTCGCGGGACGTGTCCATCGCTGCTCCCCCTCGTGATCCCCCCGTGGGGCCGGCCGGGCGCCCGGTGGACCTACGTTACTGCGGGTAAGTGACCGGCGTCACGGTGCCGTGCGGTCGTCGGGGCCGGTGCGCGCACGAACGCGCCCGGCTCGCTCAGCGCACCCGCTCGATGCGGACCCGGGCGCCGGCTCTGACCTCCTCGAAGCCGAGCATCCCGCCGATCGACGGCGGGACGAACCGGGGCGGCACCGCCCGGCCCCGCCCCACGACGACGTCGCCGACGCCGTCGCCGTCCTCGTCGACGACCTCCAGCGAGACGACCGTCGAGGGCCGGCGACCCATCGCCCCGAGGGACGCCTCGGCGTCCGCGGCGATCCGCTCGAGGCTCGCCGGATCGGTCCCGCCGCCGGCCGCCGCCCGGGCTGCGGCGTCGTGCACGACCGCCCGCAGCACCGACGTGGCGTACAGCCCGATCACCACCTGCAGCGCGCCGTAGAGGAACAGCAGGAACACGAGGAAGCCGATCGAGGTCCCGACGACGCCGACCCCCCGGTCGCCGCCCCGCACCCGCCGGGCCCGCCGCCCGACGGCAGGGCGAGGGGGGCGCCGGATCAGGTGCCCACCTCGCTGATCTTCTCCCGCGTGTCGCTCTCGATGTCGTTCCACATCCCCCGGAAGCTGACCCACATCAGCGCGCCGATCGCCGCCATGATCAGCACGACGATCGCCGCGGAGACGACGCCCTCGCCGCGGTCGTCGGCCCGTAGCCGCCCCGTCCGGACGACCCGCCGGGCGCCCGTCCACACGGCGGCCGCCGCCGCCCGCGCCCGCCCCCGGTTGCCTGTCACCTGTCGGTCCACTGTCCTCCTCCTGTCGGGTGTCGCTCGAGTCGTGCCGGCGAGCGGATCGGCTCGTCAGGCGGACGAGAAGAGACGGAGCGCCTCGACGAACGGCACGGCGAGGAAGATCACCCCGGGCACCAGCGCCGCCACCGTCACCGGGATCCAGACCTGCTGGGCCCGCCGCTCGATCGTCTCGATCAGCTGCCGGTGGAGGTCCCGCCGCATGGCGCGCGCCTCGTCGCTGATCAGCCGGCCGAGGTCGCCGGCCCGGCGGTTGAGCGCGAGGACCCCGACGAGCCGGCGCAGGGCGTCGACGTCGGCGACCTCCGCCCACTCGCGCAGCGCCTCCACCTCGGTGAGGCCCTGGCGGATGCGCCCGGTGACCCGGCCGAGGTCGCGCCCGCACGCCCCGGCGCCCCGGGCCGCGAGCCGAGCCAGCGCCGAGCCGAGCGAGTAGCCGGCACCGAGCAGCATGCCGAGCTGCTCGGCGACGACCGGCAGCTCCAGCTCGATCCGGCGCTGCCAGCGGGCCGAGGCCGTCGCCAGCCGCTGCTCGAGGAGGAGGAAGGCCAGAACCGGGCCGCCGGCGACGAACGCCAGCGCCAGCGGCCCGCCCAGACCCGCGCCCACGGCCAGCAGCCCGCCGCCGACCACGCCCGCGACCATCCACGCCAGCTGCCGCACCCGGAAGGCGGTGGCGTCCAGCGGCGAGTGGATGCGCTCGAGGCGCACGGCGACCGGCTCGGTCACGCCGAACAGCCGGGCCAGCCGCTCGCCGACGGCCCGGGCGAGCGGGGCGATCACCTGGCCGACCGACGCCGCCGACATCAGTGCGCTGCGGCGCGGGACCGCGGCGCCGCCCGGCACGTAGGGGGCCAGGCGGTCGACGAGCGGCCGGCGCCGGAACCACGGCAGCTCACTGAGCACCAGCGTCGACCCGAGGAACAGGCACAGCGCCGAGCCGGCGACGAGGTGGGCGGGGACGTCACTCATGTGTGGAACACCCGCTCCTCCTCGGGCAGCGCAAGCAGCCGTCCGGCCCACACCCAGCACAGGGCCACCGCGGCGATGCCGAGGACCACCATCGACTGCCCCCACGGGGTGGCGTAGGCGGCCCGGCCGGTGCCGATGCTCATGCCCACGAGCGCCATCCCCAACGGAACCAGCAGGACGAACCGGCGGGCGAAGCGCGCGCCGGCCTGCTTGGCCCGGGCGTCCTTGCGCCCCTGCACGTCCAGGATCCGGTCCTCGACCAGCGCCTCCAGGCGGCGGTCGAGGTCGGTGCCGCCCACCTCGTGGGCGACGAGCAGGGTCTCGCAGGCGGCGTCGGCCGTCGGATCGGCCAAGCCCACCTTCAGCGTCCGCACGGTCCGCTCGAAGTCGGTCGTCAGCAGCCACTCGCGGTGGGCTGCCTCGAAGGCCGGCCGCAGCTCGGCCGGTGCCCGCCGCCCGGCCTCGAACAGCGCCTGCGGCACGGACCGGCCCACCGACGACGTGAGGATGCGGATCTCCTCGACGAGGCGGGGCCACGCCTCCTGGGCGGCGGCCCGGCGCTGGTCCCGGCGCACCCGGAGCGACGCCACCGGCGAGGCGCCGAGCAGGAGCGCCAGGGCGAGGGCCGGCAGCGGACCGCCGAACATCGCGAGCCCCAGCGCCCCGCCCGCGACGGCGAGGCCGGCGGCCACCGCCGCGAACTGGGGCAGCTCCCCTCGGGCCAGGCCGACAGCGGCCAGCCGGTCGCCCAGGCTCGGGCGGCGGACCCCGGAACCCTCCACCCGCGAACCGGGCGCCAGGCCCCGCCAGCCGAACACGACGGCGGTGTACAGGAGGTGGGTGCCGGTCGCTGCGCAGAGGGCGAGCAGCAGCCCGGTCACCGGTGACCACCCTCCAGGAGCGCCCGGAGGTCGTGCCCGGCCTCGGCCAGGGGGCGGGCGGCCCGAACGGGGAGGTCGCCGGTCCAGACCAGCGGCTGGCCCGGCCCGGGGCGGCGGAACACCTCGGTGACCGTGAAGTGGGTGGCGTCTGCGCCACCGGCCAGGTCCTCGACCGTCGCCACCTCGGTGACCCGGGGACCGTCCGGCGTGCGGGCGCACTGGACGACGACGTCGAGGCTCTCGCTGACCAGCGAGTTGAGCGCGGTCAGCGGCAGCCCGCCGGAGGTGTCGGCCAGCTGGCAGATGAACCGCAGGCGGGTCAGCGCCTGGCGGGCCGAGCCGGCGTGGATGGTGGTGAACCCGCTGACGCCAGACGACAGCGTGAGCAGGAGCGGCAGCGCCTCGCGGTCGCGGACCTCGCCCACCACGGCGACGTCCGGCGCCATGCGGAGGAAGCCGGCGACCAGCCTCCGCAGGTCGACCGCGGGGCGATCGGCACGTGCCGCCCGGGTCTGCATGTGGGCGACGTTGGGCAGCGGGATGTCGGACTCGAACACCTCCTCGGCCACGACGACCCGCAGCGCCGGGTCGAGCTCGGCCGCCGTGCACGACAGGAGCGTCGTCTTGCCCGAGCCCGGCGGGCCGGAGAACACGATCGACAGCCGCGCGTGGACGCAGGCGGCGAGGAACCCGGCCACCTGCGGGGTGAGCATGTCCCGATCGACCAGCTCGCCCAGCGACCGGAACGGGATGCCGGTGAACTTGCGGATGTTCACCAGCACGTGACCGCCGCGGGCCACGTCGCCGTGCACGATGTGGACCCGGGCGCCGTCGTCGAGCTGGGCGTCCTGCAGCCCCTCGGCCGGGTCCAGGCTGCGGTGGGCGGTCGCCGCGTCGTCCAGCAGCTTGGTCAGCGTGCGCAGAACGTGCTCGTCGTCGTGGAAGACCTCGTCGTGGTAGCCCGACGGGCCACGGTGGCGGCGCACGAACACGGCGTCGGGCGCGTTGACCATGATCTCCCAGACGTCGTCGTCCTCGAGCAGCTCGGTGAGCGGCCCGTAGCGGGCGAGGTCGCGGAAGGCCCGCTCGACCACCAGGTCGGGGTCGGGCAGCGGGAAGGCGCGACGGCCACGGCGCACGTCGTCGTCCCAGCGCGCCACCTCGTCCCGGATGAGCGCTCGGAGCTTCGCCTCGCCCCCGGGCTCGGACATCTCGAGCGAGATGTCCTTGGCCCGCTCCTGCACGGCCCGCTCGATCTCGACCAGAGGCGACACCGCCTCGTCCACGCTCGTCCCCAACGCCTCGATCCCCCAGCGCCAGACCCCGTCACCCGACAACGACCCCACGCCGGAACGAACCCCGCGTGGCGGCACCTCCACGGTACGTAACCGTCTCGCCAGGTGTCATATCGACTGAGAAACCATGACATCACATGTCATGCCCACGTCTGCCCGATCGCGGACCCTGCGTCCTGCGCGTCGCACCGGGCTACGTTCGCTCCCGTGCAGCTCGGCCCTCGCGTGGTCGTCGCCGGCACGCACTCGGGCGTCGGCAAGACGACGGTGGCGACCGGTCTGCTCGCCGCCCTGGCGGCCGCCGGCCACCGGGTGGCGGCGGCGAAGGTGGGGCCGGACTTCATCGACC
>Ga0079224_100005934_pt1 | contig 16109 bp, 14 predicted proteins | sample Stecom2015_FD_80414 | JGI IMG/M metagenome (GOLD analysis project Ga0079224, IMG submission 80414) | Agricultural soil microbial communities from Utah to study Nitrogen management - Steer compost 2015 | ecosystem: Environmental > Terrestrial > Soil > Agricultural land | place: USA: Utah...
CGATCGACCCGTGCCTCACGTTCGACGAGATCACGCGAGGACGCGCCGCGTTGGGTCAGGGCACGATCGAGATCGGCGGCAACCTCCTCCCGGAGCTCGTCGACACGCGCGTACAGCCGGTCGAGGTACTGCTGCTCGCGCTCGAGCTCTCCGGGTTCGTCGGATCCGTGGGACATGTCGTGCTGATTCTGCGGGTGCGGCTGCCGCGCCATCACTCACCTCTCCTCGGGGCGAGAGCATGCAACGCTGACGACCGACCTGCTTATTCCCGCGCCCGAACGGCTCAGGTCGCGGCAGGTGCCGACGTCGATGGGGCCGCCAGCCGACGCACGCCGGCCGGAGCGATGAGCCTGAGCAGCCCTGCCACCAGCAGGTCCGCGAGGATGGACAGCGCCGCCACCCAGAGCGCCGCGGCGATGACGCCGCGCATCCCGTAGGCGACCTGGTTCAGGATGATGTCTCCGAGGCCGCCGCCGCCGGCCACCGTGGCGAGCGTGGCACTGCTGACCACGAGCACGACGGCGGTCCGGATGCCGCTGAAGGCCATCGGGAGCCCGAGCGGGATCTCGATCCGCAGCAGGATCTGCCAGGGCGAGAGGCCCATCCCGCGGCCCGCCCGGGTCAGATCGCGGTCGACCGAGTCGATGGCGACGAACGTGTAGCTCATGATCGGCGGCACCGCGAGGATGACCAGGGCCAGCAGGACGTTGGTGAAGCCGATGCCCACCAGTCCGATGAAGATCGCGATGAGTGCGAGCGAGGGGAGGGCCCGTCCGATGTTGGTCAGGCTGACGGCCAGGAACTCGCCCTTGTGGATGTGGCCCAGCCACAGGCCCACCGGCACCCCGATGAGCAACGAGATGCCGATGGCCACCGCGCTCAGCCAGAGCTGCTCGCCGGTCTTGTCCAGTAGCATCCCGGCGTTGTCGGCCATGAACGCGAACGCGTCGACGAATGCCTCCATAGCTCAGACCTTCGCTCTCGTCCAGGTGGTCAGGGCGCGCCCGACCAGTGCCAGCAGGCCGTCCAGCACGAACGCCAGCAACACCGCGAGCGCGCCGGCGCCGATGAACTGGGTGTTGAACGGGGACGAGATCGCCTTGAGGATGGGCGACCCGAGCCCGGCGTCCACGACGAAGGCGGCGATGGTCGCGATGCTCACGGTCAGCACCGTCGCGACCCGCAGCCCGGAGATGATCGACGGGATAGCCAGCGGCAACTCCACCATGCGCAGGATCTGGCCGGAGTCCAATCCCATTCCGCGAGCCGCTCGCTTGGCGTCGTCCGGCACGCCCAGCAGTCCTGCCAGCACCGCCCGGAAGAGGATGACCAGGGTGAAGCACACCAGCGCGATCTCGACGGTGACCATGGTCAGCCCGGTGACCGGGACGAGAAGCTGGAACAGCGCGAGTGGCGGCAAGGTGTACAGGAACGTGGCGACGGCGCCGAAGGGCGAGGACAGCCATGCCCGTCGGTAGGCGAGCACCGCGGCGATGAAGGAGATGGCGAACCCGACAGCCACGGCGACGACGGTCATGACGACGTGCTCGAGCAGTGCCGGCTGGAACACCTCCGGCCACTGCTGGACGAACCAGTCAGTGCAGAAGACGCCGTTGTCGATGACGCACCGGGAGGCGTCACCGTAGTCGGGGATCTCGGGATCGCCGGGTGTCGCAATACCGCTCATGCGGCTCCCTCGGAGACTTCGGGCTGGAGCAGCCGGGCGACGGGGACCGCGCGCTCGGGCGTCTCGCCGTCGGCGACGATGACGCCGTCGGCACGTTCGGCCGTGGCGCAGGACAGCGCCTCGCGCGCCGTCATGCCCGCCGGGAGCCTGGGCCAGTCCGGCAAGGGCTCACGCTGCTCCCCGGCCAGGTCGCCCAGGCGGTAGAGACCGAGCCGCTTCAGCCCGCGCTCGGCACCGAGGAACGAGGCTACGAAGTCGTCGGCAGGCTCGGCGAGCAGGTCTTCCGGCGGCCCGAGCTGAGCGAGCAGTCCACCCGGCCGCAGCACGGCGATCTTGTCGCCCATCTTGATGGCCTCGTCGATGTCGTGGGTGACGAACACCGTCGTCTTGCCGACGGCACGGTGAATCGCCAGGAATTCGTCCTGCACGGCGGTACGGGTGATCGGGTCGAGCGCACCGAACGGCTCGTCCATCAGCATCAGCGGGGGGTCGGCGGCGAGAGCCCGGGCGATCCCCACGCGCTGCTGCTGACCGCCGGAGAGCTGGCCGGGGTAGCGGGCCCGCCATTGCGCGGTCGGAGTCAGGCCGACGAGCTCGAGGAGCTCGTCGGTCCGCGCGTCGATCCGGGCTGCGGACCACCCGAGGATCCTCGGGACCACTGCGATGTTCTGCGCGACGGTCATGTGGGGGAACAGCCCGGTCTGCTGGATCGCGTACCCGGTCTTCCGGCGCAGCTCGATCGCGCCGATGTCGGTGATGCTGGTCTCGCCGATCCTGATGTCGCCACTGGTGAGGTCGATCAGGCGATTGATCAGCATGAGGGCCGTGGTCTTGCCGCCGCCGGAGGGTCCGACGAGGCAGAGAAGCTCACCGGCCTCGACCGTCAGGCTGAGCGCATCGAGCGCGGGTGTCTCGGACCCGGGGTAGATCTTCGTCGCGCGGTCGAAGGTGATCGAGACCGACCGCTCGGTGCGCTCCGGCCCGGTGGTTCGGTGCTGGGATTCGTTCACGGGGTGCCTCACAGCAGGTCGTTGGCTTCGAGGAATCGGCGTGCGACCTGAGCGGGGTCGAGCCTGTTGATCGCCGACGCCTCGTTCATGGCCTGGACGGCCTCGAGGGTCAGCAGCGAGCTCATCGTGTTGAGCAGGTCCGGCACGTCCTGACCGACGCGATCGAGGAGGTCGTCACGCACGCACGGCACGACGTTCTGGAAGCCGAACAGGTTCTTCGTGTCCTCGAGGACGACGAGATCGGACCGCAGTAGCTGCGGGTCGGTGGTGAACACGTCGGCGGCGTCGATCTCGCCGTTCTCCAGGGCCTGGTAGTTCAGCCCGATGCTCAGCGTTCGGAGGTTCATGTTGGGGAGGCGGTAGGTCTCGACGATCGCCTCGTATCCCTGCCCGCCGGAGACGTTGTCCGGGTACGTCGAGTAGGTGAACTCCCCGATGCCGCGCAGGTCGTCGATGGTGCGCAGGTTGTGCCGGGCGGCGAACTCGCGCGTGACGGCGATCGCGTTCTTGTTCTCGAACGGGGTGGCGTCCAGCACGGTCACACCGCGCGAGGCCTCGAACTCCCGAGCGAGGTCGAGGGTCTGCTCGGCCGACTCCATGAGGTCCTCGTGCCCGGCGAGCGACATCACGATCACGCCCGTGTACTCGGGGTACAGATCGATCTGACCGCTCGTCAGTGCGGCGTCGATCAGCTCGGAGGAGCCCACGTTGGTCTTCAGGTCGACCTGATAGCCGAGGGCGCGCAGCGCCTGGGCGTAGAGCTCACCGTTGATCCAGCTCTCGGCGAACCCCTTGGAGCCCACGGTGATCGTGCCTTCTCCCTTGCCGGTCGCCATGCCGCAGCCGCCCAGTGCCGCGAGACCGGCGGCGCCGACCGCCGCGGAGAGCACACCGCGGCGGGAGATGCGCGGGGAACCAGGTCGCCGCTGCGGGGAACCGGGCAGCGCGTGTTCCGGTGTCATGTCTCTCATGGGAGCCTCAGTTCAGATCGCGCGGGATCACCGCACTGGTACTGCGCGACCTGACCTGGCGGCCGTTCTCCAGCGCGATCATCTCGTTGGTCACCGTGAACGTCGTCTCGTCCCCGAACATCCGGCTCACGGTCCGCAGCTCCACGTCCCAGGGCTCGGCCGCAAGATCCGCAGGCCCCGAGCGCCCCGGCTCGGTCGGCGCCTTCCCGCCGGGACGACGGAGCCGGATGACGCGCCGGCATTCGGCCGTCGGCGAGGTGGCGTCGTCCTCCCGACGGTGGTAGGAGTCCTCCTCCGAGGAGAAGTAGTGGAGCCCGTCGGTGTGATGGGTCGACCAGGACTCAGAGTACGTGGTGATCGTGACGTCGGAGTCGACGAGGTCTTCGGTGAGCGTCCGGCGCATGGGCGAGCCACCCGTTTCGATCGCGCCCGAGGCGTGTGCCGGCGGCGCGCGGAACTCGTCCTGGGTGTACGTGTCGTCCCCGCGGCGTCGGACCGGGAGGGTCAGTGTGACGGGGCCGTCGAGGGTGAGCTCGCTCCGTCCTGCCGTCGGCCAGAGGATCGGCCAGTAGCTCGCCGAGATGCTCACGCGAATGCGGTGGCCCGGCGAGAACCGGTGTGCGGTGGACAACAGCGGGACACGGACGGTCACCGCTTCCGACGGGGCCAGCGGGCGCGGGTTCTCGTGCGAGTCGTGGTGGGTCACGTTGAACAGGCCCATGGTGAGCAGGCGGGACTCGCCCGTGGGGCCGACGTCGGTGAGCCGGACGGCGAGGTGCCCGCGATCGCTGCTGGGCCGGACGGTGAGCTCGACCTCCGGCGTCCCGAGGATCTCCACCGGTGCGTCCTCGTCGGGCTGCCAGGTCGCGGTCCAGGACCGCGCGTCGTCGCCCGACTGATCCAGCGGCTGTCCGGCCGCGTCGCCGAACTGCAGCCAACTGCCCGCACGGTGCCCGAGCATGGCGGTGCTCGACAAGGTCTGCGGGCCGTCGACGACGGCGTCGGACGAGTGATAGCCGACACGGTCCACGTCCGGTGAGGGCCACCGCTGTTCGCTGACCCAGCGACCAGGGCGGGACGTGGTATCCGAACCGATCGGGGCTGAGTCCGGGATGTACGCGCGAAGCTGGGGCTGGGCGTCGACCCCGTTGTCCACACCGCGCATCCAGTGGTCCCACCACCGGACCGCCTCGGCGATGAAGTCGATGGCCGGTCCGGGGACGCCCTGGTGCGGGTAGTTGTGCGACCACGGTCCCAGCAGGGCGTAGACGGGTGCCTGGGCGTTCTCCATCAGCCGGAACAGGGTGGTGCGGTATTCGTCGAGGAGACCGCCGACGGCGAGCACCGGCACCTGAATGGCCGACCAGTCCTCACACACCGAACCGTGTTTCCAGTACGCGTCGCGACGTTGGTGACTGAGCCAGTCCTCGATGTTCGACGGCGCCTGGTCGATCCGTTCGAACCAGTTCTCGCGCCATCTCTCGCCGACGACCTTGGGGTCAGCGGGTCGGGCGTTGTACGCGAACATGGTGGACGCCCAGGAGAGCATCTCCGATCCCACGATCGCGCCGCCGTTGTAGTGGACGTCGTCGGCGTACCGGTCGTCCGTGGAGCACACAGTGATGACAGCGGCGAGCTCCGGCGGGCGCCGGGCCGCGATCTGCAGCCCGTTGAAGCCGCCCCACGACTTCCCGATCATGCCGACCTTGCCGTTGGACCAGCGCTGACGACCGATCCAGCGCAGCACCTCGACGCCGTCGGCGAGCTCGGACTCGGCGTACTCGTCCGCCATCACCCCGTCCGAGTCGCCCGAGCCGCGTAGATCGACGCGGATGGAGGCGTAGCCGGCCTTCGCGAACTCCGGGTGGATGGTGAGGTCGCGCGGCGCGGTCATGTCGTTCTTGCGGTACGGGATGTACTCGAGAACGGACGGCACGGGTGAGTTCTGGGCGTCGGCGGGAAGCCAGATACGGGCCGCGAGTCGCGTGCCGTCGGCCAGCGGGATGGTCACGTGCTCGAGAACCGTCACGTGTTTCGGGTCCGTGCGGAATCGTGCTGAGTCGGAGGGGGACGGCATGGTCCGCACCATAACGGCGGCCGCGCCTTCAGCATAATTTGCACTTTTCTGCATAATCGTGCATAGATGACCGCGGTCGGCGGATATCCGGTCAGCGCTGTGCGGCTCGGAACGCCTCGACGGTCTCCGGCCGGCCGAGCAGGTCGACCTCGGCCTCGTCACGGCGGCCGAGCGTATACAGCGCCAGCTCCACCGGGTCACCGACCACGGCCACCGCGTCCGCCCGCCGACGCACCGTCCGCCGCGGTCCGCCCGGAACGACGTGCACCACCCCTACCGGGCTCGACCGGTGCGCGAGCCGGGCCATCGGTCCCAGCCGTTCCCACACCGCGCGCACCATGTCGGTGGGCAGTACGCGCGGTTCGGCCGGCTCCGGCCCGCCGCGACGCACGTCCTCGTGGTGGACCACGTACTCGATGAGGTTGGTGGTCTCGGCCGCCCACGAGAACGGTGACCAGCGCGGGGGACCGGCGGCGAAACGGTCGACGAGATCCCGGTACGGCGGTGCGTCGGGACCGTCGAGAAGTGCGTTGAGACTGGGCTCGTCGCCCACCGCTGCCGTCCCGTCCCGCAGGGCGGCGGCCGGCCGGTGCTCGCGGCTGACGAGATGGGCGACCAGCCGGTGCACGGTCCAGCCCTCGCAGAGGGTGGGGGCGGCCGGGTCGGTGGCGTGGAGCGTCCGGACGAACGCCGCACGCTCGACCTCCGCCCACGACGGCGCGGCCCCACCCCGATCTTTCGACGCCCGGTGGGCATCTGCCTGGCTGGTCATGCGTCCTCCCGACGTCGACGACGACACGTGCGTGACAAGATTCTCTGGTGCCACCGACATCCGCACTAGCCCCCGAGATCGCCGAGCGCCTCAAGCGGGACGAGCACGGCCTCGTCGCCGCCGTCGTCCAGCAGCACGACACCGGCGAGGTGCTCATGGTCGGGTGGATGGACGACGAGGCCCTCCACCGGACCCTCACCACCGGCCGTGCGACGTTCTGGTCACGTTCGCGCGGCGAGCTCTGGCGCAAAGGCGACACCTCCGGCCACACCCAGCACGTGAAGTCCGTGGCGCTCGACTGCGACGGCGACGCCCTGCTCGTCCGCGTCGACCAGGTGGGACCCGCCTGCCACACCGGCACCCGGACGTGCTTCGAGGCGGGCGGCGACCTGGGCGCCGTGGTGGGCGACCGGGACGACGCCCGAGGCGAGAAGGGAGAGCGAGCATGACCGCTTCGGCGTCCACGCACGAATCGACGACGCGCCCGCCCGCGCAGGTCCCCGACCTCGCCTGGGGCCGGACCTGGCCGAACCTTCCCGAGTTCCGTGCGATGGCCGCGGACCGCCGTGTCATCCCGGTGGTCCGTCGGTTGCTAGCCGACGATCTCACTCCCACCGGCGTCTACCGTCAGCTCGCCGGCGGCCGCCCGGGTACGTTCATCCTGGAGTCGGCCGAGCACGGCGGCGTCTGGTCCCGGTGGTCGTTCGTGGGCGTCTCCTCGCGCGCGACGCTGACCTCGCGCGACGGCCAGGCGGCCTGGACGGGCGACGTGCCCGTCGGCATCCCGACATCCGGACCGGTGCTCGACGTCCTCGCCGCGGCCTTGGAGGCGCTGCGCACACCGGCCCTGCCAGGGCTGCCGCCGCTCACGGGCGGCCTGGTCGGCGCGCTCGGCTGGGACGTGCTGCGCCAGTGGGAGCCGACTCTGCGGGCGCTCGCCCCGGCCGAGCACGACACGCCCGACGTCGCCCTCTGCCTGGCCACGGACATGGTCGCCCTCGATCATCACGACGGCTCCGTGTGGCTCATCGCCAACGCCGTCAACGCGGACGACACGGACGACCGTGTGGACGAGGCGTACACCGACGCGCTCGCGCGTCTCGACGCCATGGCTGCGGGACTGACCCGCCCGAGCGTGAGCGCGGCCGCCGCGCGCAGCGACGTCACCGAGCCCGAGCTGCGCTTCCGCACCCGCCGCGAGGACTTCGAGGACGCCGTGCGAGCCGCCAAACAGGCCGTCCGGGACGGCGAGGTCTTCCAGGTGGTCCTGTCCCAACGGCTCGACATCGACTGCCCGGCGGACCCGCTCGACGTCTACCGGGTGCTGCGCACCATCAACCCGAGCCCGTACATGTACTACCTGCGGCTGCACGGCGGTGCCGGCGAGGACGAACCCGGCGGCCCTGGCGACTTCTCCGTGGTCGGCTCCAGTCCCGAGACGCACGTGCGCGTCCAGGACGGTGAGGTGACCATGTTCCCGGCCGCGGGCTCCCGGCCCCGGGGCGGGAGTCCGACCGAGGACAAGGACCTGGGCGAGGACCTGCTCGCCGACCCCAAGGAACGCTCCGAGCACGTCATGCTCGTCGACCTGGTCCGCAACGACCTGACGAAGGTCTGCGACCCGGAAACCGTCGACGTCGTCGACTTCATGGCGATCCACCGCTACAGCCACATCATGCACCTGGTCTCCACCGTCGTCGGCCGGCAGCGCGCGGGGACCACCGCACTGGACTGTCTCACCGCGACCTTCCCCGCCGGCACTCTCTCCGGCGCCCCGAAACCGCGAGCGATCGAACTCATCGACGACCTCGAACCGGTCCGCCGCGGCATCTACGGCGGCGTTGTCGGGTACTTCGACCTCGACGGCAACGCCGATCTCGCCATCGCGATCCGCACCGCGGTCATCTCCGGTGGCCGGGCCACGGTCCAGGCCGGCGCCGGGATCGTGGCGGACTCCGACCCGGCCACCGAGTATCAGGAGAGCCGCAACAAGGCGGCCGCGGCCGTGCGGGCCGTCCAGATCGCCGCCGGCCTCCGCGAGGTCGCGCCCAGGTGAGCCGGCTCGCCGACAGACTCACCCGCAGCCGGCTCGTGCTGTCGGTGCTCGCGCTCGCGGCGCTCCTCGCCGGGTCGGGCTCACCGGCGTGGGCCCGCGCACACGTGACGACCGTGCTCGGCCCCGAGCCGGTCTCCGTCTCCGGGACGACGGCGGCACCCGCGCTGGCGGCCACAGCGTTGGTCGCCGGTGCGGCGGGACTGGCGGTCGCCCTCGGACGCCGGGTCGGCGCACTCCTCGGCGGTCTCGCCCTGCTCGGTTCGGCCGTGGCCGTCGTCGCCGTGGTGAGCGGGTTCCTCAGCGATCCCGCGACCCCGGTGCGCCGCGCCGCCGGCGAGATCAGCGGTGTCCCGGAACTCACCGGCGCCGTCGACGTCACGTCCTGGCCCTATCTGACGTTCGTTCTCGCGGCCGCGCTCGCGCTGGCGGGCGTCGGCATCATCGCGCTCTCCGGCCGGTGGAGCGCCACCGGGCGTCGGTTCGAACGCGCCCGGCCCGTGCCGGAGGAGCTGGCGCGCGGTGGCGCCGCGCAGCCGTCGTCGCTGGCTCGGGAGACCGACGAGCGCCACCGGTCGATGGACGACTGGGACGCTCTGGGCCGGGGAGAGGACCCCACCGCCGAGGGGGACGGTGACGGCGGCCGCGCACGCTGAGCCCGCCGTCGCATGCACAGCGCGGGCGGCCTGGTCCGATAGGCTGGGCGGTGCCCGGAACGACCCAGGAGAGACCCGTGCCGCAGATCCCGCAGCCGCAGACCTACACGCTGCCGCCCGCTTCGCCGTCGCACCATCACGGCCGGACCGTCGCTGCCTGGATCCTGGCGGTGGGCGTCACGATCGCCACGCTGGTGGCGGGCATCGGCATGATCTTCTCCGCGATGACCGTGATCTACGTCGGCGCCGGCATCGGCGCCGCCGCGATCATCGTGAGCATCATCGCCCGGGCGGCGCGTCCCGGCCGGTCCGACGGCGAGGACGCGAAGCGATCCCCGGACTGGTACGGCAACTGACCGCCGGCCGGCCCGCTGCCGGAGCCCTCAACCACGGCGAGCCTCGTCACGTGGCCGTCCGTCTCCCGTCCGGATAGACGCCACGGCGTACTGAGCACGCTCCCGCGCGGCCTACGATGAGATCTCGGACGGTCGAAGGAAGGGAGCGCGCCTCGTGACCGTGCTCGAAGACATTGTCGCCGAGGTCCGTGAGGATCTCGCGGACCGGCAGGCACGCCGCCCGCTCGAGAGCCTCAAGGAGGCCGTGGCGGCGCGCCCGAGCGCCCGCGACGGGGTGAGCGCCCTGCGTGGCGGCAGCGGAGCGCTGACGATCATCGCGGAGGTCAAGCGGTCCAGCCCGTCCAAGGGGGCGCTCGCGGACATCGCCGACCCGGCCGGACTGGCCACCGAGTACGAGGCCGGCGGTGCCGCCGCCGTCTCCGTGCTCACCGAACGCCGGCGTTTCGGCGGATCGCTCGAGGACCTCGAGTCCGTGCGGGAGACCGTCGAGGTCCCCGTGCTCCGGAAGGACTTCGTCGTCAGCCCGTACCAGGTGTGGGAGGCCCGGGCGCACGGAGCCGACCTCGTCCTGCTCATCGTCGCCGCCCTCGAGCAGCCGGTGCTGACCGGGCTCGTCGAGCGGGTCCACTCGCTCGGCATGACCGCCGTCGTCGAGGCGCACGACCGCGACGAGGCTCGGCGGGCCCTCGACGCCGGTGCGCGGGTCATCGGCATCAACGCCCGCGACCTGCACACCCTCGAGGTGGACCGGTCGGTGTTCCCGGACGTCGCCGACGTGGTCCCGGACGACGTCGTCCGCGTCGCCGAGTCGGGAGTCCGCGGCCCGCACGACGTCCTGGACTATGCGCGCGCCGGCGCCCATGCCGTCCTGGTCGGGGAGGCGCTCGTCACGGGTGGCAACCCCCGTGCCGCGGTCGCCGACATGGTCGCTGCCGGCTCTCATCCCTCCCTGCGGACGGTGCGGCGATGAGCGCCGCACGGCCCGGGACCGGGGAGGTCGCGCTGCCACGTCACCTCGGCCACGTCGACGGTCCGTACTTCGGCGAGTTCGGCGGACGCTACGTCCCCGAGGCCCTCGTCGCCGCGCTCGACGACCTCACGGACGCGTGGGAGAAACTCAAGGTGGACCCCTCCTTCCTCGAGGAGATGGACCGCCTGAACCGCACGTACACCGGCCGGCCGAGCATCATCACCGAGGTGCCCCGCTTCGCCGAGCACGCGGGCGGCGCCCGGATCATCCTCAAGCGCGAGGACCTCAACCACACCGGCTCGCACAAGATCAACAACGTCCTCGGCCAGGCGCTGCTCACCCGCAAGATCGGCAAGAAGCGCGTCATCGCCGAGACCGGCGCCGGTCAGCACGGCGTCGCCACCGCGACCGCCGCCGCCCTTCTCGGCCTCGAGTGCACCGTGTACATGGGGGAGGAGGACGTGAGGCGCCAGGCGCTCAACGTCGCCCGCATGCGGCTGCTCGGCACCGAGGTGGTCCCAGTCTCCACCGGCTCGCGCACGCTCAAGGACGCTATCAACGAGGCCTTCCGCGACTGGGTCACCAACGTGCAGACCACGAACTACGTCTTCGGCACCGCGGCCGGGCCGCATCCGTTCCCCGCCATGGTCCGGGACCTGCAGAAGATCATCGGCGAGGAGGCTCGCGCGCAGGTCCTTGAGCTCACCGGCGCGTTGCCGGACATCGTCTGCGCCTGCGTCGGCGGCGGCTCGAACGCCATCGGCATCTTCAACGCCTTCCTCGACGACGACGGCGTCCGCCTCGTCGGTCTGGAAGCAGCCGGCGACGGTGTGGAGACGGGCCGGCACGCCTCTTCGATCACCGGTGGCGATCCCGGCGTGCTGCACGGCGCGCGCACTTTCGTCCTGCAGGACGGGGATGGCCAGACCAAGGAGTCGCACTCCATCTCCGCCGGGCTGGACTATCCCGGCGTGGGGCCCGAGCACTCCTGGCTCTCCGAGATCCACCGCGCCGAGTACCAGCCGGTCACTGACGCCGAGGCCATGGACGCCTTCCAGCTGCTGTGCCGGACCGAGGGCATCATCCCGGCCATCGAGTCCGCCCACGCTCTCGCCGGGGCGATCCGCCTCGGCACCGAGGCGAAAGCCGCCGGCCAGGCGCCGCCGACCATCCTGGTCAACCTCTCGGGACGCGGCGACAAGGACGTCGAGACCGCGGCGCACTGGTTCTCGCTGCTCGAGGAGGAGACCCCGCATGAGTGAGGCGCTCGCCTCGGAGACCTCGGCCGGCTCGCACACCGCGGCGGCGCTGGACCGCGCCCGCCAGGACGGCGGAGCCGCCCTGGTCGGCTACCTCCCGGTCGGGTTCCCCGACGTCGAGACGTCCGTGCGGGCCGCCCGCACGCTGGTCGCCGCCGGCGCCGAGGTGATCGAGCTCGGGCTGCCCTACTCCGACCCCGGCATGGACGGTGTCGTGATCCAGCAGGCAGCCCAGGCCGCACTCGACGGCGGCGTGCGCACCGCCGACGTGCTGCGCGCCGTCGACCAGGTCGCTCAGACCGGCGCCGCGGTCCTGGTCATGACGTACTGGAACCCGGTGCACCGCTACGGCGTCGACGCCTTCGCACGGGACCTGGCCGCCGCCGGCGGCGCCGGCCTGATCACCCCGGACCTCATTCCGGACGAGGCCGGCGAGTGGATCGCCGCCTCCGACGCCCACGGCCTGGATCGTGTCTTCCTCGTGGCGCCCAGCTCCACCGACGAACGGCTGGCGATGACGGCGCAGGCGTGTCGCGGGTTCGTCTACGCGGCCTCGACCATGGGTGTGACCGGGACCCGGGCCAACGTCGATTCCGCCGCCCGCACCCTCGTCGAACGTACCCGCCGGGCCGGCGGTGAGCGCGTGTGCGTCGGACTCGGGGTCTCCACCGGCACGCAGGCCGCCGAGATCGCCGAGTATGCCGACGGCGTGATCGTCGGGTCGGCTTTCGTGCGCACACTGCTCGACGGCAGCGGAGACGTCGAGACCGCGCTGACCGATCTCGAAACGCTCGCCGCGGAGCTCGCCACCGGCGCGCACCGCGGGAAGTAGGCTTCGTCCGGTGTTGACGCCGCTCGCCTCCCTCCCCAGCCCTCCCGTCGGTGAGTGGCAGCTCGGGCCTGTCCCGATCCGCGCGTACGCGATCTGCATCCTGCTGGGCATCGTCGTCGCGCTGTGGATGCTGGAACGGCGCTACACCGCCCGCGGCGGCCCGCGGGACACCGCACTCGACGTCGCCTTCTGGATGGTGCCGGCCGGCATCGTCGGGGCACGGATCTACCACGTGCTGTCCTCGCCGGACGCCTACTTCGGGCCCGACGGCAACCTCGTCCGGGCCCTGTTCATCTGGCAGGGCGGACTCGGGATCTGGGGTGCCGTCGCGGCCGGGGCCGTGGCGGCGTGGCTCGCCCTGCGGCGGAAGGGCCTGCGGCTCGGGCCGTTCGCTGACGCCCTCGCTCCCGCGCTCCTCGTGGCCCAGGCGATCGGCCGACTCGGCAACTGGTTCAACCAGGAACTCTATGGCGGTCCCACCACCTTGCCGTGGGGTCTCGAGATCGATCCGGCTCACCTCGTCGGCGGGTACCCGCCCGGCACGCTCTTCCACCCGACGTTCCTCTACGAGCTCGTGTGGAACCTGCTCGCTGCGTTCGTCCTCATCCGCCTCGAGAAACGCTTCCGTCTCGGCGGCGGCCGCGTCTTCTGGCTCTACGTCATGCTTTACACGCTGGGTCGGGTGTGGATCGAGATGCTGCGCATCGACGAGGCGGAGATGGTGCTCGGTCTGCGGTTGAACGTGTGGACCTCGATCGCGCTGTTCGTCGTGGCCCTTGTGATCTTCGTCGTCCTCGGCCGACGGCAGGCGCGTGCCCGGGAGAACGGGACCGGAACCGGTGACCGCCTCGTCGACCGGGTGGTCGACGACCGCCTGGACCCGGTGGTGCAGACCCCGCGCGCGGCCGCCGTCGAGTCGGTGTGGCTCCCCGGCCGGGAGCCTGTCACCGAGGGCACCGACGACGCCGAGGACACCGCGGGCACCACAGACGACGCCGAGGACCGGGGCGACACGCCCCGCCGCCCGGAGGAGGTGCGCACGGGTGAACCGGCGGGACCTGCCGGGACGGCCGTGGACTCCGACGCGGGCGATGACCGACCGGAGTCTCGCGGCACCACGACTCACCCGTGACGACGTACAGTGCCCGTGCTTGACATGCGCGGCCCGTCGCCCGTTCGCTTGTCCTACGCACCACGGTTTCACCAGCCGTGTGTCAAGAATGTGGAAGCTTTTTGTTACGTCGTCGTCATCGGCGAGTAACATCGCCCCACCACGGGACGACGAGGACCCATTAGCACGCACGACGGTGCGGAGTCGTCCCGCAAGGACCGCTCCGCAGTGAGGGAGAACGCTGATGGAGCAGGCGCAGCAGACGCAGGAGGCATCCGTGATGTCGCCCGCTGCCCGCACGCCCGGCGGCACGGGGCTGTACCAGCCCGACCGCGAGCACGACGCGTGCGGCGTCGCCTTCGTGGCCACCCTGCGCGGCGCCCCCGGTCGCGACATCGTCGATGCCGGTCTGACCGCGTTGCACAACCTGGATCACCGTGGCGCCGTCGGCGCCGAGGAGAACACCGGTGACGGTGCGGGCATCCTCACGCAGATCCCGGACGCCTTCCTCCGTGAGGTGGTCGACTTCGCGCTGCCACCCGCCGGCCGGTACGCCGTCGGCACGGTGTACCTGCCGACGGAGGCCGAGGCGGCGCGTGAGGTCGCCGAGACGTTCGAGACGATCGCTGCCGAGGAGGCCCTGCGGGTCCTCGGCTGGCGTGATGTGCCGACCGACCCGTCGATGATCGGTCCGAGCGCGCTGGCCGCCATGCCGGCGTTCCGGCAGATCTTCGTCACCGCCGCTGAGAACTCCGGCGCGGAACCGTCGACCATGGACCTGGAGCGGATGATGTATCGGCTTCGCAAGCGGGCCGAGCACGCCACCGGCGTCTACGTCGCCTCCCTGTCCTGCCGCACCTTGGTCTACAAGGGCATGCTGACCACGGACCAGCTCCAGCCGTTCTTCCCGGACCTGTCCGACGAGCGGTTCGTCTCCGAGCTGGCCCTCGTGCACTCCCGGTTCTCGACCAACACCTTCCCGTCGTGGCCGCTGGCGCACCCGTTCCGCCTCGTCGCCCACAACGGGGAGATCAACACCATCCGGGGCAACCGGAACTGGATGACGGCCCGCGAGGGCATGCTCGCCTCGGACGTCCTCGGGGACGTCGAGGACCTGTTGCCGGTGTGCACCCCGGGTGCCTCGGACTCGGCCACCTTCGACGAGGTCCTCGAGCTGCTCCACCTCGGCGGCCGGTCGCTGCCGCACGCGATGCTCATGATGATCCCGGAGGCCTGGGAGAACAGCGAGCACATGGACCCCGCGCTGCGGTCCTTCTACGAATACACCTCGACGATCATGGAGCCCTGGGACGGCCCGGCCGCGGTCACCTTCACCGACGGCACGCTCATCGGCGCCGTCATGGACCGCAACGGCCTGCGACCCGGCCGGTACTGGGTCACCGACGACGGGCTGGTGGTCCTCGCCTCCGAGTCGGGAGTCCTCGACCTCGACCCGGCTCGCGTGTGCCGCAAAGGCCGGCTGGAGCCGGGGCGGATGTTCCTCGTCGACACGGGGGAGGGGCGCATCGTCCCGGACGAGGAGATCAAGCGCTCGCTCGCGGACGCCCGCCCGTACGGCTCGTGGCTCGAGGAGGGCCTGGTCCACCTCGAGGACCTTCCGCCGCGTGACCACGTGGACCACTCGCGGCTGTCGGTGGTCCGGCGTCAGCAGACCTTCGGCTTCACCGAGGAGGAGCTGCGCATCCTGCTCGCACCGATGGCGGCCACCGGTGCCGAGGCGATCGGCTCCATGGGCACGGACACCCCGATCGCGGTGCTCTCCGCGCGGCCACGGCTGCTGTTCGACTACTTCACCCAGCTGTTCGCGCAGGTGACGAACCCGCCGCTGGACGCCATCCGCGAGGAACTGGTCACCTCACTCGGCAGCGCGATCGGCCCCGAACCGAACATGCTCGCGGACTCGCCGAGTCACGCCCGCAAGGTGGTCCTGCCGTTCCCGACCATCGACAACGACCAGCTGGCTCAGCTCAAGCACATCGGCCGCAGCCCGGAGAATGGCAAGGGCTTCTCCACCGTCACCATCGAGGGGCTCTACCGGGTCTCCGGCGGTGGCGCGGCCCTCAAGGCGCGCCTGGACGAGATCTGCGACGAGGTGGACAACGCCATCGACGCTGGCGTGAGCTTCATCGTGCTCTCGGACCGGGAGTCGACCGCCGAGCTCGCGCCGATCCCCTCACTGCTGCTCACCTCCGCGGTGCACCACCACACCCTGCGCAAGCACACCCGCACCAAGATCTCGCTGATCGTCGAGGCGGGTGACGTGCGCGAGGTGCACCACGTGGCCCTGCTCATCGGCTACGGCGCCGCCGTGGTCAACCCTTACCTGGCGATGGA
>Ga0079224_100005935_pt1 | contig 16108 bp, 17 predicted proteins | sample Stecom2015_FD_80414 | JGI IMG/M metagenome (GOLD analysis project Ga0079224, IMG submission 80414) | Agricultural soil microbial communities from Utah to study Nitrogen management - Steer compost 2015 | ecosystem: Environmental > Terrestrial > Soil > Agricultural land | place: USA: Utah...
TGAAGACGCTACCGAGAGGGCATGGAAAGTGTGTCGTCGTGGGAAGGGGTGTCGTGGAACGGGTGGACGTGGCGATCGTGGGGGCGGGAGCGGCGGGGCTGTCCCTGGCCCACCGGCTGGACCGGATGTTGCCGGGACGGTCCGTGGTCATGGTGGAGACCCCCGAGACGGGACTGCGTCCCCCCGAACGCACCTGGTGTTTCTGGGAGAAGGCGGCGGGCGAATGGGACGCGGCGGTGAACCACCGCTGGCACGCCCTCTCGGTGGTGGGACCGGACGGGACGGCGTGGCGGTCGCACCTCCACCCGCTGGTGTACAAGATGGTGCGGTCCCGGGACTTCGAGGCGCTGGTCCGAAGCGGGCTGCGGAAGACGCGCACGCTCCGGTGGACGGTCACCGACATCGTGGACGGCCCGGACGGGGCGGTGCTGCGACTGCGTGGGGCGGAGGGAGCGGAACGGGAGCTCGCCGCGGGCCTGGTGTTCGACTCGCGTCCCCTCCCGGAGTTCCCGGCGGACGGCGTCACGCTGCTGCAGCACTTCCGGGGCTGGTTCGTCCGCACCGACCGGCCGCGGTTCGATGCCTCTGCGGCGGTGCTGATGGACCTGCGGGTACCGCAGCCGGAGAGGGGGGTGGCCTTCGGCTACGTACTGCCCTTCGACGCGCGCACCGCCCTGGTGGAGTACACCGAGTTCACCAGGGCGGTGCTCGACGACGAGGGGTACGACGCGGCGCTGCGCGACTACACCGGGCGCCTGCTGGAACTGGGGGTGTTCACGGTCACCGGGACGGAGCAGGGGGTGATCCCGATGACCAGCGCCCGACTGCCCGCGCGGGTGGGGCGCCGGGTGTTCAGGATCGGCGCCGCGGGGGGAGCCACTCGTCCCGCCACGGGGTACACGTTCTCCGGGGTGCAGCGCCAGACCAGGCAGATCGCGGCGGCGCTGGCGGCGGGCCGGCTCCCGGTCCGGTGTCCGGCCCACCGCGGACGCCACCTGTTCATGGACGCGGTGCTGCTGCGCGGACTGGACGACGGAGTGGTCGACGGGGCCGAGTTCTTCGCCACGCTGTTCCGGAACAACTCGCTGCCGCGGCTGCTGCGCTTCCTCGACGGGAAGACCACCCCCCTGGAGGAAGTGGCGATCGGAACGCGCACCCCGGTCGCGAGCATGTCCGCGGCGCTGTGGGCGCAGATCCGCGCCGCTCGGCACCGCGGCGGCTCCATGCGACGTTGACGGAGCACCGGAGTCGCGGGCCGAGGCCCCTTCGGCGGCCGCATCCGGTACCGACCCCCTCGACGCGGGACACGCCGCCGGCTACCGGGGCGGTCGGCGGGCTCCGCCTCCGGGGCCGCGGTTTCACGTGAAACTCCTCCCGGTGGACCGGACGGGGACCACCCGGTCGATCCGGTGCGATCACCCTCCCCGACCGGGGCGCCGCGGAGGCCGTTCCGGACACCCGCGTCGTCACCATCGGCGGAGGTCGTCGGCCTTTTCGGGCTGCAGAGGGATAGTCGTCCCCGTTTCGGGCACACCCTGGCTGGCCCACAGTGGCCACCAAAAACCGACCATTCGGTACTAGGGTGATTCCATGGTGGTGATGATCCTGCCTCCGAAGGTGGATACGACCCCCAGCACTGTCGACGCCGTGAACGGGACGTGGCCGTACGCCACGGCCGGACCGGCGCCTTCATGGGACACGCAGACCGCTCGGACGCCGTACCCCGGCGCCGTCACGACCAGCCCGGACGACGAGGACGACGAGGACGACGGCGGTCCGGAGTGGCTCCGCCCCCCGTACCGGCCGTAGGAACCCCAGCGCACGACACGGCCGACCGGTGCCCGCGGCGCCGGTCGGCCGTCAGCGCGGGGGAGCACGGGAGGCCCGGTCAGCGCCGAGCCTCCAGAGTGGCGAAGACCGCCCCGTACTCGATGGTGACCACGATCTCGTACAGGCGCGCGTCCGGCGGGGCGGGGAAGACCACCTCGGTCTCCGTGACCGAGCCCGGAGCCAGGAGCGGGGCCGGGGAACCGGACGCCACTCGCCCGGCCCGGGGATCGTGGGCGAAGGTGCGGCCGTCGACGTCGGCGGCCGTGGAGCCGACCGGGGCGAAGCGGAGCGGCTCGGTACCGCGGTTGACGGCCTGGAGGGTGAAGACGTGGTACACCATCCCCTCGGGGGCGTGCACGCCGTTCCCCGTGCCGTCGGTGACGACGCCGTCCTCCTCGACGCGGACGTCGGTGACGTACAGCAGCCAGTCCCCGGCGGTGGCCGCTGCCCCCCGGAAGTCCCCCGGCTCGGGGGCCCGCCCGGCGCCGGGGGCGGGACCCGCGAGGCCCCGGGGGGTCTCGGCGGCCGACCGGAGGAACGCCGCGTCCTGCCCGGCGGTGACGTGCGGACCGAGGAGGAGGGGACCGGCGGTGAGGACGGTTCCCCCCGCGACGACGGCAGCCACGATGGTGCGCTTCATGGGAAGCCCTTCCATAGCGGCCTCTTCTGCTTCCCCGGTCCGCACACCCCAAAGACCAGTGCTGGCAAAGGAGCGGCAAAGCATCACCGCAGGCCGCCGGAGAGGGGCCGCGACGCGGTCACTCCCCCGTGAGGACCAGGGGGGTCCGGGCGCGCAGCGCCTCCACGACCTCGGGCGGGGCCGTCTCCGGTGATCCGGCGGTGAACGGGGGCTGCGGGTCGTACTCGATGCCGAGCTGCACCATCCGGGCGACGGTCTCGCCGGTGATCCGGGCGGTCAGGGCGAGGGCCATGTCGATGCCGGAGGAGACACCCGCCGCAGTCACGTACTTGCCGTCGAACACCACCCGCTGCGACACCGGTGTCACGTCGAAGGCGGGGAGCTGGTCCAGTGCCAGCCAGTGCGAGGTGGCCCGTCGTCCGGTGAGCAGGCCGGCGGCGGCCAGCAGCAGTGAACCGGTGCACACCGACGTGGTCCAGGCACTGGTGCGGTCCACGGCGCGCAGCCATTCGAGTACGGGACCGTGGTCCATGAGCGCGGCCTGGCCGGGTCCGCCCGGCACCACCACGACGTCGGGGGCGGTGACCTCGTCGAGGGTCGCGTCCACGCGCAGACCGAGTCGTCCGGTGTCGGTGCGGACCTCGCCGACGCGTTCCCCGACGAAGACGGTCTCCGCTTCGGGAAGCCGGGTGAGGACCTCGTAGGGGCCCACCGCGTCAAGCGCGGTGAGTCGGTCGAAGAGCAGGATGGCGATCTGCATGATCGCTCCCTTCCATGGTTGTTTCCGTCGCCGACGGGCGGAACCGCCGTCGGTACTCGGCGGGGGAGACGCCGAGCGTGCGCAGGAACGCGCGGCGCATCGCCTCCGGGGTGCCGTAGCCGCAGGAGCGCGCCACCTGCTCGATCCCACGGGAACTGTCCTCCAGCAGGCGGCGGGCCGCCTCCAGGCGGATCCGCTCCACGTACCTGCCGGGGGTGACCCCCACTTCGGCGGTGAAGGCCCGGGCGAACTGGCGTGGGGACAATCCGGCGCGCGCGGCCAGCGCCTCCACCGACAGGTCGGCGTCCGGGTTGTCGCTGATCCAGCCCTGGAGTTCCCGCAGCGGTTCACGGCGTGCGCTCTGAGCCCGGAGTTGGGCGCTGAACTGGGCCTGGTTGCCGGGGCGGCGCAGGAACACCACGAGGTACCGGGCGATGGTGAGCGCCGCGTCCCGGCCCAGGTCCTCCTCCACCAGTGCCAGGGCCAGGTCGATACCGGCGGTCACCCCGGCCGAGGTGGCCACGCGGCCGTCCCGGACGAAGATCGGGTCGGGGTCCACCCGGACCTCGGGGAAGCGTTCGGCCAGGCGGTCGCAGGACGCCCAGTGGGTGGTGGCGCGCCTGCCGTTCAGCAGTCCCGCCTCGGCGAGCAGGAACGCCCCGGTGCACACCGAGACGAGCCGCTCGGCCCGGTGCGCGTGCGCGCGGAGCCAGTCGACCAGGCCGCTTGGGGGCACGCGGGTGCCGTCGCCGCCCGGCACGACGAGGGTGTGCGGGGCGGGGGCGTCGGCGAGGTCGAGGTCGGGGGTGATGTGCAGTCCGCTGGAGGAGCGGACCGCGGCGCCGCCGAGTGAGGCGGTCACCACCTCGTACTCGGCCGCGCCGTCCAGGTACGCCTGCACGTAGCGGTTGGCGCCGCTGAAGACCTCCAGCGGGCCGGCGAGGTCCAGGCTCTGCACACCGTCGAAGAGGACGATGAGGACACGGCGGTTCGGCATGGCTTCAGTATTCGACCGCCGCGCCGTGGCAGCAATGACGAATTTCCCACCTTTTCTGCCATGCCCGCCCCTGGACTTCCGCCCTCCACTGGCCTGTCGACAAGTCGATATGTCGACTTTTCGGCGGCGGCCGCGGGACCGCGCACCGCGCGGTCCCGCGGGGAGCGGCACCGATCAGGCCGTCTGGTGCAGGGCCTGGAAGGCCGCGTAGCCGCCGAGCAGGTCGGAGGCGTCCGACCGGCCCCTGGCCCGCAGCAGGCTGGCGGCGACGCTGGAGCGGTAGCCGCCCGCGCAGTGCACCACGACCGGACGGCCGGAGGGAACCTCGTCCATCCGGGAGGGCAGTTCCGCGAGCGGGATGTGCAGCGATCCGGGAATCGCGCCCTGGTCACGCTCGCCCTGGTTGCGCACGTCCAGCACGACGGGCGGTTCCGCGTCGCGCAGCCGCTCCGACAGGGCCGCCGCGGTCACCCGGACGGAGCTCTCCATCTCCTCGGGCACGGTGACGAAGACGTTCTCCGGTTCCGGCAGGTAGCCCACGGTGGTGTCGAAGCCGACCCGGGCCAGGCGGACCAGGGTCTCCGCCTCCTGGCCCTCGGGGGCGACGACCAGCAGCGGGGTGCCCGGCTGCAGCACGCTGCCCGCGGTCTCGGCGAACCGGCCGTCCACCGGGACGTTGAGTGAGCCGCGCAGGTGGCCCGCCGCGTACTCCTGCGGGTCGCGGGAGTCCACGACCACCGCCCCGGCGGCCCGCCGCGCCAGGAAGTCCTCGGCGGAGAGGGCGACCACGATCTTCTCGGGGTCCAGCACCTCGCGCTGCTTGCGGTTGAGCACCGCGTCGTAGGCGAAGTAGGAGGGAGCGGCCGGCTGGCCCGCGGTGACCAGGGTGAGGAAGGTCTCCTCGTCCATCGGGCGGCAGGCGTAGTTGGTGCGCCGCTGTTCGCCGATCGTGGACCAGCGCTCGGTGGACAGGTTCTTGCCGCACGCCGAACCGGCGCCGTGCGCCGGGAAGACCCGCACGTCGTCGTGGAGGCCCATGAGTTTGCGCTGCACCGAGTCGTAGAGCATCCGGCCGAGCTCCTCGGCGGTGGACCCGAGCGAGGCCAGGAGGTCGGGGCGGCCCACGTCGCCGATGAACAGCGCGTCACCGGTGAGGACGCCGTAGGGAACGGTGTCGTCGGCGTGCTCGTAGACCAGGATGCTGATCGACTCGGGGGTGTGCCCCGGCGTCTCCATGACCTCCAGGATGACGTCGCCGAGGACGATCCGTTCGCCGTCGGCCAGTTTCCGGCTGGGGTACTCGGTCTCGGCACGACGGCCGTAGCCGATCCACGCCCCGGTGCGGTCGGCCAGTTCCAGGTGGCCGGCGACGAAGTCGGCGTGGAAGTGGGTGTTGATGACCGCCTCGATGGTCAGCCCCTTCTCCTCGGCGTCCGCGAGGTAGTCGGTGACGTCGCGCTTGGGGTCGACCACCACGGCCCGGCCGGTGGTCTCGTCGGCGACCAGGTAGGACGCGTGGGACAGGCAGTCGAGGTAGTACTGCGTGAACAGCATCGTGTCTTCCTCTCCGTGATCCGGGTGCCCGGCGTGTCCGGTATGCCCCGGGGGGTATCTCTGTTCGATGGGTGTGGTCTGTGTCGCGGGCCGGGAGGCCCGTTGTTCGGTACCGGTTACGGAAGCAGTTCGGGAACGGTCAGGGTCACCGCCGCCACCCCCGCGGCGACGGCGAGGACGAGGACGGCAAAACCACGCCTCAGCAGGGCGGCGGGCAACCGCGTGGCCAGACCCCCGGCGGCCAGGGAGGCGGCCATCGCGCTCACCGCGAAGACCCCCACGGTCAGCAGGTCGAGGTCGGCCAGGGCGGAGGAGTGCGCGGCGAGCCCGGAGGCGGAGTTGAGGACGATGATCGCCAGCGAGGTGGCCACCGCCTCGGCCGCGGTGAGCCCCAGCCCCACGCTCAGCGCCGGGACGACGACAAAGCCGCCGCCGACTCCGAACAGGCCGGTCAGGAACCCCACCAGGGCACCCGCCAGCACCGACCGGGGCAGGCACACGCGCCAGTTCACCCCGCCGGCCCCGCTGCGGCAGGCCCCGCCCGAGGACACGGCGGACCGCAGCATGCGTACGGCCACCACGACCATGAGCGCCGCGAAGCCGAGCATCAGCCAGCGTTCGGGGAGCAGTCGCCCCACCGCGCCGCCGCCGAACGCGGCGGGCAGCCCGGCCAGCCCGAAGACCAGCGCCACCCGCCAGCGGACCAGGCCGGCGCGGACCCTGGTCAGCAGGCCGGTCGCCGCCGACGCCCCCACCACGACCAGGGAGGCCGGAACGGCTGCCGCCGGCGGCAGACCCACGCCGTAGACCAGCGCGGGCACCGCCAGGATCGACCCGCCGCCACCGAGCAGCCCGAGCAGCAGCCCGATCAGCACGCCGAAGAGCGCCGCCGCGAGAGCCACGGTCAGTCCCGCGCCGCGGGCGCGGCATCGGTGAGCGCGGTCAGCATCGCCGGAGCGTCACAGGAGTCGGCGCGGTTGTAGGGCAGCAGCGCCAGGAGTCGCGCCATCAGACAGGAGTCGGTGACCGCCGCGAAGGTCAGCCCCGCGCCGACGGCCGCGGCCACCCACTTCAGCGGCCCGAACACGGCACTGGCCGCGACGGAGGCGAGCACGATCGATCCGGCGACCAGACGCACCTGGCGTTCCATCGCCCAGCGTCCCCCCGCCCCCCGGTTCAGGGGCGCACCGGTGCGCTCCCACTCGCTGATGCCGCCCCGGAGCACGCTGATCCGCTCCAGCCCACTGCCCTCGACGAGCGCGCGGGCCTGGTCGGCGCGCATCCCCGAGCGGCACACCAGCACGACCGGGTCGTCGTGCTCGGCGCTCAGCTCGCGCCGGTGTTCGCGAAGCAGATCGAGCGGAACGTTGTAGGAGCCGGGGATGTGCATCCCGGCGAACTCGCCGGGAGTGCGCACGTCGATCACCCGCGTCCGGGGGTTGCGCTCCTGGAGTTCCCGCACCTGTTCGGGAGTCAGGGAAGCGGAGATCGGACTGTCCATGGAAACCTCTCTGCTGATGGATACGGGAGGGGGTATGTTGCGGGCAGGGGTGGGCCGTGCCGGCGACGGGTCAACCGGTGGTCACGGCGCGCCCCGAGGCGATCCAGTCCCGGGTGCCCCCGGCCACCGAGACCGCGTCCGCCCCGGCCCGGTTGAGCAGGGCGGCGGCACGCAGGCTCCGCTGGCCCGAGCGGCAGATCACGCAGACCGAGCGCCCGGCGAACCGGTGGGCCTCGGCCGCCACCCGGCCCAGCGGCAGGTTCACGGCTCCGGGCACGTGGCCGGACGCGAACTCCGCCGGTTCCCGCACGTCGAGCAGGAGCGCTCCGGCCGCGCGGGCGGCATCCAGTCGGTCCACCGCGATCTCCGGAGTCTGCGCCGACCTCCAACGAAACACTACACACCCCCAGGGGTATATGACGGACATGGCTGTGGTGGGAAACGGAGGGCGGTGCGGCCCTGGACCACCGGACCGCACCCCGGGGTGCTCAGGCCAGGGAGAGGAAGAGCTTCTCCCACTCCTGTTCGCTCATCGGCGGTTCCTCGCCGCGCTCCCGCGCCGCCTGGCAGTGGCGCAGGCCGCTGGCCACGATCTTGAACCCGGCCCGGTCCAGCGCCCGCGAGACCGCCGCGAGCTGGGTCAGCACGTCGGCGCAGTCCTCGCCGGACTCGATCATCGCGATGACCCCGCCGAGCTGTCCGTGCGCGCGACGCAGCCTGGTCAGAGCGTCGCCGACCAGTTCGGGTTTCATCTCCACCGTCATCACCTCTTCCGCTCCAACGATACCCCCACCCGTATCAATTCCGCCAAGGTGCTTTCCCCACCCCGGATCACCCCTGCTCAGAACCGGTGCGACGATAGGAGTGCTGTGCACGGAACGTCACTCGCCAGGGTCGCCCGCGCCGGGGTCTTCGCCGCGGTGTCCGTCGGCGTGTCCGCCAACGGACACGCGCTCCAGTCCGGGCACGACGTCCCCCTCAGCGGGACACTGGTCGGCTTCGCGCTGATGCTGGCCGCCGGTTGGGGACTCGCCGGCAGGGAACGCGGCGGCGCCATCCTCGGCTGGATGCTGTGGGGGCAGCTCGCCCTGCACCTCGTCTTCGGCCTGACCGAGTCCGGAGGCGGCGTCCACGCCGCCCACCGGACGGCGGCCCTCCCCGGCACGGCGGACGCACCGGACTCCTCCCTCGGAATGCTGGCGACCCACCTGGGCGCGGCCCTGCTCTGCGCGCTGTGGCTGCGCCGCGGCGAGGCCGCGGCGTCCCGGCTCGCCCGCGCGCTGCGCACCCTGCTGTCCGGCGCGTTCCGGCTGTCCACCGCGCCGCCCGCCGTGCCGGTCCCGCCCAGGGGGAGGCCGCACGGCGGGAACGGAGCGGTGCTCGCCTCCGGCACGGTGCTGCGGTACGCGGTCGTCCGGCGCGGACCGCCCGCTCCTCGGTTCCCCTGATCCACCAGAACCGTGGTCAGGCCGCACGCGAAGGCGCTGCGGCCGTCCCGCGCGTGCCCGGAACCCGGCACGGCGCGAACCGAACCGAGGAGAACCAGCATGACCGGTAAGACCGGGGGGAACCGGTGCGGAAGGCTAACCGCAGGACCGCTCCCCCACCCGCTCGTCCCCACCCGAACCGGCGGCCAGCGTGGTGACGCCGACCAGCCGGTGCAGCCCCCGCGCGGCCGAGAGCCAGACACCGCACTCCGCGCACTCGCGCAGATGGGCGCGGACCTCTTCCGGGGAGTGGCTCGGCGTCTCTCCGTCGATTTCGGCGGAAAGAGCGGTTCGACAGTCGATGCACCTCACGACTCCATCATCGCCCACAACATCCCTATTTCCCAGAAACCGGGATATCGGCGCGTCCGAAACAGGGTGCGGAGTGCGGGAGCGGTGCTCGCGGCCGTCGGAGTCCTCGTCCTCGCCGGATGCGGACAGGACAGCGACGCCGACAGCGGGCAGCGCGGCGAGTTCGACTACTACCTCGATCTGACCGAAACCCCGATGACCGCCCCGGAGCACGAGTTCCGCACCGTGGACGACGAACCGTGGTCGTTCACCGGCGTCGCGGAGGACCGGCTCACCCTGCTCTACTTCGGCTACACCAGCTGCCCCGACGTGTGCCCCACGACGATGGCCGACATCGCCGACGCGGTCACCCGCATCGGGACGGACGCCGAACGGGTCGACGTGGTCATGGTCAGCACCGACCCAGCCCGCGACACCCCCGAACAGATGCGTTCCTGGCTGGCCGGCTTCGACCCCGGATTCCAGGGGGTGATCGGCCCCATCGACGAGGTGGTCCAGGCGGCACAGGCGTACGGCATCCCCGTGGAGGCGCCCGAACAGACCGACGGCAACTACCTCGTCACCCACGGCGAACGGGTCGCGGTCCTCCGCCCCGGCGGCGACGCCATCGGATTCTTCGACCCCGGCACCTCGGGTGAGCAGATGAGCGCCGTCCTGCCCGACCTGCTCACCGAACAGCTCTGAGCACCGGAGATCCCACAGCCATGCGCACGGACAACCCCATGAACGCCTCCACCTCCGCCCTCCTCGCCCTCGGCGCGGCCGCCCTGCTCGCCCTCGCCAGCTGCGCCGGCCAGGGCGCCGCCCCGCGCACGGACGACCCCGGCGGATCCGCCGCGCCGACCGCCGAGCACGGCACCCCGGCCAAGGGCGGCGCCCAGGCCGGCGACCTCACCGTCGAGGACGCCTGGCTGGCCGAACCCGCCCAGCCCTCGATGACCGCCGGATACCTCACCATCACCAACAACGGCGACGAACCCGTCGCCCTGACCGAGGCGGCCACATCGCTGTCGGAGCGGACCGAACTGCACACGGTGGAGACCACCGAAAGCGGCGCGTCGCAGATGACCCCGGTCGACACCATCCCCGTCCCCGCGGGCGGGACCGTCGAACTCGCCTCCGGCGGACTCCACCTCATGGTGCTGGACATGCCCCGCCCCCCGCAGGTCGGCGACACCGCCACCATCACCCTGACCTTCGACAACGGAGAGACCGTCCACGTCGAGGCCCCGGTGCTGGAACGAGCCGGAAGCGGCGGCCACTGACAGGAGGCGGGCAAGCCATGACCGAACCGCAGACGGCCCCGACGGGAGCCTCCCGCCGGGGATTCCTCGCGGGACTGGGCGCGGCGGCACTGACCGGCGCGGGCGTCGGCATGGCCGCGGGAGAGGTCGTCCGCCCCCTCCTGCCGGACTCCGACCCCGCCCCGGCCCCGGCCGACGGGCAGCGGCTGGGCATGGCCGAGCAGCCGGCCGACGCCACCGCCGCACCCCAGCCCGGAATCGCCGGACGGGCGCCCGCGTTCGTCCACGTCCTCTCGTTCGACCTGGCCGACACGGTCCGCGAGACCCCCGAAGCGGCCCGCGAGGGCGCGGCCGCCGCGCTGCGCTCCTGGACCGAACTCGCGGCCCGACTGCACGCCGAAGGCCCCGCGGAGGTGGCCGAGGGGGCGGCCTCCGCCGGACTGCTCCCCGCCTCCCTCATGGTCACCGTCGGCATCGGCGGCTCCCTGCTGCGGGCGATCGGCGCGGAGGACCGCAGTCCGGACGCCCTCGCCGACCTGCCCGAGTTCTCCACCGACGAGCTGCGCCCCCACTGGTGCGGCGGCGACCTGATGCTCCAGGTCGGAGCAGAAGACCCCATGGTCCTGGCCGCGGCGGTGGACGAACTGGTGGCGGCGGCCGCGCCGACCACGGCGGTGCGCTGGTCGCTGCCCGGCTTCCGCCGCACCGCCGCCGCCTCCCGGGACCCCGACGCCACCCCGCGCAACCTCATGGGGCAGATCGACGGCACCGCCAACCCGGCACAGGACCACCCGCTGTTCGACCGGACCGTGACCGCGCGGCACGACGACCCCGCGCACGCCTGGATGGACGGCGGCAGCTACCTGGTGGTGCGGCGCATCCGGATGCTCCTGGACGAGTGGCGGAAACTGGACGTGCCCACCCGCGAACGGGCGCTCGGACGCCACCTCGACACGGGGGCGCCCCTGGGCGGGCAGCGGGAGACCGACCCCGTCGTGCTGTCCGCCCGCGACGCGGACGGACGCCCACTCATCCCGGAGAACGCGCACGTGAGACTGGCCAGCCCGGAGAACAACCTGGGGGCACGCATGTTCCGCCGCGGCTACAGCTACGACCAGGGGTGGCGCGACGACGGCGTCCGCGACGCCGGCCTGCTCTTCATGGCCTGGCAGGGCGATCCCGCCACCGGGTTCACCCCGGTGCAGCGCAGCCTCGCCGACCAGGGCGACGCCCTCAACCGCTACATCCGGCACGAGGGCAGCGCCCTCTTCGCGGTCCCCGCCGCCAGGGAGGGGCGCTACCTGGGACAGGACCTGATCGAAGGCTGAACCCCGAGCCGACCGGGAAGAACACGGTCCGTCCCCGCCACGGGGAAGCGGGGACGGACCGCTCCGGGGTGGCCGGAGTCAGGACGGCCAGCGTCCCGAGGAGCGCAGCACGTAACGGCGTTCGGCGTAGGCGAGGTCGTCCCGCCACAGCCGCCGCGCGGCGAACCGCATCACCGGACGGACCAGAGGGGCGACCCGCCGCGCCGCGGCGAACCCGGGCCGGTCCGACGCGGCGATCGTCGCCTCGACGACCGCGGTGCGCGGCACCCCCTGCGAGTCCACGCCCAGCGGAGTGGCGTGCGTCTCCACCACGCTGCCCGTCCCCTCGCCCCGGAGGATGCGCATGACCACGGTGCGCGGCTCCGGACAGCGGAACTCCGCCCGCACCGGCACCCCGAACCGGCCCGCCACCCGGAACGACACGTCCACCACGAACCGGTCCTCGGAGTCGGCCACCCCCTCCTCGGGAGCCTCGACCACCCGCAGGTCCACGAACGAGTACGGGTGGAACCACGACCCGTGCCACGGGTCCAACCGGTTGGCGACCACGTCCTCCGGCTCGCACCGCCCGGCCAACGTCTCCACCGCGGCCAGCGCACGCGCGGCCTCCGGCCGCTCCGGCACCACCGGAGCGGGCAGCGGCTCCTCGCCGCCGGCCGCGTCCAACCGCACCCACACCAGCACCCCGTCGTCGTGCGCGGGAAACGGGGACCAGCCCGGAAAACCCTCCGGTCCCAGCGACAGGCCGTGCCAGCGGCACACCAGCCGGTCCTGGTGGACCGCGCCCCGGCACAGCGGAGCCCCCAGGTGGGGACAGGCGCCGGGAGCCGCGTGCACCGCCCCGTCCCGGCTCCGCCACGCCACCACCTCGGTCCCCGCCACCATCCGGCCGAACGGCCGTCCCGGGCGGATCTGCGTGCTCGCCGCGAGCACGAACCAGTTCCCCGACGGCCGCGCCAGGGCCCGCTTCAACGCCCCCTCGATCAGTCCCGGCCGGGCCCCCCGCCACGACGGCTCCTGCCGTTCCCACTCGGTCTTCGGCAGCCTGCGCAGCGGAAGCCGCCGAGACAGCATGTCCCCGGGCATCTCAGTTCCTCCCCGAAATCCGTGCGCCGCCCCTCCGCGGCACACCGCCGTCCGCTCGCCGCACCGCCGCGGCCCGGCACAGCACGGCCCGACCGAACGCCGGAACGGCCACCCGCGCACGCCGCCACCGCGACACCGCACGCCGACAACTCCACACGTCGAAGTCGGCCTCCTCGATCACGTCGAGAATTCCCTGGTACAGCGTGAACGCCGTGGCCACACACGGCCGCGACACCGGGTCGAGCATCGCGATCCCCGGCGCGGCCGTCCGGTAACCGTCGCGATTCACCGCCACCAGGTGCGCCAGGGCGTCGCGCACCCGGGGGTCCCCGCGCCGCCGGGACCGGCACCACGCCAGCAGGTCCCGGTCCACCCCGTGCCGCGCCAGCACGTCCGCGGGCAGGTAGACCCGTCCCCGGTCCAGGTCCTCGGCCACGTCGCGCAGGAAGTTGGTCAGTTGGAACGCCTCCCCCAGCGCCGCCGCGTGCGGGGCGGCACGGGGCAGGGGCACCACCGTGCCCAGCACCGGCAGCACCTGGAGGCCGATCACCGCGGCCGAGCCGTACATGTAGCCGCGCAGGTCCGCGAAGGTCGCGTAGTCGGTGACGGACAGGTCCATCCGCATGGACCGCAGGAACGACGCGAACAGCTCGGCGCCGATCCCGTACCGTCGCGCGGTGTCGGCGACCGCTCTGACCACCGGTTCCGTGCTCGTCCCGCCGGACAGGGCCGTGGTCAGTTCCGTGTCGAGGCGGGCGAGCACGGCGGCCCGCGTCCTGACGGGGATCGCGCCTTCCGGGGCGTCGACCACGTCGTCCACCCAGCGCGCGAAGCCGTAGAGGGCGTGGATCGCGGGCCTCCGCCCCGGGGGGAGGGCAAGCGTGGCCAGATAGTAGGTGCGCCCGTGGCGGGCGTGCAGTGCCCGGCAGTGGGCGTAGTCCGCGCACAGGCCGGGGTCGGTGATGCCGGCGGCCCGGAGTTCCCGCCTCACCGCCGCCTCCCGGAACTCGTGACCGTCGTCCGGGGGACAGCGGGGACGCCTCCGGTGATGCGCGCCGCGGCGAGCTTCCCCGACACCAGGACCGTGGGCAGTCCCACCCCGGGGGTGGTTCCGCATCCGGCCAGCACCGCGTTGGCGGTTCCCGGCACCAGGTTGCGCGGTCGGAACGGCCCCGTCTGGGCGAGGGTGTGCGCCGTGGCGAACGGGGTGCCGAACGCATGCCCCTGCCGCGACCAGTCCTGCGGGGTCACCAGCCGCTCGACCACCACCGACTCGTCGAACCCGGTCAGACCGCGGTCCCGCAGCGTCGCCGCCAGCCGGTCCCGGTAGCGGGGGCCGAAGGACGCCCAGTCGATCCGGCCGGTCCGCAGGTTCGGGCAGGGCGCCAGCACGGAGAGCAGGTGCCGCCCCGGCGGGGCCAGTCCGGGGTCGGTCGCCGTCGGCCGCGTCACCAGCAGCGAGGGGTCGCTCATCGGTGTCCCCAGCCGGGTGATCTCGGTGAAGGTGCGCCGCCACGCTGCACCGAACAGGAGGGTGTGGTGGTCCAGGAGCGGCCACGTCCGGTCGGTTCCCGCGTGCAGGACCACCGCCGACGGTGAGAACCGCAGCGGAACCGGCCGCCACGGGGTCCGGCCCAGGAGCCGGTAGGCCAGGGGGAGGTCCACGGTCAGCACCACGGCGTCACAGGGCACCCGTTCCCCGTCGGCCAGCAGTGCGGCGCTCACCCGGTCGCCGCGCCGTTCCAGGCGGGTCACGGTGCTCCCGTAGCGCAGCTCCGCTCCGGCCTTGGCCGCGGCGCCGGCCAGGGCCTCTCCCAGCGCACGCATGCCGCCGCGCGGAAAGTGGACGCCGGCGACGGTGTCCATGTACGCGATCACCGCGTAGGCGGCCAGGGCGCGGTGGGGCGGCACTCCCGCGTACAGGGACTGGAACGAGAACACCCGGCGCAGCCGTTCGTCCCTGACGAACCGTCCGACGGCCGAGGACAGGCTCCGGAAGCCGCCGAGGGCCGCCAGGCTGGCCAGTTCGGGGGAGAGCAGGGCGAGCGGGGAGTCGAAGTTCACGTCGATGAACCGGGCCATCTCCAGGTCGTACAGTTCCCGCAGCCACTCGCGCAGCCGCAGGTACCCCTCGGCCTCGCGGGGGCCGCACACCCGCGCGACCTCCTCCGCCATGGCGGCCGCGTCGGCGTGCACGTCGAGCGTCGAACCGTCGGGGAACACCGCCCGGTAGGCCGGAGACAGCGGCACCAGGTCAAGGCGGTCGGCAACGGACTCGCCCACCGCGGCCAGCGCCTCGTCGAGCAGGTCCGGCATGGTCAGCACGGTCGGCCCGGTGTCGATCCGGAACCCGTCCAGGTCCAGTCGTCCGGCACGTCCGCCGGGCCACTCCTCCCGTTCGAGCACGGTCACCCGGCGTCCCGTGCCCAGCAGGTGCAGGGCGGCGGCGAGCCCGGACAGTCCGGCGCCCACCACCACGACGTGGTCCGTCGGTCCGCTCACGGTGCGCATGAAGCCTCCCAGGCAGGGTGGCGGTCTCACCTGGGAGTGGGCAGGGTGGGACCGCCTCGAACGACAGAGACTTTCTGTGTTCGCATCATCACTCTAAGTACTGGTGGTGGTGATGGCGGGTAACCTCGGGGTGAGAGTCGGGAGAAAGTGATGAGTGGTGTCATGGACATGGTCGAACGGGAGGACGTGGTCCTGCTCGACGACCTGCGTCAGCCGATCGGCGCAGCGGCCAAGGACGAGGTGCACCACGGGCGGACCCCGCTGCACCTGGCGTTCTCGTGCTACATCTTCGACGCGCGGGGCCGTTTTCTGGCGACCCGGCGTGCCCTGGGCAAGCAGACCTGGCCCGGGGTGTGGACCAACTCCTGCTGCGGCCATCCCGCCCCGGGGGAGGCGGTCGAGGATGCGGTGCGCCGTCGGGCGAGCCAGGAGCTGGGGCTGCGGGTCGAGCGGTTGCGTCCGGTCCTGTCGGACTTCCGGTACCGCGCCGTCGACGTGACCGGTGTGGTGGAGAACGAGGTCTGCCCCGTGTACACCGCGGTGACCGCGGAGGAGCCGCGGCCCGACCCGACAGAGGTCATGGACTGGCGGTGGGTGGACTGGTCCGCCTTCGTCGGCGTCGCCCGGACCGCCCCCTGGAGCATCAGCCCGTGGGCGGCCGAGCAGGTGGTCCTGCTGGGTCAAGAGGGTTTGTGACTCGCATCACCGAGATTTTGGTTGTCCTGGGGGTGGAGGACGACTAAATTTAGTCGGGTCGCTCTGGAGTCCTGCGGCTGCTGCCCGGGACGGAGGCGACCTCTGGGCGAACCGGACACCGCTCTGGTGGACGGGCCCGACACCCAACGGTCTTCAACGCCA
>Ga0079224_100005939_pt1 | contig 16104 bp, 15 predicted proteins | sample Stecom2015_FD_80414 | JGI IMG/M metagenome (GOLD analysis project Ga0079224, IMG submission 80414) | Agricultural soil microbial communities from Utah to study Nitrogen management - Steer compost 2015 | ecosystem: Environmental > Terrestrial > Soil > Agricultural land | place: USA: Utah...
CCCCTGCGAACGGGCGGGACGGTCGTCGTCCTGAGCGGCGTCGCCGCGCTGCCGGCGGGATCGGTGCGAACCGGTGGCACGCCGTTGCAGCCGATCGTGACCTGCCGGCCCGGCACGTTCTCGATCACCTGGATCAACGACGCGAACGGTGCGCGGGGCGAAGTCTCCGCGCTGTGGGACTGCCCCGCCGATCGGCTGACGTGGCGCAGCGGCGCGATTCCGCTCGCGCGAGGGGCGAATCGCATCACGGTGACGATGGTCGACGCGATCGGCAGCGCCGCGAGCTCGGTGACGGTGCTGCGCGACTGAACGAAACGAGCTCCGGCAGCGTCGCGGAGATCCGCGTTCCACGGGTAGCGAGGCGATCGACGCCGGGAGGCCGGCGGGGAGCCGACGAAACGCCTCCCCGCCGTCGCGTCAACGCGCCTTCTTGCGGAACGTGAACTCCCCGTCGGCATAGCCGACCTCGATCACGTCGCCCGGCCCGAATTTCCCTTCGAGCACCAGCCGCGAGATCGGGTTCTCGATCTTCTGCTGGATCGCTCGCTTCAGCGGTCGCGCGCCGTACAGCGGATCGAAGCCGACCTTCGCCACCTCGTCGAGCGCGGCCTGCGAGACCTCGAGATCCATGTCGCGATCGGCCAGGCGCTTGCGCAGGCCTTCGAGCTGGATCTTCGCGATCGCGGCGATGTTCGACGGCCCCAACGCGTGAAAGACGACGATCTCGTCGATGCGGTTGATGAACTCGGGGCGGAAATGCGCGCGCACCTCGACCATCACCGCGTCCTTGATCACCTCCGGATCATTCAGCTTCGGATCCGCGCTCAGGCGCTGGATCTCGTGCGAGCCGAGGTTCGACGTCATCACGATGACCGTGTTGCGGAAGTCGACCGTGCGGCCCTGCCCGTCGGTGAGCCGGCCGTCGTCGAGCACCTGCAGCAGCACGCCGAACACGTCGGGGTGCGCCTTCTCGACCTCGTCGAACAGGATCACGCTGTACGGCTTGCGGCGTACGGCCTCGGTGAGATAGCCGCCCTCCTCGTAGCCGACGTAGCCCGGAGGCGCACCGATCAGCCGCGCGACCGAGTGCTTCTCCATGAACTCGCTCATGTCGATGCGGATCAGGTGATCCTCGCTGTCGAACAGGAACTCGGCGAGCGCCTTGCACAGCTCGGTCTTGCCCACGCCGGTGGGGCCGAGGAACAGGAACGAACCGTATGGGCGCCGCGGGTCGGCGAGACCTGCGCGCGAGCGGCGGATCGCCTCGGAGACCAGGCGCACCGCCTCTTCCTGCCCGACGACGCGCCGGTGCAGGTGCTCCTCCATCTTCAGCAGCTTCTCGCGTTCGCCCTGCATCATCTTGCTCACCGGAATGCCGGTGGCGCGCGAGACGACCTCCGCGATTTCTTCCGCACCGACCTGCGTGCGCAGCAGCTTCGGCCGCTCCGCGGCGCCCCCGGTCTGGCGCGCCGCCTCGGCTTCGCTGGCCGCCTTCAGGCGTCCCTCGAGCTCGGGTAGCCGACCGTACTGGATCTCGGCGAGCTTGTCGTACTGGCCCTTCCTCTGCAGGTCGGCCATCTGCGCGCGCAGCTGGTCGATCTCGGCCTTGATCTGCGCCGAGCCCTGCACGGCGGCCTTCTCGGCGCGCAGCAGCTCGTCGAGATCGGCGTATTCCTTCTCCAGGCGCGCGATCTCCTGCTCGATCGCCTCGAGCCGCTTGCGCGACGCTTCGTCGGTTTCCTTCTTCACCGCCTCGCGCTCGATCTTCAGCTGGATGATCCGGCGATCGAGCCGGTCCATCGCCTCGGGCTTGCTGTCGATCTCCATCTTGATGCGCGCGGCCGCCTCGTCGATCAGATCGATCGCCTTGTCGGGCAGGAAGCGGTCTGTGATGTAGCGGTGGCTGAGCTCGGCGGCCGCGACGATCGCCGGGTCGGTGATCTCGACGCCGTGGTGCAGCTCGTAGCGCTCCTGCAGTCCGCGCAGGATCGCGATCGTGTCCTCGACCGTCGGCTCGTCGACGAGCACCTTCTGGAAACGGCGCTCGAGCGCGGCGTCCTTCTCGATGTACTTGCGGTATTCGTCGAGCGTGGTCGCGCCGATGCAGTGCAGCTCGCCGCGCGCGAGCGCCGGCTTGAGCATGTTGCCGGCGTCCATCGCGCCTTCGGCCTTGCCGGCGCCGACCAGCGTGTGCAGCTCGTCGATGAAGACGATCGTGCGACCCTCCTCGGCGGCGAGCTCCTTGAGCACCGCCTTGAGCCGTTCCTCGAACTCGCCGCGGTATTTCGCGCCGGCGATCAGCGCGGCCAGGTCGAGCACGAGCACGCGCTTGTCCTTCAGCGTCTCGGGCACGCTGCCGTCGACGATGCGCTGCGCCAGCCCCTCGACGATCGCGGTCTTGCCGACGCCCGGCTCGCCGATCAGCACCGGGTTGTTCTTCGTGCGCCGCTGCAGGATCTGGATCGTGCGGCGGATCTCCTCGTCGCGGCCGATCACCGGGTCGAGCTTGCCTTCGCGCGCGCGCTCGGTGAGATCAATCGTGTATTTCTTCAGCGCCTCGCGCTGGCCTTCGGCCTCGGCGTTGTCGACGCTGGCGCCGCCGCGCACCGCCTCGATCGCCGCCTCGAGCGAGGGGCGGGTGAGCCCCGCTTCCTTGACGATGCGGCCGGCCTCGCCCTTGTCCTCGGTGAGCGCGAGCAGGAACATCTCCGTGGCGATGTACTGGTCGCCGCGCTTGAGCGCCTCCTTCTCGGAGAGGTTCAGCATGTTGACGAGCTCGCGGCCGATCTGGATCTCGCCGCCGGTGCCGGAGACCTGCGGCAGGCGCTTGATCGCCGCGTCGGCCGCGGTCTTCAGCGCGGCGGCGCGCACGCCGGCGCGCTCGAGCAGCGTGCGGCCGGAGCCTTCGGGCTGCCCGGCGATCGCCGCGAGCACGTGCACCGGCTCGATGTACTGGTTGTCGTTCGCAATGGCCAGGCTCTGTGCGTCGGCAAGCGCCTGCTGGAACTGCGTCGTGAGTTTGTCCAGTCGCATGAAAGTGGAATCCTCGATATGCGGGGGGCGGCGGGCCGCGGAACTGACGCCTATCTGAGGGGGCGACGGGGCCGTTTCAAGGGGGCGGCCGACGATGTCGATCCCGAATCGCTATATTCGGTCGAACCGTTCGACTTCACGACCATGTCCACGCTCTTCACTTCCCTTCCGCTTCGTTCGCTGGTCCTCCCCAATCGAATCGTCGTCTCGCCGATGTGCCAGTACTCGGCGGTCGAAGGCCGCGCACAGCCGTGGCACGCCGTCCACCTCGGGCACCTGGCGATCGGCGGCGCAGGGCTGCTGCTGATCGAGGCGGCCGCGGTGGAGCCCGCCGGGCGCATCACGCACGGCGACCTCGGCCTGTACGACGACGCGACCGAGGAAGCGCTCGGCCGCACCCTCGAGACCGTGCGCAGCGTCTCGGGCACGCCGATCGGCATCCAGCTCGCACACGCCGGGCGCAAGGCGTCGAGCGCGCGCCCCTGGGAGGGCGGCCGGCTGATCGACGTCGACTCGGGCGGCTGGCGGCGGGTGGCGCCCAGCGCGGTGCCGATCTCGGAGGACGAGCCGGCGCCGCACGCGCTCGAGCGCGACGAGCTGGAGGCGCTGAAGCTGCGCTTCGTCGACGCGGTTCGCCGCGCCGACCGGCTCGGCCTGGACGCGATCGAGGTCCACGCCGCGCACGGCTACCTGATGCATCAGTTCCTGTCGCCGCTGGCCAACCGGCGCGAGGACGAATACGGCGGTCCGCTGGAGAACCGCATGCGCTGGCCGCTCGAGGTGCTGGCGTCGATGCGCTCGGCGTGGCCCGCACACAAACCGCTCGGCGTGCGCGTTTCGGCCACCGACTGGCGCGACGACCTGCCCGCGGCGCAGCGCTTCGACCTGCCCGACGCGATCGCCTTCGCGCGCGCCTGCGCGAAGATCGGCGTCGACTGGATCGACGCCTCCAGCGGCGGCATCTCGCCGCAGCAGCGGATCGCGCTCGGCCCCGGCTACCAGGTGCCCTTCGCCGAGGCGATCCGGCGCGAAGTGCCCGGGATGCGCGTGATCGCGGTCGGGATGATCACCGAGCCGCAACAGGCCGACGAGATCGTCGCGTCGGGCAAGGCCGACCTGGTCGCGCTCGCCCGCGCGATGCTCTACGACCCGCGCTGGCCGTGGCACGCCGCGGCGGCGCTCGGCGCCCGGGTCGATGCGCCCCGCCAGTACTGGCGCAGCGAGCCGCGCGAGCACAAGGGGCTGTTCGGCGACACGGCCTACGGACAGCGCTGACGATGCCGGCGTACCGCGCGGTCGTCCTCGACATGGACGGGTTGATGCTCGACACCGAGAGCCTCGCCGTCGAGTGCTGGATCGAGTCCGCGCGGGTGTCGGGCTGGGAGATTTCGCGCGAGACCTGCCTGGCGATGGTCGGCCTGGACCATCGCGCGTCGCGCCAGAAGCTGCTGGACGCCGGCGGCAGGACCTTCCCCCTCGACGAGGTCTCGCGGCGCGGACGCGAGCGCTATCTCGAACGGCTGCGCAGCGAAGGCGTGCAGCGCAAGCCCGGCATCGTCGAGCTGCTCGACTGGCTCGATGCGCGCGGCGTCCCGAAGGCGGTGGCGACGTCGACGATGCGCGAGCTCGCGCTCGAGAAGCTCGAGAGCGCGGGCCTGCGCGATCGCTTCGAGACGATCGTCTGCGGCGATCAGGTGCCGAAGACGAAGCCGGCGCCGGACGTGTACCTCGCGGCGACCGCACGGCTCGGCTTCGATCCGCGCGCCTGCATAGCGCTCGAGGATTCGGACACGGGACTGCGTGCGGCGCACGGCGCGGGGCTCACGTGCATCGTGGTGCCGGACATGCGACCGCCGCGCGACGAATATGTGGGGCTCGCGCATTCGGTCGTGGCGAACCTGGACGAGGCGCGGGAAGCGATCGAGGCGCTGATGAAGCGCGGGCGTTGAACGCTCTCGCGCCGGCGCGCCCGCTTCGGGCCGACGCGGGTGTCAGGCCGGGCCGGCCCAGAGCAGCCACAGCACGCCGGCAACCATCGCAACCATGCCGATCGCCTCGCGCCGCGTCGTTCGCTGCGAGAACAGCCGATGCGACACCGCCTGCGCGAACAGGATCTCCGTCAGGCCGACGGTGCGCACCGCGGCCGCCGTCTGCAACGAGAACGCGAGGAACCAGAGCTGCGACGCCAGCGCACCGGCGGCGCCGGCGAGCAGCGACGGGCGCCACAGCCGCAGGATCTCGACGAGCACCCGCCGCTCGCGCCAACCCAGCCAGGCGCTGAGCAGCGCCGTCTGCAGCGCGAGCGACGCGGCCAGCGTCGCGGTCGCGCGAGCGTAGAACGGCGCATCGCCGAGCGCGAGGATCGCGCCGCGAAAGCCCACCGCGGAGAGCGCGAACATCGCGCCCGAGGCGATGCCGAGCAGCATCGCGCGCGGCAGTACGACCCCGTTGGGCGCGGCGTCCGCCGCCCGCATCCGCTGCGAGGGGAGCGACATCAGCAGCACGCCGGCGGTGGCCAGCACGACCGCGACGCTCGCCTGCGCGCTCAAGCGTTCGCCGAGGAACACGAGGCCGAACAACGCGATCTGCACCGGTTCGGTCTTCACGTACGCGATCGCGAGCACGAAGGAACGGGCCCGCATCGCGGCGAGCATCAGCGCGGTGCCGGCGATCTGGAAGACGCCCCCCAGCGCGGTCCACGCAACGAAGCGCGCCGACGGCTCGAGCGCGCGCAGATCGGCGAGTGCGGCGGCGACGACGAGGAACAGCACGCCGAAGGGCAGACCGAACAGGAAGCGCACGTGCGTCGCGCCGACCGTGCCGAGCGAGTCGACCAGGCTGCGCTGCATCGCGTTGCGCGCGGTCTGCACGCCGGTGGCCGCGATCGTGCAGGCGACCCAGAGCCACGCAGGCGCATCGGGCGGAACGCTCACCGTTCGGCCCTCAGCTGGCGAGGCGGTAGCCGAGCGCGGCCGCGGCGAGCGAGCCGAACAGGTGCAGCGCGCCGTGCGCGAGCGCCCAACCGAAGGCGCCGCGCGCGATCAGTCCGAAGGACTCGATCGAGAACGTCGAGAAGGTGGTGAGCGCGCCGAGGAATCCGGTGACGGCGAAGAGCCGCCATTCGGGCGCGAGCTGCGGATGGCGTGCGAACCAGGCGACGGCCACGCCCACGAGCAGGCCGCCGGCGACGTTGGCCAGCAGCGTACCCAGGGGCAACATCCGGTCGGCCGTATTCAGCCACAGGCCGAGCGCCCAGCGAAGCCACGCGCCGAGCACGGCGCCGACGCCGACGGCGACGAAACCGGAAGTGCTGAAGTGCGGCGCGATCAACGGCGCGCCTGCGTCGGGCGCACCCCGCGCCCGGCGATGCCGGCGGCGCCGGAGCCAGTTTCGGCGAACGACGCGATCGGGACCCGCGTGCTCACCAGCGGGCCGCCGCCTCGTCGTCGGCTTCGCGCGCCTCGACCCAGCGCTCGCCCTGCTGCGTGGATTCCTTCTTCCAGAACGGCGCCTGCGTCTTCAGGTAGTCGATGATGAACTCGCAGGCATCGAAGGCTTCGCCGCGATGCGCCGACGTGACGACGACGAGCACGATGCGGTCGCCGGGCGCGAGGGGACCGTAGCGATGCACGACGAGCGTGTCGTAGACGTTCCAGCGGCTGCGCGCCTGGGCGCAGATCTCCTCGAGCGCACGCTCGGTCATGCCGGGATAGTGCTCGAGCGTCATCGCGGCGACGCCCGCGCCCTCGTTGAGGTCGCGCACGGTGCCGACGAAGGCGGCGACGGCGCCGACGCTGAGGTTGCCCGCGCGCAGCGCGTCGATCTCGGCCCCGACGTCGAAGTCGTGGGTCTGGACGCGGACGGGCACGGGACGGTCCTCCTCGTCAGCCGCCGGTGACCGGCGGAAAGAACGCCACCTCGGCGCCTGCCCGCACCGGCGTGTCGGGTCGTGCCATCGCCTGGTCGACCGCGACGCGGATCGAGCGGTTCTCCGCGAACGCCTCCGACCACGCGCCGCCGCGCTCGCGCAACCAGCTGCGCAGCTGCCCGGCGTTGGCGACGCCCTCGGGAAGTTCGACGGTTTCGCGCCCGGTGCCGAGCGCCTCGCGCAGAGCGGCGAAATACAGGATCGTGATCGGCATGTCAGTTCAGCAGCGCCGCGAACGGCAGGTAACGAACGACGTCGCCGGGGGCGATCGATTGCTGCGGGGGATTGTCCACCAGGCCGTCGCCCCAGACGGTCGATGTGAGCACGGCGGAGCTCTGGTTGGGAAACCGTTCGAGCCCGCCCCGTTCGTTGATTCTAACCCGCAGGAACTCGCGCCGACGGTCGGGCCTCGGCCAGTCGAAATCGGCGCGCATCGGGATCGCGGGCGGGCGAACGTCGACGACGCCCTGCAGGCGCAGCACGAAGGGACGCACCATCAGCACGAAGGTGACGAAGCTCGAGACCGGATTGCCGGGCAGACCGATGAAATGCGCGAACGGTTCGGCGGCATCGCCGCCGCGCACACGCCCGTACGCCAGCGGCTTGCCCGGCTTCATCGCGATCTGCCACAACCGCAACTCGCCCTCGGCCTCGACCGCGGGCTTGACGTGATCCTCCTCGCCGACCGAGACGCCGCCGGAGGTGACGATGAGATCGCTCTCGCGCGCGGCCCGGCGCAGCGCTGCGCGGGTCGCCTCGAGCGAATCGGGGACGATGCCCAGGTCGAGCACCTCGCAGCCGAGCGCGCGCAGCAGCGAGACGAGCACGAAGCGGTTGCTGTTGTAGATCGCCCCGGGGCGCAGCGGCTCGCCGGGCATCACCAGCTCGTCGCCGGTGAAGAAGCAGGCGACGCGCACGCGCCGGCGCACGTCGAGCCGGGCCAGGCCGACCGAGGCGGCGAGCCCGGTGGCCTGCGGCGAGAGCCGCGTTCCGGCCGGCAGGATGACGCTGTCGCGCCGGATGTCCTCGCCGGCGCGGCGGATCCACGCGCCGGGCTCCGGGCAGCGCGTGAAGACGACCGCGTCGTCCTCGGCCTGCACCTGCTCCTGCATGACGACGGCGTCGGCGCCGGCGGGGATGAATCCGCCGGTGAAGATGCGCGCGGCCTCGCCCGGCGCGAGCGGCCCGCCCACGTGGCCGGCCGGAATGCGCTGCGCGACCGGCAGGCGCACCGGCGACTGCTCGCTCGCGTCGAGCAGGTCGGCGCGACGCACGGCGTAGCCATCCATCTGCGTGTTGTCGTGCGGCGGCACGTCGATGGTCGAACGCACGTCGGCCGCGAGCACGCGACCGGCGCAGTCGATCGTCTCGAGCGATTCGGTTTCCGGGACGGCGGCCGCGTTGTCGAGCAACGCCGCGAGCGCGTCATCGAACGGCAGCAATCCGGGTTTCATGGGCGCCTTCGAGATGTTCGAGGATGAATGCGGCGATGGCGTCGGGGTCGTTCAGGTCGAGCCGCGGAAGCGTCGTCGACAACGGCGCGTCGCTGGCCACCGCGACGATGTTCGGATCGTCCGGATACAGCGGCTGCCTGCCCAGTGCGGGCCGATAGACCTCGAGCTTGGGAATCGCCGCGCGCTTGTAGCCTTCGACCAGCACGAGATCGCAGGGCGAGAAGCGGCCCAGCTGCTCGTGCAGCGACGGCTCGGGTTCGTCGCGCAGCTCGTGCATCAGCACCCAGCGCTGGTCGGAGGTGATCAGGACCTCCGACGCGCCCGCCTCGCGGTGGCGCCAGGAATCCTTGCCCGGCTTGTCGATGTCGAACAGGTGGTGCGCGTGCTTGACGAGCGACACGCGCAGCCCCCGCAGGACGAAGCGCGGGATCAACTGCTCGATGAGCGTCGTCTTGCCCGAGCCCGAATAGCCGGCGAACCCGAAGACTTTCATGTCGAAATCGAGGATACCCGAGCCGCAGGTTTCACGCGCGGGACGGACGGCCCTCGGCGCGCGGGGATTGCGGCGCCCGCGGCGCGCGGTTCGCACCTCCGCGCGTCCGCCCGGTTCAGGCGTCGACCCGGTTCAGGCGTCCGCCGGCTCAGGCGTCCGCCCGACTCAGGCGTCGACGCGCCAGCGGCAATCGACGCTCGAGGGCAGCGCCTCGCAGCGCTCGGCGATGTAGCGCTTCAGGCGCTCGACGTCGGGCGGCATGCGCTCGAAGCGCTGCGGCAGCGCCTCGATGCCCTCGTAGCCGGGGGGGCGCGGCGGCTCGATGCCGATCGCCTCGCGAATGGTGTCGGCGAATTTCGCCGGCTGCGCCGTCTCCAGGCAGATCATCGGCACGCCGGGCTCGCGCCAGCGGCCACCCGCCACGTGCAGTCCGTCGGCGGTGTGCGGATCGACGAGGACACCGTACCGCTCGTGCACCGCGCGGATCGTCGCGACGCGGTCTGCGTGCGTGCTGCGCCCGGAGCCGAAGCCGTACGCCGGAAAGCGCTCGGCTTCGGCGCTGCCGGTGATGTCGAAGAAACCGTCGCGCTCGAGCGCCGACCACAGCTCGCGCAGGCGCTCCGGATCGCGCTCGACGAGGTCGAAGACGAAGCGCTCGAAATTCGACGCCTTCGAGATGTCCATCGACGGGCTGCTCGTGTGGTGCGTCTCGCGGGCCGAGCGGGGACGGTAGCACCCGGTGCGAATGAATTCGTCGAGGACGTCGTTCTCGTTGGTGGCGACGACGAGGCGCGAGACGGGCAGCCCCATGCAGCGCGCGATGTGTCCGGCGAGCACGTTGCCGAAGTTGCCCGACGGAACGGCGAAGGAAACCCGCTCGTCGTCGCTTCGCGTGGCGGCGAAATACCCGCGGAAGTAGTAGACGATCTGCGCGGCGACGCGCGCCCAGTTGATCGAATTGACCGTGCCGATCGAATGGCGCCGCTTGAAGAGCAGGTCGCCGGAGACGGCCTTGACGAGATCCTGGCACTCGTCGAAGACGCCCTCGATCGCGATGTTGAAGATGTTCGCATCGGTGAGCGAGTACATCTGCGCCGTCTGGAACGGACTCATGCGGCCGAGCGGCGACAGCATGAACACCTGGATGCGCGCACGCCCGCGCATCGCGTACTCGGCCGCGCTGCCGGTGTCGCCGGAAGTGGCGCCGAGGATGTTCAGCTCGCTCTTCTGCTCGCGCAGCACGTGCTCGAAGAGCGCACCGAGCAGCTGCATCGCGACGTCCTTGAACGCGAGCGTCGGGCCGTTCGAGAGCCGCAGCAGGTGCAGGCCGGGCTCGAGCTCGGCGAGCGGCGTGATCTCGTCGCTGCCGAAGACCTCGGCCGTGTACGTGCGCTCGCACAGCTCGCGCAGCTGCGCGGCCGGAATGTCGTCGGCGTACAGCCGCAGGATCTCGAACGCGAGCTCGGCGTACGGCAGCGTGCGCCAGCGGGCGAGCGTCTCGCGGTCGACCCGCGGGTAGTGCTGCGGCACGACAAGACCGCCGTCGGGTGCCAGGCCGCCGAGCAGGATCTCGGTGAAACGCGCCGGCGCCATGCCGCCGCGGGTGGAGACGTATTTCACTGCAGGTTTTCGAGCCGGATGCGCACCACGCGCGACAACACGGTCTCCAGCGCCTCGATGCGCTCGATCGCGGTGACGATGCGGCGTTCGACGGTGCGGTGCGTGAGCAGGATGATGTCGGTCTGGTTCTCGCCCTCGCCCGGCTCGCGCTGCAACGCCGCGTCGATGGAGATTTCGCCGTCGGCCAGGATGCGCGTGACGTCGGCGAGCACGCCGGGCTGGTCGGCGACCCGCAGGCGCAGGTAGTACGCCGTCTGCACCGCGTCGATCGGCAGCACGGGAAGGTCGGAGAGCGCCTCGGCCTGGAAGGCGAGGTGCGGCACGCGGCTGCCGGGGTCGGAGGTGAGCATGCGCGTGACGTCGACGAGATCGGCGATGACGGCACTGGCGGTGGGCTCGGCACCCGCCCCCTTGCCGTAGTACATCGTGTGGCCGACCGCGTCGCCCTTCACCCATACCGCGTTCATCGCGCCTTCGACGTTTGCAATGAGGCGCGTGGCGGGGATGAGCGTGGGATGCACGCGAAGCTCGAAGCCCTCGACGCCGCCGTCGCCGCGTTCGCGGCGGCGCGCGACGCCCAGCAGCTTGATACGGTAGCCGAGCTGCTCGGCGTAGCGGATGTCGTCGGCCTGCAGCTGCGTGATGCCCTCGACGTGGCACTTGTCGAACTGCACGGGCACGCCGAAGGCGATCGCCGACAGGATCGTGATCTTGTGTGCCGCGTCGACGCCCTCGATGTCGAAAGTGGGGTCGGCTTCGGCGTAGCCGAGCTTCTGCGCTTCGGCGAGCACGACGTCGAAGGCGAGCTTGCGCTCGCGCATCTCCGAAAGGATGAAGTTCGTCGTGCCGTTGATGATGCCGGCGATCCACTCGATGCGGTTGGCGGTGAGCCCTTCGCGCAGCGCCTTGATGATCGGCACGCCGCCGGCGACCGCCGCCTCGAAGGCGACCATGACGCCCCGGCGCGACGCCGCGGCGAAGATCTCGTTGCCGTGCACGGCGAGCAGCGCCTTGTTCGCGGTGACGACGTGCTTGCCGCGCTCGATCGCCGCCAGCACCAGCTCGCGCGCGATGCCGGTTCCGCCGATCAGCTCGACGACGATGTCGATCTCGGGATTGTCGAGGACGCGGCGCGCGTCGTCGACGACGTCGACGCCCTCGCCCACCCGCTCGCGGGCGCGGGCGACATCGAGGTCGGCGACCTGAACGATCTCGATCGGGCGGCCGGCACGGCGCCGGATCTCGTCCTGGTTGCGGCGCAGCACGTCGAAGGTGCCGCCGCCCACCGTGCCGATGCCGAGCAGCCCGACGCGCACCGGGCCCAGCCTCTCGGCGGCCGACGCCTGCCCCGCGGCAGCCACGCGTTCCTGTCCGGGTGCCGCGCTCACGCCGCGATCCGGATGAGGCCGTCCTTGCGGAACATCTCCTTGATGCCGCGCACGGCCTGGCGAATGCGCTGCTCGTTCTCGATCAGCGCGAAACGCACGTGGTCGTCGCCGTACTCGCCGAAGCCGATGCCGGGCGAGACCGCGACCTTCGCTTCGACGAGCAGCTTCTTGGCGAAGTCAAGCGAGCCCATCGCGCGGTACGGCTCGGGGATGCGCGCCCAGATGTACATCGACGCGCTGGGCACCTCGACCTCCCAGCCCGCCTCGTTCAGCGCGCGGGCGAGCACGTTGCGCCGCGTCTGGTACTTCAGGCGCGCCTCCTCGACGCAGTCCTGTGGACCGTCGAGCGCCGCGATGGCGGCGACCTGGATCGGCGTGAAGGTGCCGTAGTCGTGGTAGCTCTTCATGCGCGTGAGCGCGGCGACGAGCTCGGCGTTGCCGACCATGAAGCCGATCCGCCAGCCGGCCATGTTGTAGCTCTTGCTCATCGTGAAGAACTCGACGGCGACGTCCATCGCGCCGGGCACCTGCATGATGGACGGCGCCCGGTAGCCGTCGAAGACGATGTCGGCGTACGCGAGATCGTGCACGACGAGGATGTCGTGCTCGCGCGCGAGGGCGATCACGCGCTCGAAGAACGCGAGGTCGACGCACTTCGCGGTGGGATTGCTCGGGAAGCCGAGGATCATCATCTTCGGCTTCGGGGTGGTCTCGCGCACCGCGCGCTCGAGCTCCTCGAGGAAGTCGACGCCGGGCGTCATGCGCACCGGACGGGTGTCGGCGCCGGCGATGACCGCTCCGTAGATGTGGATGGGGTAGCTCGGGTTCGGCACCAGCACGGTGTCGCCGCGATCGAGCGTGGCGAGCATCAGGTGCGCGATGCCCTCCTTCGATCCGATGGTGACGATCGCCTCGGTCTCGGGATCGATGTCGACGTCGTAGCGCCGCTTGTACCAGTCGGAGATCGCCTTGCGCAGCCGGGGGATGCCCTTCGAGATCGAATAGCCGTGCGTGTGCGGGCGCTGCGAGGCCTCGACCAGCTTGTCGATGATGTGCTGCGGAGCCGGGCCGTCGGGATTGCCCATGCTCAGGTCGATGATGTCTTCGCCGCGGCGCCGCTCGGCCATCTTCAGCTCGCCCGTGATGTTGAAGACGTACGGGGGCAGGCGCTGGATGCGAGAGAACTCGCGTTGGGACATGGGTCGACTCCAGTAAGCCTGAGAATGTAACATTTTCGACCGTCTTGGAGCGCTTTCCGCGATGAAGCTTCATGCGCAGACGCCGGGGGGAACCAATCTCTTCACCGGATACGGCGACGGATGGTTCGCCGTCAACGGCGAGCGCCATACCGGCTCGCTGCTCGTCGTTCCCGAGCAGGCGGTGATCGCCTGGGGCGTGACGGCTTTCGACGCGCTCACCGAAGCCGACTTCGAGCGGCTGCTCGCGCTCGAGCCCGAGCTCGTTCTGTTCGGCACCGGCACGCGCCAGCGCTTTCCGCATCCGCGGCTGACCGCGCCGCTGGCAAGCCGGCAGATCGGCCTGGAGGTGATGGACACGGGCGCCGCCTGCCGCACGTACAACATCCTCGCCGGCGAGGGCCGGCGTGCACTCGCCGCGCTGCTGCCGACCGGCTGATCGCCTGTGGTATGTTCGGTCCACATCGACGACGTGCGTCGGATCGTCCGTAGCCGGGGTTTCGTTGAGCGTACAGGTCGGCAGTCCGATTCCTCCTTTCCGCGCCGCCTCCACCGGCGGTGAGATCGACTCGGCGAAGCTGAAGGGACGCAAGGTCGTCCTGTACTTCTACCCGAAGGACAACACGCCCGGCTGCACCCGCCAGGGCGCCGATTTCCGCGACCTGCACGCGGCCTTCGTCGACGCCGGCGCCGTCGTGCTCGGCGTGTCGCGCGACAGCCTGAAATCGCACGAGAGCTTCAAGGCGAAGCTGCAGTTCCCGTTCGAGCTGATCTCCGACGCCGACGAGACGCTGTGTCGGGCATTCGACGTGCTTCGCGACAAGAATCTCTACGGCCGCAAGGTGCGCGGAGTCGAGCGCTCGACCTTCGTGATCGACGCCCGCGGCAATCTCGTTCGCGAATGGCGCGGCGTGCGGGTCCCGGGGCACGTCGAGGAAGTGCTCGATTTCGTGCGCTCGATCTGAGAACACGACGAATGCCGTTACCGAAGCCACCGAGCAAGCCCGCCACCCTCCTCGATCTCTCCACCGCCATCGAAGCGCGCGCCCGCCGCACGCCTCGGAAGTCGGACGACGCGCAGGAAGCGGCGCCGGAACCCGCCACGCCGCCGCGGGAACGCGCCGCCGAACGCGTCGTGCCGATGCGCGGCGCGACGCGCGCGGCGGACGCCGCCGACGCGTCCGCCCCAGCCGCCGGCGCCGCCGCGGAGGCGACGGCGCCGGCGAACGGGACCGCCGACAGGAAAGCGTCCGACGCGGCGCGGCGCGAGCCGTCGGGACCGGAACGGCGTCGGGCCGCCGCGTCCTCGCGGTTGCCGGCGGTGCTGCGGGCTCCGCCGGGGGCGGCGGACGACGAGGTATCCGCCGCCGTTCCCGCGCGCAGGGCGCGCGCACGAACCGAACCGCGGGCGCGCGCCGAGGGCGAGCCCCGGAAGCTGTTCGTGCTCGACACGAACGTGCTGATGCACGACCCGACGTGCCTGTTCCGCTTCGCCGAGCACGACCTCTACCTGCCGATGATGACGCTCGAGGAGCTCGACAACCACAAGAAGGGGATGTCGGAAGTCTCGCGCAACGCGCGGCAGGTGAGCCGCACGCTCGACGAGCTGATCGAGGCGGCCGGCGAGACCGACATCGCCGACGGCATTCCGCTCGACGCGCTCGGCAACCGCGACGCCGGCGGCCGGCTGTATTTCCAGACGCAGGCCATCGCGTCGATCCTCCCGTCGGGCATGCCGATGGGCAAGGCGGACAACCAGATCCTCGGCGTCGTGCGTGCGCTGCAGGAGCGGCTGCACGACCGGCTGGTGGTGCTGCTGTCGAAAGACATCAACATGCGGATCAAGGCCCGCACGCTGGGCCTTCCCGCCGAGGACTACTTCAACGACCAGGTCCTCGAGGACACCGACCTGCTCTACACGGGCGTGCTGCGGCTGCCAGACGATTTCTGGGAGAAGCACGGCAAGGGAATCGAGTCGTGGCAGCAGGGCGGCTACACGTTCTACCGCATCCGCGGGCCGCTCGTGTCCTCGCTGCTGCTGAACCAGTTCGTCTGGTCGGAAGGCGAGATGCCGCTGGTCGCCAAGGTGCGCGAGATCGCCGGACGGACCGCGGTGCTGCAGACGCTGCGCGACTATGCGCACGCCAAGAACGCGGTGTGGGGAATCACCGCGCGCAACCGGGAGCAGAACTTCGCGCTGAACCTGCTGATGGACCCGGAGGTCGACTTCGTCACCCTGCTCGGCCAGGCCGGCACCGGAAAGACGCTGATCACGCTGGCCGCGGGCCTGGTGCAGGTCCTCGAATCGAAGCGCTACACCGAGATCGTGATGACGCGCGCCACGGTGCCGGTGGGCGAGGACATCGGCTACCTGCCCGGCACCGAAGAGGAGAAGATGCAGCCGTGGATGGGCGCCCTCGAGGACAACCTCGAGGTGCTGAACCGCAGCGACCCGTCGGCCGGCGAATGGGGACGCGCAGCGACCCACGACCTGATCCGCTCGCGGGTCAAGGTGAAGTCGATGTCGTTCATGCGCGGACGTACGTTCACGAACCGGTACCTGATCGTCGACGAGGCGCAGAACCTCACGCCGAAGCAGATGAAGACGCTGGTCACCCGCGCCGGGCCGGGCACGAAGGTCGTCTGCATGGGCAACATCGCGCAGATCGACACGCCGTATCTCACCGAAGGATCGTCGGGGCTCACCTACGTGGTCGACCGGTTCAAGGGTTGGCCGCACGCCGGGCACGTGACGCTGCAGCGAGGGGAGCGCTCGCGGCTGGCGGAGTTCGCGGCGGAGGTGCTGTAGGGGCGGGATGGTCGCGGGGCGCCGGGGGCGGTTCCGCGGGGCGGGGTGGTGCCGCGTCAAGGCAGCCACGGGCGATGGGTGGCATGCGCGCGGGCTGCATGGCAAGAAGAGCCCGGGTTCCATGCGCTTTTGTCAGCGGTACGAGCTGCGTGGGTCGAAACGCGCCGAAAGCGGGCGTTTGCG